>Ga0105237_10006297_pt1 | contig 13197 bp, 15 predicted proteins | sample KBSC24metaG_FD_81520 | JGI IMG/M metagenome (GOLD analysis project Ga0105237, IMG submission 81520) | Corn rhizosphere microbial communities from Kellogg Biological Station, Michigan, USA - KBS C2-4 metaG | ecosystem: Host-associated > Plants > Roots > Rhizosphere > Soil | place: Michigan, USA...
AAATCATTGTTGGATACAGTCAGTACCGTAACGCGGTAGCGTCGGGTCGAACGCGAGCCTTTGAATTTGCTAAGAAATTTGTATGTTTGAGACCGACCCGACGCTACCGCGTTGCGGTACTGACCTCGTCCAAGTGTGAATCCTGACTTTTGAGGCAAGGCTTAACCAGGTGTAAACTCTTCGCACAACGACGTGGCACCTGTCTTGCTGCCTCCTAGTCGGCGCAACTCTTTCTCCCTCCCGTGCGCGCAACTTGGCATGAGGAGAAACAGGCTGAAATGATTAAGCTAATGCGAGAATTTCTGGTGATGGCGATGCTGGGCGTTGTCTCAGTGGGCGCATTCGCGCAGAAAAGAGACGATAAGCGGCCGCCGAAAGAGAAGGTGATCGTCGTTACCAACGCCAACAAAGGTAACCGGCCACCGCCACCGAGAAACGATAACCAACGGCCCAAGCCCGATAAACGAGACAGACCTTAACCCCCGGCCGTCATAAAAAAATCACAGGCCCACGCTTCGGTGTGGGCCTTCTTTTGTTTAAACTCTCCGATTTCTATGTCCACGATCCAACCTCGATCATCTCGTGTGCTGATTATTCTCGCCTTCGCCGCGATCTATGTGCTCTGGGGTTCAACTTACCTCGCTATTCGCTACGCGATCGACACGCTTCCACCGTTTCTCATGGCCGCGTCACGATTCCTGATCGCGGGAACGATTTTGTTTGCGTGGGCTGCCGTTACCGGCGAACGAATGCGTAATGCACTGTCGCAATGGCCCAAGGCTCTTCTTCTCGGTGGGATGTTGTTGCTGGCCGGTAACGGTGGTGTGACGTGGGCCGAGAAATACATTGCTACAGGATTGGCCGCACTGCTCGTCGCGAGCGAGCCGTTGTGGGTGGTGCTTTTGAACTGGGGATTAACTCGCAATCGGCCAAATGCGAAGGTGTTGTTGGGAGTGTTCGTCGGCATGGCGGGTGTGGCGCTGCTCGTGAGTGGTGGATTTGGGAACGCTCATGCGAGCTCGAAGATGAGTTTCGTAAGCGCGGGTGTTGTGCTTCTTGCCGGATTCTCGTGGGCGGCCGGATCGGTTTACGCGAATCATCGTCCGATCCAAGCCTCTACGTCGATGGCGTCAGGAATGCAGATGTTGGGAGGCGGTCTTTTACTTTTGGTGGTGGCACTTGTGGCAGGCGACGTTCACCGACTCAACCTGGCGAACGCGTCGTGGGTTTCTATTGGCGCGGTCTGTTATCTAATCGTTTTTGGATCGCTTGTCGCTTTCACCGCTTACAGTTGGTTGCTACGAAACGTAACGCCCGCTCGAGCTGCAACTTATGCATACGTGAATCCTGTTGTCGCGGTGTTGCTGGGATGGTTTCTCGCGAGCGAACCACTGACGTTCCGGATGCTGATCGCAGCGGCGATCATCGTCGGCTCAGTTATTCTGATCACAACCTTCGGTCGCGAACACACGACGCCTGATTCCGGCACCATCCACGACTCCGACTGTCCCACACACCCTTGTGCGTAAAATCATTCCCTGCCTTTTGGTGGCGCATCTTCAATGTTCCAGATCGCGGAGAGCACCGTTTGAGCGAAGTGCCACTTAAGAGCGCGAGAGTAGTCCAGGTGAAGTAGATCGGTTAACGTGCGCAGACGGCGATTGACAATCGTCGGGTTTGTGTACAATTCCGGCAGTTCGACAGGGTTACGCAGTATTGCGCCGGCTTCGTATTCCAACTCACCAACCACACCCTTCGGATCGATCGCTACCCAGCCGTGATCATTATCAAAGAGCACATTGTAGTGTTGCAGATCGCCGTGCAGGAGCATCGTCGTGCGTTGTGTTGAAGCGAGCTCCTGGTACGACTCGCGTGCTTCGTGAACGAGTGCAAGAGAAATTTGCTGGTCGCCGCTCTCGAGATACCGATCAAAGCCGCGACCCCAATCGGCTACCGTCGGACAATCAACCGGCGCTTCGTGGTGCGCCAGCTTCTCCAACACTTCGGCGAGAATCCGCGTCGCGGCTTCGTCTTCCCCGCGCTTAACCAGATTAACCAACTGCTCGCCGGGCTCAAGCCGCTCGAGCAGGACGGCGCCGATTTCTGATTCATAAACCCCAACTGCGCCATCTCCCCCAAACGCTCGCAGCACTTTGCCCGAATGCGATTCGTCGCCGGCGTGTTTTGTTATCTTCAGGACCACGCGATCACAAATACGCACTCCAAATCCCAGCAGCGACCCGGGCGTTTCCAGGATCTCTTCGACCGTGACGTTCCACTCAGCCGCTTTAGTTTGAAGTTGATCGAGTGGCGAATTCATAACGAAACCGTTATCGTCAGGCGAATATGATCCGTTTGGTACAACTCGAGAGACAGATCGCGAGGCTGGAACGCCGAGCCAAATTCCTCAACGAAATCAGCAGCAAGTATTGGACAGGGCGACGAGTAACATTCGTTCTCGGAGCACTGTTCGCCTTAGCTTCCTGCAATTTCGCGGGTAGAACGGCTGGCTGGCTGATTGCCGGCGTATTTGTAATCGAGTTCTCTATCGTCACGATCTTTCACAACAAGGTTCGCGACAGTCTTACTCGAAACGGGCTCTTGATTGAACTCAAGAAAGTTCAGATCGCACGAATTCATCTCGATTGGCAGCACATTCCGCTCGGCGATCCGCTGGCGCATCCCGTTTCCGGCCATCCGTTCGAAATCGATCTCGATATTACAGGAGAACGATCGCTGCATCGACTACTCGATTGCGCCGTCACGAAAGAAGGCAGCGAACGACTCAAGTCGTGGTTGCTGAATCCTCGACCTGATGCGCAACTGATCGAACGCAGGCAGGCGTTGGTCCAGGAGCTGAAGGCTCAATCATGGTTTCGCGACAAGCTGCAACTGCTCTCAGCCGTTGCTCGCAGAAACGTTGGACCAACGCGACCGCGGTCGGGCGCCTCGAACCTCTGGAACTCGCGCCTGCTCGTCGATTGGCTCGAACGCACCGAACGCAAAAGTTCTCTGCTTCCAACTGTCGTGCTGTTGTTTGTCTTATCGGCCGTGAACATCGCGTGCGTCGTGTTAGCGTTCTTCGAGCTCATTCCACCAATCTGGCCTATCACATTCGTGATCTACGCCGGCACGATGCTTCTCAAACAGTCGCGGATCGCTACCGCCTGGGGCGAGCTGCAGGATCTCGAAAAGACGTTGAGGCATTTCCAGGTCGTCTTTCGCTACCTCGAATCACGCTGTTACGCAAACACGCCCGGCGTAGCCAACATCTGTGCTGCGTTTGTAGATGAAAACAGACGACCGTCGGTTGAGATGAAGCGATTAGGCCGCCTGGCAGCGGCGCTGGGAATACGCACAAACCCGATTCTCGCGTTGCTGGTCCACCTGCTGGTCCCTTGGGATTTCTTCTTCACGTACCGGCTCGAACTCGTTAAGGATGAGCTTGCGCGTCTCATGCCTCGCTGGCTCGATGCGTGGTATGAACTCGAGGTTCTGAACTCTCTCGCGAATTTTGCTTATTTGAATCCGCATTACGTGTTTCCGAGTATTTCGTCAGACGCAAACCGATTTGTTGCTCGAAAACTCGGACATCCTTTGCTGAAGCCTGATGCGAAAGTCTGCAATGACTTTGAGCTCGGTGAGGACCAAAGGATCGTGATTCTCACTGGTTCAAACATGGCGGGCAAGAGCACTCTGCTCAGGACGATCGGCGTGAACCTTTGTCTGGCATACGCCGGAGCGCCGGTGAATGCCGACAAGCTCGACACGTCGCTGTTTCGACTCTTTACTTGCATCAAGGTGAGCGACTCGGTGCAGGATGGGCTTTCGTATTTTTACGCGGAAGTAAAACGTTTGCAGGCGTTGCTTGCGGCCGCTTCGATCGAGGGCGAGCTGCCGGTAGTGTTTTTAATCGACGAGATCTTCCGTGGCACGAATAGTCGCGAACGTCTGATCGGAAGCCGGTCGTACATACGTGCGATGTCGCAGAGCACCGCAATGGGTTTGGTCGCAACTCACGATCTCGAGTTGATCAAACTCGCCGATGAGATTCCGGGCGTTGTAAATCATCATTTCCGCGAAGAGGTGGATGCAGGAAGGATGGTTTTCGACTACCGCCTACGACCTGGACCATGCCCGACCACGAACGCCCTGACGATCATGCGTCTTGAAGGACTGCCGGTGGATGCTTAAACACCTTGCACCCGCAGTCCTTTCATTATCTCGATGTGCGATTCGAGGATCTCCGCGGCCTGCTGCGGATCGGGATCCAGGGACCAATCGTCGTGGTCGAATGTGCCGCCGAGAACGATCCCGTCGGTGCGCGGGAACATGTAGCCACTGCTCAGGTAACAGTAGTCAATCTCAGGCTGTGGCAGCAGAATCTCGAGTTGTCCTCGCACGGGAGTCAATTCTTCATCTTTGAACAGCGCGCGTGCACCCAAACCCGTGCAGTTGAAGATCACCGGTTCACGCAAGCGCGCGATCTCTGCACGACTCCGAAATTCCTTCACCACAACTCTGCCGCCCGCGATGTAGAAGTCGCGTAGTAACTTGCCGAGATAGATCGACGGCTCAATCAGCATCGACGAGTATTGCAGCACGAAAGGAAATCCGAAATAAGATTCCGGATCGCGATGTCTTTGGATTTGCGGATAGAGATCGTTACCACCCGGCAGTTCCCGGTTGAGCGAACCCTCATAACGCGACAGTTCGAACGTATCGATCCAGCGCACGCCATACTCAGCGCCGATGAGTAATTGAAAAGCTCGATTCGAGATGCGCGAGGCCTGTCGATACTGTTCGTTGAACCTGCTCGTCGCTGCCTGTGGTTCGAAGACAGACGTCGGCGCCCACCACGCGCCGGCAATGTTCGAGGTTGTGTTAGGCGGTAAGTCTTTCGCGTAGATCGTTACGGTTCCCGGACCATTCTGATATCGACGTTGCAGGAGCAGCGCGGTTGAGAGTCCACTGACTCCGCAACCGAGCACAGCGAAGTGTGTTGGCCTCGGCGATTTGTGCGCGACGAGAAAATCTCGCAACAGATCGACAGCGAGCGATGCGGTGCCCCACGAAAGCGTTACGCCGCCACCGCCGTGCCCGTAGTTGTGAACGAGCAGTTTGTTTCCGAATCGCTCTGCATCGACCACGAAGCCGCCGGGACGATACGGTCTGAGTCCAACAACCTCGCGAATAACCCGTTCGCGCGCGACCTTCACCGGCGCGAAATGTCGCTTTGTTTGGAAAGCGCTCGCGCGAGCCGCTACCAGCGCCGCGAAAGCGCCCGCGACAAAACCGCGTCTGTTAATCGAGGTATCCACCGGCTACGCAGATTACGCAGATTTACTGATCTGCGCAATCTGCGTAATCTGTGGAGTATGTCTGCGTTCCCCGAATGGCTAGTGCCGATGGCGGCGACACTGACGCAGGACCGGTTCACTGGGCCGGAGTGGATCTTCGAACGAAAGTTTGACGGCATCCGTTTGCTTGCTTACAAAAACGGCAGCGACGTTCGACTTTTTTCAAGAAATCAGCTCCCGCAGCATCTGCCTGCGATTCAACAGGTGATAGAGCGTCTGCCACACAAAGAGCTCATTCTCGACGGCGAGATCACGTGGCGCGGCGGCAAAGTCGCTTATCACGTTTTCGACATCATGTGGATCGACGGACGAAATGTAACCACACTGCCGCTCGAGGAACGTCGAGAACTGCTGGCCCGTTTGCCGTTTGAGGAGCCACTTCATCGAGTAGCTCTTATCGACGATCCATCGCCGTGGGAGCTCGCGCGGAAGGAAGGTTGGGAAGGCGTCATTGCGAAGCGGCGCGGTTCGATCTACGAACATCGTCGTTCGAAGCAGTGGCTCAAGATGAAATGCGAGTTGTCGCAGAATTTTCTCGTCGGTGGGTTTACGGATCCGCAAGGGAAGCGAGTCGGTTTGGGCGCGCTTCTTGTTGGTTACTTCAAAGATGACGATTTCGTTTTTGCCGGAAAGATTGGAACCGGATTCGATACGAAGCTGCTGCTGGATCTGCGTGCGCAACTCGACCAACTGGAGATCGAGAAACCACCTTTCACGCGTGCTGTTGGTTTGCCGCGTGTGCGCGCACACTGGGTGCGGCCGAAAATCGAGGTGAAGGTCGGGTTTATCGAATGGACCGTGCACGGCAAGCTTCGCCATCCGCGTCTACTCGCGGTAGTTGATGATCACTCATCCTGAAAAAATTCTGTTTCCTGACGTTGGGATTACGAAAGGCGAGCTCGCGTCGTACTATGAATCGATCGCGCCCGTGATGCTTCCGCATCTGCGGCGGCGCCCGATCACGATGGAGCGTTTTCATCGCGGCATCGGCTCGCCGGGGTTTTTTCAGAAAGACGTGTCGAAGGGTTTTCCGGATTGGCTCGAGCGCGTCGAGGTTCCAAAGCATGGCGGGATGGTTCATCATCCGATCGCCAACGACACTCGATCGCTGCTCTGGCTTGCGAACCAGAACAGCATCACGATTCACGTGTGGCCATCGCGCACTCCGAACCTGTACAACCCTGACATTTGTATCTTCGATCTCGATCCCTCGAAGGAAGGTGAACTGGAAACACTCGCGAGTGCGGCGTTGAATCTCCGTGATTTGTTGGTTGAACTCGGTCTGCCAAGCTGGATCAAGACTTCAGGCTCCAAAGGTTTTCACATCGCAGTTCCGCTCGATGGGAAGTCAGACTTCTCGACTGTCGCACAATTCGCGCACGTCGTCGGAAGGGTTTTGGTGCAGCGCGATCCGGAGCATCTGACGCAGGAGTTTGCCAAGGTGGATCGCGGCGGGCGCATTCTCGTCGACACCGGACGCAACGGTTACAGTGCGACTTACGCAGCCACTTACACCGTGCGCGCAAAACCCGGTGCGCCCGTTTCAGCTCCATGTACGTGGGAAGAGTTGGAGAAAGGCGACGTTGGACCACAAACGTTCACCTTGCGAACGATGGCCCAACGCATTTCAGCCGTGGGCGATCTTTGGTCAGACATGCTCAAGAAAAAGCGTTCACTGAAACGCGCGATTGTATGCCTTAAGAACCTATCCGCAGATTCTGTGTAATCTGTGTACTACTCAGCCAGATGAGCCAGGTGACCGCGACCCCACATCCGAACATCCTCGAGTAACGGCAACACGCGTCGACCATATTCTGAGAGTGAGTAAACAACCGGCGCCGGGACCGCACCTTTGGGTTCGCGGTTAACGATGCCGTCGTTCATGAGTTCGCGGAGTTGTTGCGTGAGAACTTTTTGTGAGATTCCGGGCATTGCCTTGCGCAGGGCGGCGAAGTGTTTCGGTGATTCCGCCAGCCAGTAGATGATGATCAGCTTCCATTTACCGCCGATCGCAGCGAACGCAGCGGTGAGTGGGCAACCCTCGACAGGGTTCGCGCGCACGCCTCGTTCATGGTTACCTGAAAGTGCCTTCTTGCTGGCGCTCATAACTCCGGTTAGAGTTCCTTTCTACAACAGAGATGGAGATTGAGGATGATAGTAGAAGTCCGAAGCTATCGGATCAAGTCGGGAAAGCGGGATGAATTCATCAGACTGTTCGAAGCGCGGGCGGTGCCCGTCCAGCGTGAGTATGGAATGAAGATCGTTGGACCACTTCTCGACGTCGAGAATCCGAACAAGTTTGTCTTTCTGCGGAGTTTTCCTTCGCTCGAGGATCGCGATCGAATGAAAGATGCGTTTTATGGCGGAGAAGAGTGGAAGAACGAACTCGAAGCGATCGCGATGCCGCTGCTCGATAGTTATGACGTCATACTTTGCGAAGCCTCGCCGGGCTGCGTTTTTGATTGGGACCAGAGATTACCCTGACTCGAATTCGTCCGCGAAGGGGCGGCCTACAGTTGTGCCTCTTCGAGTATGCGTAAGCGTTGTTTTGTGGAGCCCATGGCTTCGACCACTACGACGTCGGATGAACTGATAATTCCAAATTCATCCTCGCGAAAAATTGCGCTCAGCCGCCGATCTACCGACTTACGTAGTTTCGGGTACTCATCGTGAGGCACGTCGAACGTCGGATCGAGTGGTACGTACACAATCAGATTCAGATTCCGAATGGCCTCTGACACGAGATCAACCGACGCCTGGGCTGCTTGCGAGTCGAGCACATCGATGTACGCGAGAAAATCGATCGGACAGCGTTCGTAGATCACGCGCTCGTCGCGCGAGTGCTGGTTTAATCTGTCGATGTTGAATTGAAGCTGTCGATAAAAGTCTTCCAAGCACGGCTCCCCGGAAAACTCCTCGCCGAACTCCTCGACAAGCACTGTGTAAGGCTCCGGTTCGTGCACAAAATCGGGATGCGCTTGCAGAAACTCCTCGATCAAAGTCGACTTGCCGGTGCAGTGTGTTCCCGATACAGCGATTCTCACTATTGATCACTCAGATAAACCCACGCATCCAGACCTGATCTCAATTGGACCTTTAGACGTCGATACTCGGCAGGCTCGTACTTATCGGCGCGTTCGATCTCTTCCTGAGTCAACATGAATACAGAGCCTTCCACGACGTCTGATGCATTTCCCGTCTGCAAGAGATTACGCTGTACCGCGCCGCTATGGACGACAAAACTCTGATCCTGGACGTGAATCGTCACCAGGCAGTAACCCACAAGCGCATCGGACTCGCCTTCAAGCCGTCGACCAAACAACGAGAGTTGGACCGTCTCCGTCTGCAACGTTCCGTACGAGAAGAGATGTTCTGTGTATTTCGGGTTCATGTTAAAGAGAGTCGCAGTCTGTTCAATCCACGAAAACTAAGGTTGGAACGCCAGGCGGGAACATCGTCCAGCATCTTCAAACTCGATGCGCGTTGAAGCAGTGTGGTGAATGCAATTTCAGCTTCGGCATAAGCAAGTGCCGCTCCGATGCAGAAGTGTGTACCGTGACCGAATGAAAGCGGCATCCCTTCGTCGCGCGAGATGTCCAGCCGTTCCGGATGAGAGAATTTCTCCGGGTCGTGATTGGCAGAGCCGAGAAGGAGAATGACCGTTTGGCCTTGCTTCAGTTCGCGACCATGCCATGAGAAGTCCTCGGTCACGGCGCGGCCGGAGAACTGGACCGGGCTGTCGTACCGGGCAAACTCGCGGACTGCTGACTGTACCAACGAAGGATTCTGCTTGAGCTTGGCAAACTGATCGTCATGCTGGAGCAGCGCGAGCATTCCATTCCCGAGAAGATTTCGCGTCGTCTCGTGCCCCGCGACGAGCAACAGCGTGCATTGGGCCAACAACTCTTCACCTGTTAGTACCTCGCCTTCTTCCTCGACGCGAAGTAAGAGACTCACAAGATCGTCGCCTTTGTGCTCGCGTCGCTCGGGCAGGAGTGCGCGGAAGTATTCGGTGAGACTGATGAGACTGTTCTGCGCGCGCCGCGCGCTATCGAGGTTTGGAGTTGAATTCCCGAAGAAGTTGGCAAGGTCGTCAGACCAGATCCCAAACTCTCGTTGATCCTCAGTCCGAATACCAAGCATCTCCGCGATCACTCTCACCGGCAGCGGGTTGGCAAAGTCGGTCATGAACTCGATTTCCGTCTTTGCGAATGCCTGCTCGAGAAGCACGTCGACAACCTGCTGAATACGCGGGCGCAACCGCTGAATCATGTTTGGCGTAAACTCCTTGTTCAGAAGTTTGCGGATGCGGGTGTGCTGTGGCGGATCCAGGAATAGCATCCACTTGGAAAAGATCGTATTGAACGTTGAGAATTCGTCCTGCATTTCCGGGGGAAGGGCAGCTGTAAGGTTGTGGCTGCGCCGGCTCGAGAGACGTGGATCGTGCAATCCGGCCATCACGTCAGCGTAACGCGTAACGAGCCACGCGCCCGCGCGAAACTTGTCTGCCCAGTGTAAAGGCCCAGCCGCACGCAGGTATGAGTAAGTTCGGTAAGGATTGGTGATGAAATCAGAGTCGAACATAAAATCGCGGGTCCGAGTCTGCTTACTTTATCGGGCGGGACCAATCACCGCCGAGTAATTTTTGCGGCACCTGTTTAAATTTATACTTCAACGACGAGCGATCGAGATCAAACACCCAGATCATATCGAACCGATTTTCCGGCCAATCACGCGGCGCGATTTTTTTGTTTCCGAGAATGTACGCCGCTATCTCCGGAATATATTCGCGCTGCCAGCAAATGAGTACGGGTCCTTTACATCGAGACGCTTCGTCGATCATGTTTTCGATCTGAGAACGCTGGAATTCAGAGTTGATTTTGAGGTCCAGCTTTTCAGCCAGCGGCGTAATGGTTTCGATAGGGCGTCTGCTGCCTTTGCGTTGCAGAGGTTTGGATGCGAACAGGAATTGAGGTTTGGCTAAAGAGGTATTTTTAGAACGGCCATTGGCGGGGGCGAAGAGAGTTATCAAAGCGCCTGCTCTTTGCCAACCGCGCACCTCGAGCGACTCCTTGCTCCGCTCTCCTTTTCGCGTCACGCCGTAAGGAACAGAATCTTTGGCCGGCTTCTCGGCATGGCGAATCAGCATGATCTTCGCTGCCCGGCGCTTGCTCATCCTTTTCTTTGAACCCACGCTAAATCAATAACCACTCGCGGCGATGACAGTCAAGCTTCAAGTTCTGTTCACGCGAAAATTATTTCCTCTTCAGCACGCGATTCATACCTGAGCGCCACCAGCGGATCGACTCTCGTTGCTCTTCGCGCCGGTATCAGACAGGCTATTAACGCAACGCTCAACAGGACCAGCGGGACCGCGGCAAACGTCGCCAGATCGGTTGGTGTCACCTGGAACAACAGGTGTGACATCACACGCGTGATGGCGTACGCGCCTGCCAAACCGATAAGCGTGCCAATCAAAACCAGCGACATCGCACCACTTAGCACAAGCTTTAACACGTGGCTCGTTATGCTCCGAGTGCCATGCGAATCCCAATCTCCTGCGTGCTTTGAGCAACGACGTACGTGGTCGATTTGCAGCAATCGATAGAAGCTCTTGCCCAGCAATCCCGCGCCGACGAGTAGAACCATCGCGTGTTGTGACCTGGGCCAGCAACAGGTTTGCGACGTTGCACAAGCCACGATTAATAGAATTCCGACCGCGCCAAAAATCATCAACAGAGCACTGCGAACGTTTTGACCATGTACTCTTGTTGTTCGACGACGCCGAAGTCTGCGGCGTCCATGTCTTTGCCGTCCTCTTCTTTGAGCTGTTTCGCGAGCTGTCGAACATCGGTATTTGCCTGTTCGAGTTTGACGTTGTCGCTCATGCGCGCGACTACACTCCAGTTGTGTGCTGAGCGCGAGATCTGTGCAGGGTATAACTCGCGCGGGATCCAGATCTCTGCGTCTCTGGAAAAGCAAAATCCGGCGGCATCACTCCGATAACGGCGACGTTCTGATCCGTGATGCGCAGAGATGTTCCGGTAAGGTCGGATCTACCGCCGAGGAGTCGTTGCCATAACTGACGACTGCGACCGGCGCGCCGCCAGGTTTGCTCTCTTCGGGCATAAAAAGCGCGACCCATGAGTGGCTTAACACCGAGCACGTTGAAGAAGTCGGCGGAAACACTGACGGTGACGGCTCGCACAGGTTCGCTGGCGCCGGTGACGGTTGTTAAGCCGCCTCCGTATTGAGCGACTGCTTGGAGCGTGTGACTGCGCGCGCGCACGTCGAGGAAGTTTGACTCAGCGACGGATATGAGCACGCTGCGTTCGTTGACTTCGCGAAGCTGCATGATCTCTTCGGCCTGTGGGTACGGCAACGCGCGCAGCAAGACGCCATCGACGACGCTGAAGATCGCCGTCGACGCGCCGATACCGAACGCGAGCGTGAGGATGGCGATGGTCGTAAAGGCCGGGCGTTTCGCGGAGGCTTCGAAGAGCGTAGCGAAGGTCTTTGTCCATGGCCGTGAGGTTTAATACGAGAGTTGTGTCAGGCGAACAGAAAATGTGAGACAAAACAGGCGACCGACGGTCGCCTGTTTTGCTTTTGATTTCTGGTGCCCGCTAGTAGATTCGAACTACTGACCCCTCGCGTGTGAAGCGAGTGCTCTACCACTGAGCCAAGCGGGCAATCTTTTTTATCGGACCGCTATGATACCGCAATCTTCTGCTTTTCCAAAGACTTACCCTTCTCGTCCGTTGTTCCCTGTGTTCCCGGTATTCCTCTCATTCCCGCAAAAGAGGCCAAGAATAGGCCAAGGCTTTCGCTGCGCTGATCAGTAGCTATACATCGGGGATTCGGCTTTGTGCTCAGAGATAAATCAAACTACTTATGGTTCTTCTTCACCGCGAAGGAATAAGTAGTGGGTTCGCCGGGACTTCCATTGCTGGCAATGCCGCGTAGCTTCATTTCGTAGCGTTGGTGAGTAAGTAGACTGACTGGAAGGGTAACGAAGACAACTCGGCCCATTTCTTCATCGGGCTTTGAATCGAGAGTCTGAACGTGAATTCGGCGTTGCCCGCTGAGGAGCTCAAGGCGATATCTCTCGTAGTTTTTTGTGGCAGGCAAAGGCAGTTTTAGATTTACTTCTGTTTGTCCGGAAGTGATGGGTACCTGATTGGTCTGTCCGGTTCCCCTTGAGGTACCGCCAGGGAAGATCGTTACTGCGGCAAAAGTAGCGGGTGTTGGCTGCTGTTCAGGTTGTCGTCGAGTTAGATCGTTCGTCGATTTCTTTTTTGGTTCATCACTGCCACCGCGGTGTTCAACAGTCTGATTGTCGTTGACAGGCAGAGATGGACCAGGTTGTTGTTTCTTGGCTGGCTCAGTCGGAACGGCCGGCGGCTGTTGTGCCTCCAGCCCGTCACTGCCTGGTTTGTTTACAGATCGAATCACAATCCATGAAATGATTGAAAGCACAATCAAGACTGCGGCGGCCAAGGCAAACCAAACAACCGGTTTACGTCTGCGAGACGTTGAAAGAACTGCAGGACGTTGTTCCTCGAGGCCGGCGTTGGCGCTTTGTGTACCTGCTTCGCGAAGCGCCATTGCCGGTTGCGCGCTACTAGAGAAGGCTCGGATAACCTGATTGACGACGGACGGGGTCATAGGCTCCGAGATCAGATGTTTCTGAAAAGCATGTGCTATCCTCAAATCCTCGCGGTGTTCGGGAGTTTTAAGAAAGTGGGTCTCGAACTCTTGTCGCTCAACTGGAGTCAGATCGTCGTGCACGTAATCATCAATCAGATCGTCCTCTACGCTTTGGGACAATTCAGCA
>Ga0105237_10006300_pt1 | contig 13194 bp, 11 predicted proteins | sample KBSC24metaG_FD_81520 | JGI IMG/M metagenome (GOLD analysis project Ga0105237, IMG submission 81520) | Corn rhizosphere microbial communities from Kellogg Biological Station, Michigan, USA - KBS C2-4 metaG | ecosystem: Host-associated > Plants > Roots > Rhizosphere > Soil | place: Michigan, USA...
CCCGCCTGCTCGACTATGTGCCGACGACCCCCTTGTCGCGGGAGTTCTATCTCAGCGCGGCCGACTACCAGCTCGAGTTGGAAGCGATCTGGTATCGCGACTGGCTGTTCGTGGCACATGATTGTGAAATCCCGCGGGCAGGCGATTATCTGACGGTGCAGATCGGCGAGTACCCGGTTCTCGTCGTCCGCGACCGCGATGGCCATATCCGGGCATTTCACAACTCATGCCGCCACCGTGGCTCACGGATCTGCCGCGAGCCCCGTGGCAACGCCCCCCGGTTGGTGTGTCCCTACCATCAGTGGACCTATCGGTTGGACGGCGAATTGCTGGTTGCACGCGATATGGGCGAGCACTTCGATCGCACTCCATACAGTCTGCGACCGGTGCATTGCCGGGCCCTGGCCGGTTACATCTGGATCTGTTTGGGCGCGACCGCTCCCGACTTCGAGCCATTCGCTGCGCAAGTGGCGCCGTATCTAGGGCCGCACAGGCTGCATGAGGCCAAGGTGGCGTTTGAATCGACCATCGTCGAGCGGGCGAATTGGAAGCTCGTGTGGGAGAATAATCGCGAGTGCTATCACTGCCCGGCCAATCACCCGGAGCTGGCGCGCACTTTTCCCTCGACTCCAATCGTCGCGAATCCGGAAATCGCGGCCGGCAATCCGCGCTCGCTGGAGCAGTGGGGGCGCTGGGAAGCACTCGGGTTGCCCAGCCGGTTTCAGCTGTCCGCCGGCGGGCAGTCACGGATCGTGCGGATGGCCCTCAGCAACGAGGCCGTGAGTTACACCGCAGATGGCAAGGCAGCGGTGCGGCGGCCGCTGAGCGACTCGGTACCGCACGGTGATGTGGGTGCGCTCCTGATGTTTCACTTTGCCTCCACATGGAATCATGTGTTGGCCGATCACGCCATCTCGTTCAGGGTCCTGCCGCTCGGCCCGACGGAAACGCAACTCACCACCAAGTGGCTCGTGCACAAGGATGCGCGCGTGGATGTTGACTACGACCTCGAGCGCCTGACCGCGGTCTGGCTGGCGACCAACGAGGAGGATCGCCGGGTTTGCCAGGAGAACCAGCTGGGTGTCAACTCTCCGGCGTATGTGCCGGGACCTTATTCCCCCATTCACGAGGCAGGAGCGATGCAGTTCGTCAGCTGGTATCGCAATCATCTGCTGCAGCGCCTGACCGCTTGAGCCTCATCCCTTTCGAAGACGCTCCTTTTCAGCGAGTCCACTGGAGGTTGGTTGCCGGCGCCACGGCGGGCTACATCAGCGATGGCTACACGCTGGGCGTAGTGGGTATCGCGCTCGTCGCGGCGCAATCGCAACTTGCCCTGACGCCGGCTTGGCTGGGTGCTCTCGGTGCCGGCTCGCTTGCCGGCCTGTTTGTCGGTGCCCTGGCCAGCGGTCCGGGGGCGGATCGGTGCGGCCGCCGCCCGATCTACGCCTGCAACATGGTCGCTTTCGTCGGTTTGAGTCTGTTGCAAGTGTGGGTTGATTCGGCCGCGCAACTGCTGGTCATCCGCTTTCTGTTGGGACTGGTGCTCGGGACCGATTACGTCGTTTGCAAAGCACTGCTGGCCGAATGCATCCCCCGGATCAACAGGGGACGCGCTCTGAGTTTGATGGGAGTGGCTTGGGCGGTGGGGTACGCGCTCGCCTATGGCGTGGGCTTCGTCCTCGAGAGCACGGGCCACGACGCCTGGCGCTGGATTCTGGCGAGCGGCGCCATTCCGGCACTGATTTCTTTGCCGCTGCGAGTCAGCGCGCCGGAGTCACCTCTGTGGCTGATGCAGGTAGGACGGAGCGAACAAGCCCAACAGATCATCGAGCGATGTTTAGGAAAGGGGTATGGTTTACCCGCGCCCCTGCGGGGACGCTCAGGGTGGCGCGAGCTCTTTTCGACCCGATATCGCACGGCCACCCTGGTGGCCGCGATGTTGTTTTTCTGCCTGGTCGTGCCTTACTTCGCGGTCAGCACGTTCATTCCGCAGGTGATGGCGGCGTTGCATGTGACGGGGAATGAAGTCGGAGGCCTGATCTATGTCCTCGGTTTGTTGCTCGGCTCCGTAGCCGGTTTCCTGGTCGTCGACTGGTTGCCGCGCCGGCTGTTTGTCATCGGGAGTTTTGCGGTGACCAGCCTGGCGCTCCTCGTCTCGAGCACCGCGTCCGGCCTGTCTGACGGCCTGGTCGTGCTGACGTTCGCTGTATTCTCCTGTGTCCTATCTGCGGCGCAAGCACAGGTCTACGTCTATCTCCCGGAGCTCTTCCCAACTTCCATACGCGCCTCCGGGCTGGGGATCGCCGTAGCAGTCAGCCGTCTGGGCGCGGCGGCCGGTGCCTCGCTGTTACCTCTCTGCGTACAACATTTTGGGGTGGCCGCGGCGCTCTATGTCTGCACTGCTACCTTGATGGTAGGCGGTATGGTGGCTTTCCTCTGGGCTCCCGAGACCCGCTTCATACCTATGTGATCGCGCTTGAAAAATGAGGGTTTTATCGCCACGATGGGCCCCCATGACTCAGCGAATCGATCGCGAACGCGCGCAACTCCAAGCCCCCCAGGGCTAGTGGCCCGCCCAGTGGCAACGATTCTCGATGTCGCGGCCGCTGCCGCCGTATCCACCGCAACCGTATCGCGCGTGCTCAGCACGCCGGACAAGGTGACCGAGGAGACCCGCCGCCGGGTCCTCAAAGCGATTCGGCAGCTGGGCTACTCCCCCAATGCGTCGGCAAAAAGCTTGCGGACGCTGAGCACGCGCAAGCTCCTGGTCACCGTGCCGGACATTGCCAATCCTTTCTTTTCCCTCATCATTCAAGGCATCGAAGAGTCGGCGCTGCGTGAGGGCTATGCCGTCGTACTCGGCGATACCCATCACGATCCGGACAGAGAGGAGCGGTATGGGGAAATGCTGTTGCGTCGGGAGGCGGACGGACTCATCTTCCTGGGCCATAGCCTGAGCAAAGCGGCCCGAGCTTTGCTGCGATCACGACCCAAGGGCTCTTTGCCACCCATCGTCAACGGTTGTGAATACAGCCCCGAGCTCGGTGTTCCTAGCGCGCACGTGGATAACGCTGCTGCCGCGCGCGAAGCGATGGAACACTTGTATGGTCTGGGTCACCGCCACATAGGTGTCATCAGCGGACCGCTCGTCAGCCCTCTGAGCCGAGACCGGCTGCGGGGGGCCAAGGAATGTGCGCGCCGCCACGGCGCGGGCCGCCAATTGATGGTGGTGGATGGGGATTTCACCATTGAGTCGGGGATTGCGGGCGCAGCCCGGTTGCTTGCGCAAAAACCTACGCCTACGGCGATCTTCTGTTTCAATGACGAGATGGCGATCGGGGTACTGGACTACGCGCAGCGTGTGCGCCGCCCGATACCGGAGACCCTGTCGGTCGTTGGTTTCGACGATATCCGGTTCTCTCGTTATGTCAGCCCGGCGCTGACGACCATCAGTCAGCCGATGCTCGACATAGGCCGCGAGACAGTCCGGCTGCTGCTCGGTATCCTGCAGGGAACCATTGCCAGCCCCGTATCAGTCACCCTGCCGCATCGTCTGGAGATCCGCTCCAGTACGGGAGCCCCGCCACGCGCTTCCTGAGCCTCGCTGCCTGTCCGCCTCGACATTTTTCGATGTAATGGATTACATTGACCGCGCATCGAGAGGGGGAGGGGCTCATGAAGGCGCGGTTGAGTGTGTTGATGTTCCTGGAGTTCTTCGTCTGGGGCGGGTGGTTCGTAACCCTGGGCAGCTATCTGGCGCAGACGCTGGCAGCCAGTGGCGTGCAGACCGCCGCCGCCTATGCGACCCAATCCTGGGGAGCCATCCTTGCTCCGTTCATTGTCGGGCTGATTGCGGACCGCTATTTCAACGCCGAGCGGGTGTTGGCGGTGTTGCATCTCGTCGGCGGCGTCCTGCTGCTGTCACTCGCACGGGTTACGGCCTTTACCTCGTTCCTGCCGCTGCTGTTCGCATACATGGCTCTGTACATGCCGACTCTGGCACTGGTCAACTCGGTCTCCTTCCGCCAGCTGCGGGATCCGGCACGCGAATTTGGTCTCCTGCGGGTCTGGGGCACGATCGGCTGGATCGTCGCCGGTCTTGCCATCAGTTACGTCTTTGCCTGGGACTCGCCGGCCCTGGTTACCCAGGGCGCATTGAGAAACACGTTCAGCATGTGTGGCTGGGCTTCCTTGGCGCTGGGATTCTATAGCTTCACTCTGCCGAAAACGCCCCCGGTGGGACGCGGGCAGTCGCGCAAGCAGTTGCGGGACATACTCGGCTTCGATGCGCTGCGCCTGCTTGCGGAGCGCAATTTTCTCATTTTTTTCTGCGCCTCGATCCTGATCTGTATTCCTCTGGCGTTCTACTACCAGCATGCGAACCAGTTTCTGATCGAGCTCAAAGTAGCCAACGCCACCGGCAAACAGACCCTGGGGCAGATGTCCGAGGTGCTTTTCATGCTGGCTTTGCCGGTTTTCCTGAGTCGGTTTGGGATCAAGGTGACGCTGCTCGCCGGGATGCTTGCGTGGGCCTTGCGCTATGTCTTGTTCGCGTTCGGCAATGCCGGTCCACTGGTGTCATTGCTGTTGATCGGCATCGCCCTGCACGGAGTATGTTATGACTTCTTCTTCGTATCGGGACAGATCTACATCGATTCCAAGGCGGGGCCTGCCATCAAGAGCGCCGCACAGGGGCTGATTACCCTGGCAACCTACGGAGTTGGCATGCTGATCGGATTCTCCGTCGCAGGCTGGATCACGGATCTCTACGCACTGCCGGGAACCCACGAGTGGAGCAGCATCTGGCTGTACCCAGCCGCATTCGCCGTGTTGATTCTCGCGTTGTTTGCGATGTCGTTCCGCAATGAGACCTTGCGAGGAGAGCCCGCTTGAAACCCGCGCGGATCAAATGGGGAATGCTCGGCGGCGGCCCGGGATCGCTGATTGGCAGCGTCCATCGCATCGCGGCCGCCATGGGCGAAGATTACCGCCTCGTCGGTGGAGTATTCAGCTCCGACGCCGCGAAGAACGTCGAGTTTGCTCGTGACCTGGAGCTCGATACCCGGCGGGCTTATTCGAGTGTGGACACATTGATTGCGGGGGAAAGCGCGCTACCTCGAGACGAGCGTATGCGCCTCGTGACAGTCGCGACGCCCAATTACCTGCATCATGAGGCGGCAGCGAAGCTGGTCGATGCGGGTTTTCACGTGTTCTGCGAAAAGCCCGTGACGATCACCGCGGCTGAAGCTATCGAGCTGGAGCGATTGGCGCAATCACGCCGGGTGATCTTTGCTGTCGCCCATACTTACACCGGCTATCCGATGGTCCGGCAGTTGCGGGCGATGGTGGGAGCGGGAATGATCGGTCCCGTTCAGAAGGTGCACGCGCAGTATTACCAGGGTTGGATCAATCCACTGCTGCGCGACCCCGGCAAGCGAGGCAACGTCTGGCGCCTCGATCCGGCCCGCTCCGGAGCAAGCTCCTGTATCGGCGACATCGGCGTGCACTGTTTCAATCTGATCGAATACACGACCGGTCTGCGCGTCGAGCGGCTGCTCGCCGATACCGATACCGGCTCACCGGACAATCCTCTGGATGTGGATGGCGGTGTGTTGCTGCGCCTCAGCGGCAATGTGCCCGGTGTTTTGTGTGCCAGTCAGATCGCCACCGCCGAGGAAAACAACTTGCAGCTGGCGGTCTACGGACGCACCGGCGCGCTCAAATGGGCGCAGGAAATTCCGCAACGGTTGGAATTTCTGCAGGAGGGAAGAGCTGCGAGTCTATTGACCGCCGGGCACCCCTTCAATGCGCCGCAGGCGCGCGCGGCCAGCAAGCTTCCGCCCGGTCATCCCGAAGGGTTCAGCGATGCGATGGGTAACCTCTATCGCGGCGTGGCGCGCGCTATCAACGGCGAGCCGTTCGATTCCGGCGACTTCCCGGGGATCGAGGCGGGGGTGCGAGGCATGCGCTTCATCGAGGCTGTGTTGCAGTCCGCCTCGGCGGGCAGCCAGTGGCGCTCTCTCTGATTCAGGCCATCAACTTCGAAACGGCTCGCGTCCAATCCCCTGTACGCTGATGTTCTGCGAGCGGAGCACTTCGTGTTGGAGGGCATACATGGCCGCAGCCGCCGCGTCGATCGCCCGCACGAAGTCGAGTGAGCCGGCGAGAATCGGCGCCAACAGCGCTTTGTCCTGAACCCTCGCCTTGGGGTACTCGTGCTCCACGACCAGGTACGTCTCTGCGGGGTCGATTTCCAACAGCTCACGCGCGGCGAGTTGATGGTCGAGCCAGTCGACGCTGCGATTCTGCAGATAGGCGAGGGGGTCGTGACGCGCTGTGCCCGGCAACTCGTGCTCCGCGAGCACCGTCTGTTTCTTCCAGGCGTTGGCTCGATCCGCGGCGTTCGGGGACGGCTCATCGCCAACTCGATCGCCGCGCAGGAGAGTCTGGCCGCCGTAACCCCAAGCCGCGATGCCGCGTGAGTCGATGACCTGGCCCTTCACGTGAAAACCCCCGATCAGGAAGGCGTAGCCCTGTTCCTTGAGGTACTGGAAGACGGAGCGGGTGTCCTGACCCATCAGAATCGCATGGGACGGATCGTAGTGGATGCGGAATTGGTCGCCGACGCCGTGGCGCTCGCAGATGCGATGCAAAGCGATCCATGGCCCGGGCGCGTAAGCCAGATTGTTGTGCCAGGCATCGCTCGTCGTCCAGCCGGGCATGGGGCATTGCTCGACCCGATACACCAGGCCGCGTGCCTTGGCCTCCCGCAGCAGGGGCACGAACTCACTCTCGAACATCGCGAGGTTGGCATCCATCCCCAGATTGGGATTGCGCCCCACAAAGCCGCACACGGCGGGACAGTCGAGTAGTACAGCGGTATCGAAAACCCGTAACATGAATTCATGTTTACGGGCGCGGACATCGCGGTCAGACGCCAGCATGTTATCGAAGTATCCAAGGTCCGAGAGACCTACACCGGTGTTCCTCATGGCCGAGGTCACACGCGCGGCGCGCGCGCGATCGAAGGGCGCCCGCAGGTCCAGGGTGTTGGCTACCGGGTCGAGCAGGGCCGCGGCAGGAACGTCGCTCTCACTGGGGTGGATTGCCGCCGAGAGCTGGATATTCGGGCAATCGATCGTGCGGGCGAAATCGAGCCATTCCTCGATGGCCAGGTCGGGATCCGGATCGCGACGGCTGCGCGGGGTGAGCTCCTGAAATGCCGCGGTAAGCACACTGAGCTTCATGCGCTTGGGTTTGAACGGCGCGCTGCGCTCTTGTTGGTTCATCAGGGGAAGCTCCATGGTCGCGGTGCTTTGCCGCAAGCGCGGTAGCCGCTACGCGCAAACGCGGCTCATCGGGTTGGATTATATCGGGTCCCATTTGCGAAACCACGGCAAAGTGTGTAGCCTGCGAAAATGTAATCCATTACATTGCCTGCCATCAGATTGGCCGGCAAATGGTTGTCGGGGGGCTGCCATGGTGAAATCCCGTAGGGCCTTTCTTGGAACGTGCAGCGCCTTGACGCTCGCCGCAGCAGCGCTGTCACGTGGGACGCTGGCGCAATCGCCGGCGAAACGCGCTGGTATCCAGCTCTATACCGTCAATGAGGCGATGCGCGCCGATGCTGCCGGCACGGTGAAAAAGCTCCGGCAGATGGGTTATCAGGAAGTCGAGACGGCCGGGTTCGGCAGCCTCTCGGCCAAGCAATTTCGTGCGCTGTTGGACGATGCTGGCGTGAAATGCCCGAGCGCGCACCTGCAGTTTGACCCTGACGATCTCGGCCGCGCGTTTGACGATGCGAATGCGCTCGGTGCGAAGTACGCGGTCAGCTCGATGATGCATGCGCTCGTGGCCGACCCGAAGGCCCCCAAGACAGACGTATTCAAGACTGGCATGAGCCTGGATGAGGCCAAGCGAACTGCGGCGCTGGCCAACCGAATCGGAGCGGGCGCGCGGCGCGCGGGCCTGCAATTCGCTTACCACAATCACAACTTCGAATTTGCCGACCAGGGTAATGGTGCGATCGGCTACGACGTGTTGTTGCGGGAAACCGATCCGCAATTGGTGAAATTCGAAATCGACTGTGGCTGGATGATCTTCGCCGGACACGATCCGGTGGAGTACATGAGGAAATACCCCGGCCGGTTCCCGATGCTTCACATCAAGGACTTCCTGCCGCATGCCGCTGGCAAGCCGGAGATGCTCGGTGCCGAGCTCGGTCATGGCTCGGTCGACTACAAGCCGATCTTCGCAGCTGCCGGCAAGGCAGGTCTGCAACACTATTTCGTGGAACAGGAAGGACCCTTCGCACGCATGACTCCACTCGAGTCAGCTCAGGTCGACTATGACTACCTGCACACGATCGGTATGGGGTGAGGCGGTAAGCACGCCAGACCTGCAACGAGGGCTTGAATGGACGGTAACTCGTACGATGCGATCGTAGTCGGCACCGGTATCAGCGGCGGTTGGGCGGCGAAGGAGCTCACTGAGCACGGGCTCAAGACGCTGGTACTGGATCGCGGGCGCATGGTTCGGCATCTCGAGTATCCGACGGCGAGGTTGGATCCCTGGGAGCTGCCGTATGGTGGGCGCCCTACGCGCGAGGATTTGATCCATCATCCCGTTGGCGCGCGAACCGGCTACGTGATCACCCAGGCATCCAAGCATTGGTTCGTCGATGACCTGGAAAATCCCTACATCGAGAAACAGAGATTCGACTGGATTCGCGGCTACCACGTCGGTGGACGGTCGATCACATGGGGGCGACAGAGCTACCGCTGGAGCCAGATGGATTTCGAGGGCAATGCCCGTGATGGCATTGGCGTCGATTGGCCGATCCGCTACGAAGACCTGGCCCCCTGGTACGACCATGTGGAGAGCTATATCGGGGTGAGCGGTAGTGTGGAGAATCTGCCGCAGCTGCCGGACGGCAAGTTCCTGCCCCCCATGGAGCTCAACTGCGTCGAGAAGGAGTTTCAACGCACCGTCGCCGAGAAGTTTGGCCGCGCGCTCATCATTGGCCGCGCCGCTCATCTTACGGCGCCGCTCGCGCACAGCCCCCAGCGCGGTACCTGCCAATTCCGCAACATGTGTATCCGTGGTTGCCCGTACGGTGCGTACTTCAGCAGCAACTCCAGCACGCTGCCGGCGGCAGAAAAGACCGGAAACATGACGTTGCGTCCTGACTCTATCGTCTACGAGTTGATATACGACGAACAGCATGGTCGGGCACGTGGGGTGCGTGTGCTCGATGCCAAAACCGGGGCACAAACCGAGTACTTCGCACGTGTTATCTTCCTGTGCGCCTCCACGTTCGGCTCGGTGTTCATCCTGTTGAATTCTGCCTCGCACCGCTTTCCTAACGGGTTCGGTAACGACAGCGGCGAGCTCGGCTGCAACATCATGGACCACCATCTCGATGCGGGTGCGACGGCCCGTGTGGACGGATTCGAGGATCGCTACTACACCGGACGGCGCCCGAACGGTTTCTACATCCCGCGGTATCGCAACGTGGGTAAGGACAAGCGCAGCTACTTGCGCGGCTTCGGGTATCAGGGTGGCGCCGGTAGGGCAGACTGGACGAGTCTGATGCTCGACACCCATCTAGGCGCGGAGCTCAAGCAAAAGGCGGCCGAGCCAGGTCCCTGGCATCTATCGCTGGGCGGGTTCGGCGAAATACTGCCCTATCATGAGAACTGCGTGACTCTGGATCGGGGCCGCAAGGATAAATTTGGGCTGCCGCTGCTCGCATTCGATGCGGGCCTGAAGGAGAATGAAAAGAGCATGCGCAAGGACATGGCCAACGATGCTGCCGAGATGCTGACGGCTGCGGGCTTTCGCAACGTGCATACGTTCGATAACCCGATCGGCGTTGGCCTTGGGATCCACGAAATGGGGGGCGCACGTATGGGCCGAGATCCCAAATCGTCGGTGCTCAACGCGTGGAACCAGGTGCACGCTTGCAAGAATGTCTTCGTCACCGACGGCTCATGCATGACTTCTTCCGCCTGTCAGAATCCTTCATTGACCTACATGGCACTCACCGCGCGCGCAGCGAAGCACGCGGTTGAAGAGCTCAAGCGCATGAACATCTGATGCTTATGGACCGTCGTGAGGCTTTACAACGGGTCGCTTGGTTGATGGGAGGGGCCCTCTCGGCGTCGGCGCTCCTGGCCATTCGCGACGGCTACTCGGCCACGCCTTCGGCCAGCAACGACAAGCCTGGATTTCTAGGCCCGGCGCAGGCGATCGTCGTTTCCACGGTAGCGGAGATCATAGTGCCGCGGACAGACACGCCGGGAGCCATTGATGCCGGCGTACCTGGATTCATTGATAGCGTGCTCAGGGACGTCTATACGGAAGACGAGCGCAACCGTTATATCACCGGACTCACGGCGTTCGAAGCAGCTGCGCAAGCCGAGCACGGCGGGAAATTCGTTGCGTTGGAACGGCCACAGCAGGTTGCGCTGGTCCGGAAATTTCACGATGCAGCCGTTGCCGAGGAGCGCGCGTTCCATCGTCCCCACGTGAGGTTCCAACGCCCGTTCCTACTCATGACGAAGGAGCTCACGTTACTGGGCTTCTTCACATCGCAGGTTGGGGCAACCAAAGTGCTGCAGTACGCGGCCGTGCCGGGGGCCTATCATGGCTGTGTGCCGTTGAAACAGGCAGGCGAGGGTAGGACCTGGGCGTTCCCACCTGGGCTGCGGTTTTGAGGGATGCCAAGCCGTCGTGCGACACTAGGTGGCTTGTTCGGCGGCTTGCTTGTCGCGTCGGGATCGATTGCTCGAGGGAGTGATGCCCGGCCGTCCGTCAGCGCGGGCCGACTCAAACAGTCCGTCTGCCGTTGGCCTTATCATGCCATTGCCCTGCCTGAGCGGTGCCGCCGCATCAAGCCGATAGGTTTGGAGGCAATAGACCTGCTCTATGTCGATGAGTGGCCCATTGCGCGCGATGCCGGGTTGACTGTGTCCCTGGGGTACGCGAGCCGGCGCGAAAAGTTCATCGAAACAGGCTTCAACAACCCGGCCAATCACGACATGCTCCTCCAGGAGCTCGAGCTTGCTTTACCATTGGCCGCTCGTGCGGGCGTGCCGAACCTGATTGCGATGTTCGGCAACCGTGACCCGGCGCGGGACGATCGTGCGGCGATCGACTCTTGTATCGCCGGACTCGCCAAAATAGCGCCGCTTGCAGCGCAATCCCGCGTGACCGTCTGCGTGGAGCTTCTCAACAGCCGGGTCGATCATCATGGCTATCAGGGCGATCATACTGCCTTTGGCGTCGAGGTCATCAAGGCGGTCAACTCACCATGGGTCAAGCTGCTGTACGACATCTACCATATGCAGATCATGGAAGGTGACGTGATCCGGACGATCCGAGATAACATCCAGTGGATCGGCCACTTCCATACGGGAGGTGTGCCGGGGCGTCACGAGATCGATGCCAGCCAAGAGCTCAACTATCGAGCTATCGCAACCGCCATCGCCGATTTGGGCTACAAGGGGTTCCTCGCGCACGAGTTCGTACCCACTCGTGCGGACGCGCTTGCTTCGCTGGAAGATGCCGTGCGCATCTGCACCGTCTGAGTGGTCCGCGGCTAGCGTCTCAAACCGTTGAGCGTCATGAAGGCAATGGATGTAAAAAAGAACAATGTCAGTGGGCCGTCACTGCGATTCACGGACGGTAGCGGGGAGGCACTGTCCGATCGGGTCTGACGCTACCGCACAATCGCTCGCCGCAGAAAACGTGAAGAGATCGCGAAATGTCGGATCGTAGACTTTACGGCCGTCGGGCCAATACGGTAGCGTTCCGGGTCTCGCTCACGAATCTCAGGAGCTGCCCGTGTTTGCCTCAGCGAAGAATGGACCTTCGGCCATACGCTCATTTTCCATAGCGACTGCCATGGCAGTCCTGATGACTGGGTGCGCGACGGAATCGCACCAGTCCATACAGGCCGAAAAGCCGATGGCTGCCGGTCGCGTATATCAGGGTGCAAAGCGCGCCATCGCCGTCGGGAAGTTCGACAACCGCTCCACTTATTTGCGTGGACTGTTCTCGGACGGTGTCGACCGTTTGGGTGGCCAGGCAAAGACCATCCTGGTCGGCCACTTGCAGGAGTCGGGCCGCTTCAATGTCATGGAGCGGGAAAACATGGAGGAGAACGCCCAGGAAGCCCGGCTGAGCGGCAAGCAACAGACACTGAAAGGCGCCGATTTCACCATCACGGGTGATGTCGTGGAATTCGGGCGCAAGGAGACCGGGGACTCGCAGCTGTTTGGTATTCTGGGCAGTGGCAAAAAGCAGGTCGCGTACTCCAAAGTCACTCTGAACGTCGTCAACGTACTGACCTCGCAGGTCGTCTATTCAGTCTCCGGAGCCGGTGAATACGCCCTCAGCAGCCGTGAGGTGATCGGTTTCGGCAGCTCGGCGAGCTACGACTCGACGCTGAACGGCAAGGTGCTGGATCTGGCCATCCGCGAGGCCGTGGATCATCTGGTGGAGGGACTCGAAGGCGGGGCTTGGTCGCCGCCGAGCGCAGCCAGATGAGAGGACTGGTTGTTGCCGGGAGCCTTTGCTTGCTGGCGGGTTGTGTGGCCCAACCTCGGCCCCTGTACAGTTGGGGCAACTACGAAGAGTTGATCTACGCCTCCTATGTCTCTCCCCAGGATCTGCCCGCCGAAAAGCAGGTGGAGGTCCTGGAAAAAGACTACCAGGTGGCACGGTCGGCCAACCTCCGCCTGCCGCCCGGCTGGCACGCGCATCTGGCAACATTGTACTTCCAGCTGGGTAAACCGGATCAGGCTCGCCAGGAGCTGCTCACCGAAAAGGCGGAGTTTCCCGAGTCCGCCGTCTTCGTGGATCGTCTGATTACCAACCTGAAGAGGCCCTGATGGGCAGGTTTACTCTTTGGCGTGGGCTCGTGCCGGCCGTTTCGATCTTGCTGCTGCTCGGGGGCTGCCAGTCGACGAAGTCATTTGACTATACGAACTTCCGCGCTCATCCACCGCGATCGATCCTGGTCATTCCGCCACTCAACGAGAGCACCGAGTTGGAGGGGACCTACAGCTATCTGTCCACGGTGAGCCGGCCGATCGCGGAGCGCGGTTATTATGTCTTTCCCGTTGCCGTAGTCGACCAATTCCTGAAAGAGAACGGCATGCCGACAGCGGGAGAGATGAACCAGATCCC
>Ga0105237_10006301_pt1 | contig 13193 bp, 11 predicted proteins | sample KBSC24metaG_FD_81520 | JGI IMG/M metagenome (GOLD analysis project Ga0105237, IMG submission 81520) | Corn rhizosphere microbial communities from Kellogg Biological Station, Michigan, USA - KBS C2-4 metaG | ecosystem: Host-associated > Plants > Roots > Rhizosphere > Soil | place: Michigan, USA...
AATAGCGATAAAATAAAAACAGTATCCGGATTTGGTATTGGTCTTTATCTGGGTTCTGAAATATTGCGTTTTCACGATAGTAAAATTGAAGTTAAAAGTCAGGAAGGAATTGGTTCAACGTTTTCGTTCAGTCTAAATATACATCAATAAATACAAATACGGCCAACCAAAGGTTAGCCGTATTTGTAAAATCTATTAAATAGATCAGGCCGGAACCTTATCTTTTTTCTCCCTTTGCCAGAATCGGTGCTGCGCAATTGCCTTAATGAAAGCATCAGGTGAAGAGTCTATCAATATGCCTGCTTTTGCATCTGCATTGCCATTTTTTATTTTAACACCTACATAACTTTGGCTGATCAGTTCAGCACCTTTGCCTGTCGCTGCTATGGCTTTGCAGTGCCTATAAGCCTCATTAATAAAATGAACAGCATCAGGTTCGGCCAGCAAAGCCTGAATACTTTTATCTCCACCGGGTACATACACTGCATCAAATACCACTGATGTACCTGTTAAGAAGCTCATGTCAATTTTGATCTCTTTACCAGTTGCATCTTTAAGCGTTCCATTTTTAGGTGCAATAACTTTAACCACAGCGCCGCCAGCGAGAAGGGCCTTTTGCATATTTCCAAAATCAGCCGCATCAACGCCGTCGGCAGCCAGGAAGGCAATTTGTCTGGTCTTAATACTGTCTTTTAGCGTATTGGCCATACTAAGGGCAGGAGATTTTTCAATTTCTGATTTTACTTTGATGGGCTGGTAATGTGCCGGATCGGCGTCTGCCCCAAGCACATGATTAACAGGCTCTTGAGGTTTACCCGCCTTTAAGCCCAAACTATCTGCTACAGTATTTGCCAGAGGTACACTGATTTGTGTAAGCAGGTTGACCACTCTTTGCCTAACCTCAACGGTCTCTACTTTCCCCAATTCAAACTTTAAGGCATCCGCAATATGGTTTTGCTCTGGCTCAGACTGGCTGTCAAAGAACAAGGTAGCCTGACTAAAGAAATCCATAAAGCTTTTACTCCGTGCCCTGACTTTATGTGCATCAACACGCTCTTCGTAGGAAGAAAATCCACCCTCTGCTATCGTTGCCTGGGCAGGGCTTCCTCCAGCTATAGAATTTGGATGGTAACTGGTCTTTCCTACATTGATTTGCTGACGCATATGTCCGTCACGCTGATTATTATGGACCGTATTCACCGAACGGTTAATGGGGATTTCATGAAAATTAGGACTACCTAAACGGGACAATTGTGTATCCGTATAAGAGAATAAACGACCCTGGAGCAAAGGGTCATTGGTGAAATCTATACCAGGAACCAGGTGACCGGGATGGAAGGCAACCTGTTCTACTTCCGCGAAGAAATTATCCGGATTGCGGTCTAGTACCATTTTACCAATTCTCTGAACAGGTACCAATTCTTCCGGGATCAATTTGGTAGGATCCAGTAAATCGAAGCCGAACTTATGCTCATCTTCCTGTGCAACAATCTGAACGCCGAATTCCCATTCAGGGAACGCACCGCTTGCTATGGCGTCGTGTAAATCCCTGCGGTGAAAATCAGGATCTTTTCCAGAAATTTTTAATGCCTCATCCCAGGCAACAGCATGCATTCCAAGGAGCGGTTTCCAATGGAATTTGACAAAGCTGGATTTTCCTTCGGCATTAATAAATCTAAATGTATGTACACCAAAGCCTTCCATCATTCGAAGACTTCTCGGAATTGCCCGGTCTGACATGGCCCACATGATCATATGCATAGATTCAGGTGTTAATGAAATAAAATCCCAGAAAGAATCGTGGGCTGTAGCAGCCTGGGGTATTTCATTGTCGGGTTCGGGTTTAGCGGCATGGATCAGATCTGGAAACTTAATAGCATCCTGGATAAAGAATACCGGCATGTTATTCCCAACCAGATCATAATTGCCTTCCTGCGTATAAAACTTAACAGAAAATCCACGTACATCCCTTGCCAGATCAGTAGAGCCCCTGAATCCGGCAACTGTAGAAAAGCGTACAAACACAGGTGTCTTCACAGAAGGGTCCTGCAGAAAACCTGCTTTGGTATATTTGGCCATAGATTCATAGACCTGGAAATAACCATGAGCGCCAGAACCCCTGGCATGTACAATTCGCTCCGGAATTCTTTCGTGGTCAAAATGCGTTATTTTTTCCCTCAGGATAAAATCTTCCAGTAAAGATGGGCCCCTTTCTCCAGCCTTCAGTGAATTCGTGTCATCATTAATTTTAAGCCCCTGATCGGTGGTCATCAATGCGTCCTGATCGGAAACGGTATCTGGCGCGAGGTCCTGCTGTTTTAAATTGACTGCATTTTCGGCATTCGGTTTTTTCTTTTCCATTTTTTTACTGATTTATAGGTAGATGTTTTTTTAAAAGTTGAAGTCCGATTTCATTTCCTTGTTGCACAGCGATGTCCAGTGCACTCATTCCCCGATTGTCTTTTATCTCCAGGTCTGCGCTATGTTGAAGAAGTAAGTTAATCAGTTCATTTCGGCCAAACATAGCTGCAAACATTAAAGCAGTACCTCCGTTTCCGTTTAACAGATTTAGATCAGCTTGATGAGCAATAAGCAATTCTGCAATATCCACATAGCCTTTAAAACAAACGCCCATAAGTGCGGTATTGCCACCTGCATCGGTGCCGTTAACATCTGCTCCTGATTGAAGCAGTAGCCGGGCAGCTTCTATTTGATGATTATAACAAGCGATAATCAAAGGTGTATAGCCTTTATCATCCCTGACCTCGAGCTTGGTGTTCAAGTCAATTATTTCTTGCATTAATGGCAAATCGCCTGTCCTTGAGGCATGAATTAAAGCCGATGTGATGTGATCCATGATCATAAGAACATTTCAAAATTGGAATTGTTCGGTTAAGAGGAACGGATTATCTTTTCAATCTGAAGCGGAGCTTAAAACATTTGCGCTCCATTGTTGTTCCTCCTACATTCTTTCTGTAAGCTTGTGAAAAATATAAAACATATCGCCATTCTTGGCGGCGGCCCAAGTGGCTTATTCATGTTCAAACGATTGATTGAATCCGGCAGAACGGATATCAATATTAAGATATTTGAGCGGAAAAATAAACTTGGAGCGGGTATGCCCTATAGCGCAGAGGGCGCTAATGATGAACACATCACCAATGTATCAAGTAATGAAATTCCTATGTTGGTTACCTCTCTGGCCGATTGGATCAATTCTGTGCCTAAAGATACGCTGGATAAGTTTCATATCGACCCTGCACGTTTCAACGAATATAAAGTACTGCCAAGGCTGCTTTTTGGTCAGTATCTGACGGCCCAGTTTGACCTGTTGCAGAAACGGGCACGGGAGAATGGGGTGGAATACCAGATCTATTACAATACCGAGGCAACCGATATAGCCGATTATCCCGAACAGGAAATGGTCGTGATAGAAATCAATGGCGGGGAGAAACTTGAATTTGATCAGGTCATCATCTGTACAGGTCATCACTGGCCACAACGATATGAAGGAAAAGTTCCGGGCTATTTTGATTCTCCTTATCCACCTGCTAAGCTAGGCTTAAAGCTGGACCATCCTGTTGCGATCAAAGGATCATCCTTAACAGCTGTTGACGCCATAAGAACACTTGCACGTCATAACGGAACTTTTAACAAACATCCAGAAGGATACCTCTTTTATCGGTTACACGAGCACAGCCCTAATTTTAAACTGGTATTACATACCCGGAACGGAATGCTACCCGCAGTCAGGTTTCATTTAGAAGATTCTCATTTATCTAATGATGAGTTGTTGAGTAAAGAAGAAATTGCCAGGCACATTGCGGAAAATGAAGGCTTCTTGTCCTTAGATTATGTATTCGAACATGATTTTAAGCTACCCATAAAAGAAAAACAACCTGACTTTTATCAACAGATTAAAGAGATGAGCCTCGAGGAATTTGTATCAGCAATGATGGATCTCCGTGAAAGGCTGGATCCTTTTCAATTGCTGAAGGCAGAATATGCTGAAGCAGAGAAATCGATCAGGCGGAAAGAATCTGTGTACTGGAAAGAGATGCTTGGCGTATTGAGCTTTGCCTTAAATTACCCGGCAAAGTACTTGTCTGCAGAAGAAATGCAACGTCTTCAAAAAACGCTTACACCATTAATTTCCATTGTTATTGCCTATATCCCACAAAGTTCAAGTGAGGAACTCATGGCTATGCACCAGGCGGGGGTGCTCGATTTGATTTCTGTAGGAGATGACGGTCAAGTTCAGGCAGAGGATGGAGGAGGAGCCACTTACAATTATACAGATGAGACTGGTAAAAAGCTGTCCGTTTATTTTAATACTTATATAGATTGTGTGGGGCAACCTCATATGGCATTTGAGGATTTTCCTTTTAAAAGCTTGTTGAACAAGGGTACTGTGAGTCCTGCAATGCTTAAATTCCGTTCGGCCCTCGAGGGGCAAAAGGCGATGGAAGAAGGAAAAGATGTCAGACAAGATTCAAAGGGAAATTATTATTTAAAGGTTTCCGGCGTTGCAATCAATGACTATTTCCAGGTAGTGGATGCTTATGGCGCATTTAACAATCGTATTTACATCATGGCAGTGCCTTACATAGGCGGTTATAATCCGGACTATTCCGGGCTGGATTTCAGTGAAGCAGCCTCGGCAGCAATTGTTAAAAGGTTATTGCTGTGACCTCAGACTTTTTTATGCCATTGTACCAATTCCAGGTATATCTTATTGGCAATTGCCAATTCGGATTGTTTCTTTTTGAGTTCTGCAATTTGCAGATCTTTGTCCATATGAGCTGGTAAGGTTAGATAGCCTATTACATTTCCAGTCTGATAGTTGATAAATTCGTACTGTATTTGTGGCTGTTCCATAATAGAAGTATTAACATAAATGGCTATAAGCTAATAACCAATAGCATAAAATAAAGTTTTACATTATTTTAGAGTTGTAGCTTTTTATGGATTCGAATTTTTGTCCTGGTTATGGAATTCGCGAAGTACGAAATCAGATTTTCAAAATAGCTGAATTAGTGACTTTGTTGTAAGATGAAACATTTAACTTCGAATCTCCCGGCGCATGAACAAATAATAGGAAAGTGCAAAGCAGGCTACAGTTGCCCCAATCAAGCCACTGACCTGTGGCCATACGATCATTAAGCTTTCCCTAAAGGGAAGTGGAGAAGGTATTGCCCCAGCCATTTGTTGCATTGTCATTGGTCCCAGACTTCTAACCGATGGCATCAGCAGGGTCGTAGTTGCATCGGTATAGAGTTGATTGGGAGCAATGCGCAGCAGATCCAGAATAAATTCATTGTAAAACTGAATTTGATCCTGCGTCAAAAAACTGGGATCGGGTAAAAAGGACCTGATGATCAGATTAACAATGATCTGGTAAAAAACAGTGAAAAATAACCATACGCCTATTGCAGTAAGAGCCGAAGTTGCAGCCTGCCTGAATTTAATCGATAGCACGATGGATAAACTCAACCAAAAGCCAACATAGGTTATGCTGATCAGGATGAAACCAAGTATCCTTAACAATTCTTGTGGTTCCATTCTTACTCCGGTCAAAATCAATCCGCTCCCTATCATTAATAAGGTTAAGACTAAAAATAAGGCACCCACCATAATTAGGGCGCTTACAAATTTGGCCAATAATAAATTGTCTCTATAAATAGGCTGAGCCATAAGTCTTGTAAGCGTTCCATTATTTTGCTCAGCATTAATCGCATCGAATCCTAAACTGATCCCTAATAATGGTGCTAAAAAGCTCAGAAAAACATGAAAGGGAGGTATGGAATTATCAGTTGTGGTGAGCAGTTTAAGGTATAGGAAAGTATGGTCCGGATCATTGGCATTTCCGATAGCTGCCCGGATATTGCTTAATGAGACATACATTGATGCTACAAATGTGAGTATAATCAAGCCCATCAGTACAATAAAGCGCCAGCTGCGGATATGATCTGCCATTTCTTTGCGGACCATTACACTGAAAGGACTTATTATCTGGATTTTTTTTGATGCCATATTTTTCTCAATTATCATTCTCAAAATATTTTTGATAAATGTCATCCAAACCATAATTTTTTTGATGTACACTTATGATATCATATCCCTTTTCAACTAGAAAACGGACCAAAGCGGGCGTGATATTCTGTGTGCATTCAAATTCTATTGTGTTTTGACTTATATTGATGTTTTTAATTGTTTCCCATTGCGCCAGCTCCTGTTCGGGTAACCAGGGACCGGAGATAAATTCTGCCAGGCTAATGGATACGACATGACCTTTATGATTAAACAAATCGCCCGATAGGGCATCAATGTTTCCCTGGGCTAATAATTTGCCCTTCACAAAAATACCTACCCGATCGCAAACTTGTTGAACATGGTGTAAATGATGTGAGGAAAGCAGCACCGTCAGTCCCTGTTCTTTGCTCAAGCGCTTGAGCAGCAAGAGAAATTCCCTAACCCCACTAGGATCTATTCCCAATGTTGGTTCATCCAGTATGATAACGTCAGGCTGCTTAATCAATACATCAGCCAGGCCCAGACGCTGCTTCATACCACGGGAAAAGGTTGATGTTTTCTTATGCATAGCTGAAGAAAGCCCAACGATGTCCATCATTTGTAAAGCACGTGTACGGCTCTCCTTCTCAGGGAGTCCATTCAATCTTGCAATATATATCAGGTTTTCCAGTGCAGTCATGTGATCATAAAAACCCAAACTATCTGGCATATAGCCCACTTTTTTCTTCACAGAAATGGGGTCACTTGTAGCATTATAACCACAGACAAATGCGGAGCCATTTGTTGGATCGGTAAGCCCCAGCATCATTAATATGGTAGTTGTTTTACCCGCTCCGTTAGGACCCAGTAATCCAAAGATCTCACCCTTATTTATATCCAGGTTGAGGTTGTCGACGGCCCTTTGGGATCCATAACACTTAGTCAGGTCCTTGAGTTGTATAATAGGATCTTTCATTTTTCTATCTTCTACCGTACTTGCGGATCAGATAATACACCAGGGAAACCGCCAATAGGATGACCAACACACCAATCCATCCCGAAACCCATGAAGTTGTGACCACCATCCTAAAAGCAGCCTGAGAATTGCCATTACTGTTTGTAGCGGTAAAAGTGGCAGCATAATCTCCAGCGATTGTCTTATCGGGAACTTTGAGGTTCGCTGTTATGGTCTGTGTTTTTCCTGGCTCCAATTGGGTAACTTTCGAAGGCTCGAAAGAAGCTTCCCAATTCGTAGGTAATTGGGAGGAGAGCTCAATGTCTTTTAAGGGTAAAGTACCAGAGTTTTTTATCTCCAGATGGATTTCTTTATGGCCTCCAGAGGTCAGTTCTTCGCTCAGTTTTCCGCTAGGTGTGGTTAAGGTTATGCCATAGGACCCTTTAACCACGGCCTCCAGGTTTAAGGATAATGTATCCTTATTCGCAATCGCCTTTACAGGTACCGGGTATTTCCCAGGAGAGGTATTTGGGGTAGCATTAACCTCAATAGATATATCACGTATGCTTCCCGCGGCCATGTTGATGGAGGTAACCTGACTACCGTCGATCTTGTAACTGATCATCCAGCCAGCAGGAAGACTGGTTTTGAATTCATAGATGACCGGTTGAGCAGACCCATTATGTAAGGTCGTATTGTAACGAAAGGTTTCATTCGTTGCAGCCTCAATATTGATCAATTTTGCGGTAAAGCCAGAATGACCGTCAATACTGATAACAGGGTTTTGGGCATAGAGTGCAAAAGGGGCTTTAAAAAGGAACAGGAGAAATGATAAAAAGCTTAACCTCGCACAAAAATGAGTAAGTGAGAATTTTTTTAACATGATCTAAACACTAGAATTTAATAATAATAATAGCCTAAAAAAATGTCTGGTTATGTTCTAATTTGACGGAACAAATCAAAAAAAGAAAATAAAATTTTCAAATGGATTTAACATTTTTTAACAAAAAGGTGGGAAGCAATCTGACGCTGCTCACCACCTGGCAAAGCTCTGCAACTGTTCCAGTCCAACAAACTCTTCGTTTGAGATGCTGTAGCTGATATCAGCCCATAAAAAGCACGTTGAATTTGTGCCCGTCGGGATCTGCAAAGCCGCAGCCATACATCCCATTAAAGGCTTGTGGTTCAGAAAAAACAGTACCGCCTATGTCTTTTACTTTTACAGCCCATTCATCAACCTCTGACTTCATTTCGGCCGAAAGGCTGAACATTACTTCGTTACCTTGTACGGTATCGGCAACTTCGCCGTTCAATGCTACTTTAAAAGGTGCCTTAGGAAAGAAGCAGATAACAAAATTAGCCTCGCCAACTGTAATACTAGCAATATGATCGCCATTGAAATGGTTCTCATTTACTTTAAAGCCCAGTTTAGTGTAAAATTGAATAGTTTGGTTAACATCGTTAACGGGTAAATTACCCCAAATTTGCTTTGTCATAATTTTTGAATTTAGTCCCATTTAAAAGGGGATTAATAATTTATTTGTTGTTGATAACAAATCTCCGAAGAATTACATCCTCATTAAACTTGTACAATTGACAAATTGCGGGTGTAATTATGACAATAAAAATCTATAAATTGCTTCATAATTATACCTGCCAATTCTATGAAAAGAGTATCGCTGCTCATATTTGATCAAGTTGTACCCTCTTCTATTACCGGGGTTATTGATTTGCTTACTGGCGCCAACAAGTATATGAAACTTACAGGACAGCCTATGGCCTTTTGCATGGAAACCGTGGGTCAATCAGCAGATAATATTCATCTTATATTTCCAAACCAGGAGATAGATCACAAAAGCCTTGAGCGTGCGGGCCATCCCGACCTTATCATTGTTCCATCGTTTAGTGTAGACAATATGGCGCCCGTAATTGTGCAGAATAAGGCAGCTATTAATTGGCTGAAGGATAGACATGCAACTGGAAGCGAAATTGCCAGTCTTTGCGTAGGCAGCTACTTTTTAGCCGAGGCGGGCTTGCTGGAGGGCAAAGAGGTTACCTCGCATTGGGCAGCTGCTAATGATATACAAAGTCGCTATCCTGGTATCCGGATGAAACCTGATCTGGTGATCACCGATCAGGATGGGATTTATACTAGCGGTGGCGCATTCTCTTCACTAAAGCTGGTTTTGTACCTGATTGAAAAGTTTAGTGGCCGGGAAGCCGCACTTTGGATCAGTAAAATGTATGCCATTGAAATGGACCGTACCAGCCAAGCCCATTTTGCCGTATTTATCGGCCAGCACCAGCATGACGATAAGGCGATATTAAAAGCTCAGGAATATATTGAGCAAAACTATAACCGAGAGATAGCGATGGATGAGGTATGCAACCTGATCAACATGGGACAGCGCAACTTCATCCGACGGTTTAAAGCCGCTACCAATAACACACCGTTTGAATACTTGCAACGTGTAAGGATAGAAGCAGCCAAAAAGGCGATCGAAATGAACCATAAGGACCTGCCCTTTATCATGGAAGATGCCGGTTATAATGATCTGAAAGCCTTCCGTACCATATTTAAGCGTATTACGGGGTTATCACCAATGGGATATAAAAAGAAATATGCACGGACTTAGTATAATTAGAATGGTTTAGGGCCTACCAAGAATAGCAGGGATGAATTTAGATCTATAAAGTTATATTTCATGGTACATTGCTAGCGGAGTAAAGCGGGCTAAAGTATGGGCAGACAAAACGAGGGGCATGAAACCCACTAAGTCATTAGTGCCAATGATTTTTCAAAGTCATCCGCATATGATTCTGAAAAATCTGTTCACGATAACGTCTTTGAGCTGCTTTTCTAGACTTGACATAATATATGCAAATAGCCAAAGCACATATTGTTGCGCCAATTAAGCAAGTTAAAGTAGTGTTTTGTAGTTCTGTTTTCGTAATATATATTGCTGTAACTGCCATGAGGCTAAATACAGCGTAAATCCCCCTCTTCATAGTTTCATTTGGCTGAGAACTTAAAAATAATCATCAGATTCCATTTTTGAAAGGATAATTTTCCTTTTTTTTAATCGTGCTTAATATTCGGACAATTCAAACTTATATGACCCAGGTACTGTTTAATTAAAAGATAGGCGCGGATCACTTAAATGATGACAAAGCAAAAACGCAATATGCTGAATGGTTTGCAATATGATTTCTTCCGGGCTTCCATGAAATACGAGTCTTTCTGAGAATAAGGATTCGGACCGAAACCGACAATGGATAAACATTGTTCCGACCGGTTTTTGTTCACTTTCGCTTCCACCTGGAGTTGTAAGGCCCGTAATACCAACATACAAATCAGAACTTACCAGGACTTCTAAGCCATTTGTGATTGCCTTTGTCACCTCCATAGATTCTGGCGTAAAAGTATCTAACAGTTCTTTTGAGACATTTAATAAGGTTTCTTTCAGTTTCGCGTCATAACAAATGATCCCGCCCTTTAAAAAACTTCCGGCATTTGGGATGAGTGAAAATTCAGCAGAAACTCGTCCTGCGGTAGCACTTTCAACAAATGAGATAGTAAGTTCATTTTTTATCAGTAGATCGGTACATGTAAATAATATTTCACGGTTCATCTGCGTAAACTTTAACCTTCTAAAATGGATTTTGTTTTAAAAAGGCTACCCCCTCCCAAGGATAGCCCTGTGTTGTTACACCGAAGGGGTATGAAGCCCTTTTCATATATAACTCTTTTAATATTGTTTAGTTTATTTTTTTAAAATTAAACAAAGTCTATGGTCTAATTTCAAGACCATCTAAGAAAAATTTATAATTTCTGGTAATGTAGCGAGCGTTTCATTCATAATTACTAAATATTCCAAATGTCTGCTTTATTGTTGCAATTCCACTGAAGAGCCTGGTTTGCCTTAGTGTCATTTTGGTAAAGTGAACCAAAACGTGCTGCCATCACCAGGCACACTATCAACCCCAATTTCTCCACCATGCTTACGGATGATGTTGGCACAAATAAACAGACCAAGACCAAGCCCTGAGTATTGTGCCTGTTGGTTATCCGCCTGGTAATAGCGGTCAAAAAGTAGGGGTACCTTTTCTTTACTGATGCCTGGTCCTTTATCTGTCACAGAAACTTTTACAAAGGCTGCATCATCTTGCAGCTCAACTTTGATCTCCATGGAGCCAGGGGCATATTTTATTGCATTGCTGATCAGGTTAGTGAGTACCCTTCCAATACGTTCGGAGTCTGCGTGGATGGTCAGCCTTTTATCTCCGATCAAGGTTACGGTTTGAGTTTCTGAAGGTGCGTATTGGTCGCATATTTCCTGTGCCAGTTCGTAAAGGTTAAAAGTTGTCTTTCGGAATTCGAGCTGGTCACTGTAAGTTTTACCTGCATTGAGCAGGTCGTCTATAATGAGTGAGATCCTGTTAATACCTTTGTTTGCCTGCGACACCAGGAGCCTGTTGCGCTCAGAATGCGGTTCAGGGGATCTGTCAAGCAATTGTAGTGAAGCTTTTAAACTGGTAACCGGGGTCTTGAGTTCATGGCTGGCAATGCTAATGAAATCGTCTTTGTGCCTTTCAATGATTTTATCTTTTGTGATGTCGTTGATCACACCGATCAGTTTTACCGTCTTTCCAACTTCGTTGGCCTCGGTTTTCCCTTTCATGTTCAGCCATCGCAGTATGCCGTCTGCTCTGAGGAGCCGGACTTGTATATCTAGGCCACCTTGGGTTTCGATGTGCTGGACTGCGGCTTTAAAGGCAGGCAAGTCCTGCTCGGCGATGTGCGGATAATAGCTTTCCAGCGTCCAGTTTGCTTGTCTTTGCTCATACCCGAATATTTGATCATGGTCGGGTGATCGAAAAACTTCATTGGTTTCCAGATTCAGTTCCCATACTGCAGTGTCCGAATATTTTAAGGCTACGTTTAAGCGTTTTTCGCTTTCCTGATGTTTTTTTAAACCGGAAATATCATCCAGAACGGTGAAGCCGAATGTTTCACCCTGATCATTATAAAGAATGGTGGTAACGTCTACCCAGACCACGCTCCGGTCTTTGCGGTAAAGGCATGCTTGTAGTTTGAAGTGAGGGACTTGCTTAGACCAGAGTTCTTCCTGAAGTCTGTGCCAGTGTGTTATATACGCTTCGCAGGCATGGTCCAGGATTTTAGTGCCTTCAATTTCTTCGGGGGAATAACCTAACAGTTCACAAAAGGCCTTATTGACCTTTAATATTGTCAGGTCTGAACGGATGATTTTCGAGGCGACACTGGTGAGGTCAAATATGGTGTTAAACTTGGCGTCACATTCGTGGAATCGTTTCTCAAAATCGTTGGGCTCATTTTTTTCTCGCATAACAATCTTCAGGTTGATGATAGATATAACAGTTATGGGGCCATTCTGTTTAAAAAACACAGCGCTTTTACCAAAATCGATAGATTTGTATAAGTCCGCATTAACATGGGTAACCAAATAGATTGCCTTAAAAGCGTGGCAGGAAAATCACGATTACAAAAACAAAGTTGCAGAAATTACTGTTGGGTTGAATCAAATTAAACCTTTAAATCTCGCTTGTTATGAATGGATTATCTCCCTGGGCTTTATCCGCAAGTTCTGAATTAGCGGAAAGCCAAACGGCACTCTACAAAACAGTTGCTGGAAGTTTTGAATTTAAAGTTTACCGGACCACCGACTCCATCTGGATCGTGGCTGGACTGCCTAACGGTGGGAGAGCTGCTTTCCGTGCAGCATTTAGTCCAGGAGGAGCCTTAAAAATCACTAAAACCACCGAAAAAACACAAGGTGTCGATTTGGAACTGGACAGTGAAACTGGAAAACAACGGGTCGAAATCAACTTCGACCAGCAGCAATCCAATCCGGTATTGCGCTACACCACTCACTTAAAACCAAAAAAGGATCTGCTGATTCTTTTCTGGCCGAAGGACATCTTAATGAACGGAAAAAACGGTCGTCCTGAAAATACAATTGGAAAGATTCACATCAGCCAGGAAGGGACAAGAACCGGTTTGATTTACCTAACACACACCCGGCCAAAATCCTCGTCAATCCTCTACCTCCAAAACCTCACTGCGCTTGCCGATTACTGTGAGCAAACCGAGACCTCATGCGCCGATACTGTAGGTGGCATCTGGCCGGAACTAGGTTTTTCATTGCCGCCTGCAAAAAGCAAGCCCCTAAAAGCAGACAAAGAA
>Ga0105237_10006303_pt1 | contig 13191 bp, 11 predicted proteins | sample KBSC24metaG_FD_81520 | JGI IMG/M metagenome (GOLD analysis project Ga0105237, IMG submission 81520) | Corn rhizosphere microbial communities from Kellogg Biological Station, Michigan, USA - KBS C2-4 metaG | ecosystem: Host-associated > Plants > Roots > Rhizosphere > Soil | place: Michigan, USA...
AGGACCGCCCCTGGAATCGCCGTGAGGGGGCCGCCCTGTCCGGCGTTGCATCCCGGCCCGAAGCCGCACAATCGAGTCTGCGGCGGCTTCTCCCAGACGAGGTGCCCGTCGGACAACGCTAGCGCACGCAAGCCGCCGGGTGTTTGCGTCACGAGATCGGCCACGCCAACGTAGGCATCGTCCCCTTCTACGGCCATCCCCCATTGCGCCCCGAGGACGCTGCCTTTGCCGAAGCGGTATTGCCAGACGACGGTGCCGAGCTTGGCAGGATCGAGCGCCCAGGCCATGCCGGATTTCTGCGGTACCACCAACAACTGACGGCCTCCCAGCCGGACCAACATCGGCGGCGCGGACAGGTCGAAATCGGACCGGGCATCATTGGGCGCCATTTGCCGCAACCACTTCAGCTCGCCGGTGTTGATATCCAACGCCAGCACGGCATCCGTGGTCGACTGCGCCGGCTCCGCATAACCGTTACCCGTCGACACATAAACGAGGCGCCGCTCGCTGTCGACCGTGGGCGCGGACCAGATTCCGCCGCCGGCCGGGCCATATGCCGGCGTGCCGTCCTGGCTGGGCGGGCGCGGCATGCTCTGCGCCACGGTGTAGGTTTTCCACAGGAGCACCCCGGTGTTGGCATCCAGCGCGGACAGGCTGCCCCGGAAGGTGCAACACGGGTAGCCGGCAAAACCGTCCTTGGCTTCCTCGTTGAGCCCCTGGACCGGAACAAACACGCGACCGTTGTCGTACGCCAGCGCGCCGGTAATCGCGGCGGCCGGATGGGAGTCGACCTTGCGCACCCAGATCAGCTTGCCCGTCTGGGCATCGACCGCATAGGCGTTGGCTTTGCGATCGCCGAAGAACACCCCGAAGCCGTCGGTCCCATCGGCCGCGCGGTAACGGCCCACGACGGCAGCTGTTGGGATGCCGGCGAGCGCCTCGTAGGTCCAGTAGCGGCAACCGGTCTTGGGGTTGAGGGCGTAGACATGACCATTCTCGCTGGCCGCGAAGAGTCGTCCGCCGGCGATCGTCGGCTGCGGCCGGGCGGAGGAGACGTTCGCATAACCGAACGCCCACTCGAGTTGTAATCGATTCAGGTCGGAAGCGGTCAGCTTACCCTGCGACCTGGGTTGGAAACGCGCATTCGCGGACCCGTTGCCCCAGCCATTCCAGCTCGGACCCGTCTGCGGGTCGCTCATGAGCAACTGCCCGGTGCACAGGTTCGTCTCGAGATCACGCCCGCTCGCCTGCGGCGACTGTGCCTGGACATCGGCCCGCGAGGACACCGGGAGTGCCGCCAGGCCCACCAGGGCGCAGAGCACGATCAGCCCTCTGTGACAACACCTCTTCAGGCCGAGTAGCGGACAGTCACGGTAGCGCGTCACAATATGGGCCTTACACTGCGTTTCGTCGGAGGAACTCTTGGAGCCGATTATTTCGGTCTCGCAACTGACGAAGACCTACGCGTCCGGCTTCCAGGCGCTCAAGACCGTGAACCTCGAGATCAGGCGGGGCGAGATCTTCGCGCTCCTCGGTCCGAACGGCGCCGGCAAAACGACACTGATCAGCATCGTCTGCGGTATCGTCAACCCGACTTCGGGGACCGTCCGCGCCGACGGGCACGACATCATCCGGGATTTCCGGGCCGCCCGCGCGAAGATAGGTCTCGTTCCGCAGGAACTCACGACCGACATGTTCGAGACCGTGTGGGATACTGTGAACTTCAGCCGCGGGTTGTTCGGAAAAGCGCCCAACCCCGCCTATGTCGAAAAGGTGCTCCGCGATCTGTCCCTGTGGGAGAAGCGCGACTCGAAGATCATGGCGCTCTCCGGCGGCATGAAACGTCGTGTAATGATTGCCAAGGCGCTCTCACACGAGCCCCTCATACTGTTTCTCGATGAGCCCACCGCGGGAGTCGACGTCGAGTTGAGGCGCGCCATGTGGGAAATGGTGCGCTCGCTGCGCGAGACCGGCGTCACGATCATTCTCACCACGCACTACATCGAGGAAGCCGAGGAGATGGCCGACCGTATCGGGATCATCAGCAAAGGCGAGATCATCCTGGTCGAGGAGAAAGCGGCGCTGATGGCGAAACTCGGTGAAAAGAAGCTCACCCTCCACTTGAAGCAGCCGCTGACGGTCTTGCCCGCGGCGCTCGCGGCTCCGCAACTGCAGTTGTCGGACGACGGGCAGAACCTGGTCTACACCTTCGATGCGCAGAGTGATCGAACCGGCATCGCGGGCCTGCTGCGCCACCTGGCCGACCATGACATCGACTTCAAGGACCTGCAGACGAGTGAAAGCTCTCTGGAGGATATCTTTGTGAATCTCGTGAGGGCGCGCTCATGAACGTCTACGCGATCCGCTCGATCTATGCGTTCGAGCTCGCACGCACCTGGCGCACCCTGATGCAGAGTATCGCGTCTCCGGTGATCTCGACATCGCTCTATTTCGTCGTCTTCGGCGCCGCGATCGGCTCCCGGATGACGGCGGTCGATGGCGTGAGCTACGGCGCATTCATCGTGCCCGGGCTCATCATGCTCTCGATCCTGACGGAGAGTATTTCCAACGCGTCGTTCGGCATCTACATGCCCAAGTTCTCCGGCACGATCTACGAGGTGCTCTCCGCCCCGATCTCGGTTTACGAGATCGTCACCGGCTATGTTGGTGCGGCCGCGACCAAGTCGGTCATTCTCGGCACGATCATCCTGATCACGGCGCGCCTGTTCGTGACCTTCTCGATCGCGCATCCGCTACTGATGGTGTTGTTTCTCGTGCTCACCGCCGTCACGTTCAGCTTCTTCGGTTTCGTCATCGGGGTCTGGGCCGACGGCTGGGAGAAGCTGCAGATCGTGCCGATGCTGATCGTGACACCCCTGACCTTCCTGGGCGGCAGCTTCTACTCGATAAGCATGCTGCCCCCGCTGTGGCAGAAGATCGCGCTGTTCAATCCCGTCGTGTACCTGATCAGCGCGTTCCGCTGGAGCTTCTACGGCGTCTCGGACGTCAACGTGGTCGTCAGTTTCGGCATGATCCTGGTGTTCCTGGCCTTGTGTCTCGCGACCGTCGCGTGGATTTTCCGTACGGGATACAAGCTGAAGGCCTGAGGGGCTCATGAGGATAGGGGCGGTGATGTTGGGGCTGTTGGTATTGCCGGCGGCCCAGGCGAAGGACGGCGGGACAGCCGCGGCCTGTTCCGAATTGACCGCCACGCGAGCCTTCAAGGATACGAGTGTCAGCACGGCCCGGATGATCCGTGCCGATGCGGCGACCAAAGCCCCCACCTACTGCGAAGTAACGGGCGTCATTACGCCGGCACCGGGCTCGCAGATCACCGTCGTCTATCGCCTGCCGCAACCTTGGAACGGCAAATTCGTCGGACTCGGCGGTGGCGGCTGGGCGGGCAACATCACACTCGACCGCGGCGGGGCGCGTTCCTCTGCAGCCGCGGTCCATCTCGCGCAAGGCTACGCGACCGGGCAAACCGACGCCGGCCATCCCGGCACCGAAGTTTGGAACACCTCCTGGGCGTCGAATCCCGCGAGTGTCACGGACTTCAGCTACCGGGCCGTCCACCTGATGACGACGGTTGGTAAGGCGGTCGTTGCACGCTACTACGGACATGCCCAGAAGCGTGCCTACTTCCAGGGGTGCTCGACGGGAGGCCGGCAGGGACTGATGGAAGCGCAGCGGTACCCGAACGACTACGACGGGGTCAGCGCCGGTGCCCCGGTTTACAGCTTCGTGACGCAAACCAGCAATCTCGTCCGCACCCTGGCGTTTGCGGCCCCCGGAGCGGCACTCAACGCAAGTCAGCTCACCCGCTTGCATGAAGCGGTGCTGGAGGCTTGCGACGCGCAAGATGGGCTGAAGGACGGGATCGTGACGGATCCCCGCGCCTGCGCGTTCGACCCGGTCGTTTTGCAATGCCCGGCAGGAACGCCGCAGCAGGATTGTCTGACCGCGCCGCAGGTCGCTGCGGTGCGCTCCGTGTATACCGGACTGAAAACAGCGGATGGACGCACGGCTTCTTATCCGCTGTCGCGCGGCAGCGAAGGCAGTTGGACGCGGTTCGTAGCCGTCGGGGACCAGGGGAATGGGTTGGGCGGACTGCGCAAGCTGTTGTTCGGCGACGCCGACTACGATCTGCGCTCGTTCGAGGCGGAACGCGATCTCGCCAAGGTGCGCAACAGCGAGATGGCGGGGATGTATGAAGCCCAGAATCCCGACATCGCACCCTTTATCGCACATGGCGGCAAACTCCTGCTGTGGCACGGGTTCGACGATCCGGGTCCGAGTCCCTTGGGGACCATCGAGTATTACGAAGCGGTGCGGCAAACCACCGGCCCCAAGGCTCCCGCACTCGACTCCAGCTTGCGGCTGTACCTGCTTTCGGGGGTTTATCATTGCAGCGGCGGTCCGGGCGCGGACGGCTTCGAATCGCTCGCCGCGCTCGACCGTTGGGTCGAGTCCGGGCAGTCACCGGACACCTTGATCGCCACGCGCCAGGATGGGAAGCTGTCGCGACCGTTGTGTCACTATCCAACACTGCCGCATTACAGGGGCGTCGGTGACCCGGCGGACGCCGCAAGCTTTGAGTGCAGGTAAACCGCAATGCTCGAGCTCGTCATCGACCAGCGCCGCCGCAGCCTCGGCGGCTTCGAGGTCGGCAGGGTCCTGCCCTCTCCCCGGCGGCCAATGGTCGGGCCGTTCATCTTTTTTGATCACCTCGGTCCCGAGGCGATGCGGCCGGGCATCCCGAAGACGGTCGACGTGCGACCGCACCCCCACATCGGCCTTTCGACGGTGACGTACCTGTTCGACGGCGAGGTTATGCACCGCGACAGCGTGGGCTCGGAAACGGCGATCCGGCCTGGCGAAGTGAACTGGATGGTGGCCGGCCGCGGCATCACCCATTCGGAGCGGTTCGAGCGGGCGCGCGCCCGGGGCGACCTGGTGCACGGCATTCAATCGTGGGTCGCCCTCCCCAACCAGGACGAGGAAACGTCTCCCGAGTTCGCGCACTACGGCCGCAGCGAGCTGCCGATATTCGAGGACGGCGGCCTGTCGATGCGGCTCATTGCCGGAGCGGCCTTCGGCGTCAAGTCCCCGGTCAAGACGCACTCACCCCTGTTCTATCTGCACTGGGTGTTGTCAGCCGGCACGACCGCGGAGCTGCCCAACGAGTACTCCGAGCGCGCGGCCTATGTCGTGTCCGGCCAGGCAGAGGTCGAGGGGCAGGTGTTCGGGCCGGGGCAGATGCTGGTGTTCTCGAAAAGTACGCCGGCAGCCGTCAAGGCGGTCGTGCCAACAGTAGTGATGGCGCTCGGCGGTGAGCCGTTGGGCGAGCGTTACATCGAGTGGAACTTCGTCTCCTCCTCACCCGAGCGCATCGCGCAGGCGAAGGCGGACTGGCGCGCCGGCCGGATGAAGCTCCCCGATCTCGATCACGACGAGTTCATTCCGCTGCCCGACACGCCTCCGCAACCGCCAACACCACCGATGTAGGCCGCGACGCGGGGGAACCCGACGCGATGCACTGAGTTATGTATGTCACATGGCCGTACTCCACATCACACATAAAACGACCTACGTCTATAGCAAGCCCGTGGAGTTCGGCGAGCATCGCCTGATGTCGCGGCCGCGGGATAGCCATGACCTGCGTCTGCTCGAAACGACCCTGGTCATCGATCCGCCGGCGACCGCCATACGTTGGATCCACGACGTCTTCGGCAACTCCATTGCGATCGCCACCTGGGACCAGCCGTCCGAGCGGCTGACGTTCGAGTCGGGATTTCGCGCGGAGCATTTTCCCACCGAGGAGAAGGCGCTGGAGGTCGAGAGCTACGCCAGCAAATTTCCGTTCAGCTACTCGGCCGAGGACGCGATGGACCTGGCGCACACGCGCGACCGGCACTACCCGGACCCGGACCACAAGGTGGACGCCTGGGCCAAGGCGATCCTGGAGAAGACCGAGGGTGGGGAGACCATCGCGGTGCTCATTGCGATGACGAAGGAAATCAAACAGCAGTTCAAGTACGCGGCACGCGAGGCGGCGGGCGTGCAGTCGCCGCTGGAAACGCTCGAGCTCGGAAGCGGCAGTTGCAGGGACTTTGCCGTCTTCCTGATGGAAGCGGCGCGCAGCCTCGGGCTCGCGGCCCGGTTCGTGTCAGGTTATCTCTACGACGAGAAGCTCATCGGCGCGGCGAGCGGCCTGGTTGGCGGGGGCGCGACTCACGCGTGGGCGCAGATTTTTCTCCCCGGGGCCGGTTGGGTTGAGTTCGACCCGACGAACGCGCTCATCGGCGGCCGCAACCTCATCCGCGTAGCCGTCGCTCGGGACGCCTCGCAGGCTGCCCCCTTGTCGGGCAGCTATAATGGCGCGCCGGGCGACTTCGTATCGATGAACGTCGAAGTCCAGGTGGCCGCGGAGTAAGGTGTTTCAGGGGTTGGTCTCCAACGCGTGGCCATCGTGTTTATAAATGGGGGCGGACGGGTTGTCGATACCGAATTGGCCGCCCGGCTCCTAGAACCACTTCAAAGCATGTCCCACGGCCACGAGAGTACCGACCACTCCTACCAGTGTCACGATCGCGCTGAGCCCACTCACGACCACCCAAAGCTTCGTCCGTTCGATCGAAATCTTCACCGATTCGATTGAGATCTTTAACGACTCAATCGAAATCTTGACTGACTCAATGCTCAAATCAACTGCGCCGAACCGCTTGGCGACCTCCGTTTTGAAATCAGAGAGCTCCCCTGCGAGGCCTTTGAGCTCCCGTCGGTTCTCGCGCTGATCGGTCTTGAGCTCCTGCATATCGGCTCGCAGGAAACTCACATCGGACTCGATCTTCGCAACACGATCTTCTAACACGCTGGCGTGCTCCTTGGCGATGGCGTACATGAGATTGCGATCCTTCGCGTAGCGGGCGTTGGCTCCGATTCCGCTCAGCATAGACTGACTGAGTTGAATAGGGGAAGCGCCTATATCTATCGTGTTAGCCCGATTTCTCGAGTACTTCCGTGTGGACTAGGTGTGTCCCACGTGACAGAACCGACGTGCAAGTCGCTCGCGCAAACTAACGCGAAAACTCTCCGTCTATGCGCCGCGGTGTGGTGCTGCGGAGGATCGCGTGGTCGTCTGAAGCGCCGCCCTCACACTCACGCACAGCATCCCGGCTTTGAAATGTTTCGCCGCTCGTAACAACGAGCCTGTTCGGGCGCCTAAAGATAAGGCAGCATCAGGCGCGCCGCTCCATCGCGAATGCGAACCGGCAACGACCGCGCCTGCAGTTGCTGGGGCAGGATCTGGTTACTGCGCTGCGCACCGATGAGGGTGTTGATCCGCGCGGCCAGCGCCGGGTCATACACCTCGAGATCGAGCTCGAAATTCAGCCGAAAACTGCGCACGTCCCAGTTCGAGCTGCCGACCAGGCACCACGTGTTGTCCACGGTCATCAACTTCGAGTGATCGAACGGCGCGGGATGTGTCCACAGCCGGCAGCCGGCCGCGAGTAGCGGTCCGATCTGCGCACGCGAACCCCAGTCGAGAGTCGGATGATTGCTGTGCTCCGGGAGCACGATATCGACGTCGACGCCGCGGAAAGCAGCCAACGAGAGCCCCGTCATAATCCGCTCGTCGGGCAGGAAATACGGCGTCATGATCTTCACCGAGCTGCGCGCGCAGGCGATGGCTTCGAGAATGACGAACTCGATCTTCTCGAGGTCCTGGTCGGGACCCGAAGTCACGACCCGCGCGATGCTGTTGGCGCCAGCGACGGGGCTGAGTTCCGGATACCAACGCTCGCCCGCGAGGTGCTCATGGGTCGTGAAGGCCCAGTCGTCCACGAAGACGTCCATGAGTTGCGCGACCACGGGGCCTTCGAATCTGAAATGGGTGTCGATCACCGGGTGCGCCGGGTGGTCCCGGATGACATTCTCGCCGCCGATATTCAGCCCGCCCGCGAAGGCAATGCGGCCGTCGATCCCTAAAATCTTCTTGTGACTGCGCAGGTTGAGAAACGGCATCCGCCAGGGCAGCGAGGAATGCATGAACCTCGCGACCGGCACTCGGGCCCGTCGCAACAGGCCGTAGGTCGGTGACACGAAATACCCGGCGCCGATGCCGTCGATGAGAACCCGCACCTCGACCCCACGCCGGGTCGCGCGGATCAGGGCGTCGATGAATTGCATTCCCGCCGCATCGGCGCGAAAAATATAACTCGACAGCACGACACTGCGCTGCGCTGCCTCGATCGCCGCAATCATCACGGGATAGGTTTCGTCGCCACTGCGGAGGATGGAAACCGAGTTACCCCGCTCCGCCGGCCGGTTGGTGATGCGATGCCCGGCGCGCTCGAGATGCGCGAGAGGGTCGTCCCGACCGCTCCCGTTGCCGTATTGCTCCACCACGTCCGTCGATCGCCTGCCACGCAGGCTCATTGCACGACGGCGCACCCGGTTGATCCCCAACAGCAGGTACAGCACGCTGCCCATGATCGGCGCGAGCCAGGCCAGCCCGATCCAGGCCGCGCTCGTGTTGGTTTCCCGCTTGTAGAGCAAGACGTGAGTCGTCACGCCAACCGCGAGCAGCAGGTGCGCCAACGACAATGCTGTGGGAGCGAAAATACCTAGGGTAGGAACCATCCTCCCATTCTATTCGAATCCCTTCCAAATGAGGGGGTTGCGGCCGACAGACCCGGCCGCAACCGTCTGAAGCACGTCAAGCGTTACCAGCGACGGTAATAGGGATAGGGATGAACCACAACCACCGGCGCGGGGGCCACCACGTAGGCCCGTGGGCGGCCATAAGGGCCCGGGGCCACGACACACCCCGCGAGCGCACCAGCGAAGCCAAGCACAACCAGCAGTTTGACAACGGTCTTCATTACAGGGTCCTCCGCTTTCCGTCTGCTGATATAAAACGCGCGAGGGGCCTGCCGGGTGACAACGATCGCCACAGAAGGCGAGTTCAGGCGCGGTTCAGTTCAGTTTCTATTCAGCGTCTTTCCGCGGCTGCGTAAAGAATTGTGTCAACACAGTGCTCGCCTGTTTATCACCCGCAACGTCCTGTGCGATAGCGGCATACAACTGCGCGAAGCCGTTGAAGATGTCTCGCGTCGGGGCATCGTCGCCGCCGAACGCCGCGATCTCCTGCATTTCCGCAACCCAACGGTAGGCTTTCGGCAGCATGTCAGGTATCTGCCGCTGGAGTGAGTTGAGAAGGCCGGGCAGACTTTCAGACAACTCCTGGTGCAGCGCTGCGGTGGCCCCCGAGCGAGCGGCCGCGAGAATCATCGCGGCGGCAATCGCTGCCACCCCTTTGTTGATGCCCGCGTAACACATCTTGAGGGCTGAAGCCGCGCCCACCGGGCCGTCCAACACCCGGATGTCGAGGCCAAAGGATGCCAACGTCTGCAAGCGCGCGGCGTCGGGTCCCGATGCGTAGAAATGGGGGCTCGGCCCACCCGGCTTCGGCGGTAGCCCGATGATCCCAGCGTCAATGAAGGGCGTCCCCGAGGCCGAGACGACCGTTCCGATCTGCCGTACCGTGTCAGGGCTGACGGCATTGCAGTCGACAAACACCGGCTTCTGCGCGGCCTCTCCCAGGATCGGCGCCATGACTTGCGCAAACGAAAGCGCCGCCGCCGGAGGAAGAATCGACAGGATGAATTGCGCCTCGCAGAGGCGGTCGCGAGGCACGACGGTCATTCCAGCATCACGCGCTCGCGCGGCACTGGCTTCCCCGCGACCCTCCAAAACCGTCAATACACTGACGCGCTGCTCACCGAGCCGCTTTGCAACGGCCGCCCCCATGTTTCCGGGGGCAACAATGGCCACTAACGGCGCCATGCCTTCTGCTCCTGTCAGGGTCGTACACCTATCAGGTGTGTGGTCTTGGGTGGCTTCCCATCGATCATGAAGCGCCAGACGATCTGCTCCAACATCTTGTCAGCCTTCGTTACGCGCTGGTGCAGGCGCAGGTGCTCGAGCCAAGAGTCCGTGAGGAAGGTCTCCACGAACCGACCATCCTCGGACGGGTCCTCGAAAAGCCCCCACTCATAGGCCCCGTCCCGCCGCCTCTCACGCGCATAGCGTCCCAGCGCCCGCAAGAAAGGGGCGCGGTTCTTCGGGTCGATCCGGTACTCGATCGCTACCAGCACGGGGCCTCGATCCTGTTCCACCGCGTGGGTGGTGATCGGCGTGGGCCAGTGCATCGATGGCGAGAAATCCACTCCCGCGCCGGTCTGCAGTTTCCAGCGCCAGGTCAGGGGGATTGCGAGCAAAGCACCCGCCGCAGCCAGCAGCAGCGCGGGCGACAGCCCCGCCAGACTTCCAACCTCGCCCCACACGAGACTCCCCAGGCTCATCGAGCCGAAGAACACGGTTACGAAGACGGCGAGTCCCCGGCCACGCACCCACTCGGGCAGGGCGACCTGCGCGGAGACGTTGAGGCTCGACAGGGACGTTATCCACGATATCCCGGCAAGCAAACTGGCTACCAGGGCGGTCGGCGGAGTGCGTGACAGCGCGAATAACAGCGTCGCCACCGCAGTGCCCATGGTGCCAGCGGCGAGCAGCCCGTCCGCCCCCAGCCGGTCTTTCAGCCATGGCAGCGCGAACGTTCCGAGTACCGCGGCGGCGCCGATGGTTCCCAACAACACACCGTAGAGTGCCGGCCCGCTGTCGATCTGCCGGCGCGCAATGAGCGGCAGCAGGGCCCAGTAGGCACTCGCAAAGAGGAAGAACGCAGCCGCTCGCATCAACGTCGCACTCAGATGGGTGTTATAGCGCGCGTGACGCAAGCCGGTACGGATCGCACTACCAAAACGCTCCGGAGGCAAACTCGAGCGCTCCCTTCCTGGCGGAGCCCACGAGAGCAGTCCACCGATGACGCCCGCGTTGCTGAACGCGTCGATCCAGAACGGAGCGGCAATGCCGAAGGCACTCACCAGGATGCCGCCGAGCGCGGGACCAACCGCTCGGCTGACATTCACGCCGGCGCTGTTGAGAGCGATAGCCTGCTGGAGATCGGCCTTGGGCACCAACACCGGAACGACCGCCTGCCACGGCGGCGCGGTCATGGCCGAGCCCACACTGACGATGAACGTCATGACCAACAGGCTCGTCGGTGTGATCAGGTGACGGGTGACCAACACCGCGAACACGATCGCGCTGGCCATGATCGCCAGCTCGCCGAGCAGCAGAAACTTGCGTCGGTCGACGATGTCACTCAGTGCCCCCGCCGGGATCGCCAGCAGGAACATGGGCGCGCTGGCGGCCACCTGCACCATGGCGACGGTGAAGGGGCTCGGATCGAGGGTCGTCATCAGCCAGCCCGAGGCGGCGGAGGACATCCACCCGCCGATGTTCGACACGACCGTGCCGATCCAGATGATGGTGAAGGTGTGGTGCCGGAATGGGGCCCAAGCGGAGCCGGTCGTGCGATAGACGGCGGACTGGGCCATGGGCGGCAAGCAACCGGGTGCGACGTTAAAGGAGCCATTATAGGTTTATTTTCAAAACCTATCCGCTGGGCTCGAGGCCTGTTGCGCCCCGCGCCCTTCGAAGCCTATTGTCCCGTCACAGGCTAGGGAGGCCGCGGTAAAGCGAGAGGGAGGCTGCGGAGAAGGCAAATGGCGTCAGATTGCGACAAAGCGCAGCGGCCGCTCATGGCATCCGTGGAGGACGCCAGTACGCTCGTGCGCGCCCTCCGCCAGGCTGAAAGCGAGCTTGCCGTGACGAAGGCGGCCCTGGAGCGCAAGAGTCAAGAATTGGTCCACGCGCTCGCCGTACAACGGGAGATCGAAGCTGAGCTGCACCAACAGCGCGACTGGCGTGACGCGGACCGGCGCAAGGATGAGTTTCTCGCCACCCTCGCTCACGAGCTGCGCAATCCCCTGGCGCCCATTCGCCAGGCGGCCCTGATCTCGAAAGCGCCGGGGGCAACCGAGGCGCAGAAGCGTTGGAGTCACGATGTCATCGACCGGCAGGTCCAGCATATGTCCCTGCTCCTCGATGACTTGCTGGATATCTCGAGAGTCACTCGAGGCACCCTGGCCTTACGCATGCAGCCCACCGAGTTGTCCTCGGTCATTGACAGCGCGGTCGAAACTGCAAGGCCCACGATTGACGCCAAGCGGCACGTCCTCTCGGTCGATGTGCCGGAAGACCCCATCCAGTTCACCGCCGACCCGCTGCGCGTTGCGCAGGTTCTCTCGAACCTCCTGACCAACGCCGCGAAGTACACCGATCCTGAAGGCCAGATCCGCCTCAGCGCTCGCTGCGAGGGGGATGACGTGGTCATTCGCGTCAAGGACAGCGGCATCGGCATCAGTGCCGCGGCACTTCCGCGGGTCTTCAATATGTTCTCGCAAGTGCATTCGACGACGGATCGCTCCGAGGGTGGCCTGGGAATCGGCCTTGCCCTGGCGCAAGGGTTGATCGAGCTCCATGGCGGCGCCATCGAAGCCAACAGTGAGGGATTGGGTTGCGGCAGCGAGTTCACTGTGCGCCTGCCGCGCAGGGTGACCCAGGCTCCAAAAGCCAAGCCTAACAAGCCCGTCGCGACGACGAGTACCCTGCGTCGCCGGATCCTGATCGCCGATGACAATCGCGATTCCGCCGAGACGCTCGCTGCGTTGTTGCGCATGGAGGGCCATGAGGTGACCAGCGTGCACGACGGCCCCGTGGCGCTGTCCGCCTTCAGCGAGATAAAACCGGATGTTGCGCTCCTCGACATCGGTATGCCTGGGCTGACCGGTTATGAAGTCGCACGCAGGATGCGGCAATCCACCTCGGGCGCCTCCCTGACACTCATCGCCATTACCGGCTGGGGCCAGGATATCGACAAGGAGCGCGCCTACGCCGCCGGCTTCGATCACCACCTCACCAAGCCCGTCGATCCTCATCGCCTGGCAGAGCTCCTGCGGTTCTAACCCGACAGCGAGTCAACTCTGTTGCAACAGCGTTCGCTGCATTGCACTTCCTTACATATCCGGCGCCACTCCTCCTGGCGTGCGCACGGTCACATTGGTGCGCTGAGATAAGGGTGCGGGTGTCACTGTCTTGCGACGTTCGCCTCAGTACAAAGGTCGCGGGGTAAACAACTCAATCGGGATCTTTACATGACCACGACCCGGACTCGCGCCCTGATGACAGGCATCGCTTTGGGCTTACTGCTCGTGCCCC
>Ga0105237_10006304_pt1 | contig 13191 bp, 11 predicted proteins | sample KBSC24metaG_FD_81520 | JGI IMG/M metagenome (GOLD analysis project Ga0105237, IMG submission 81520) | Corn rhizosphere microbial communities from Kellogg Biological Station, Michigan, USA - KBS C2-4 metaG | ecosystem: Host-associated > Plants > Roots > Rhizosphere > Soil | place: Michigan, USA...
CAGACATCTTCGCCGCTCTTCCCGCGGATGCGAAACGCCATGAGCGCCCCGCCGTCGGACAGGTTGATACCGATCCAGTCCCAGCCCGTGGCATCCGCTGCCAGATACTCGCTGGACCATTCGTGATCGAGCCAGGCGTGTCCCTCCACGTCCACCTTCTTAGACTCGATCGCAATGCTGCCGCGCGCAGCAAGATGTGGCTGGCTGTAGTAGTAGCTGGCTTGCTGCGGGCGGGGTCCCTTGCGGCTGAAGCCGCCCTCGCCTTCAGGGAGCAGCGGCTGCGTCGGCTCGAACTCCAGATCGAGACCGAAATCGCGCGCAGCGATCCGCGTAACGTAGCGATTCTTTGTGAGCTCCAGCGACCAGTCCTCGACCCAGACATGCGCGTTGCCTTCGTCGGCGCCGGCGAGACCCAGCCCCGCGCGCGCCGTACGCTGGTCGTGACGCAGGCTGCCACGTCTCGGGTCGGCGAGTGCCGCATGCGCGAAGACGATCTGCTTCGGCGCGAACGCGCTCGGATTCTCTTCCTGGACGCCGGGGCGAGTGCGAAAGAACGTGACCTGAATGCCGAAATCGTTGCCGTTCGTATCCTGGACCCAGCCCGTGATGTACCACCATTCCGTGCGGAAGGCCGGGTGGCTGCCGTGATCGCGCGGGAACGTGAGCTTCAGACCGGCTTTGACATCTGGATACTCGGCCGATGCCGCAGCGGTGAGCGCGAGTGCGGGCAGTGCGAGAACGAAGCGACGCCGGCCTGCCCGCTTGGGAAGGGAGGAGGGGGAAGGGAGAAGGGTCCGCCTCACCCTGCCCTCTCCCGCACCAACGGGGGAGAGGGTGATTTCTGTTTGGGGGTTCGGCTCTTCCCCTTTCCCGCTCTCCCTTGCCTCTTCACCTCGTCACCCATAACGGTAAACTTGCCCACATAACAAGCGCCTGAGGAGGAATCGCCCGTGATCAAGCCCTACACCGCCGTCGGCCTCATCCCCACCGTGCGCGGCATCCGTAAGCGCAAGGACATCCAGATCAACCTCGAGCACCTGTCCCATCTGGTCAAGGCCGCGGCCTGGCTGTCGAGCCTCGACTTGCCGGTGCGCCTCATTGCGTTCCCCGAAGGAGCGCTGCAGGGCTTCAACGACGAAGTGCTCGATCTCGATCACGTGCAGTTCGCGCGCGAAGGCGCGATCGACATTCCGGGCGAAGAGACCGACTATCTCGGCAAGATCGCGCGCGAGTACGACGCGTTCATTATGGCGCAGGCCAAGGCGCGCCATCCGGATCTCAAGGACCGCTTCTTCAACGTCGGTTTCATTCTCGATCCGAAAGGCGACGTGGTCCTGCAGCACTACAAGGTCTCGCCGCTGTTCCCGGTCGAGCACTCGGTATGCCCGCACGACGTCTACGACTGGTGGGTCGAGAAGTACGGACGCAACCTGCAGGCGTTCTGGCCGGTGGTCGACACCGATATCGGACGCCTCGGCATCATGATGGCCAACGAAGGCTCGTACCCCGAGAACGCGCGCGCGCTGGCCATGAACGGTGCTGAAGTGGTATATCGCGCGTCATATCCGCACCCGGGCACGGGCAACGAGCTGTTCGAGATCCAGAGCCGGGCGCGCGCCCTCGACAACAACATGTACCTCGTCGCTCCGAACATGGGAACGTACTATCTGTTTCCCGAAGAGACAACGCCGATCGATACGTTCGGCGGCCGCTCGTTCATCATCAACTACAAGGGGCAGATCGTCGGCCGTCAAGACTACGGCGCCGGATCAACCTACGTCGGCGGTGTGATCGACATCGAGGCGATGCGCGATCATCGTGCGCGCGCGCAGTGGGACAACTGGATGAAGGATCTGCGCACCGAGCTCTACCAGATCCTGTACGAGCAGCCGATCTATCCGAAGAATCTCTACCTGAATCGCGAGCCGATGAAGCACGCCGAGTATCGCGAGAAGGTCATCAAGACGCAGATCGACCTGATGCACACGCGCGGCGTGTGGAAAAAACCCGAACGCTGACGCCTGCGCGAATGCGCGTCAGACGTGTGCTTTACGGCCGGTCAGGTCTTCGACGAAATCGCGCGCAGCCCTGATATCGTAACCGTACAGATTGCGTGCGATCTTGATCGCGGCGATCTTGTCTCCGGCTTGCGCGAGCTGTAGCAGCTGCTCCTCTTGCTGCTTGCGATCCATGCCTCGGAGCGAGCTGTAATCGCGCCTTCTCTGGACGGTCTCCCCGACTTCAATGTGCCGACTCAACGCTGCCACGAACGCCCGAGCCGACGGCGTTGCCTGCCACTGCAGTTGCAGCGTGGTTGGCGACGACATGCGTGCGGGCACGTCGCAATACCGATACGAAGTGCTGCCGTACCAGCGTTTCTCGCTCGGGCCCGACCGCGAAGCTTCGGCGCTCAAGGCTGCGCTCAGTGCTTCAGCTTCGCCCGACAATTCCAGCTCCACCAGCCAGCCGCGGCGCGACTCGGTGAAGGTGGCGCGGCGGCCCATCACGATGTTCTCGTAGCGTACGGCGTACGCCGAGCGAATCTCGTCGTATGGAATGTAAGCGACGGTCTGATCGGTCGCGGAAAAGTGATAGTTCAAATAGGACCGGAACTGAATCAGCAATCCGGCATCGCTCGCTCGAACCAGCCAGTTCGATGGCCGGAAGCGGGCGAGCACCAGTCTGCGCATCAGCAACAGCATCACGATCATCACGCCGGCGATGAAATATCCTGGCGGCGCCGCCCGTCGCCAGCCGATCCATATGAGCACCGCACTGGCGCTCAGCACGATCGCCACCGCGACCAGCGCCCATGCGCGCGACAGCGCATAGACAGCCTCCTGCTCGCCTTCCGGAACATCCGATAGTCGCATCAGTTGCATACTCACCTCGCAAACGATGTACGAGTTCCATGCCGCTCGCAGCCAATCGATTGCGAGCCGGCCGGGCAGTGCTATCCGACGACGCGCTCGATGCCCTCGCTCGCGTACGGTTGCTCATCGTCGTCGCACCGACGATGCAGTGGCACGGTGCGCGCCGCAGGAGTCGGCGCAGCGGACGACACATCGGCTCGGTAGCTCTGCTTCCGAAACGGAAACATGAGCTGCCCGATGAACGTCTCCGGCACCACGGTCCTGGTCGTCCCAAAGCGTTCGGGCCGGTGCAGTCTCGGCATGTAGAACGTGCCGAATAGAAAGTCCACGAACGGAAACAGCGGCGCGAAGTTCTTGTCGTGGCCCTGGTCTTCGATTGTGTGATGCCAGCGATGAAAGAGCGGGCTCGCGATAACGTAGCGCAGTGGACCAAAAGACCAGCTCACATTGGCATGCAGCAGGATCGCGTAGAAGGTCAGGAAGGGGACATAACCGGCCAGCGCACTCAACGGAAATCCGAGGCAGGCGAGCGGCACAGCCAACGCGAGCTTGGACAGGACATCGTTGACCGGATGCACGCGCACGGCCGACAGCCAGTCGAGCTGTCTGGAGCTGTGGTGCACGGCATGGAAATTCCAGAGGCGCGAGTGGTGAAACGCGCGATGTGTCCAGTAGCCGATCACATCGCCGAGCAGGAGCATCTCGAGCACGATCAGCCACATCGGCTGACGCGAGATCGGTCCGAATCCGCGCAGACCCTCCGGGCCGACGTGACGTCCGAGGACACCGAGCGCCACGACCACGCCAGCGCCGGCGAGTGCCTTGGACATCGCCCGGGTAGCGAGCGGAGTCCAGAGCCAGTACAGCACATCGAGGCTGCTGTCGCGTCGCCAGAAGCGCTGATCCGGCAGCGACGGAAACACTCGTTCGAGCACATAGAACACCGCGCTGAGTCCTGCGAGCGCGATAAAGATTCCGACAACCTGGACCATGGTTTTCGTCCCTCCAGGGCCGCCTCTGCTGCGCGGGTTGCGAAATCGAAGCAGGAAATGCTCCCAACAATTCAGCGGCTTCGCCCGAGTGCTGGCCTGATGTTTGCCGGCGCAGGCCAAGCGAGTACCCGCTCTCTGCTCTGCTGTGCGATGTGCTGGACCACGCGCGCTTCGCGCCCGGCCGCACACTCGCACGCACCTGTTGCATCAGCGTGTGATCGCGCACCCGTGTGTATGCAATGTGAAACTTTGCGTTGGCAGTCTTGGCCGGCTCTTTGCTTTACACGCCCTCGTATTCCCAAGAGCGGGCAAGAGCAGCACAAACAGCGCGATGAAGCTTCGAAGTCTCAGCCGGCGCATGGCCCTGGTGTTCGCGCTCCTGTTCACAGTCGTGCAGGCGAGCGTGCTGATGCTGGTCGATCGCGTCGGCCTCAACATCGCACGCGAGCGTAACGTCGAAGAGCTGCGTGTCGGTGAGCGCGTCTTCCTGCGGCTGCTGGACCAGAATGGCCAGCGGCTGCTGCAGGCTGCGGAAGTCCTCTCCAAGGACTTCGCGTTCCGGCAGGCAGTCGCGACCGGTGACGCGCCGACGATCTCATCGGTCCTCAGGAATCACGGCACCCGCATCCAGGCCGATGTCATGATGCTGGTGTCCCTCGACAACATGCTCACGGCGGACTCGCTGCATGCGCTGGACAGCCGGCGCCCGTTCCCGCACCCGCGCCTCATTCACGCTGCTCAGGAAGATGGCAAGGCTTCCGCAATCATGCGGATCGACGATCACCTGTATCAGGTCGTCGTCGTGCCGGTGCTCGCACCCGATCCGATCGCCTGGGTCGCGATGGGCTTCTCGATCGACAAGACCTTCGTCGACGATCTTCGTGCGCTCACCGCGATGCAGGTCTCGTTTCTGGAGCCTGCGCCCAACCACGGCTGGCGCATCCTTGCCACGACTCGGCCCGAAGCGGAGCTGAAGGCATCGCTGTCGGACCTGACGGTACCGCTCGAACCGACTCGCTCACCTTTGCAGCTCGGCGGATTCGACACGTTGGTTACGCCTCTCGCCGGCGCCGGTGGCGAGTCCATCGAGGTCGCGCTCCAGCGTTCGGTAACCGATGGCTTGGAGCCGTTCGATCGCCTGAAATCGCTGATCGGACTGCTGACGTTGGCCAGCATCGTCGCTTGCGTCATCGGCAGCGCGATCGTCGCGCGTCATATCACCAGGCCGCTTGCCATGCTGAGTCGGTTCGCGAGCCGCGTGCGCGACGGCGACTATCGCGGCCGCCTGACGCTGCACCGTGAAGACGAAGTCGGCGCGTTATCCGACAGCTTCAATCACATGCTCGACGGCATCGAAGGACGGCAGGCCGAGATTCTGCGCCTGGCATATGAAGACGCCGTCACCGGCCTTCCGAATCGGGCGCAGTTCAGTCTCCGGCTGACCGCGGCTGTCGAAGCTTATCGGCGCGACGGCACCCCGCTGGCCGTGGTCCTGATGGATCTCGACCGCTTCAAATTCATCAACGACACGCTGGGTCACCAAGCGGGCGACTTGGTGCTGCAGGCCGTAGCCAAGCGCCTGCGCGAATCGCTGCGTGAGTCCGACACCGTCGCGCGTCTTGGCGGCGATGAGTTCGCGATTCTGCTGACCGGCGGCGATCAGGGCCGCGCACCGGCGGTCGGCCGCATGGTCCAGGCGATTCTCGAAGAGCCGATCGACCTCGACGGACAGGCGGTGGACGTGGGCTCCAGCATCGGCATCGCACAGTGCCCGATGCATGGAGAGGATCCGTCGGTCCTGCTGAGACACGCCGACATCGCGATGTATGAAGCAAAGCGCGACCAGTCCGGCGTCGCGATCTACGAAGCGCGCTTCGATCGCAATCGCGCCGAGAACCTTTCGCTGATGAGCGACCTGCGGCGCGCCATCGCCGAGGATCAGCTCATGCTGCACTACCAGCCGAAGATCGATCTGCGACGCGGCCAGTTGGTCGGGGTGGAGGCGCTGGTGCGCTGGATGCATCCGGAACGCGGAATGATTGCGCCGTCGGAGTTCGTGCCGTTCGCGGAGCGGACCGGGATGATCAAACACATCACGCTGTGGGTGATCGAGCACGCGACGCGGCAATGCGGAGCATGGCTCGCGAACGGGCTGTCTCTGAGCGTCTCGCTCAACGTGTCGAGCCGGGACCTGCTGCAGCGCGATCTGCCGCAACTGTTTGCCGCGGCGACGCGCCGCCACGAGATTCCATCCGAGCTGATCACAGTCGAAGTCACCGAGAGCGCGCTCGTAGAAGATCCGCAGCGCGCGCAGGACACCATCCGCGGCTTGAAGGAGCAAGGCTTCCGCATCTCGATCGATGACTACGGCACCGGCTACTCGTCGCTTGCATACATCCAGAGACTGCATTGCGACGAGCTCAAGGTCGATCGGGCCTTCGTCACGCACGCTGCCGGAGACGGCAAGGACGCCGCGATCGTCCACTCCACCATCGAGCTCGGTCACAGCCTCGGGCTGACCGTCGTTGCCGAAGGTGTCGAGGACCAAGAAGTGATGGAGGTGCTGCGCAAGCTCGGTTGCGATCTGGCGCAAGGCTACGCGATCTCGCGTCCATTGCCCGTCGAGACTCTGGCGACATGGATCGCAACCTGCGAGTGGACGACGAAGCCGGCACGTGCATCGTTGATCAAGGTCGCGGATCGGCTGCGCGCGGTATGAGCAGCCGTCGAGCGACGCAGCGTGTGTTGCTGTGGGTGGTCTGCGGCGCCTTGCTCGCTCCCGCGCTCGCGGTCGCCGAATGGGGCTTCGATGCCGGCGCAGGCGTCAACTACGACGACAACTTGCCGAATGCGCTCGAGGAGGACGATCGCAAGGGCGATACCGCCGTCACCGCCAATCTCTCAGCCGGATTCCACGAGCAGCTCGGTACGAATACCGGCGTGAGCGTCAGTCTGGTCGCGGACAACTCGGCCTACGTGCGCTACACCGGCCTCAACAATGTCGGGCTGGGCGCACGTGCTCAACTCCGCCGGAAATTCGGGCTCGGCACCGAAGCGCCGTGGCTTGCCTTCTCGGCGCAGGCCTTGCATCGCGACTATCACTATGACTATCGCGACGGCTGGCAGTACGATGCGGGCGCAACGCTCGGCAAGCAGCTCAACGAGCGTTGGAGCGTACGCGGGAGCGTGCGCTACGACCGTTACACCGCCGATCATCTGCAGCCTATGATTCGGCCCGGCATCTCGACTGCGGCGTACGACACGTGGGGATGGAACTTCGGAGCGCAGGCGGCTTTCCTGTTGACCGAGGCCGATACGCTCTCGGCATCCTACGGATTTCGCAACGGCACGGTGACTGCGGTGACCCCGCCCGATCTCGAAGTGCTCGAATACTCGAGTGCCATCGCGATCGATCCGGTATTCAGCGACACGACGCGCATGATCGCCTATCGTATCTCGGCCAAGACCGATACGTTCTCGCTCGCATGGAGCCACGCGTTCGGCCGCTACACGGCGCTCAATCTGACTTTTGCGTATCGCAGAAGCCGAACCGGCTCCGAGCTGGGCGACTACTACTCGAACCTGATCGGCCTCAGCGTGAGTTACAGCCGATGAGATGCCCTCGCCTCGCCGTTCTGCTCGTCTGTGCGACGCTCGCACCGCAGACCTTCGGTGCCGAGCTGCATGCCGTGGTCTACGATCACAATGGCAAGCCGTTGCCGAACGCCGTGGTCGTCGCGACGCCCGAAGACGGCAGCGTACCGGCTGCCAAGTCTACGGTCGCGATCGTCGACCAGATCGACAAGGAGTTCGTGCCCTACGTGAAGGCGGTGCGGGCCGGCTCTTATGTCAAGTTCCCGAACAAGGACGACATCCGGCACCACGTGTATTCGTTCTCGCCCGCCAAGAAGTTCGAGCTGCCGCTCTACACCGGAACACCGGCGCAGCCCATGCTGTTCGACAAGCCCGGCGTGGTCAAGCTCGGCTGCAACATACACGACTGGATGATTGCGTACATCTATGTCGCCGAGACCCCTTACTTCGGCAAGAGCGAAGCGGACGGCCGGGTGAACCTCGACACGCTCCCGCCGGGGCGCTATCACGTTCGCGTATGGCATCCGCTCATGCAGGGCACCGAGGGCGACACCGTCAAACGAGTCGAGCTCCGAGACGCCGGCGCGAGCACGGTCGAGTGGAAGCTAAAGCTCAAATCCGAGTTCAGGCCGCGCCGGCAGCCGTTGCCAGGCGAGGCTGGTTACCGCTGATTGCCGTTCGGCCGTACCCGTTCGCATCGAACAGCAGCATCGTCATCTCGTTTCGACCAACAACTATCCGAGTTAGAATCGCGCACCCCCAACAGAGTTGGCTCCATGCAATCCATATGGTTCAACCGATGCAATCCATCCGACTGCGGCCGATTCCCGCACTGATCTTCGCCAGCCGCTGGCTGCAGCTGCCGCTGTATTTCGGACTGATAATCGCGCAGGGCGTCTATGTCTATCAGTTCTGGCAGGAGCTCGTGCACTTGATGGACCTGGTCTGGACACTCGGTCGCATCAACGAGACCGAGATCATGCTGGTCGTGCTCGGCCTCATCGACGTGGTGATGATCGCCAATCTGCTGATCATGGTGATCGTCGGCGGCTACGAGACCTTTGTCTCGCGCCTCTACCTCGAAGGCCATCCGGATCAGCCGGAATGGCTGTCGCACGTGAATGCATCGGTGCTGAAGGTGAAGCTCGCCACGGCGATCATCGGCATCTCGTCGATCCATCTGCTCAAGACGTTCATCAACGCCGACCACATCACGCCGCACGTGATCATGTGGCAGGTGATCATCCATCTGACGTTCCTGGTCTCGGCGCTGGCGATCTCGCTCACCGACCGGCTGCTGTTCCAGCCGGGCAAGCTACAGGCGGCACACGACTGACCAGCTCACTCCCCCCTTTGACAAAGGGGACCGAGGGGAATTTGATTCTCGTGACAGTCGCTAAGAAATCCCCCCTGCCCCCTTTGTCAAAGGGGGGAGTTCGGTCGACGCTTCGGCTCACACTCCAAGATACCGATGCCACAGCCCGTGATCCGCGGCAAGCTCCGCTGAGCTGCCGCGCCAGGCCACTCGTCCGCGCTCGATGATCGTATGGTGGTCCGCGAGCGGGATCAGGCGCTCCACGTACTTGTCCACCACGAGGATGGTCTGGCCACTCGACTTCAATGCGTCGAGGCAGCGCCACACCTCCTCGCGAATCAGTGGCGCGAGTCCTTCAGTCGCCTCGTCGAGAATGAGCAGGTCGGGATTGGTCATCAGTGCGCGGCCGATCGCGAGCATCTGCTGCTCACCGCCGGACAGTTGATTACCCATGTGCCCCGTGCGCGCCGCGAGGCTCGGGAACAAAGCCAGCACGCGCTCGAGCGTCCACGGCGTCGTTGCGCTCCCGCGTCGACCGGCAAACGCCAGCAGATTCTCGCGCACCGTCAGGTTCGGAAAGATCTGCCGCCCTTCGGGTACCAGTGCGACGCCGCGACGCGCGATCTGATCGGCGCGCAGACCTTCGATGTGTTCCCCATGCAGCCGCACGGCTCCGGCACGCGGCGGCGTCAGGCCGAGCAACGCGCGAATCGTCGTGGTCTTGCCCATTCCGTTGCGTCCGAGCAACGTCGCGACATCGCCGGGCTGCAACTCGAGATCGATCCCGAACAGCACCTGGCTGGTTCCGTAGGCGGCCTCGAGCCCAACGGCCTGCAGCAACGCCTGACCGCTCATGCTGCCTCGACCTCGTCACCGAGATACGCACGCCGGACCTCGGCGTTGGAACGGATCGCCTCGGGCGCTCCGGTGGCGATGACGCGGCCCGACACCAGGACGGAAATGCGATCGGCCAGCCGGAACACCGCATCCATGTCATGCTCGACCAACAGCACCGTGACGACACCTTTGAGGCCCGCGATCAGCTCGATCATGCGCTGAGACTCGTCAGGCCCCATGCCGGCCATCGGCTCATCGAGCAGCAGCAACCGGGCGTTGGTCGCGAGTGCCAGGCCGACCTCGAGTTGACGCTGCTCGCCGTGCGCCAGCGTCCCTGCAATCCTGTGCTCGCGGCCGGCGAGGCCGACCTGCGCGGCGATTGCCGTCGCTTCCTGTGCCAGCGCTGCTTCTCGTGACAGCGGTCTCCAGAAGCGCAAGCTGGATCCGCTACGCGCGAGCACGGCGAGCGCCAGGTTGTGCCGCACGCTGAAGCGCTTGAACAGGCTCGTGATCTGATAGGAGCGCGCCAGCCCTGACCGCACGCGTTGGTGCAGGCTGCGCGTCGTTAGGTCCTGTCCGTCGAAGACGATGCGTCCACCATCAGGCTTCAGCGCGCCCGAGAGCTGATGGATGAACGTTGTCTTGCCGGCACCGTTCGGACCGATCAGCGCGTGCAGCTCTCCGCGCGCGACCGCGAAGTCGAGTCGATCGGTAGCGACCAGGCCGCCGAAGCGCTTCTGCAGCCCGTCGACGCGCAGCAGGATGTCAGCCACCGGTCGTCCTCCGCTGCGCGAGAGCAGCAATCACGCCGGCAATGCCGTGTCTGGCATGCAGCACTACGATCAGGAGCACCACGCCGACACCCAGCTGCCAGTGCTCGGTATAGCTCGACAGCACCTCTTCGAGCACGAGAAAGACCAATGCGCCGAGCACGCCGCCATACAGGTAGCCGACGCCGCCGAGAATGACCATCAGCATCAACGTGCCCGATTGCGTCCATTGCAGCAGATTCGGGCTGACGAAGCTGTTCTGATTGGCGAGCAGGGCACCGGCCAGCCCTGCGGCACCGCCCGCGATCGCGAAGCAGATCAGCTTGTAGCGGTAGGTGGGAAAGCCGATCGCTTCCATGCGCGTCTCGTTTTCCCGGATCGCCTGGATGACCTGTCCGAAGCGTGCGTTCAACAACCGCTGCAGCAAGTACAGCAGCCCCGCGAAAATCGCGAGCACCACGTAGTAGAACATGACATCGTTCGCGAGATCCAAACCGAAACCGACGCGCGACCGCGACGCCAGATTGAACCCGTCCTCGCCGCCATACGAGCGCAGGGAGATGAACACGTAGTACATCATCTGCGCGAACGCCAGCGTGATCATGATGAAGTACACGCCGCGCGTGCGCAGCGAGATCGCGCCGATCACAAGTGCGAGCAACGCGGACACGAGCACAGCAAGCGGCCAGCTCACCCAGGCGTTGCGCACGCCTTCGTCCATCAGAATCGCAACGGTGTACGCACCGGCGCCGAGAAATGCCGCATGCCCGAAGCTCACCATGCCACCGTAGCCGAGGATCAGATTGAGGCTCGTGGCCGCCAGCGCGAAGATCAGGATGCGCGTGGCGAAGCTCACATAGAAGAGCTGGTTCCAGTACTTCGCCGCGAGCGGGAACGCAAGCAGGAGGATCACCAGCGCGATAGTCAGGGTTCTACTCATTGGCAAAGAAGGTAAACCCGATTTCTAACCGCCAAGGCGCCAGGAGCGCCAAGAAAACCCAGACAATTCCAAAATTGAACGGCGAACGGATACGCTTGCGATGTCGATCCATCACGCCAGGACAACCCGGGCCGCCCCAATTCGTGCTGCAGTTCTTGGCGCCTTGGCGGTTCATGTCTGTTGTGCTTATTCGCGTCCTTGCGATTCAGCCTCTAGCTGGAAACAAACCCTGCGGCCGCCAGAACAGCACCGCCGCCATCAGCACATAGATCGCGATCGATGCAAGCGCCGGTCCCACCCCCGAGGCCACGGCCGGCGGCAGGATGCTGCGCAGTAGAGACGGGAGCAGCGCACGTCCGACCGTATCCACCATGCCGACCAGCAGCGCACCGACCAGCGCGCCGCGAATAGAGCCGATGCCGCCGATCACGATTACGACGAAGGCGAGAATCAGGATGCTCTCGCCCATTCCGACCTGCACCGCGAGAATAGGCCCGAGCATCGCGCCGGCGACCGCGCACAGCGCTGCCCCAATGCCGAACACGACGGTGAACAGGAGCCTGACGTTGACACCCATCGCGGTTGCCATTTCGCGGTTGGAGGCGCCGGCGCGCACGCGCATGCCGATCCGCGTCTTTGCGATCAGGACGTACAGCAGTGCTGCGACAGCAAGCCCGACCCCGATCACGACCAGCCGGTACGCGGGATAGTAGAAGTCGGGCAGCAGCTGCACGGGCCCGGACAGCACGGCCGGCATGTTGAGCATCAGCGGCTGCGAGCCGAAGATCATGCGCACGACTTCGTTGCAGATCAGCAGAAGTGCAAACGTCGCGAGCACTTGAGACAAATGATCGCGCGTGTAGAGTTGGCGCAGCACCGCGAGCTCGAGCACGACACCGATGATCGCCGTACCGATGACAGCGCCCGCGATAGCGATCACGAATGATCCCGTCGCCTGCGCAACGGCAGCGGCCATATAGGCGCCAATCATGTAGAGCGAGCCGTGCGCGAGATTGATCATGTCCATGATGCCGAACACCAGCGTGAGGCCCGCGGCGAGCAGAAACAGCATCAAGCCGAACTGCAGGCCGTTCAGGCTCTGCTCGAGAATCAGGATGGACATGTGTAAGGGGTGCAGAGTGAAGGGTGAAGAGCCTGAAGATATCGAGATCGGTGAACCCCCTCACCCTGACCCTCTCCCGCGCAGGGGAGAGGGAGGCTACACCCTACTGCCCACGCACCCTCTCCCTCGATGGGAGAGGGAAGGGTGAGGGTGAAGGCATCCGCACAGCGTCGACATTCCCATCGTTCCGCAGCTTGTCGTCACTTCAACGGGCACTGCTCCGCATAAGGATCCGCATGATCCTTGATGACCGTGCTCAGCGTCTTGTTCGTGATACGTCCTTTGCCGTCTTTCTCGACCACGCGCAGATAGAAGTTCTCGATCGGGAAGCCGTTGCGATTGATCTTGAACGGGCCGCGCACGGATTTGAAATTGTTGGCTCGCAGCACTTTGCGCAGCGCGTCGGCGTCCTCGACCTTGCCGTTCACGGTGCGCACAGCTGCATCGAGCGCTCGCGCCACGTCGTACCCTTGCGCCGCGAAAGCACTCGGCAGACGGCCGTACTCCTTCTCGAACGCGGCCACGAAGCTCCGGCTCTCGGGGATGTCCAGGTCGTGATTCCAGAAGCCGGTGTTGTAGATCCCCAGCATCGGCTCGCCGACCGCCGGAATGATGTCTTCATCGGCAGAGAAAGCGGTGGTGATCAGCGTCACCTGCTTGCCGAGGCCCGATGCGGAGAACTGCTTGATGAAATTGATCCCCATACCGCCCGGCAGGAAGAAGAAGACGGCGTCCGGCTTGGCTGCG
>Ga0105237_10006305_pt1 | contig 13189 bp, 11 predicted proteins | sample KBSC24metaG_FD_81520 | JGI IMG/M metagenome (GOLD analysis project Ga0105237, IMG submission 81520) | Corn rhizosphere microbial communities from Kellogg Biological Station, Michigan, USA - KBS C2-4 metaG | ecosystem: Host-associated > Plants > Roots > Rhizosphere > Soil | place: Michigan, USA...
CGGCGTCCGCGACTGGAACCGGCTCTACGGGCCGCGTGGGCTTTTCCAGCACCAGAGCGTGGTGCCGGAGGCGCATGCGCGCCGCGTCGTGCCGGCTCTGCTCGAGACGGCGCGACTGGCGGGGCAGGGATCGTTCCTGACGGTGCTCAAGCGCTTCGGCGATGTCCGCTCGCCGGCGCTGCTGTCGTTCCCGCGGCCGGGCTACACGCTGACGCTCGATTTCCCGAACCGGGGCGAAAGGACACTGCGGCTGCTCGCCGAGCTTGACCGCATCACGGTCGAGGCGGGTGGAGCGGTGAATCCTTACAAGGATGCCCGGATGGGGCCTGAGATTTTCGCCGCGTCTTTCCCGCAATGGCAGCGGCTGGAGGCGCTTCGCGATCCGGCTTTCACGTCGAGCTTCTGGACGCGGACGGCAAAAAGACTGGATGCGGGAAGAGGAGTCGCGGAAGCCGCAGAATAGATAAGTTTTGAATAAATCATGGTAAATGAAGTGTTAAACCATGGTTTACTCAATACACTCTTGTGACTTCACGAAATTTTTGCAGGTTTGTAATAGGACCGCTCAAAGGGCGGGGTGGCAACAATGAAATACATAATCTTCATTCTCTTCACGGTCATGACCAATGCCGCGGCGCAACTGATGCTGAAGCAGGGCATGATGTCGATGGGGCCGATCTCCTTCGAAGGCGCCAATCCGCTCGTCAAGCTGTTGCAGATCGTGTTCAGCCCCTGGGTGTTCCTCGGCCTGTGCACCTTCGTCATCTCGATGGCGTCGCATCTTTATGTGCTGTCCAAGGTCGAGCTCAGCTTCGCCTATCCGTTCCTCAGCCTGGCTTACGTCGCCGTGGCGATCTTTGCCTATTTCGTCTTCCGCGAGGACCTTAATGGCTGGCGCATCGCCGGCATCGCCTGCATCTGCGTCGGCACCGTGCTGATTGCGCAAAGTGGACGCGGGCATGAGGAGCAGACCGCATCCATCACTCCCGACAAGATCGGCACAAGCGAGATCGTTCGATGAGACATGTGATTTTCGGCGGCGACGGTTTCGTCGGCCGTCACCTTGCCCCCAAGCTCGTTGCGGACGGGGAGACCGTCGTCGTCGCCGACATCGTCAAGAGCGACCTGACGCATTACCGCTCGGCGCGCTTCATCACATGCGACGTGACCGATCCGGCCTCGGTCGCGGCGGTCGGGCTCAAAGCCGACGACATGGTCTACAACCTCTCGGCCAAGATGCTGTCGCCGATCCAGGTGCGGGCCAAGCGGCACGATTTCTTCTTCCCGGTGAATTTCCACGGCACCGAGCACATCATGCAGGCGATGGACAAGGCCGGTGCCTCGAAACTCGTCCATTACACGACCGACATGATCTACGGCCACACGGTGGTGCTGCCGATGACCGAGGATCATCCGGTATCGCCGCTCGGTGAATACGGCCTATCGAAGCTCAAGACCGAGGAACTCGCCGCCGAATGGCGCAAGCGCGGCATGTCTATCTCGCTGTTTCGGCCGCGCCTGATCATCGGCCCCGGCCGCCTCGGCATTCTGGAAAAGCTATTCAAGCTCATCGACTGGAACCTGCCGGTGCCGATGATCGGCTCGGGCAGGAACCCATACCAGTTCATCTCGGTGTTCGATTGCGCGGAAGCCGCCCGTGCGGCCTGGAAAGCCGGCGTGCCGAACGAGGCCTACAATCTCGGCTCGCTCAATCCGCCGCCGGTGCGGAGGCTTCTGGGCGACCTCATCCGCCATGCCCGTTCGAAGTCGATCCTGCTGCCGACGCCGGGCTGGGCGGTCAAGCGCACGCTCGATCTGCTCGACCTGTTGAACATGCCGATCATGGATCCGGAACAGTACCTGATCGCCGACGAGGAATGCGTGCTCGACGTCTCCAAGGCCGGGCGCCAGCTCGGCTGGGTGCCGCAATATCGCGACGAGGACATGCTGATCGCCGCCTACAGCGAATACCGAGCCAAGAAGGACGGCCACGCCGTCGCCACCAAACACGTGCCTGCCGAATAAAAGGCGACGAAGGGGAGATTTCGAGATGACCGTGATGGCCAAGCCGGAACAGACAGGCGCGCGCACGCTGGTCGACGCGCCGGCGCTTTCACCCACGGCAATAGCCAAGCCCGACCTGATCAGCGTCGAGCAGGCCAAGGCGATGGACGTCGCCCGCATCACCGACCTGTTCAAGGCGCATCTCAACCCCGGACAGCTGCATTTCATGAAGCTGCTCGGCTTCCACAAGGTCAAGATCGAGCGCGCCGAAGGCATGTTCTACATCGACCAGAACGGCCGCAAGATCCTCGACTTCTTCGGCGGCTTCGGCTCGCTGGCCTTCGGCCACAACCATCCGCGCATCCTGGAAGCGCGCCGCAAGTTTCAGGAGGAAAAGCGCCAGGAGATCGCCATCGCCTTCATGTCGCAATATGCGGCAGCCCTTGCCCACAACATCGCCAAGTGCTCGCCCGGCGATCTCGACATGGTGTTCTTGGGCTCGTCCGGTTCGGAGGCCATGGAAGCGGCGGTGAAGCTTGCCGAGCGGGCCGCGGGTCCGAAGCGGCCGAAGGTCGTCTATGCCGAGAACTCCTTCCACGGCAAGACCAAGGGCGTGCTGGCGATCACCGACGGCCAGCTCTACCGCGCCGACTTCAAAGTGGCGGACAATGTGGTGCGCGTTCCTTTCGCCGACATCGACGCGGTCGAACGCCTGTTCAGGAGCGACCCGGAGATCGGCGTCATCGTGCTGGAAACCATCCAGGGCGGCGGCGGCATCATCCAGGCGCCGGCCGAATACTGGCAGAAGCTGCGCGCGCTTTGCGACCGCTACGGCGTGCTGTGGGTGGCCGACGAAGTGCAGTGCGGCTATGGCCGCTCGGGCCGCTTCTATGCCTTCGAGCATTACGGCGTGGTGCCAGATGTGACGGCGCTGGCGAAATCGCTCGGCGCCGGCAAGGCAGCGGTTGGCGCCATGATCGCCAAGCGCGACGTCTATATGAAGGCCTATGGCACGCCGAAGACAGCGATGATCCACGCCATGGCCACTTTCGGCGGCATGGGCGAGGCCTGCGTCACAGCGATCGAGGGCATCAACGTGCTCTATGACGAGGGGCTGATCGACAACGCGGCGGCCACCGGCGACTACCTTTTGCAGCGGCTGCAGGCGCTCAAGGAGAAATACCCGAAGATCATCAAGGATGTGCGCGGCAAGGGCTTCATGATCGGGCTCGAGTTCCACGATTTCTCGCAGACCCTGCCGATGGTGCTGCGGCCGATCGTCAGCGTGCTCGACGACAAGCTGAAGGGCTCGCTGTCGGGCTTCGTCGGCGCGCTGCTGTTGCGCGATTACGACGTGCTCGTCGCCTTCACCGAATACAACCGCAACGTCATCCGGCTCGAGCCACCGCTGATCTGCCAGCCCGAGCATGTCGACCGCTTTGTCGATGCCTTTGACAGCCTGCTCTCGCGCGGCATCGTGGCGATCGTGAAGGATTTCGTCAAAAGCCAGGTCGGTAAATAGAGCCTGCGGAGGCGAACGATGCTGACCCGCCCGCCAACAACCCGGACCAACGCGCTCGACCGACTGACCGGTGCCGGTCTGGCCTGGGGCGAGGGGACCTATGCGCGATGGGCCGCATCGATCGGGGCGGTGGCCTTCTCGCTCTACATTCTGCTGACCGCGGTAACCGCCTGGTTCATGCCGGATACCAATTGGGACATGCTGCCCTATCTGGCGATCGCCGAGGAAGGCGCCTATCCGAACCCGCAGGCGCTGCATGACTACGCCTACAGCACGGTCAAGGCGGGCGTGTCGGCTGCCGACTACAAGACATTGACCGACGATAGCGGCGGCTTCCGCAGCCACATGGCGCAGAATGCCACCGACTTCCACTCGCTGCTCGGCATGTACCGGATCAAGTTCCTCTATGCCGAAATCCTGTCCGGCCTCAGCCACGTCGTTTCGCCGGTCGAGGCTATGCGGCTGGTGCAGGTCTTGTCAGTGCTATTGTTCGGCGCCATCACGCTCGCCTGGCTGCGCGCGGAAGGCGCGCTGGCGCTGGCGCCGGTTGTTGGCGCGATCCTGATCATGGCCGATTTCGGCGATGCGGCGCGCGCCTCGACGCCGGACCTTCTGTGCTCGGCGCTGTTCCTCGGCGGGCTCTTCGCCTATGAGCGCAAGCGCGAGGCGGCGACGGCGGTCCTGCTCTTCCTCGCTTTCATGGCCAGGCCCGACAACATCGTTTTCCTTGCCATTTTCGCCGTGCTGCTCGTCGCTTTCCGCCAGAGGGCGTGGGGCGCGCTGGTGGGCTTCGCCGTGTCCTTCGTTGCCTATTTCGCCATTTCGCACTGGGCGCAGCATCCCGGCTGGTGGCCGCATCTATGGTTTTCGAGCATCGAGCAGCATTACAACATGGACGGCTTCGAACCGCCGTTTTCGGTGGCGGCCTATCTCAAGGCCTTTGCCGCCTCGGTGATCCGCGCGATCAGCGTCAACAGCTGGGTCGGCGTCTCGGTGCTGGCGCTGGCCGGATGGTATGGGCTCGACCGCGCTGGTTTTCGGCTGGATCGCCGCGCCGGCATCCTGCTTGCGGCGCTCGTTCTCGGCGCGCTGGCGAAATTTGCAGTCTTCCCGATCCACGACACCCGCATCTATTTCCCCAATCTTCTGCCGCCCTTCCTGCTGCTCGTCGCGCCGCTGACGGCGATGTGGGGCTCGGCAAGCCAGGGCGGACGCCGCGCCGCGCCGCAGGTCATCTCCGGACACAAGTCATGAGCTCGCTTTCCAGCCTCGCGCGCGTTCTGTTGTCGCTCGGCCTGCCCGCCGGCCTGCTCGACCGCGGACCCTCGCTGCACGGCACCAAGTTTCTCGCCAAGGCCGCTTTGAGGTCCCGGTTCGGCGGCAAGGGCCAGCCGTTCCAGATGGTCAATGTCGGCGCCTGCGACGGCGCGCTGTTCGACGACGTGACGCCCTGGCTGCACCGCATTCCGGGGGCAATGGCAATGCTGGTCGAGCCGATCCCCTATAACCAGAAGCGGCTTCGCGCCAACTACCCGGATACCAGCCGCTTTATCATCGAGCCGGTGGCGGTGACCAAGAGCAAGGGAACGATCACCGTTCACACCTTCGACGCCGCCGCCCTTGAAGCCGGCACGCTGCCGATCGAGTTCATCGGCTGCTCGTCGGTCACCGACACCAATCTGATGTCGGGCAAGAACGCTTGGGGCGAGGCGGACGCCAACTTCAACAAGTTCGCGCCGCATCTGAAGGATATCGAGGTGTCGTCGGAGACCTTGCAGACGCTGCTCGACCGCAACGGCATCAGCCATATCGACGCCTTCCTGGTCGATTGCGAGGGCGCGGACTGGATGGTGTTCGAGCAACTCGACCTCAAGCGCTACCGCCCCGGCATGATCAAGGTCGAGGTCGGCGCGCTGCCTGCCGGCGAGATCGGCCAGGTCGTGGTCAAGCTGAAGACCGCCGGCTACCAGGTCGGTTTCCAGGCCGAGGACGTCTGGGCCTTCGCCTGAAAGGGCAGCGACTTTTCCTGATCAGTAACCGGGTCGCGCCGTACCTGCAGCGTGTCGCAAACAGGCGGTAGCCCGGTCGCCGTCCTCTGCATATTGTGCCCAAATCAAACGGGCGCCGGCGCCCGCTTTATCACTTTGGAGTCACGGGCAATGGCAGGGTTTCCGGAAAAGGCGAAGGTCGTCATCGTCGGGCTGGGCGGGATCGTGGGCGCGTCGGTCGCCCATCACCTGATCGAGCGCGGATGGAGCGACATTGTCGGCATCGACAAGTCCGGCATCCCGACCGACATCGGCTCGACGGCGCATGCCTCGGACTTCTGCTACACGACCAGTCACGATTTCCTGTCATGCTGGACGACGCTCTACTCCATCGATTTCTACGAGAAGATGGGCCACTACGCCCGCATCGGCGGCCTCGAGGTCGCGCGTGTCGGCGATGACGGCTGCATGGACGAGATCAAGCGCAAGATCGCCTCGGCCAAATCCTTCGGCACCCGCGCGCGGCTGATCGAGCCGGCCGAGATCAAGGAAAAGTTCCCGCTGATCGAGGAGCACATGGTGCAGGGTGGCCTGTGGGACCCGGATGCCGGCCTGGTTATCCCGCGCTCGCAGACGGTAGCGGGCAAGCTGGTCGACCAGGGAGTCGCCTCCGGCAAGTTGCAGGCTTTCGCCAACACCTCGGCCAAGTCGTTGGTTGTCGAAAACGGGCGCATCAAGGGCGTGGTCACTGAGCGCGGCACGATTGAAGCCGATTATGTGGTGGTCTGCACCGGCATCTGGGGCAGGCTTACCGCGGCGCTGGTCGGCGAAGACCTGCCGGTCATGCCCATCGACCATCCGCTCACCTTCTTCGGCCCCTACAACGAGTTCGCCGGCACCGGCAAGGAGATCGGCTGGCCGCTGCTGCGCGACCAGGGCAACTCTGCCTATATGCGCGACACCGGCGACCCGAAGACCGCCGAGGGCGGTCAGATCGAATGGGGCTATTACGAGGAGAGCAATCCGCGCCTCTGCCACCCGCGCGACCTGCTGGAAAAGGACCAGGCGCGGCTTTCGCCATCGCAGCGCGACCTCGACATGGAGCAGATCATGGCACCGCTGGAGCGCGCCATGGAGCTGACGCCGATCCTCGGCGAGCTCGGCTACAATGAGGGCCATTCCTTCAACGGCCTGTTACAGGTGACCACCGATGGCGGCCCGTCCATGGGCGAAAGCCAGAAGGTGAGGGGCCTGTGGTACGCCGTCGCCATCTGGGTCAAGGACGGCCCCGGCATGGGCAAGCTCATCGCCGACTGGATGACCGACGGCCGCACCTCGATCGACCATCATGCGATCGACTATTCGCGCTTCTACCCGCACCAGACGCAGGAGCAGTTCATCTGGGATCGCTGCACCGAGACGGCGATGAAGGTCTACAATCCGGCGGTGCATCCGCGCGAACCCTTCTCCAAAGGCCGCAACATCCGCCGTTCGCCATTCTGGGAGCGCGAAAAGGAACTCGGCGGCTATTTCATGGAACTGGGCGGCTGGGAGCGCGCCCACGGCTACGCCGCCAACGAACACCTCCTGGAAAAATACGGCAACCGCGTACCGGTGCGCGAGAACGAATGGGACAACCGCCATTTCTGGCGCGTCTCCAATGCCGAGCATCTGGCAATGAGCGAGGATTGCGGCATCGTCAACCTCTCGCACTTTTCGATGTACGACGTCGAAGGACCAGACCATGTCGCCCTGCTGGAATGGCTGTGCGCGGCCAAGATCGGCGGCGACAACAACATCGGCAAGGGCATCTACACCCACTTCCTCGACGAGGAAGGCATGGTTCGTGCCGACTTCACCGTCATCCGCATGGCCGATCGCTGCCGCGTCATCGACGGCGCCGATGCCGGCCCGCGCGATTTCCGCTACATGCAGCGCACCGCGCAGGACAAGGGTTTCGACGCCACCGTCACCGACGTGACCGAGAAATACGTCACCATCGGTATTTGGGGCCCGAATGCGCGGGCAACGCTGCAGAAAGTGGTCGAAGACCCGAACGGCCTGACGCCCGAGAATTTCCCGTTCGCCGCGATCAAGCCGATCCGGATCGGCGGCAAGGATGTGACGGCCTTCCGCATCTCCTATGTCGGCGAGCAGGGCTGGGAGTTGCATATGCGCTACGAGGACGGCCTGGCCGTGTGGGACGCGCTGCGCTCGACCGGCGTCATGCCGTTCGGCGTCGAGACCTATGCCAACACGCGCCGCATGGAAAAGAGCCTGCGGCTGCAGAACGCTGATCTGCTCACCGAGTATAATCTGCTGGAAGCCGATCTTGCGCGCCCGAAGGTCAAGGAGAACGACTTCTGCGGTAAGGCCAAGCACCTGGAATATCGTGCCCGCGAGCACCAGCCGGCGATGCTCTGCACACTGGTGATGACCGACAACAAGGATGCCAAGGGCGTCGCGCGCTATCCGGTCGGCATCATGCCGGTGCAGGATCCCGCGACCGGCGAGACTCTGGTCGACGAGCTCGGCCGCCGCTCCTTCACCACCTCGGTCGCCTATGGACCGACCATCGGCAAGAACATCGCGCTTGCCTATCTGCCATGGGCCTATGCCCAGGAGGGCCGCAAGCTCAATGTGGAGTATTTCGGCGAGACCTATCCGGTCGAGGTTGCGGGCGTCGGCTACAAGCCGCTCTACGACCCGGAGAACCTCAAGCCGCGCAGTTGAGAGCCTGAGCGCTGAAAGATGAATGCAAAGCCGGCTTCGGTCGGGCTTTTTTCTTTTGCGCGGGCGGGTTTCTCGCATAGCGTTGCGCCGGGCGGAGAGGGCATCGTGCAACGGTTCGGCTGGGACAGGAAGAACGACGCATTCGTCTTCACGATGAAGGGGAACATTCCCGTTCGTGTCAGCTGGACTTTTGCCATTCCCGCCGCCCTGCCGTTCCTGTATGAGTGGTCGAGGCACCCCAGGCTGGCGCTAACGCATACGGTCACATTCGCCGCGCTTTTGTTCCTGTCGGTGTTTCTGCATGAACTCGCCCATGTGTGGGCAGCGCGGCGGCGAGGCATCGGCACCGAAAGGATAGACCTTTACCTCTTCGGCGGAATTGCTTGGTTCAAGCGCGGCGTAGCCTCGCCCTATGGCTGGGCCTGGATCGCCTTCGCCGGGCCTCTGGTAAACATCATCCTGGCGGCGGGCTTTGCTGCTTCGTACTACCTCCTGGCCCGGCCTTTATCGGCTGTCGGGCCGGATGGTCTTTTCAATTCGCCGCCGCCGAGGCCGGACACACTTCTGGAGTGGACGCTTTGGCTCGGCGCCTTGGTGAATGCGGTTTTGGCCATTCTCAACCTCCTTCCGGCCTATCCGCTCGATGGCGGAGCGATCGCCAGGCATCTGCTTGCAACGCGCTTCGACGCCTTGACGGCCACACGGATCGTCGGCTTCTGCGGTGTCGTGCTGTCGGTCTTGCGTTTTGCGGTCATTGTGCCTGCCGCCATGGCTGGAATCCTGCTCTGGATTCCGCCGTCCTTCACACCGAACTGGCGTGCGTTTCGCGCTACCGGCAGTAAGAAGCCCGTCCCACAGCATCCGGCTTGATGTGCGCGGGGCCAACGGCTTATGTGGCCCCATCAGAAGCCCGCGAAAGCAACACGCCCTATGCGCATCCTGTCCGACGCCTTCATTCCCGAACTGCCCAATCGCTACAATGGCAAGGTGCGCGAAAACTACGACCTGCCGGACGGGCGGCGCATCATCATCGCCACCGATCGTCTAAGCGCGTTCGATACGATTCTGGCGTCGATCCCGTTCAAGGGGCAGGTCCTCACCCAGACAGCGCGCTACTGGTTCGAGGAGACCGCCGACATCTGTCCCAACCACGTGCTGGAATATCCAGACCCCAACGTCGTGGTCGGCACGCGGCTCGACATGTTGCCGGTCGAGATCGTGGTGCGCGGTTATCTGGCCGGGACCACCAGCACCTCGATCCTGACCAAGTACCGCAAAGGCGAACGGAGCTTCTACGGCCACAGCTTTCCGGATGGGCTGCGCGACAATGAAAAGCTGCCCTCGGCGATCATCACCCCGACCAGCAAGGCCGCCAGCGGCGGCCATGACGAGCCGCTGTCGGAAGTCCAGATCATCGACCAGCGGCTGCTCACGCAGGCGCAGTGGGACACCGTATCGCGCTATGCGCTGCAATTGTTCGCCCGCGGCCAGCAGCGCGCCGCCGAACGCGGCCTCATTCTGGCCGACACCAAATATGAATTCGGCACCGCGGCGGACGGCGCCATCGTGCTCGCGGACGAAATCCACACACCCGACAGCAGCCGCTACTGGATCGCCTCCAGCTACAACCAGGCGTTCGAAAGCGGCGGGCGGCCGCAGAGCTTCGACAAGGACTTCATCCGGTGGTGGGTATCGGCGCGCTGCGATCCCTACAAGGACCCGATCCCCACGATTCCGGACGAGATCGTCAACCAGGCCTCGGCGGTCTATATCCAAGCCTACGAGGCGATCACCGGCGCCAAGTTCGTGCCCGACCTTTCCGGGGATACGGTGCTGGAACGCATCCGTTCGAATCTGGCGCGGTATTTTTGAGGTTTCGCGGCTGCGGAATCCGACGCCCGGGAATTCCCAGCTTTTGCGCGCGGCGATTTTCGCTTAACCTTTGCCCATGTCCGCTTATGCCCGCGCAAGGCATATCGTCTCAGGCAGTGCCGCGATGGCGCTGGCGCTTTGGCTGACGCCAGCAGCTTCTCCCGCCGAACCGGTCGATGTCGAATTGGTGCTGGCGGTCGATGTCTCGCTTTCCATGTCGCCGGCCGAGCTGGAGATCCAGCGCCATGGCTATGCGGCGGCGCTCACGCATGACAACGTGCTGAAGGCCATTGCCGACGGCGCCTATGGCAAGATCGCCGTCACCTATGTCGAATGGGCCGGCACGACCTGGCAGCGAGTGATCGTGCCGTGGACGGTGATCGCCAACCGCTCCGATGCCGAGAAGGTGGTGGCGCAACTCAACGCCCGCCCGCCGGACAGCGCCCGGCGGACCTCGATCTCCGGCGCGCTGACCTTCGGCAGCGACCTGTTCGCCGAGAGCGGCTTTCAGGGCACGAAGCGCGTCATCGACGTTTCGGGCGACGGACCCAACAACCAGGGCGCGCCGGTCAATCTCACCCGCGACGAGGTGGTCAGGCAAGGCATCACCATCAACGGATTGCCACTGATGACGCGCGGCCGTTTCAGCGGTGCCTTCGATGTCGACAATCTCGACCGCTATTACAGCGACTGCGTCATCGGCGGACCGGGGGCCTTTATGATCCCGGTCAATGACTGGACGCAGTTTCCGGAAGCGATCCGTCGCAAGCTGGTGCTCGAGCTTGCCGGCCCCACTTCGCCGCAATGGGCGGCGGAAGAGGTGACGCATCCGCCGGTCGTGCTCGCCGACGACAAGCCCGCCACCGACTGCCTGGCCGGCGAGAAGATGTGGCGCAGCCGCGGCTGGGGTATGCCGTGACGGATCGAGAAGCCCGTCCAGGCTTGCCGCGCGGCATCGGATTGGACCATCGTCCAGTGCGGTGTCTGCTTCATTGACAAGCCTTTTGGCGTCTGTGAGACAATTTGCGCTCACCACATAAAAAGGGGAACCACAATGAACAGGACCACCATTTTCGCGGCGGCGCTGACGGCGGCCGCCGTGCTCGGCGCGCCAGCGATGGCCGCCACGTCGCTGACCATCGGCATCAGCGGCTGGACCGGTTTCGCGCCGCTGACTTTAGCCAAGCAGGCCGGGCTCTTCGAAAAGCACGGGCTCGACGTCACGCTGAAGAAGGTGCCGCAGGCGAGCCGCCCGCTGGCCATCGCCAGCGGCGACCTGCAATGCGCGGCGACCACGGTCGAGACCTGGATGGTATGGAACGCCAGCGGCGTCCCCACCAAGCAGATCTTCCAGCTCGACAAATCCTATGGCGCCGACGGCATCGTGGTGCGCAACGACATCAAGACGGTCGCTGATCTGAAGGGCAAGAATGTCGCTTCGTCGGCGCCTGGGACCTCGCCCTATTTCCTGCTTGCCTGGGTGCTCAACAAGAACGGCATGTCGACGAAGGACGTCACCGTCGTCAATCTGGAGCCGGATGCGGCGGCCCAGGCCTTCCTGGCGGGCCAGAACGATGCAGCCGTCACCTACGAACCCTTTATTTCCGCCGTCCGCGACAAGGCCGACCAGGGCCACATCCTGGCGACCACGCTCGACTATCCGATGGTGCTGGACACCGTCGGCTGCACGCCTGATTTCCTCAAGGCCAATCCCGATGCCGCCAAGGCGCTCGCCGACAGCTATTTCGACGCGCTCGACCTGATCAAGAAGGATCCGCAGAAGTCTTACGAGATCATGGGCGCCGACGTGAAGCAGTCGGCCAAGGAGTTCGAGGACTCGGCCAAATACCTGAAATGGGCCGACAAGGCGGAGAACAAGCAGTTCTTCACCAAGGACTTCCAGGATTTTTCCAAGACCGCGGCTGAGCTGCTGCTGCAGATGGGGCTGATCAAGGAAGCGCCGGACGTGACGACGCTTGCCGACACCAGCGCGGTCGCCAACTGATCCCGCATCTTTCGATCGACGGCGACGACAAGCCGCCGTTGTTCCTCTTCGAGGACAGGGCCTGATGCTGCGTCCCTTGCATCCCGTTCGCCCGAGCACGCGAAGCGTGCTCGGCATCGCCTTCTTCGTGCTGTTCGTCGCATTCTGGTCGTGGATCACGCTCGGCGGCCATGTGAACCGGATCTTTCTCGCCGATCCGCTGTCGATGCTGAAGGATGGCTGGCGGCTGCTGGTCGAGGACCGTTTCTGGCTTGATATCCTGATCACCATCTGGCGCGTCTTCGGCGGCTTCGTGCTGGCCTCGATCGTCGCGGTGCCGATCGGCATTGCCATGGGCGCCTGGAAGCCGGTCGAAGCCTTCCTCGAGCCGTTCGTGTCCTTCGCGCGCTACCTGCCGGCGTCCGCCTTCATCCCGCTGCTCATCCTGTGGGCCGGCATCGGCGAACTTGAAAAGCTCCTGGTGATCTTCGTCGGTTCGGTGTTCCAGATCATTCTGATCGTCGCGGTCAAGGTCGGCGGCACGAGGCGGGACCTGGTCGAAGCCGCCTATACGCTGGGGGCGACCGACAATGGCATCGTCAAACGCGTCATCATGCCGGCCAATGCGCCGGAGATCGCCGAGACGCTGCGGCTGGTGCTCGGCTGGGCCTGGACCTATGTGATCGTGGCCGAACTGATCGGCTCGTCGTCCGGCATCGGCTACATGATCATCAACAGCCAGTCGCGGCTGGCCACGGGACAGATCATCTTCGGCATCATCGTCATCGGGCTGATCGGGCTTTTGTCCGATTTCGCCTTCAAGGCACTCAACCGCTGGCTCTATCCATGGAGCCTGGCATGAGCAAGCTTCTGATCGAAGGCGTTTCGCGGACCTTTCCCGGGGTAGGCGGCGGGCAGCCGGTACAGGCGCTGCAGCCGGTTGACCTCGCGGTCGCGGCGAATGACTTCATCACCATCCTGGGACCGTCCGGCTGCGGCAAGTCGACATTGCTGAGGATCGTCGCCGGACTGGAAGCGCCGAGCACGGGCCGCGTGCTGCTCGACGGCAAGGCGGTCACCCGGCCA
>Ga0105237_10006308_pt1 | contig 13180 bp, 9 predicted proteins | sample KBSC24metaG_FD_81520 | JGI IMG/M metagenome (GOLD analysis project Ga0105237, IMG submission 81520) | Corn rhizosphere microbial communities from Kellogg Biological Station, Michigan, USA - KBS C2-4 metaG | ecosystem: Host-associated > Plants > Roots > Rhizosphere > Soil | place: Michigan, USA...
GCCGGCCATCGACGGCATCGCGCGCATCGATCTCGTCGGCGCGAACGGCGACGTGGTCGCCAGCATCGAAAACCAGCCCGGCAAACAGGGTTCGCTCGCGGTCTACCACTACCTGAAGCAGGCCTTCGGCGCGCTCGACGCTAAGGCTGCCGAGCACGGCCTCGCGGTGTTCGCGGAGCACACCGCCGACGCACGCAACCGCCCCGGCGCGCACCCGAATGTCGACCGCCTGCTCGCGATCGTCGCCGGCGGCGACGCGCTGCGCATCGACGTCGTCGCGAAGGGTTGAGCGACAGGCGGACAATGAGGCCGTGTATCGATGCGTGGCACGTTCACGCATCTCTACAATGGGCGCAATGCGTGCCGCATCGTCGTCCCGTCCGCAGAGCCGCGGCAATTCAGTCGTGCCTGATCGAGCACACTCACGCGTCAGCAAAGACACTTCGCTTTCGTCGGGTACACGCAGTTGCCCGCTGCGTGTCGGCCCGGCTTGCCGAACGGCATAGCTCCCCGCGAATGCCATGACGCATGCGCCCGCATTCATATCATCGATGACAGCCTCGCACGCCAGTCGTCATTTTCACGATTGCCCGTCCTGATTTAGACAAAACCTCGCGAAGATCGCCCGCGATGCCACCGGCGAATCACCTCGGCCATCGCGCGTCGGCGTCGAATTTTTCGCGACGCATCGCACACTCGCACCTCAAGCGCGCACTGCCCGCTGCGGGAATCGCGTGCCGTCCCGGCATCGGCTACTACCATGCCGGCGTGCTTCGCCGAGCAACGCTCCGATCCCCAGCGCGATCCGCGTCTGGTCTTTCGTGCCGTGCGCATCAGGAAAACGCCGCCTCGCAGCTTTCCATGTCTCAAGGGGCGACAGCCCCACTTAATACACGTCCCATTCAAATCGTCTCCCCGGTAGTCGAAATTGAATCCCGTTGAGTTGAGTTGGCTCAGACGCGTCACGTTTATCAAGCCACGGCGCGGCATTCGATCCGGACCTTGTCGCCGCAAAGATCCTCGCCGATGGCTCGGCGACTGCGTTCCGGCAATCGGCCTGGACGGGGCCTGACCAGATTCGCACCGCGCGCAAACACGTGATCGACGCGTTGCGCGCGGCTCGAGAGGCTTGACGATCTGGAGACCACCGATGCTCCTCCGCCTGCGCAGATGCGTCATCCGCCATGAAATACAGGGTCGCTGACAATCATGAGGGTAACGATTGAAGCTGCCATGCGATGAAATCCCGTTTCTGCCGGGAATTTCGACGTGATGGAAAATGGCATATGCGGAATGGCATTTTTCTCGATTCCGACACAACCATATACCGACATGAAACCGGGTCATACGCGCAGCACTCGATATCGAGTCCGGCAAAATTGAATGTCGCATTCAAACCGACGACCCATTCCGGCTAGCCCCGATGAAAATCGCCCGTCCGCCCTGCCGGACCGGCGCCATCAGCATCACTTCCCACAATGTCAAATCCATTTGACGTTGCATGAGAATACACGCCTAGACTTTCTCAAAAAATTCCAATTAGTACTTGTCCCATCATACGAAGCATGCATTTAGGACAAATCAAATTTATAGGCATGCGCCGGAACGATACCATCGCTACAACTCTTTTCAAAGAGTTATTCGCCTCATTCAAATCACGTTGAAACGGAGAAAATCATGACTTTCAACAAAAACATTCTTGCTATTGCTGCAGCAGCAGTTTCGTTCGCAGCAGCAGGCTCGGCAATGGCTGCCGACGGCACCATCACCTTCACCGGCGCGATCACGACCGCATCCTGCTCGCTGACGGGTGGTGCGGGCGCCAGCGTGTCGCCCGGCACCGGCGGCCAAGACATTGCGGTCAACCTCGGCACGGTGAGTGCGGATTCGATCGGCAACGCCGCTGGCGGCGGCGTTGTAGCAGGCACGAACATCAACCTGAACCTCGATTGCGGCAAAACTGGCACCGGCCTGAACATGGTCAAGATGAAGTTCGACCCGGCGGCAGGTTCGGGCCTCGATGCCAAGAATAACCAACTGCTGAAGGTCACGGGCGACGCTGAAGGTGTTGCCATCGGCCTCTACGACGCCAACAACGAGCGGCTGAACCTGGCTGCAAGCGACACGTTCAATGCCCCGCTCGTGAAGGGCGGCACGGAAGAAGCGCCGATCTATACCGCCGCGCTGAATCTGCGCGCCGGCTATGTCGCGAACGGTGCGCCGATCAAGGCCGGCAAGGCAATCGGCACGCTGCCGTTCACGCTGACCTACGAGTAAAGCACTCCTCCGGGCGACGCGGCGGGTCATGGTTTCGTCGCCCCTCTCACTTTTCCAATTCCATCATGAAACGATCACTCATTGCCGGGCTGGTCGCGGCCAGCTCGCTATTAATCCATTCAGGCGCATCTGTCGCCGGAATTTCGTTGAACGGCACGCGTGTCGTGTACACGGCGCAGAGCAAAGAAGCGTCCGTGCTCGTCAGGAATTCGTCGAAGCAAGACGTGATGATCCAGTCATGGCTGGAATCCGACGACCGGAAAAGCGATCTGCCGTTCGCGATCACGCCTTCGCTGAGCCGTCTCGGCGCGGAAAAGCAGCAAACGCTGCGGATCTTCTACGCCGGCCAGGGTCTGCCGACGGACCGTGAATCCGTGTTCTGGCTCAGCGTGCAGGAAATTCCGCAGAAACCGGATGGCGACAACACGCTGCAAATCGCGGTGCGTCAGCGCATCAAACTGTTCTATCGGCCGACCAACCTCGCAGGCAAGCCCGAGGACGCGCCCAAGCAGCTTCAATGGCGCTGGCGGGCGGCGGGCGGCAAATACGGAATGGAGGTCGTCAACAACACCCCCTATTTCGTATCGCTGGTCAAGGCAACGCTCCACAGCGGCGTGCAAACGCATCCGATCGACACGGAAATGATTCCGCCGCAATCGACCCGTCAGCTTGGCGTCAGGAACTACAACGGCCAATCGCTTGCACCGGGCGCCAAGGTCGATTTCGAGTCGATCAGCGACTTCGGCGCGGTCGAAGAAAACAACGCAACAGTCGCCAACTGACAGCGCATTCGTTGGTTCTGGCTTCGAATCGCCCAATATAAATTCGCATTACTAATTTATCGGAGGCGCGCATTCCTGAAATCCGGACAGGTTGGAAAAGGCACGCGACCAAGGTCAAGGCATGGATACCACTGAAAAGAAAATCGATTTGCGGATAGCGGCGTGCCAGGGCGCAACCTGTCTGGTGGCGCTCGGGGGCCTCGTTGCAGCCACCTCGGTTCAGGCAGCCGAATTCAACGAACTGTTCATCAAGAAAGAAAACGCGCCTGTCGAGCTCAAGTACTTCGAACAGGGCAGTTCGGTTTCGCCCGGCACGTACGACGTCGACGTGTCGCTGAATCAGCGTCCCGGCAAGCGCGAATCGATTGTCTTTCAGGCGAACGGCGACAAGGTCGATCCCGTCATCACGCTTGGCCTGCTCGAGGCGCTCGGCGTGGACGTGAAGCGACTCGAGCGGGAAAACCGGATTCCGGCCGACCTGCAAGACGACGCAGCGCTGAATCTCGCGGAGATCATCGACGGCGCGTCGACCGATTTCGACGTCGGCACACTGTCGCTGAACATCAGCGTGCCGCAGGCCTACGTGCCCGGCCGGTCGCGCGGCTACGTGGATCCGTCGAAGTGGGACGACGGCGAGGTCGCGGCCTACAGCAACTATCAGGCCAATTTCAGCCACGACTCCGACTCCGGATACAACAGCGCCTACTATTACCTCGGCCTGCGCAACGGCTTCAACGTCGGCGGCTGGCGGCTCAGGAACGAATCGGCGCTGACCGGGCGCCGCGGCACGAAGTCGCAGTTCACGTCGAACCGTACCTACGTGCAGCGCGACCTGCGCGGCATCAAGGGCACGCTGTCGGCGGGCGAACTGTATTCTGCCGGCGAAATCTTCGACAGCTTCCGCTTCGTCGGCGTGCAGGTCGGATCGGACACCGGCATGCTGCCGGACGACGAGGTCGGCTACGCGCCGGTCGTGCGCGGCATCGCGCAGTCCAACGCGGTCGTCGAGGTGCGCCAGAACGGTTACGTCATTTATTCGACCACGGTCACGCCCGGTGCATTCGAGCTGAAGGACATCTATCCGAGCGGCTCCAACGGCGATCTCGAAATCTCGATCACCGAATCCGATGGTAGCGTCCGGCGCTATACGCAGCCCTATTCGTTCCTGCCGGTGATGATCCGGCGCGGCTCGATTCGTTATTCGTTTTCCGCGGGCCAGTATCACGGGATTGGCGAGGTCCGCCCGAAATTCGCGCAGGGCACGGTGGTGTATGGCCTGTCCGACAACTTCACCGGCTACGGCGGCCTGATCGGCGCGCAGAACTATGCCGCGATCGCGCTCGGCGTCGGCTTCAACTCGCGGCTCGGCGGCATTTCGTTCGACGTCACGCATAGCCAGTCGAACGTGCCCGGCCGCAAGGCGAACGGGCAGAGCTTCCGGTTCCTGTACTCGAAGACGCTTGCGGCCACCGACACCACGTTCACGATGGTCGGTTATCGGTATTCGACCGACGGCTTCCGCACGCTGAGCCAGCACGTCGACGATACGAGCAGCCGGCAAGGCGGCGGGATGCGGCGCCAGAAGAGCCGCATCGATCTGAACATCAACCAGTCGCTCGGCCGCAACGGGTCGGTCTACGCGAGCATCGGCGAGACGAGTTACTGGAACCGCGGCGGCACGAGCCGCAACATCCAGCTCGGCTACAGCGGCTCGCTGAAGAACATCAGCTACAGCGTCGCGCTCGCGCGCACCGAGGAGACGGGGCCGTTCGGGCGGATCGACAACCAGATCTCCGCGACGGTCAGCATTCCGTTCGGCAGCAGCGCGCGCGCGCATCGCGCCTATTCGAACGTCACGGCGTCGACGCGCGGCGACGTGCGCGTTCAGGCAGGCGTATCGGGCTTCCTGAACGACCGGAACACGGTCAACTATTCGGTGCAGGGCGAGTACCAGAAGGACAACGGCGGCTCCGGCGCCGTGGGCCTCGGCTGGGATACGCCGATGGCGAAGCTGACGTCGAACTACAGCCAGTCCGGTCACGGCAAGCACGTCGACGTCGGTGCAACCGGGTCGATCGTCGCGCACCGCGGCGGCATCACGCTCGGCCAGCCGGTCGGCGAAACGTTCGCGATCGTCGAGGTGCCCGGCGTGAAGGGCGCGCGCTTCGATTCGTCGACGGCGGTCAGCACCGATCGTCGCGGCTACGCAGTGTTGCCCTATGCGCAGCCGTACCGGTACAACTGGCTCAACATCGACACGGAAAGCCTCGGCAACGACACCGAGATCACCGAGAACGCGAAAACGATCGTGCCGACGCGCGGCGCGATCGTGAAGACGCGCTTTGCCGCGGAAACGGGCCGCCGCATCCAGTTCGACGTAACGACGACCGACGGCAAGAAGGTGCCCCTCGGGGCGACGGCTTACGACGAGGACGACAAGGTACTCGGCATGGTCGACAACGCATCGCGCGTGCTCGTGTTCGGCGTGAAAGATCAGGGGCGTCTGTCGATTCGCTGGAGTGAAGGCACGTGTGAAGGCGGCTACGTTTTACCCCAGCGGAACAAGGCGCTCATGTACGAGCGCGTTGCGATGAGCTGCCGTATGGGCAATCGCTGACGTTTTACCCGATCCGGCTCCAGACATTCGCCTGATGCACATCGGGAAAACACAATGCGCCGCCCCGATCGCGGCCCGATTAACTTAACGACATTCGATCCGACATGAACCCGAAGAGTTTGCTTATTGGACTGGCAAGCATGTTGCCATTCGTATGCGGTACCGCGCTGGCGCAGTTTTCTTGCACCGTCACGCAGAACTCCTACCCGACAGCGAACAACGGTCAGAGTCCCGCGGTCCTCACGATCCCGTCTTTCAATGCACCCACCTTCGACCCCAATGTGCCAGACGGTACCGTGCTCTTCTCGAGACAACTCCAGACGACAGCGAACGGCCTCGGAGCGGTCTCCTGCTCCGACTCCGTCGAAAATGAAATTACTGGGCGACTGGAGCCAGTGGGCCAATATTCCACTTGGCCAACCGGTGTCGCCGGCATCGGCGTCAGAATGCGACACGCGACGCTCTCGTCATGGTGGCCGCATCTATACAATACTACCTCCAAGGGCTCAAGTTGGTTTCCTTATGCCATTGTCATTGAAGTGGTCAAGACCGGCCGCATCACGGCCGGCGGCAAGATGACTGGAGAAGTGGCCGGCGCTTGGCTCAAAAACAGGACTTTCCAGTATCAATCCTTCAGGATCAACGGATCGATCGAACTCAAGCCGACCGTACCGACCTGCAGCGTGACGACAAAGTCGATCAAGGTTCAGTTTGGCGAGGTCAACCTGAACGGCACGGCGACGGCACCCGAACAACCGGTCAATATTGGCTTGCAGTGCTCTGGCGGCACGAGCGACGCCAAGACCCGGATGTATATCACGCTGACGGACGCAACCAACCCCGGCAACCGGAGCGACGTGCTCACGCTGACGAACGCTTCGACGGCAAAAGGTGTCGGTATCCGGATCATGAACGGGACGACACCGGTCCAATATGGGCCCGATTCCAGCGAGACCGGCAACCCGAATCAATGGTTCGCGACCGAAGCAGGCAATCAAACCGTCAATATCCCGCTTAGCGCACGCTATGTCCGAACCTCGGACACGCTCAAAGCAGGTACGGCGGATGCCGTCGCCACCTTCACGATGAGCTATCAGTAACCGCAATATCCAAGCGAGGAATGCCGCATTGCACCGGCATTCCCCTTCTTGGTTCTTCCTGCGCGACGCCGGAACCGGCGACCGGAGCCTGCCGTCTCACCGCATAGCATTCGCACTCGACACATGATTGTGCCGGGTCTCAACGGCTCGACGGAACATCGATTCCTGACCGACGTCGCGTCAATCCGCATGACGATCGTCCGGCCCTGTCCATTGATGGCGAACACCATGGCGGCCACAGTCGATCATTCGTGATCGGGACCATTTCCGGACGCATTTCATCGCGTGATTGCAGGAGTTCACAATCGCATCCGGTCGAACGCCGGCCCTATGGCGTTCCGAAGCCACGATTACTTCCGGTCAGCCGGGCAAGCGAGCGTTCGATGACTGCCCGGCAAGCCGGCCACGCCGGTGCGAACCATCCACGCCGCCCTCGGCCACGATCCGCTCGGCATGCGCACATGCGTCCCCGGAGCGCAAAGCCGCCGCGCATCGCATGCAGTTCGATTCGAAGCGTATCGGCGTCGCCGCTCGCCGCGAGCGAATGCCGCGTCGCGTCCCGCACGCCGCCGCAACGTCGCATCGAGCGTCTCGATCGACAGTGGCTTGAGCACGACCTCCGCGGGCATCGGCTACTACCATGCCGGCGTGCTTCGCCGAGCAACGCTCCGATACCCAGCGCGATCTGCGTCCGGCATTTCGTGCCGCGCAAATCCGGAAAACGCCGCCTCGCAGCTTTCCATGTCTCAAGGGGCGACAGACCCACTTAATACACGTCCCATTCAAATCGTCTCCCGTTTGACGAAATTGAATCCCGTTGAGTTGAGTTGGCTCCGATGCGTCGCATTTATCAGGCCGCATTCAATCACCTTGAAGTATGCCGCCATGCAATACACGCGATCCACCAAGCCGATAGTCGCTGCGCCTAATCGCAACGTCATGCGCTCGGGCGACGCCGACAAGCCGGCAACGCAACCTCGGAGCCCTCTCCGGAATCCCATTAGCTACCTTCGCATCCGGCCGGCACCCATCTTGCGATCGTAATTTGACGCCGACCCATCGTTCGTACAGGGAACAGGGGCTGCCGGGACGAGCCACGCGCTCGAAAGCACGCCCGGCCTCGCATCCCGGATTTAACAATTCGTGCAGTCCACCTGACGATTCCCATCGCAATTCATAACTTTAGTACTTGTACGACTCCTTAAGGCTTCGCTTTAAACGTCGTCCGATTTCCCGTCTTGTCTCGCATCAGGAAAATACGTATTGAAATGCAAACATTGAGATTCACCTCATACCCCCTCCGCAAGACGGATCTCATGCGCGCTTTCATCACCTTTAAACCATCGTTTGGAACTCAATCAATGAAAATCGCGAAAAGCACTTCCGCACTTTCCCTGTTCGTGGTCGCAGCCGGCCTCGCGGCAACTTCGGCAGCGCATGCGGCGGACGGCCGGATCAATTTCACGGGCTCGGTCGTCGCGTCGACCTGCAAGATCAACGAGGGTGTCAACGATCTGAAGGTCGCGCTGCCGACGGCATCGACCAACATCCTCACCGGGGCAGGCAAGACTGCGGGGCGTACGCCGTTCAAACTCACGCTGACGGGCTGCACGACGGACAAGGAAGAGGGCGGCACGACGATTCCGGCGCCGGTCAACAAGGTGGCGGTGGCGTTCGAGCCGGGCGCGACCGTGAACCTCGCGACTGGCCGTCTGATGCTGACGGGTGATGACTCAGCGAAGAACGTCGAAATCAGCATCCTGAACGACAAGTATGAGGCGATCAAGGTCGGCGCAGAATCCTCGGCGCAGAACTCGCAGGTCGTCAATATCGACACGACGGCCGGCACCGCGACGCTGCAGTATTCGGCCGAGTACTACGCAACCGGCGACGTGACCGGCGGGACCGCGAATTCGCACGTCACCTACTCGCTGATCTATCCCTGAACAATCGGTTGGTTGAGTGACAGAGCCGGCCTCCGGATGAGGCTGGCTCGCCGGACGGTTCTCTCGATTTCCTGATCAATTTATTTGGACTACATAACACAAGGAGGATGATGATGAAGCTTGCCGCCCCCTATCGCTTGCTCGCGCTGCTGATGGCCGCGCTGTCCTGCGTGAGCGCACAGGCGAGCGTGACGCTTTCCGGCACACGGGTCGTATTTCCGGGTGCCGACAAGGAGGTCACGGTGCAACTGTCCAACGACGGCAAGGCACCGGCCCTGGTCCAGACGTGGATCGACAAGGGCGACGAGCGTGCCGCACCGGATCAAATCGACGTGCCGTTCGTGATCACGCCGACGATCTTCCGGCTCGAGGGCGGCAAAGGGCAGACCCTCCGGATCCTTTATTCGGGCGAAGCGCTGCCGGCCGACAAGGAGTCGCTGTTCTGGCTGAACGTGCTCGACGTCCCGCCGAAAGCGGCGGCCGACGACGATAGAAATCGCCTGATGATCGCATTTCGCACACGCGTGAAGCTGATGTACCGGCCCGAAGGGCTGCCGGGAAATCCAGCCGACGCGCCACGTCAGCTCACCTGGAAGATCGCAGCCGATCCCGACAACCGGCTGGTTCTGAAGGCAACCAATCCGACGCCATACGTCGTCAACCTCGGCGGCATCGCACTCCATACGAACGGCAAGACGCTGGACGCCGGCGTGGGCTATGTGCGCCCGGGCGAAACCGCTTCGTTCCCGGTCAAGGGTTCGACGAACGCGGATGCAACCGGCGGAACGGTCGTGTACAGCAGCTTCGACGACTGGGGCGGCAACCGATCCAACGAGGCTCCCGTGTCCCGATGAGGTGATGCGCGCACGGCCGATTCAGCCAGGCCATTCGATCCGAGGTGAACACTCAACTCAATACTGACGGGAAAGATCAAATGACGGAGAAGCGGCAACCGAGCATGCAGGCGGAGACAGAACCGAAACTGAAGCCGGTCTGCGCGCTGCTTCTCACGATCATCGCGGGTTGGCAGACGCACGCGCATGCGGCACAGGCCGATGCCGGCGAACTGCAGGTCGCGCAGACGGATTTCGCGCAGGTCGAGTTCGAAGGCGGCTTCCTGAACAACGGCAAAGGCGCGATCGACGTGTCGCGCTACGGGCGTCGCAACGTCGTGCGGGCCGGCCTGTACAAACCCGACGTCTATGTCGACGGCAACTGGGCCGGCCGCGTCGAATTGCAGTTCAAGAGCGCGCCGAACACGGTCGATGCGCAGCCGTGCTTCGACAAGGCGCAGTTCGAGCTGATCGGTGTCGATTTGTCGAAGCTGCCGCAGGACGTGCGCGCAACGCTTGACGAGGACGGCGCGTGCCTGCGTATCGGTCAGGCCATTCAGGAAGCGTCGGTCAGCTACGACTTCAACGAGCAGCGGCTGGATCTGAGCATCCCGCAAATCTCGATGCGGCGGCAGGCACGCGGCTACGTGAGCCCCGACCAGTGGAGCGAGGGTGTCCCGGTCGGGATGCTCGGCTACAACGCGAGCGTGTATCACTCGCGTACCGGCGGCCAGGGAGAAAGCACGCAGGGCTATGTCGGCGTCGACGGCGGCATCAACGTCGGACGCTGGCACTTCCGTCATAACGGCTCGTTCAGCTGGGACGATCGCGGCCGCAGGAAGTACGAGAGCGTGGCGACTTACCTGCAGCGCGACCTGACCGCGTGGTCGTCGCAGTTGATCGTCGGCGACGCGTACACGTCCGGCGATCTGTTCGACTCGACGTCGTTCCGAGGTGTGCGCCTGTACACCGACGACCGCATGCTGCCTGAATCGCAGCGCGGCTATGCGCCGGTCGTACGCGGCGTCGCAAACACCCACGCGAAGGTCACGGTCACGCAGAACGGCGCGACGCTGTACGAGACGACCGTCGCGCCGGGCACGTTCGTGATCGACGACCTGTATCCGACCGGTTACGGCGGCGACCTGAAGGTCAGCGTGACGGAAGCCGACGGTTCCGTGCATTCGTTTTCCGTGCCGTACGCGGCGGTGCCACTGTCGCTGCGCCCGGGCCAGAATCGCTACAGCTTCACGACGGGCGTCGTACGCAACCTGCCTAACACCACGCCGTACTTCGCGCAGGCGACCTGGCAGCGTGGCGTCACGAACCTGCTGACTGGCTATAGCGGCGTGACGTTCGCGCAAGGCTATCTGTCCGCGATGGCAGGCGCGGTACTGAACACGTCGCTGGGCGCGGTCGGCGTGGACGTCACGCATGCGACGACGTCGATTCCGGGCGAGCGCCGCTATTCGGGGCAGAGCTTCCGGATCAGCTACGCCAAGGCCGTCGCGGCGACCGGCACGAACGTCGCAATCGCCGCGTATCGCTATTCGACGAACGGCTTCTTCGCGCTGAACGACGCGATGCTCGCGCGCGACCAGACGAAACTCGGTGCGGGATCGACCAGCGTGTCCCGGCAGCGCAACCGCGCGTCGCTGACGGTGAGCCAGTCGCTCGGCGCCCGTGGCGGCAGCCTGAACGCAACCGCATCGGCGTCGACCTACTGGAACCGCAGCGGGTCGGACGTCAACTTCACGGTCGGCTACAACAACACGTTCCGCAACGTCGCGTATAGCGTGTCGGCAACGCGCCAGCGCGACGCATGGGGCCGGTCGAGCACGATGTACTACGCAAACCTGTCGATTCCGCTCGGCAAGGCGCGGCCCATGACGCTCGCGACCAGCTTCAGCCGCGACACCCGCGGCTCGACACAGGCGCAAACGAGCCTGTCGGGCGCGCTCGGCGTCGACAACAACCTGTCGTACGGCGTGAACGTGAACCACGGCAATTCGTCGGGCACGTCGCAGACCAACGGCGGCGCGAGCATCCAGTACCGCGGCCCGGTCGCTGAACTGAGCGGCAGCGTCAGCGCAGCCGCCGACTATCAGCAGTTCTCGGCCGGCGCGCGCGGCGCGATCGTCGCGCATCGCGGCGGCATCACGCTGTCGCAGCCGCTATCGGAGACCTTCGCGATCATCGAGGCGCCGAATGCCGAAGGCGCGCGCGTGACCAATACGTCGGGCGTGCGAATCGACCGGCGCGGCTATGCGGTCGTGCCGTACCTGACGCCGTTTGCGATGAACGACATCGGCATCGACCCGAAGGGGCTGTCGACCGATGTCGAACTGAAGGAAACGAGCCAGCGCATCGCGCCGCTGGCGGGCGCGGTGCCGATGCTGAAGTTCAAGACGGCATACGGACGCTCCGCGATCATTCGCGCGCGGCAGGCCGACGGCTCGCCGGTACCGTTCGGCGCGACCGTGACCGATGCGGACGGCAAGGACATCGGCACGGTCGGCCAGGGCGGCAAGCTGCTCGCGCGCGGGCTCGTGGATCAGGGTGAACTGAAGATGCAGTGGGAAGCGGGTCACGGCAAGTCGGTGTGCGCGCTGTCGTATTCGCTGCCGGTACGCAAGCGCACCGGGACCTACCAGCCGCCCCAGAGCCTTGAACTGCCGTGCGTGGCGAGCGAGGTCGCCAGCTATGCGCCGGCCGTGTCGAATCGCGTGGCATCGGCGCGTCGGTGACGTTGCGCAATCTTCACTGCGCAAGCGCTCGAACGTCGCTGACGGCAAAGCCTGCGAAAGTTTCGAAATCGTTTTCGGTCTAACGGGACAGATATTATGAAATGGATGAATGCGGCGAGAAATGCGGACCTGCACGCGGGCGCGCTACGCGCGTCGAATCGCTCCGTAATGCGAATCACGATGCAATGCCTGGCGCTGTGCTCGATTGCATTTTCTGAATCCGCGCTTTCTGTTTGCGAATTGTGGGGCACTGGCAAGTTGACCACGCCCACTCTCCCAGGGAAAGTCAGCGTGACCCAGGACGAAATTCCTTTGGGGGGGAAATTTCCGAACTCGACCACCGATGGCGCGAGTGCTGCCAGTATCAACGCTGATGTTGGGGGGGTATGTCAGTATGACGAATATGTCTTAACCCCGATCGCAAAGGTTATTCCGAATGTAACGTACAAAACGAGCACGGGAAAAGCCGCTGCAGTTTTCGAAACCGGTATACCCGGGATCGGCTTTGTAGTTGAAGTACGATCTAACGGGTTTAGCGATCCCCCTGCGGCACCACTTGTAGACGGCGAACTTTCCATCCCGGTTTCTACACGGGATAGAGGTGGTATTTACGCATCGGTGACGCTTGTCTCTGCCGGTCCGCTCGTGACGGGAACTTACACCTCTAATTCGACCAGGCTTTTCAACTACAGGCTGAAGTACCAAGGTGCGCTTCTTCCAGGAAGTAGCGGATCGAATTACATGTCCTCGCTGACCACGAATGTGACGGCAAGGGCGTGCAAAGTCACATCCGGCGCAACCAATTCGGTCACGCTGCCAACCTTGGTAGCGGCAAGCCTCAAGGCGCCCGGTGACGTGGCATCCGCCCGGTCGGCGCC
>Ga0105237_10006310_pt1 | contig 13176 bp, 12 predicted proteins | sample KBSC24metaG_FD_81520 | JGI IMG/M metagenome (GOLD analysis project Ga0105237, IMG submission 81520) | Corn rhizosphere microbial communities from Kellogg Biological Station, Michigan, USA - KBS C2-4 metaG | ecosystem: Host-associated > Plants > Roots > Rhizosphere > Soil | place: Michigan, USA...
CACCGGACGTAACGGGCGCGTGCTGCTTGTCCGTGGCGAGGAAACGATCCTGATCTCTCCCAACTCGGTGGTCGGCTTGCCGGCCGAGACGAAGGAGGGTCTCTCGACCACCATCATCCAGCAAGCAGGTTCGATCCTGCTCGAGGTGGAGAAGCGCAACGTCAAGCATTTCGAGGTCGAGACGCCCTATCTCGCCGCCGTGGTCAAGGGAACGCAGTTCAGCGTCACCGTGAATGCGGGCAGCACCCGGGTCGGCGTGCTCCGCGGCCAGGTCGAAGTCTCCGACTTCAAGACGGGACAGATCGCTCAGGTCATGCCCGGACAAGCGGCCACCGCCTTCGAGCATGGCAAGCCCGGCCTCAGCCTGAGCGGTGCGGGGACGTTCAACCCGATCGAACATGGCAAGCCGCGGGCCTCGACGATCGAGCGAATTCCTGTGCCGAAATCGGGACTGTCGGCGCCGCGCAATGCGGCGAGCGGCCATGCGATCCATGCGCTCGGTCCGATCGACAAGGGGACCAAGGCAAACGGTGCGCCGAAGCTATCGCACCTGACGGCCGGAGGTCAGCCACCCAGGGCCGGTGTCGTGCGCATCTCGAGCTCGCTCGGCGAGGTCAGGCTGAACGTCCATAAGGTCACGCACGGGCTCGCCCACGACGCAATTGCACCGGGGCGCGTGCGCAACGCGAACACCGGTACCGAGACGGTCTGGAGCGATACGAAGGCGAGCACGACGACCACGGCTGCCAACAGCTCCGTGAGCAGCAGCGCATCTGCGGCCGGTGCCACATCCTCGTCGTCAAGTGCGACGACGACCGTTGCGACCACCGCTGGGGCGACCAACGATGCGTTCGGAGGAAGCTCCGGAAAGGGCGGCAACGGGAATAGCAAGGACAGCAACGGTCACGACAACAACGGTGCCACCGGTAACGGCAAAGGCAACAACGGCGGCGGTAACGGCAGCCACGGCCACGGAAATGCCTACGGTCACAACAGACACTAAGGCGATTTCCTAGGGGATGAGGGGGCGCACTCGCCGAAGCGGGTGTGCAGGAGGATCGGGTGAAACGCTACAGGCCGCATATTCTTGTCGTGATCGCGCTGGCGGTCGTGCTGTCCACGGGATGGCATGGTGCGCTTCGCAACGCGCTCACCGATTTGCGATTCGCCTGGCAATCGCGTGCCGCCAGCGGCAATGTCGTCGTGGTGGCCATCGACGCGCCCTCGATCGACCAGATCGGGGTATGGCCCTGGCCGCGCCGGCTCCACGCGGAGCTGTTGCACAAACTCGAAAGTGCCGGTGCGCAGGACGTGGCCTTCGATGTCGATTTCAGCACGCCGTCGGATCCGGCCTCCGACGAGGCGTTCGTCAAGGCGCTTCGAGAGGTCGGCGGCTCGACGATCCTGCCGTCCTTCAGGCAGCCGGCGCCCAATGGTGGCGCGGCTCACATCAATCGCCCCCTGAAGCCGTTCAGCAACCAGTCGTGGCCCGCCGTCGTCAATGTCGCGGTGGAATCCGACGGGCTCGTTCGCCGTTATCCGGTCGGCGAGAAGCTTGGCGACGCGTTGATGCCGTCGATGGCCGTCGTGCTGGCTGGGCAGGACGCCGGTCGGCGGTCCCCCTTCCTTATCGACTTCAGTATTCGAGCAGCCTCCATTCCGCGTGTCTCCTATGCCGACGTGCTGCACGGCGATGCCGCCACACTTGACAAGCTGAGAGACAAGAAGATCATCGTCGGTGCGACTGCGCTCGAGCTGGGTGACCGGTTCAGCGTTCCAAATGGCGGCATCGTCTCGGGGCCCGTCCTGCAGGCGCTGGCTGCGGAATCGATCCTCCAGCACCGGATGCTGCGCTGGACGTCCGATGCCGGCATGATCCTCGGCCTGGGTGTGATCTGCCTGCTGATGATGTATTCGTGGCGCCGCTTGGCATCGGGATATCGAGTTGCGGTCCTCATCGCAGCCGGGGCGGCGGTCGAACTGACCGCGGCCCTTGTGCAGGCAAGATGGCCCTTCGTCGTCGACACATCGCTATTCCACATTGCGATCATCGCCTATCTGACCGCGATCGCGCTGGACGAGATCGATTTCCGCGGTCTCCTGGGACGTATCGCCGAGAGCCGCTTTCATCGTATCGCCATGTCGCTCGGCGACGGTCTCGTCTGCACCGACGCAGATCACCGGATCACGGTCTGGAATCCCGGCGCGAGCGCGATCTTCGGCTATATGCCTGCCGAGATCATCGGCCGCCCGTTCGACACCCTATGCGCCGCGCCGGCGGACGGCGCCGCAAGGCCGTCCATGCGCGATGTCGCGCGCCAGGCCCTCCTCGTCCCCGGCGGGGCGGTCGTCGTCGAGTTCGAGGGCCGGCGCAAGAATGGCGAAACCTTCCCCGTCGAAGCGAGCTTCTCGGGCTGGCAGGGAACGGACGGCTTCCAGTATGGAGCGATCCTGCGCGACATCTCGGTCCGTAAGCGCGAGGTCGAACGCGTCAGATATCTTGCCGAACACGACGCGCTGACCGGGCTTGCCAACCGCAATATGCTGCATGCCGGCCTTGCCAGCCTGATCGCAGCAGCTGAGCGGCGGTCATCCGGCGTCGCGCTGCTCGTGCTGGGGCTCGACGGCTTCCAGCAGATCAACGACATGCTTGGACATTCGGCCGGCGACCTCGTGCTGCGGGCCGTCGCCGAGCGGCTCCGGTCCGAAGCCGATGGCAAAGCGGTCGTCGCCCGGCTCAGCGGCGACGAATTCGCCATTGCGCTCGATTGCGCGGAGGCTGGCGAGCCGATTGTGGAATTCGCCGAGCGGATCGCGCTTGCGTTCGAAGCGCCGCTTGCAACGGGCACACGGCAGCACCGCGTCCGGATCAGCATCGGCGTCGCCGTCTATCCCGACGGTGGACACAACGCGGACGACCTCCTGAGCAACGGCCATCTCGCGCTGAGCCGCGCCAAGGCGACGCGACGCGGCAGCCACGTGATCTTCGAGAGTGCGATCAGGCAGGAGCTGGAGAACCGCTTGACGCTCGAGAGCGAGCTGGCGCTTGCCGCGGACCACGGCGAGTTCGAACTGTTCTACCAGCCGCAGGTTCGCCTGGTCGACGGCGACCTGGTCGGGGCGGAAGCGCTCATCCGTTGGCGGCATCCCGTACGCGGCTACGTCTCCCCCGGGGAGTTCATGCCGGTGGTCAATACCTCAGCGCTGTCCGAGCGGATCGCGAACTGGGTGATGGAGACGGCCTGCCGGCAGGCGCGTGCGTGGGAATTGTCCGGCAACAGCGTGCGCGTCGCGATCAACCTCTCGCCGTCGCAGTTGCACTCCGGCGATCTCGCGCATGCGGTCGCGGCCTTGCTCGACGCGACGGGGCTGACGCCGGCGCTGCTCGAGCTCGAGGTCACCGAAGATATCCTCCTCCATGACGAGGGCCGCGTGCTCGACATGTTCAAGCGGATCCAGGAGCTCGGCGTCCGCGTCCTGTTCGACGATTTCGGCACCGGCTACGCAAGCCTGAGCTATCTGAAGAAGTTTCCGCTCGACGGGCTCAAGATCGACCGGTCGTTCGTGCTCGATCTGCTTACCGATTCCGACGATGCCGCGATCGTCGGTTCGACCATCGGCCTCAGCAAGCAGCTCGGGCTCAGCGTCGTGGCCGAAGGTATCGAGAACCGGGCTACGGCCGATTTCCTCATCAGCATGGGATGCAAGGAAGGGCAGGGCTATTTCTTCGGTCGGCCGATGCCCGCGGATGCCTTCGAACGGCAGTTCCTGGCGCAGCCTCAATCCGTCAGCGCGGCCTAGCTGGCTCACGTCACGCGGGTTGTGATTGCTAACGCCGGCGGGCGATGGCAACGCCGAACAGGAAGGCGACGAACAGGCTCGCGAGCGGCGCTTCACGTGTGATTGCGGCGACCGTCGCGAGCGGTTTACCCGGCTTTCGAGCTTCGTCGATGACATGGGTCAAGCGGTCGACGGCGGCGCGTAAGCCTCCCGCGACCTCACCGATCGTGTGGGAGACGTCGGTCGCGGCGTCGATGGCGCGCTCGGCCATGCCGGGCTGGGACGGGGGCTGCGGAATTTCGGTGCTCAAATTCGCGAACTCCGCTCCTGACGAAGTGAATGAGGCCGGCACCTTTGGCTATCCGCGCGAGCGCTCGTTAGCGGGTCCGAAGACCTTTGGCTATCCGCGACAGGCGCCGTGATGTACGGCGGGTGCCGGCCTTGCAGGGGAAATGCGGGGCACGGGATTTAGTTCCAGACGGTTTCTCGCGCGGCGTCTTTGCACCGGAAATACCCGTGAAACGACGGGTCCGAATCTCTGTTAGGCTGGCACCACCTTGTGGATGTCAGGAGGCTGCCGTGACCGATCGGACCATGCCGGATCGAGCCCGGCGCATCGCCTTGCTCGGCGCGCCCATCGACATGGGGGCCTCGCAGCGCGGCACACTGATGGGCCCGGCGGCGCTGCGCACCGCCGGCCTTGCGACGCTGCTCGAGAGCCTGGACTTCGAGGTCGTCGACTACGGCGATCTCTCCGTGGCCGAGGTCAGGGACCTCGCCGACAGGCCGCCAGAAAAAGCCAATCATTACCGTGAAATCCAGCGCTGGACACGCGTGCTGAGCGGCAGAGGTTATGAGATCGCGAAAACCGGTGCGCTCCCGATCTTCCTCGGCGGCGATCACACGCTATCAATGGGCTCGGTCAATGCCATGGCGCGCCATTGGCAGGAGCGCGGACGCGAGCTGTTCGTGCTCTGGCTCGATGCGCATGCCGACTACAACACGCCGGAGACGACGATCACGGCGAACATGCATGGCATGTCGGCCGCGTTTCTGTGTGGCGAGCCGGGCCTCGATGGCCTGCTCGGCGATGACCCGCGTGCGTCGATCGATCCCGACAGGCTCGATCTGTTTGGCGCGCGGTCAATCGACAAGCTCGAAAAGGAGCTGATGCGCGCGCGCCGGATCAGGGTTGTCGACATGCGCCAGATCGACGAGTTTGGCGTCGCCGTGCTGATCCGCCGTGTCATCGAGCGGGTCAAGGCGAGCAATGGCGTGCTGCATGTCAGCTTCGATGTCGATTTCCTCGATCCATGCGTGGCGCCTGGGGTCGGCACCACGGTGCCGGGTGGCGCGACCTATCGCGAAGCACATCTGATCATGGAGCTGCTGCACGATTCCGGCGTGGTGGGGTCGGTCGACATCGTTGAGCTCAATCCATTCCTGGACGAACGTGGTCGAACCGCGCGCACCGCGGTCGAGCTGATCGGTAGCCTGTTCGGACAGCAGATCACCGACCGGCCGACGCCAAGCAATGCGATCGCGCCGGGCGAGTGACGTGCGCGCCGTTTGTGCATTGCAAAGAAGGGAACTGCTGTCACTGCCGGCGGATTTAGATCAGTCGTGATCGAAATCGACTGCTTTTGAAACAGCTGCGAATTGCAAATGCAGTTCGCCGAGGGTTTCATGCGGGTCGAGCTTCAGCCGAGGATCCGCAATGAGCAGCCCGATCGACGTCGACGATAAATCTGCGCCAACAACACGCCGTCGCTTCCTGCAAGGCGGCACCGCAGTGGCGAGCGGCGCCCTTCTTGGCGCGGGCGCGGCTGCGGGGGCAGAGACGAATAACCTTCCTCCCAGCATTCCCGAATGGATGAAGGCGCCGGGCGAGCCGACGGGAGGCCAGCTCTATGGTGCGCCATCGCCCTTCGAGGAGGGCGTCGTCAAGAACATCTCGAAGACTCTCAAGCAATATATCTCGGCGTCCAGCCGGACGCCCTTGCAGGAGCTCGACGGCATCATCACGCCGAACGGGCTGTTCTATGAGCGGCATCATGGCGGCGTCCCGACCATTGATCCGGCGCAGCACCGGTTGATGCTTCACGGCCTTGTCGAACGGCCCCTGATCTTCACCATCGACGATCTGCGGCGCTTCCCGTCGGAGTCGCGCATCCACTTTCTCGAGTGCTCCGGCAATCCCGGTTACACCAAACCCTATGGCAAGACGGCATCGGACCTTGTCGGCCTGGTGAGCTGCGCGGAATGGACCGGCGTCAGCCTGAAGCTGGTGCTTCAGGAGGCGGGGTTGAAGCCGGAGGCCAAATGGGTGGTTGCCGAGGGCGCCGACGCGGCCGCGCTGACGCGCAGCATTCCGATCGAGAAATGCCTCGAGGACGCCATGCTGGTCTACAGCCAGAACGGCGAGCGGCTGCGTCCGCAGCAAGGGTATCCGCTGCGGCTGTTCCTGCCGGGCTTCGAAGGCAACATGAGCGTGAAATGGCTGCGCCGCCTGCATGTGACTGCCGAGCCCGTGTATTCGCGCGAGGAGACTTCGAAATACACCGATCTCCTGCCCGACGGCACGGCACGGGAGTTCTCCTTCTACATGGAAGCGAAGTCGATCATCACCCGTCCATCCGGCGGTCAGCGTCTGAGCGCGCCCGGCTTCCACGAGGTCACCGGCATCGCCTGGAGCGGGCACGGCAAGATCGCCCGCGTCGAGGTGTCCGTCGACGACGGGAGGAGCTGGCAGGACGCGCGATTGCAAGAGCCGGTGCTGACGCGTGCCCTGACACGCTTCCGCTTGCCGTGGCAATGGGACGGCAAGCCCGCTGTGATCCAGAGCCGCGCCATTGACGAGACCGGCTATGTGCAGCCGACGCTGGCCGAACTGCTCGCGGTGCGCGGCGAGAATTATTTCTACCACAACAATGCGATCTGGCCCTGGCGCATCGCGGCGGACGGCGAGGTGACCAATGCGCTTGCGTGAGATGTGCGGTATCGCATTAGCAATCGTGCTGTGTGCCTGTGGGAGCGGAGCGCAGGCGCAAAGCCCTTATGGTATCGGTCGGCCGGCGACGCCCGCCGAGATCGCGGGTTGGAATATCGATATCGGGCGCGACGGCAGCAATCTGCCGAAGGGGAGGGGTTCAGTCAGCCGTGGCCGTGAAGTGTTCGCCGAGCAATGTGCCTCGTGTCACGGCGAGAAAGGCGAGGGCGGCCTGGGTGATCGGCTTGCCGGCGGTCAAGGCACGATCGGAACGGCCAAGCCCATTCGTACTGTCGGCAGCTATTGGCCTTATGCGCCGACGCTGTTCGATTATGTCCGTCGCGCCATGCCGCAGAATGCGCCGCAGTCGCTGAGCGATGAGGATGTCTATGCGGTTTCCGCCTATGTCCTGAACCTGAACGGGCTGGTTGGAGCGGACGCGACGCTCGACGCGAAATCGCTTGCGGCCGTGAAGATGCCGAACCGCGACAGGTTTGTCGGCGATGCGCGGCCCGACGTCAAAAAGTGAACGGGCGCGGGGGCGAGGTTCCCCAGCGCTGGCTTGGAACTTGCTTCGGCGAGGAGGGAACTCGCGGGACGTCATTGAATTAACCTGCGAGAGGAAAAAAGCACGGATCCTTCGATGGCAGCTGATCGCTTCGCTAACTCCATGTCCACGGCGCTTCGTCATCCCGGCGTGATCGCGTTGATCGTGGCCGCCTTGACGATTGCTGCGATGCTGATCGTGGATCACGGGCCGTGGAGCCGGGCCAAGACGCAGCCGGCCCATGTCGCGATGTATGCGACCACAGGCGAGGCGGCACATGCTGCCGGCGCCAAGGTGCTTCCCACCGAACCGAAATCGCCGGTCGAGCCGGAGCGGCCGGGACCGAAGACGTCCCCGACCGTCAATCCCGTGACGCCGTAGTTCTCGTCAGCTCTTGCGACCATAGTTGAGAAGCCCCCCGCTCGTCTTCGGCGGATGCGCGCGCAGCGCCTCCTCGTTCGGCTCGGTGCCCCAGCCGGGCCGATCCGGAATGATCAGATGGCCATTCTGGATTTCCGGCTCGTGCGTGAACAGCTCGCGGTCCCAGGACAGGCGATCGATGTCGATCTCCATGATGCGCAGGTTCGGAACGACCGCGCAGAAATGCGCGTTCATCATCGAGCAGAGATGGCCGTAGAAGTTGTGCGGGGCGACGTTGACCTCGAACGCTTCTGCGGCGGCTGCGATCTTCATCGACTGCCAGACGCCGTTCCAGGGCGTGTCGATGATCGCGACGTCCATCGCCTGCTCATGGAAATAGGGCAGGAATTCGCGCAGGCCGAGCAGGGTCTCGCAGGACGAGATCGGATGCGGGCTCTGTCTGCGGATGTAGCCGAGCGCCTCCGGATTGAAACTATCGATCTCGATCCAGAACATGTCGAGGTCCGCGATGGTGCGCAGGATCTTCAGGTAACCCTCGGTCTTGGCGTTGAAGTTGCAGTCGAGCAGGATGTCGACGTCGGGGCCCGCGCCGTCGCGGATCGCTTCCAGATGCATGCGCAGGTCGCGCAGGATCTTGCGGTCGACGTTGATCTCGGGTGCGAAGGGCGAGCCGAAGCCGGGCCGCCAGCCGGTCGGCTTGCCGTCGTCGTAGGAGAAGATGTTGGTCTTGAGCGCGGTGAACTTCTTCTCGCGCACCTCGCGGCCCATCGCCTTGACGCCGTCGAGGCTTTCGATCGGCGGCTTGTACCAGGACGGATGATTGATCCGCCACGTCGCGCAATGCGACCAATACACCCGGACGCGGTCACGGATTTTGCCGCCAAGCAGCTCATAGCAGGGCACGCCGAGAGACTTCGCCTTGGCATCGAGCAGGGCGTTCTCGATCGCCCCGAGCGCTTGCGCTACCACCCCGCCGGCCGCGGGACGCGTGGCGGCGAACAGCTCGGCGTAGATGCGCTCATGCTGGAAGATATTCTGCCCGATGATGCGGGTGGACAGGCGCTGGATCGCCGCGCCAACACCGGGTGAGCCAAAGCCTTCATCGAACTCGCTCCAGCCGACGACGCCGTCGTCGGTCGTCAGCTTGACGAAGTGGTAGTTTCTCCAGCCGGCATCGCAGGCGAGGATTTCAAGGCTTGTTGCTTTTGATGATTTGGTCATGTCGCTCCCTGTCGTCTGGTCGGGCTTCTTTTCTTGTGGCCAATCGCAGGCCCGACCCTGGCCAACTGTTAAGCCAACCACGGACCGGCGTGAAGCCCGCAGCAGGTGGGGACAGCTATGATCTGCTTTCGATAGACCAATTTTTGCGGTTCATCAGCGTGCCGGCCGTGTTTGCGGCCTTCGTTGTCGCATCGCAGATTTCGGCGGCATTGTCGCAAGGTTAGTCAGCCCATCGCCGACGAGCCGAGCAGAGCGAGGACGGCCAGCGCCATCAGCGCGGTGCCGAGCCAGCCCAGCGCGACCAGCCACGACCGGGCCCTGAAACGGCCCATGATCGTGCGGCTCGAGACGATTAGCATCATCATCGCCATGATCGGAACGGCGACGATGCCGTTGAGCACGGCGCTCCACACCAGCATGTGGATCGAGTCGATGCCGGTGAAGCCGAGGCCGAAGCCGATCGCGGTCGCGGCCGCGATGATGGTGTAGAAGCCGACCGCCTTCTCGGGCTTTGCCTCGAGCGTGGCGCGCCAGCCGAAGATCTCCGCAACCCCGTAAGCGGCCGAGCCCGCCAGCACCGGGATCGCGAGCAGGCCCGTGCCGATGATGCCGAGCGCGAACAAGGCGAAGGTGAAGTCGCCGGCGAGCGGCCGCAGCGCCTCGGCGGCTTCGGTCGCCGAACTGATGCGGGTGACGCCGTTGGCGTTCAGCACCGACGCCGTGGTCAGGATGATGAAGAATGCGATGCCGTTCGACAGCAGCATGCCGAGCGTGGTGTCGGCCTTGATGCGCGCGAGCTCGGGATCGCCGCCGCGCCGCGTCTCCTCGCGCAGCGGCTTGTCGCGCTTGCCCTGGTTCATCTCCTCGACTTCCTGCGAGGCCTGCCAGAAGAACAGATAGGGGCTGATGGTGGTGCCGAGCACGGCGACCACCATCATGAAATAGTCGGCGCTGACATTCGCCTTCGGCCACACCGCGGCGAGCAACGCCGTGCTCCACGGGATCTTTACGGTGAAGGCGGTCGCGACATAGGCGAACAGCGCCAAGGTGAGGAATTTCAGCACCGGCGAATAGCGGCGATAGGGCAGGAACACCTGGAGCAGGGTCGAGCCCGCCGCGAAGATCAGCGCGTGCTCGTGGTTGAGACCGCCGATGACGAGCGAGAGCGCCTCGGCCATCGCGGCGATGTCGGCGGCGATGTTGAAGGTGTTCGCGGCGACCAGCAGGCCGACGAGCGCCAGCACCGCCCAGCGCGGCGCGATCCGCATCACGTTGGCGGCAAGCCCTTTTCCGGTAACCCGGCCGATCTGCGCGCTGACGAGTTGAATGGCGATCATGAACGGCGTGGTCAGAAACACCGTCCAGAGCAGCCCGTAGCCGAATTGTGCGCCGGCCTGCGAATAGGTGGCGATGCCGGAGGGATCGTCGTCCGCCGCCCCGGTGACGAGGCCGGGGCCCAGTCGTTGCAGCAGCGTCGGCGCGGACTTCGTCGGTGCGTCGGCGCTGTCGTTCTTGGCGGGGCGGTGTTTCAGGGCGGACCTTCCGGAATTGCGAATCCAGATCTTTAAGAATCCAAGTCTTAAGAATCCAGATCTTAAGCGCGTTCATGGCCGCAAAGTTCCTGCGGTGGCCGGCGTCGTGCCGTCCGCCGAAGCCGATGCTGCGCCGTCTTGTTTGACGCGTCGGGCAAAACATCTCCGGAGTGGCACCATCACAGACATCGTCGAGCCCGCGCCGTGACCGGTGGCGGGCTTTCTTTTGCGCCTGTGCAGCTCCGTTCGAAACGGACCGCACACTGGTGGGCTGACGCCTTCCCCGGCACCGGCGAGGTGTTCATTCCCTTTGAGCGATAATTCCGGACGCGGAGGAACGCCGCTTCACCGCGCATGTTGACTTTGTGGCGACGTCTCTTCGCGAGGAGCGGGACGGTCACCATCGCGACGGCGGCGCGTCATGTTCGCCTTGTCGCAGTTCGGCCCCATCCCCTCGGCAGCAGAGACGCACATGAACAGGCTCAAGCCGGTCAATCTTCGCAATTCGCTCGACTTGAGCGACAAGGTGCAGGTCAAGACCCTGCGCAAGCGCCTTAAGCTGTCGCCCGATCAGTTCGCCGATGCGCTTCGGAAATCAGGCAATTCGATCTCGGCCCTCGTCAAGGAAGTGGCCGCCGCGAGACCCGGCAAGCTGGAGGCGTAAGCCGCCGGCCGGATTTAGGAACGGCGTGCCGATGACGACGTTTCCCGTTTTCAGGAAGCGAGGAATTGGGCGATGGACAATCTGACGAAGCGCGCGCAGCCGGACCGCAGCAAGATCAACATGGACGAGGCCTTCGAGGTCAAATACTGGACCCATGCGCTCGGCGTGTCGAAAGAGGAGTTGCAAAAGGCCGTCGACAAGGTCGGCAATTCGGCCGCGGCCGTCCGCAAGGAGCTCGCGGTGTAGCTGATATAGCCGGAGGGGCCTGGAAGCCGTCTTCTTCATCGGCGCCTTCGTCCTGCTGGCGGCGCTGATCTATGGCGTGCTGCGCAACCGCTACCGCAGCCGCACCGAGCGGCATGTCGCCGACGGCATCGTGCGCGAGCGCTATGAGAACAACGAGACGTGAGGCGGCGTCCGGCTACTTGATGCTGACGAACATGCCCCAGGCCGCGGCCAGCGCCGCGCCGGTGAAGACGACCACGGGATTGTCGCAGAACGCGCCGCCGTAGCGGCACACGTCCGCGCCGAACTGGCCGAGCTCGTGATGGCTCGCGGAATAGAACAGTCCCGACAACCCCAGCAATGCGGCGGCGACGTAGTACATCGACGTTCTCTCCGAACCTTTCCGGTTGCGCCCTCATGGGAGGGCATGTCCCATCCTGGCGCGAACAGATTTCATTCCGCCAAATCCGATTTGCTGCATTTGAATAAAGTTGCGCCGTCGGGCAAAACACTGGCATGATGGCAACATCGGGCATTTCCCAGAGAGCCCCGCATGGCCGCTTCCGACCCCTTGCGGACTTTAGATGCTGCGACTGCGACGCCGGCTTTTGACGCTGGGCAGATTAGGTAAGCCCGCCCCGGAAATTTGAATCTATCCCGGGAACAAGTTGCAATTCCATGCGTTAGAGGGCGTCGTTGGGGGAGAAACCATCGTGCCGACCGCCGAGTACTATTTGAAGCAAGCCGAAATTGCGTCCCGGATGGCACTGGCAGAATCCGACCCAGAAAAAGCGAGGGCCATGCATATCCTCGCCTTGGCGTATTACGACAAGGCCTACCTTGCGCAGGTCCAAGACGCGTCGCCACCGCAGCCAACCAACTCGCCCGACATCATCCAGAGGCAGTGAGAGCGCGATCGTTGACGGTTTGTCTCACCTCTTTGATTACGGTGACCGTACACTTAACTTGCCATTGCGAATAGGTTTTGCGCCTGACGAGCAGGTGATTGAGTGCACTGTCACCGCAATCCCGCGATTGCGCCCTTGCGGAGAGCATGTCCCTTCGCTGGCGCGAAGAGATTTCATTTCTGCATTTGAACAAAGTTGCTCCGTCGGGCAAAACACTGGCATGATGGCAGCATCGGGCCTTTCCAAAGAGGCCCGCGTGGCCGCTTCCCACACTTGCGGACTTGGCCGTTGCGACTGCGACTCCAGCTTTGACCCACAGCGGATATTACGGATATTGGTGGCTGCGGAAATCGACGTCACTCAATGCTCACCTCCTGAGTTGCAAGCGGAACGACGCAAAGCATGAAGAGCGGCACAGAGTCGCGGCACCCATGTGCACCGTGCTTCATCCGAACAGCAGGAGAATTGCATTTTGCATAGCGCATTCGGTCAGGATAGCTGACGGTGCGCTGCGTTTTCTGGGCATGACGCTGACGTCCGCCGCGTTCCATGCTATTATGCTTATATTCCAGGTCGTTCGGTCGAGCCTTGTACTGAGGTCAAAACCGATGATTGGAGCCACCATCCCCACATACTTCGTCAGTCCAAGGCGAAGCATCATGAAAGCATGATCACGTTGACGCTCGGCGCCGGCGTGCAACTCGATTTGACAGGAGAGAGCATACGCAGGTCGATTTCAACTCGCGGCAGTTCACGGCGGAGACCTGAACCGCCGCTTGATCTAAGGAGGCACTCATGAACGTCATCAACGTGCGCAGAGTCCCCACATTCACCGCAGCGATGAGACTCACCAAAGCAACGGCTTTTGCTACAGCGCTCGTGTCCTTTGCCCCCGCGGCTGTCGCGGGAGAGCCGATTGAAAAGAAGGG
>Ga0105237_10006317_pt1 | contig 13172 bp, 13 predicted proteins | sample KBSC24metaG_FD_81520 | JGI IMG/M metagenome (GOLD analysis project Ga0105237, IMG submission 81520) | Corn rhizosphere microbial communities from Kellogg Biological Station, Michigan, USA - KBS C2-4 metaG | ecosystem: Host-associated > Plants > Roots > Rhizosphere > Soil | place: Michigan, USA...
CATTCGAGCTGCGGGCCGTTGCGGATGTCGATGCCGGTCGGGCAGACCGCGACGCATTGATAGCAATCGATGCAGTCGCCGACGCGCTCGCCCTGGGCGCGCAGCTCCGCGGCCTTCTTCAGCGAGGTGCGCTTCTCGCCCCGGTCGTATTCATAGGTGACGTTGAGCGCCCATTCGTCGGTCAGCGCCGCCTGGATGCGCGGCCACGGGCACATGTAGGTGCAAACCTGCTCGCGCATGAAACCCGCGAGCAGATAGGTCGACGCAGTCAGGATGCCGATCCAGATATACGCCACCACCGGCGCCTGGAAGGTGACGAGTTCCTTCACCAGCGTCGGCGCGTCGTTGAAATACAGCACCCAGGCGCCCCCGGTCCACCACGCGATCAACAGCCAGATCGAATGCTTGAGGACGATTTCGGAAATGCGCTCGAGCTTCATCGGATCGGCCGAGGCATCCTTCTTCATGCGCTCGCGGCGATCGCCCTCGATCAGGCGCTCGACGGCGTAGAACAGGTCGGTCCAGACCGTCTGCGGGCAGAGATAGCCGCACCAGATCCGGCCGCCGATCGCATTCATCAGGAACAGCGCGACGGCGGCGATGATCAGCAGGCCGGTAAAATAGTAGACCTCCTGCGGCCACAGCTCGATGAAGAAGAAATAGAAGCGCTTGTTGGGGAAGTCGATCAGGACCGCCTGATCCGGCGCCCCGAGGCCGCGATTCCAGCGGACGAACGGCAGGAAGTAGTAGATGCCGAGACAAACGGCCATCAGGCCCCATTTGATGCGGCGGAAGGTCCCGGAGACGCGTTGCGGGTAGACCTTCTTACGGGCCGCATAAAGCGGCCCGTAATCATCATACTGCAAATCGGCGGGTCGATCGGGCTTGTTCATGGCCGGGACTCATCTCGCATTTGCGGAGGAGGCTAGACCTGACGTCAATCGCGCGGTTGATCCACCTCAACCAACCGCGAGTTTATCACCGTTTCATTCACTTTCCGCCGCCGAGCGAGTGGACGTAGACCGCCATCGCCTTGATGGTAACGGGATCGAGCCGCCCCTCCCATGCGGGCATGACGCCGGCACGGCCGTTGGCGATGCTCTCGATGATGGTCGCCTCGTCGGATCCATAGAGCCAGATCTTGTCGGTGAGGTTCGGTGCACCGAGGTCCGGGTTGCCTTTGGCGTTGTCACCGTGACAGGCGACACAGTTTTCAGCGAAGACCTTGGTTCCCGCCGCCGCGTCATATCCCGGCCGGGTCGGCAGGCCCGACAACGCGCGCACGTAGTTGGCGACCGCCACGATCTGGTCCGGCTTCAGGACTCCGTCCTTGCCGAACGCCAGCATCTGGCCTTCGTGGGCCTTGGCATGACCGGAGCGCGCGCCGTACTGGATGGTCTGCATGATCTGGTCGAGCGTGCCGCCCCACAGCCAGTCGTCGTCGTTCAGGTTCGGAAAGCCCTTGGCGCCGGCGGCGCCGCTGCCATGGCACGGCGCGCAATTGTCGCCGAACACGGTCTTGCCGCGGGCGCGCGCCAGGGCCAGCAGCGCGGGGTCCTTCTCGATCTCGGCGAGCGACGCGGCGCCGAGCGCAACCATTTTCTCGCCCCGGATCTTGTCGAGATTGGCAAGCTCCACCGCGACATCGGCGCGCGACGAGTAGCCCAGGAACCCCTTGGTGTTGCTGGTCAACAACGGCCAGGCGGGATACACGAACCAATACCCGATCGCCCAGATGATGCTGAGATAGAAGGCAATGACCCACCACCGCGGCAGCGGCGTGTTCAGTTCCTTGATGTCGTCCCATTGGTGGCCGGTCGTGGCCGTGCCGGAGACGCTGTCGATATCATCGCTGTGATCGGCCATGGTCAGTCCTCCCGCAACGGCATTTTCGCGGCTTCATCGAAAGCGGCCTTGTTGCGAGGCCAAACGGCGTAAGTGACGATTGCGATGAACAGGGCGAAGAAAATCGGTGTCCAGATCGTCGTCACGAGATCCGACGCCAGATTCTGGACGGTCATGATGGCTTTCATCGTGTGCGCCTTCTCAACGTAAATTGGCTTTTTCGTTGTAGATCTTGAAGTCGACCAGCGTTCCGAGCATCTGCAGATACGCGATCAGCGCATCCATTTCGGTCGGCGCACCCGGCTTGCCGTCGAAGTTGCGGACGGCTGCCTTCGCATAGCGCTTGGTGAAGGCATCGGCCCCCGCGTTGTCGGGATCGGCCTGCGCCTTGAGATCCGCGGCGGCATTGGCGATCTGGTCGTCCGAATAGGGCACGCCGACCATGCGCAACGTCTTCAGATGGTCCGCGGCGCCGGCCACGTCGACTTCCGTGGTGGCGAGGAACGAATAGCCCGGCATCACCGATTGCGGGACGATCGCGCGCGGATTGGTCAGATGCGTCACATGCCAGTCGTCGGAGTACTTCGCGCCGACCCGCGCCAGGTCCGGCCCGGTCCGCTTCGATCCCCACTGGAACGGATGGTCGTACATGCTCTCGGCAGCGAGCGAGAAGTGACCGTAGCGTTCGACCTCGTCGCGCAAGGGGCGGATCATCTGCGAGTGGCAGAGATAGCAGCCCTCGCGGACATAGATGTTGCGGCCGGCGAGCTCCAGCGGCGTATACGGCCTGACGCCGTCGACCACCTCGATCGTGCTCTTCAGGTAGAAGAGCGGCGTGATCTCCACCAGGCCGCCGATCGCGATCACCACGAGGATGCCTGCGATCAGGACGATCGAGTTCTTTTCGAAGATATGATGCCGTGTCCAGAATGACATTGACTGAGCTCCTCATTCCGCCGGCTGAAGCGCGACGGGGGACTGAACCTCGATCTCGCCGGCGCGCACCGTCATCCAGAGATTGTACGCCATGATCAGAGAGCCGATCAGGAACAGCGCCCCGCCAGCGGCACGGATGACATAGAAGGGGTGCATGGCCTCGACGGTCTCGATGAAGGAGTATTCGAGGAAGCCGAGCGACGTGTAGGCGCGCCACATCAGACCCTGCAGGATTCCGGACACCCACATCGCCGAGATGTAGAGAACGATGCCGAGGGTCGCGACCCAGAAGTGCCAGTTGACGAGCTTGAGGCTGTAGAGCTTGCGATCCCACAGCCAGGGCACGAGACAGTACAGCGCGCCGAAGGAGACGAAGCCGACCCAGCCCAGCGCACCGGAGTGAACATGCCCGATGGTCCAGTCGGTGTAGTGGCTGAGCGAGTTGACCACCTTGATCGACATCATCGGGCCTTCGAAGGTCGACATGCCGTAGAAGGCGACCGAGACCACCAGCATGCGCAGCACAGGATCGGTGCGCAGCTTGTCCCAGGCTCCCGACAGCGTCATCAGGCCGTTGATCATGCCGCCCCACGAGGGCATCCAGAGCATGATCGAGAACGTCATGCCGAGCGTCTGCGTCCAATCCGGCAGCGCCGTGTAATGCAGATGGTGCGGCCCCGCCCAGATGTAGAGGAAGATCAGGGCCCAGAAGTGGATGATCGACAGCCGGTACGAATAGATCGGCCGCTCTGCGCGCTTGGGGATGAAGTAGTACATGATGGCCAGGAAGCCGGCGGTCAGGAAGAAGCCGACCGCGTTATGGCCGTACCACCACTGGAACATGGCGTCCTGAACGCCGCCCCAGGCGATGTAGGACTTCGACCCGAACACCGAGACCGGCAGCGCCGGATTGTTGCCGAGGTGAAGCACGGCGATGGTCACGATGAAGGCGAGATAGAACCAGTTCGCGACGAAGATGTGCGGTTCCTTGCGCTTGATCACGGTGAGCAGGAAGACCAGCAGATAGGCGACCCAGACGATGGCCAGCCACAGGTCGGCGTACCATTCGGGCTCGGCATATTCCTTGCTCTGCGTGACGCCGAGCAGATAGCCGGTGCCGGCGACCAGGATGAAGAAGTTGTAGCCGACTACGACGAACCAGGGCGCGAGCTCGCCGGCCAGCCGTGCGCGGCAGGTCTTCTGCACCACATAGAATGACGTCGCGATCAGCACATTGCCGCCGAACGCGAAAATCACCGCCGAGGTGTGGAGCGGCCGCAGCCGGCCGAAGCTGGTCCATGGCAGATCGAAATTGAGCGCCGGCCAGGCCAGTTGGGACGCGATGAGGAGACCGACGGTGAAGCCCGCGATCCCCCAGAACATCGCCATCACGGCGGAGAATTTGACCGGCCCCATGTTGTAGTTGGGCCGGCCGTTGATTTCCTGCGACGGCAGCTCCGCCGGACGTTCGAAATACCGGTTCAGAATGACGAAGACCGCCGCGATGCTCGCCGCGGCGCTGAGCGCCGCATGAAACGCGAAGGGGGCGTCGAGCGCCTTGGCCGACGCGATCACACAGAGAAAGGCGGTCACGGTGAACACTGCCGCCAAGCCGCTTTCACCGATGGTCATTGATTTTGCAGAGGGCTGGCTCATGCGAATTCTCTCTAAAAGGACCCGACTCCCAAAAACCATAGTCGCGATCGAGGAGAATTGATCGAAATCAAGCTAACCGTATCAGGCGCTGCGAAAGCGCTGAAAAGCGCGCCGACGCGGCAGTTTCCGCGCGATGCCGCGCGATTCGCGGTCGGCGCTGCATGCTGTGGAAAAGTCCCGCTTCGTGTCGAACGACCCGACCGCGCGCGCGGATCGCTGGCGTTTCCAGCCAGGCGGGCGCCGGTTCGCCTCGGGACGACGCGCGGCTAGTCGTCAGCCGCGGCTGCGAGGGCCTTCAGGACGTCCTCGCGGGCGATGATACCGACCAGGCGGGTGTTGCCGTCGATCACGGGAAGGCTCCTGATGCGGTGTTCGACCATGAGCTGGAGCACCCGGGTCAGCCTCGTATCGGAACGAACATAGATGAAGTCCGCGGTCATGACGTCGCCGACCGTCTTGTTCATCAGGTCGCTGTAGCGCGGCACCATCTGGCTCGCCGTGAAGGCAAAGCATTTCAGCATGTCGAACTTGGTGACGATTCCGACGACCTGCCCGTCTTCCTCGACCGGATAAGTGTTGAAATCGTCACGCTTGATCATGTCGCCGAGCTCGTGCACGGTGACGCCACGCGTCACGGTCCGGACGGGCTTCGTCATGTAGTGTCCGGCGGTATCCTCGAGAAATCTGTACACGGTTGCGGTCCCGTCGTTGTTGCGGCTGTTTCGTCGGCGCGATCCAACTAGTGCGACAGCAGGACGCAACGCGCCGATTGCGCCACGAGATGCTGCGTCATGCCGCCGAGCACGAGTTCGCGAAAGCGGGAATGGCCATAGGCGCCGGCGACGATCAGGCCGGCGCCGAGGTCATTGGCGATATCGTCCAGTTGCTGCGTCGCATCCGCGCCGTCGCGGCGTTCCGGCACCCGCGCCGAGGCGATCAGCCCATGGCGGCCGAGCCAGGCGACCACGTCGCCCACCCGCGCCTCCGCCGCGGACCGCTCGCCATCGGCTTCCGGAATCTCGGCGATAACGATATTGTTGGCATGGCGCAGCAGCGGCAGCGAATCGGCAATCGCGCGCCGCGCTTCGGTGGTGTCTTTCCAGGCCACCAGCACCGTGCGCGAATCAAGCCAGTCGACGCGATCGGGAACGACGAGCAGCGGCCTCCCGGTCTGCATCACCAGGTCCTTGGGGCTCGCCAGGGCGAAGGCATCGGAAAACGCCGGACTGAGGCCGCCGGTGACGACGATGTCGGCGCAACGGGCCTCCTGCAGGACGAAGCGGCTGGGAAAATCGAGTGCGCTGCGCCAATCGACGTATCTGGCTCGAGGCGTCGTCGCGTCGCGAAACTGGACTTCAAGTTCCAAAAGCCGCTCCCTGATCGATGCCTGGCCCTGCTCGATCAGATCCTGCGCCCGCTGGCCGGTTGTGAAATAGAGCGGCGGGCTGAACTGGGCCGCGGCAACCCCGACGATTCCGGCATCGAAACGCTCGGCCAACTGGCATGCAGCCTCGAGGCGGGCCTCGTTCGATGCGTCGAACGCAAGACTGACCATGACCGTCGCAAGCGTCATCCGGGCTCTCCCGCGCCACGATATCCCGTGCGCATCGATCGAATTTGGGTTCAACTTCGCTGGCGAACCCGCCGCGATGCGAATGTGGAGCTGAAACACTAGCGGCCAAATGGCGTGACGGGATGAGATAGATCAACATCACTCGCAATGCGGCCCCTCGACCGCCACAGCCCGGTTCTGCCAGGGTCCCCTTCCAGGAACTTTCCAAGAACGTTCAGGGACCGACCCAAGGCGAAGTCCGACGAACCCATTGGTTGGCGTGCGGGCGGAAACACCGCTAGCAAAGTTTGCGCCTGCCCCTGCTTCACGGGCGACAATCTGGTATAGGCTTGGCCAATGCCGCCTTGCGGCTCGGCTTGGTCCGACGGGGCCGATGGACGTGAAAGCATTGGCGTGACCGGACTCATTCTTCACCCGACCGGCGAAGACGCTCAGAATGAGAGTTTGTGGCTCCGTGCCGAGGGTTTCGGCGTCGGGACCTGGGATCTCGACCTCGCCACACGCGAGCTCGCCTGGTCGGCGACGACGCGCAGCCTGTTCGGTGTCGCGGACGATCAGCCCGTCAGTTACGAATTGTTTCTGTCCCTGCTGGCTCCGGACGATCGGCGGCGAACCGAACAGGCGATCACGCGCACGATCGAGGTGGGCGGCGAAGTCGACTCGTCGTTCCACTTGCAGGGGCCCAACGGCCGCAGTCAATGGATCCGCCTGCGTGCCGGACTGATCGGCGCCGGCGACGGCGCCCCGCGCCATCTCCGCGGCATCGTCCTCGACATCAACGACGCAAAGCAGACCGAGGACGAGTTGCGCAAGCGGGAAAGCCACCTGCGCTCCATCCTCGACACGGTTCCTGACGCGATGATCGTGATCGACAGCCACGGCATTATTCAGTCGTTCAGCACCGCCGCGGAACGGATGTTCAGCTATTCCGAGCGCGATGCGATCGGTCGCAATGTCAGCGAGCTGATGCCGGATCCGGATCGTTCGCGCCACGACAGTTATATCGCGCGTTATCGCGCCACCGGAAAGCGGAACATCATCGGCATCGGGCGGATCGTCACCGGCATGCGTCGCGACGGAACCACGTTTCCGATGCACCTGTCGATCGGCGAGATGCAGAGTAGTGGCGAGCCTTTCTATACCGGATTTGTGCGCGACCTCACCGAGCATCAACAGACCCAGGCGAGGTTGCAGGAGCTGCAGTCCGAACTGGTTCACGTCTCCCGCCTGAGCGCGATGGGAGAGATGGCCTCGGCGCTGGCGCATGAACTCAACCAGCCGCTCGCCGCGATCAGCAACTACATGAAGGGCTCGCGCCGGCTGCTTGCGGGAAGCACTGATGCCAACGCGCCGAAGATCGAGAGCGCCATGGACCGCGCCGCCGAACAGGCGTTGCGCGCCGGGCATATCATCCGCCGCCTGCGCGATTTCGTCTCGCGCGGCGAATCGGAGAAGCGCGTCGAAGGCGTCTTCAAGCTGATCGAGGAAGCCGGCGCCCTCGGACTTGCCGGCGCCCGCGAACAAGGCGTCCAGCTCCGCTTCAGCCTCCACCCCGAGGCCGACCTGGTGCTGGCGGACCGGGTGCAGATCCAGCAGGTGCTGGTCAACCTGTTCCGCAACGCGCTGGAAGCCATGGCGCAGGCACCGCAGCGGGAGCTGATCGTCACCAACCGCAAGGTCGCCGACGACATGATCGAAATCGAAGTCTCCGACACCGGAACCGGATTTGACGATGACGTCAAACCCAATCTGTTCCAGACATTCTACACCACCAAGGAGACCGGCATGGGGGTGGGACTCTCCATCAGCCGCTCGATCATCGAGGCCCATGGCGGGCGGATGTGGGCCGAAAACAATGCCGCCGGAGGCGCGACCTTCCGCTTCACGCTGCCCGCCGCGAACGAGAGCTGAACGATGCCGCACAAGGTCTATGTCATCGACGACGACGAAGCGATGCGGGATTCGCTGATGTTCCTGCTCGATTCGGCGGGCTTCGAGGTGACGCTGTTCGAAGCCGCCCAGCAGTTTCTCGACGCCCGTTCCGCACTGCCGTTCGGCTGCGTGGTCTCCGACGTGCGCATGCCCGGCATCGACGGGATCGAGCTCTTGAAGCGGTTGAAGGCGGCCCACAGCGCATTCCCGATCGTGATCATGACCGGTCATGGCGACGTGCCGCTGGCGGTCGAGGCCATGAAGCTCGGCGCGGTCGACTTTCTCGAGAAGCCGTTCGAGGATGACCGCCTGATCGCCATGATCGAGGGCGCGATCCGCGAAGCGGAGCCGGCGGCGAAGAGCGAGGCCGTCGCCCACGACATTGCCGCGCGCGTCGCCAGCCTGAGCCCGCGGGAGCGGCAGGTGATGGATGGGCTGATCGCCGGAATGTCGAACAAGCTGATCGCCCGGGAATACGACATCAGTCCGCGCACCATCGAAGTCTATCGCGCCAATGTGATGACCAAGATGCAGGCCAACAGCCTCTCCGAACTGGTGCGGCTCGGGATGCGCGCCGGCCTGATCAAGGATTGAGGCAGATCAAGCCGAAAGCGCATCATGGGCGCTAGGCTGAAACTCTTTCGGCAACAATGCGCGGCCCGTTGCGATGTCGTCATCCCACCAACCTGCGGTCTGTGTTGTCGACGACGATGTCGGCGTGCTCGGGTCGTTGCGCTTCCTGCTGGAAACCGAAGGTTTCGAGGTCCGAACCTTCCGAAGCGGCGCGGCGCTGCTGAGCGCGGTCCGGCCGGCCGAGGTCGACTGCCTGGTCATCGACTACAAGATGCCGGACATCAACGGCCTCGACCTGATCGCGACGCTGCGGAGCCGCCACATCGCCGCCCCGGTGATCCTCATCACCGGCTATCCCGATGAGAATATCGCAGCCCGGGCTGCCACCGCCGGTGTCGGGCATGTGCTGCTGAAACCCTTGCTCGGCGACAGCCTCGCCAAACACATCAAAACCGCCATCGATGAGGCTCTGTCCGCTGCGGACGGGCAGCGTCCGGGCTCCGTAAACCTACGTAAGTAACCCCCCCTAAGTTATCGCGCCGAATTTCATTCGCGGGCGCCAGTCGGTAGCACATAGCCACCCGTTGTTAAGGAGATGGCCAATGCTCACCCCCTCGCTCAGCACCCCCGTTCCCGGCACCACCGTCAGCCATGCGCCGCTCCCCGCATCGGACGCCTTTGCCGCCATCACCGGCCATGCCGGCCTGATCGCCACCGAGTTCTCCTACCGGAAGGATGAGGAGATCTACGGCGAGGACGAGCCCGCCGAATATGTCTACCAGGTCATCTCCGGCTCGGTGCGCTCCTACAAGCTGCTCTCCGACGGCCGCCGTCAGATCGGCGCCTTCCATCTGCCGGGTGACGTGTTCGGGCTGGAGTCCGGCACCGTCCACCGCCTCGCCGCCGAGGCCATCGTCGACACCACGGTGCGTCTGGTGAAGCGGCGCAGCCTGGAGCAGGCCGCGACCGTCGACGTCAATGTTGCCCGCAAGCTCTGGGCCATGACCGCCTGCGACCTGCGCCACGCCGAGGATCATATGCTGCTTTTGGGCCGCAAGACCGCGATGGAGCGCGTCGCGACCTTCCTTCTCGAAATGGACCGCCGCCTCTCCGTCACCGGCATGATGGCCCTGCCGATGTGCCGCCGCGACATCGGCGACTATCTCGGCCTGACGCTGGAGACCGTGTCCCGCGCGCTGTCGCAATTGCACGGCCAGGGCGTCCTGGTCTTCTCCGGTGCCCGGCAGATCGTGCTGCGCAACCGCCAACGCCTGCGGACCATGGATGCGTAGAGCCTGATCCGGCAATTCGTTCCGCGACAGCGAAACCGCGTCGGCGCGGGAGATCGGGCTCAAACAGACTTTCACCTCGCGTGCTCCCTGCGTGAGCAAACTTCGGAGCCCTGCGGCATCACCGCGGGGCTTTTTTCTTTTTGTGTCGCCGTCGTTTTTCGGACATTGCGGTCTAGCCGACCGACAACGCGCTTTGCAAAACAGATACGGCAATACCGGACAACCGCGCCGCAACATCACATTATCAGCTGGTGACATTCGACCTGTGGTGGCGCCGCCCAAGATGCGGTAAGCTTCGCCTGATATGTGGATTTGACATTCGCGGCCGATCCGGCCCAGGCTCGTGAGCCAAATGCCGGATCCGCAGGCCACGGCAAGCATTTTGCGGGGTGCCCCAACTCGGCCAACACGTCTATTTGAAGCGAGAAACACGAAGCCGGGAGTTTAGCGCCAACGATCATTTCAGCGGGAGAGCATTGATGATGACCTTGCCGGAGCTGGCGGCGGATGCCCTGGAAAAGTTTCTCGGTACCTATATGCGCCGCCGGTTCGGATCGACCCAGACGCGCTTCACGGAGCTCGTCCCCGGGGCTGCACGGGTCGCGCTCGAATGCATCGGCAACAGCGACGCGCTCTACCACAATGTCGAGCACACGATGCTGGTCACGCTGGCGGGGCATGACATCCTTCGCGGCCGCGCCTTGTACACCCAGCTCCGCGCCGACGAGTACGCGCACATCATCACCGCCTGCCTCGCTCACGACATCGGCTATGTGCGGGGCGTGCTCAAGGACGACGACGCGGACGGCTTCGTGATCGATGCGGCGGGCAGGAAGGTGACCCTGCCGCGCGGATCGTCAGATGCCGCGCTGATGCCGCATCACGTCGACCGCTCGAAGCTCTACATCATGGACCGCATCGCCGCCGAGGCGCCGTATGATCGGCAACGCCTCGCCAATGCCATCGAAGGCACGCGGTTTCCGGCCAACGAGGGCCAGCAATATGACGAGGAGGCCTCGATCGTCCGCGCCGCGGATTTCATCGGCCAGCTCGGCGATCCCAACTATATCAGGAAGGCCAACGCCCTCTATCACGAGTTCGAGGAGGTCGGCATCAACCGCCAGCTCGGCTATGAATCGCCCGCCGACATCGTCGACCGCTACCCGCAATTCTACTGGAACAGCGTCGCCCCGCATGTCCAGACCGCGATCCGATATCTCAACATGACGGCGAGCGGACGGCAGTGGGTCGCGAACCTCTACAGCAATGTCTTCCGCGCCGAACGTGAGATCGGCCTGTCCGGCCCGCAGGCGTAACGGCGCTTTCGGCACCGGACGCGTTCGCGCTCGCGGAGGCATTCGAGCTTATTCCTTTAACAAACATCCGGGAATGCCGGGGTGCCGTGCGGTCATACGCGGCAGCGGCCTCAATGCCTGCCGGGCGGCCGTTCGCCGAGCGGCGCCGTCGGCGATTCGCCGAACCGGTTGCGATAGGCCTGCACGAACTGGTGGGCGCTGGAATAGCCGCAGCGCAGCGCCACGGACGCCACGCTGGCATCGTCCCGATAGGCAGGCAGGCTCGCCTGCGCCATCGTCAGCCGGGTTCGTGCCAGGTAGTCGTGCAGGGTGTAGCCATGGCGCGGCAGGAAGTGGCGGAGAACGCTGCCGGCACTGACGCCGGAAATCTCCACCAGCGCCTCCAGCGTCAGCGGTTTCTGGTAGTTCGCGGCGATGTACTCCTCCACCCGCACCAGCTGCGCGACGGACGGCGCGGCCGGCGCACGTTCCGCCGCCAGATAGTGTTCGCTCAGCGAAGTCAGAATTCCGAGACAGATCTCGTCGACCGCGTTGACCACCAGCGGCGGCAGGAAAGACCCATCGACGACATCGAGTTCCTTGGCGAAGTCGAACACCGATTCACGCAACAGCGCGCGCGCGGCGCCGGCCGAACGCGGCTGCCGCAGTTCGAGCCGCGCGTGATCGATCCCCAGCAGCGCCAATTGCTTGCGGCGCAGCGTCTCGGTGTCGACGCGCAGCATCAGCACCTGGTATCCGCAGGGGTTCTGCACCGACCACGGCCGCTCACTCGGGATCAGGCAGCCGGGATGAATCACCGCGTTCTCGATCACCTCGCCATCGACGAGCACCTCGCTGACCTCGCGCAGCTGATAGGCGATGAGGACGTCGCTGCGGGGATCGACCTCGAGCATGATCGACGAATCGTAGCTGACGCGGGACAGCCCGGCCTGCTTGAAGTTCGCAGCCCTGAACACGAACTCGCCGCCGGCGCGCGCGGCAGAGAGATTTGCGCCTCCCGCGAACGCCTTCAACTTGAACGCGGCGCCAACCGCGTCGAGATCCCGCGTGCGCAGTTCAGGGTAGGTCTGCAGCAACATCCTCGATGCCCCGGATGGTATTCTTACGCTGTACCAGTTCAAAGAACAGGTAAAATCTGCCGCACAGGAATCATGGCAGCCGCGGCCGCAACGCGGTCGAAATCGGAAAAAGTTGCGGCAATTTCCTCTCATACCGCAAAAAGTTGAGGCATCTTGTCGTTTTCCGGATATCGCGGCAGTGCAGCGCCTATGCGCTAGGCTGTTGCGAGAGTTCCACGACGAGGGACGGCGAATTTGCTACGACGAACAATCCATTTTCCGCAGCAAGGACGGCTCAGCGAACCCGCGATCGAGCCGTGGGTTCCGTCGTCCCCGTAAGAACGGGATTATGTTGATTTGGAGGGCGCGGGAAACGATTTATTTGGGACGCGAGCCGAAGACGGTGAGGTCGTCACTCCGTGACGAATCCTTGCCTTTGTCGCCCGGATGATTGATCGCCGCGACGACAAAGCCCGCTTCAGATGGGCATCGCTGCGCTCCACCCATTCTACGGGCTGAGACTACCATGCGATGATCGCGCGGATTGGCCTTTCAGGAGGCCTTCTTGTCGTACCACCTGTCGCGCCGGGCGGCATGCTTTGTCAGCGTCTCCCAGACGCTATATCCCTTGGCCTTCAAGTCCATGGCGGTCTGCCAATTTGGATTGACCCCGGGGCCGAGCAGCGTCCATTGCTCGACATTTGCTGGTTCCATGGTCGGCAGCGTGGCCATCTGCACCATCTCGACGCCTGCGCCGAGATGATCGTTCTTGAGTTGCCAAAGCATATATTCAGCCATCTATATCCCCCCTGACGCGAAGCTCATTGTACTCCAATATTTTCGCGTCAAATCGGCAACCTCGACTTGTCCACTGCCTCCGGGAAGACAAGCTTACCGCTGCTGCGGACACGCTGGAGCCGGCTCTGCGGCGCAGCGAAGGACGCTGCACTGCGGGTGCTGTCGTCATTGCGCGGAGCGAAGCGACGAAAAC
>Ga0105237_10006323_pt1 | contig 13163 bp, 8 predicted proteins | sample KBSC24metaG_FD_81520 | JGI IMG/M metagenome (GOLD analysis project Ga0105237, IMG submission 81520) | Corn rhizosphere microbial communities from Kellogg Biological Station, Michigan, USA - KBS C2-4 metaG | ecosystem: Host-associated > Plants > Roots > Rhizosphere > Soil | place: Michigan, USA...
AGGTCATCTGGGGGCACGAAGTTTCCGTCGGCTACTTCGCGCAGGATCACACCGACTCGTTCACAAAAGACAATACGACGTCGATCGATTGGCTCTGGCAGTTCGACCCCAGCGCGAACCAACAGGAACTGCGCGGCTTGATGGGCCAGATGCTCTTCAGCGGCGACGACGCGATGAAGCCCACGCGCGCTCTTTCCGGCGGCGAAACCGCGCGGCTGATCTTCTGCCGCTTGATGCTCCAGAAGCCGAACTTCCTCGTTCTCGATGAGCCGACGAACCACCTCGATCTCGAATCGATCAACGCGCTCAACATCGCTTTACAGCGTTATGACGGCACCGTGTTGCTCGTCACGCACGACCACGACGTGATCGATGAAGTCGCCACGCGCATCTGGCATTTCCACGACGGCAAGATCGAAGACTTCAAGGGCAACTACGAAGAATTCGCGGCGTACACCGAGCAGAAAGCTGCCACCCAAACCGCGAGCCGCGGCCGCTAGCGTTTGCATCTCGCCAACTCCGTCGCAAACCAATCAAGCTGAGCTTCTTGGCCCAGCGGTCGAAACGCTCGTCGCTCGAAAACCGTCTCGTGTACCATAGCGGCGCATCCCAGCTCGACCGAGGTCATCTTGAAAAAGCTCGCCCTGTTTTTGCTCTCCCTTTCGTTTGCCTCCACCACGTTTGCTCAGGCCAAGCACACGCCGACGATCGATGAACAGTTGAGTCTGAAAGCCGTCAGCGGCCAGCAGATTTCTCCCGATGGGCGCTACGTTGCGTACCGGGTGCGCGAGACGAATTGGGAAGATAACCTCTACGTGCGCCAGCTGTGGATTGTGAACATCTCGACGGGCACGAGTTTTCAACTGACGCGAGGGAAGAAGAGCATTGAGGGTTTCCGCTGGTCGCCCGATGGGAAATGGATTGCGTTTACCACGGAGCGCGAGCAAAGCGCGATCGTCCCGCCCGACAAAGAAAAAAAGGACGACGATTCCGAAAAGAGGGACAGCGGCAGGACAGACGCGGACAAAGACAAAGATAAGGACAAAAAATCCGGCGACAAAGGCGGCAAACCCGCCGCTCATCAGATTTGGCTGATCTCGCCGGAGGGCGGCGAAGCCTGGCAGCTCACGCGCCACGAAACCGACGTTCAGGATTTCGACTGGTCGAAAGACGGCAGGCAGATCGCTTTCACTGCCGCCGCGATCGAGTCGAAAGCAGACAAAGACCGGAAAGAGAAGTACAGCGACTACGAAGTTTTTGAGGAAGACTACAAGCAGAGCCAGATTTGGACCGTCGATGTCGCCGCTGCGCAAACAAATTTTCTGCCGGCGAAGGCGCGCCAGATTACGAAAGACGAAAAGCTAAACGTCACGTCATTCGCGTGGTCGCCTGATTCGACCCTGATCGCTTATTCGGTGACAGCCAACCCTTTCCTGGCGTTCCGCGGCGATGAAGACATCTATATCGTCGACCTCGCGCACGACAACGCCGTCCACAAAGTCGTCGCGCTCGACGGGCCCGACAGCAACCCAACCTTTTCTCCCGACGGAAAACAGCTTGCCTTCTCGACGGCGCTTGCTTCGCCTTACTTCTATTACACGAACGGCCACATTGCGACCGTAGACGTAGATAAAGTCCTCGCGAAGACCGCGACAACTCCCGCTGACGTTAAAGATCTCACCGCAAAATTCGACGAAGATCCTCGCCTGGTCGATTGGGGACCCGACGGCATCTACTTCGAGGCGCTTCAGAAAACTTCCAGCCACCTCTTCCGGCTCGATCCATCGACCACTCAAGTTACCCGCATCACTGCGCCTGACGCTTTCATTGGCGAAGACGCATCACTCACCAGGGATTTCAAGACCGTCGCGGTCATTGCCGAAGACGGCTCGCACATGGCCGAGCTTTACGTCTCACCCGTCGATCGCTTCGCGCCGCGCAAACTCACCGACTTCACCGCGCAAGTCCGCGATTGGAATCTCGGCACAGCCGAAGTCGTCAGTTGGAAGAGCCAGGATGGCGCAACCATCGAAGGCATCCTCCACAAACCCGCCGACTACGACCCGTCGAAGAAATATCCTCTGCTCGTCATGATTCACGGAGGGCCAACGGGAATCTCGTTCCCGTTGCTATCTCCCAACGATACGTATTACCCGGTGCAGATTTTCTTGTCGAAGGGTGCTCTCGTGCTGCAGCCGAACTACCGCGGTAGCGCCGGCTACGGCGCCGCATTCCGAGCGCTCAACGTCCGCAACCTCGGTGTCGGCGACATGTGGGACGTCATGAGCGGTGTCGATTCGCTCATCAAGAAGGGAATCGTCGATCCCGCCAAACTCGGTTCGATGGGCTGGTCCGAAGGTGGCTACATTTCCGCTTTCCTCACGACTCACACCGACCGCTTCAAAGCCATCTCGGTCGGTGCCGGCATCAGCGATTGGATGACCTACTACGTGAATACCGACATCACTCCGTTCACGCGCCAATATCTCCACTCCACGCCGTGGGACGATCCTGCTATCTACGCGAAGACGTCCCCGATCACCACGATCAAGCAGGCAAAGACTCCGACTCTGATCCAGCACGGCAGCGTGGATAAGCGCGTTCCGGTTCCCGACGGATTCGAGCTTTATCGCGGCTTGCAGGACCAACACGTCCCGTCTCGCCTTATCCTCTATCAAGGATTCGGCCACCCGATCACCAAGCCGAAGTCCAACCGAGCTGTAATGCAGTCGAATCTGGATTGGTTCAGCCATTACATCTGGGGCGAAGCGTTCCCAAAGGACTCACCCATCCTGGGCTCGAGTGAGTGCATTGAGACATCTTCGAAGTAAGTATCGAGCGAGATACTCTTTCTCTTCGAAAAGCAATCGCACTGAAAAGAAGTGGCTTGACGCGCGTCTTCGTACTGTACGTACCAAGACGATTTAACTATTCGTTAGGCATTGTCTGTCCGACGAAGGTCTCCGTATAATTTCAGCCAATTAGTCTTCCGCAGACTGACTTGAGGATTGCGCCACCGCGTGTGGCCTGTCAGTGAGTTGAGCGAAAAAAATCTGGAATATTTTGCCGAATTCCCGAGTCTCCCCAGTGACTCGCGTGTTCATGGGCCTCAAGGACTATCCTGTGATGAAGTGTTCTCGTCGTCTCATTGGTGGCGAAGTTTGCCCGATCAACGGTTTCGGAGCAACTTGGCGCTCTGTGCGCGTCCTGCTCTCGATCGCTCTGTTTGCGTTGGCATCCTTTCCTGCTAGAGCCCAAGTGAATGTCCTCACCTATCACAACGACATCGCACGCACTGGCCAGAATACGAACGAGACCGTCCTCACACCCGCCAACGTCAATCAAACGACCTTCGGCAAGCTCTTCTCTTACCCGATCGACGGTTACGCCTACGCCCAACCGCTCTACTACGCCAACTTGACCATGGGCGCCGGCACCGCACAGGCCGGCACAACGCACAACGTTTTCTTTATCGCCACCGAGAACGACTCCGTCTACGCCTTCGACGCCGACAACAACGGCGGAGCCAACGCAAATCCTCTCTGGCACGCTTCTCTGATTGACGCCGCCCACGGCGCGGGATCGGGCGAAGCGCCGATGCCAAACACCACCGTCGGAACCACCGACATCGTTCCGCAGATCGGCATAACTGGCACCCCTGTCATCGATCCCACGACCAACACAATGTACGTCGTTGCGAAATCCGTCACCGGCGGCAACACTTTCTTTCAGCGTCTGCATGCTCTCGACATCACTACGGGCCTCGAGAAGTTCGGTGGCCCGGTCACGCTCGCGGCTCAGGTGACGAACGCGAGCGGCAACGGCAGTTCCGGTGGTGTTTTGAAGTTCGATGCCATGTGGGAAAACCAGCGTCCTGCGCTCCTCTTGCTCAACGGAATTGTCTACATCGGATTCGCGTCCCATGGCGACAACGGCCCATGGCATGGATGGCTGCTCGCTTACAACGCTACGACGCTTCAGCAGACCAGCGTCTTCTGCATCAGCCCAAACGGGCAAGGCTCCGGCATTTGGCAGGGTGGCGCCGGCATGGCCGCCGACGTTCCCGAGCCTACGAATGATCCCTTCGGTCGTATGTTCCTCGCCACTGGCAACGGAACGTACGATGCCACCACTCCCTACGCGAACGGAATGGACTTCGGCGACGACATCCTCCGATTTGACCTCACCAATGGCGTCATGAAAATTCAGGACGCCTTCACTCCCATGAACCAGGCCGACCTGAGCAGCCGCGACCAGGACGTCGGTTCTGGTGGTGTGCTGCTTCTCCCACCCCAAACTGGTGCCCACCCGAACGAATTGGTTCAGGTCGGCAAAGCCAACGTGATCTATCTCGTGGATCGCGATGCGATGGGCGGCTACAACCCGAATTCCGACAACATCGTGCAAGAAATCGGGGGCCAGCTCGAAGGCGGGATCTGGGGAATGCCCGCCTATTGGAATGGCAACGTTTATTTCTGGGGTCGTAACGACCGCATACGCGCGTACTCGATAGCGGCGGGGAAGCTTTCATCAGCGTGGACGTCACAGGGCCCGCTCGTGACTTCGTTTGGGACTCCCACGCCTTCAGTATCTTCCAACGGCACCACCAGCGGCATCGTATGGGCGATTGAAACCGACACATTTGGCAGCAGTGATCCTGGAATCCTGCGCGCCTACGATGCCACCAACGTCGCCACTGAGTTTTACAACAGTTCCCAGAACGCTTCGCGCGATGCCGCGCCCCAAGCCGTCAAGTTCACCGTCCCAACCATCGCGAACGGCAAAGTTTACGTCGGCGGCGCGGGTAAGGTCAGCGTCTACGGACTCCTCAACGGTGTTCAAACCGTTGCGACACCGGTAATCAGTCCCGCCGGCCAGACCTTCACTGGCAGCATCTCTGTCACGATTACTGACACCACGCCGAGCGCAGCCATCTTCTACACGACCGACGGCACCACGCCGACTGCGGCTTCGACGGCATACACCGGCCCGGTCACGGTGACAAATACCGAGACGATCACCGCGATCGCCACCGCCCCAGGATTTGTCAGCAGCCAGCCCGCTTCCCAGACCTACACCAACGGCTCCCAAACTCTTGCGCCGACTTTGAATCCTCCAGCGGGCGCGTATGTCTCGACGCAAACCGTGGCGATTAGCGATGCTTCTCCCTCAGCCAAGATCTACTACACGCTCGACGGCTCAACGCCCACGCCCGGCTCCGGCACTACACAACTCTATTCCACGCCTCTCGTTGTCAGCCAGACCACCACGATCAAGGCGCTCGCCACCGCGACCGGTCTCACCAACAGCCCTGTCGTGACCGCGCTTTACACCGTGGGACCAAGCTTCTCCGTTGGTTTCGCGAGCGCACCTGCCTCGATGACTTTCAACGGCAGCACCGGCCTCGACGACACCCGCTTGCAGCTCACCGACGGCGGACAGAACGAAGCCGGCAGCGCGTTCTTCACCGCCCCGCAGAACATCCAAAATTTCACCACCGATTTTTCGATCCAGCTCTCGAATCCCGCGGGCGATGGAATGACCTTCACGATTCAAAACGCCGGACCGAATGCGCTCGGCCCCAGCGGAGGCGGCCTCGGCTACGGCCCCGCGATGCCCGGCCCAGGCGGCATCGCGACCAGTGCAGCAATCAAGTTCGATCTCTTCTCGAACAACAACGAAGGCGGCAATTCGACTGGCCTTTACACAAATGGTGAGTCGCCATCCACGGTTGCTGATTCGATCGATCTCACGCCATCGGGAATCGATCTCCACAGCGGCAGCACGATGAACGCTCACGTCCTTTACGACGGCACGAATCTGACGATGACGTTGACCGACACGCCCGCCAATAGTTCGATCCCCGTACACACGTTCACTCACGCGTGGCCCATCAATCTCCCGCAAATTGTCGGCGGAAACACGGCGTATATCGGTTTCACCGGCGGCACCGGCGGCTCGACCTCCAGCCAAAAGGTCGAGTCGTGGACCTTCACCAGCACCGTCGCGCCGCCGCCACCACCTCCGCCGCCGGCCGCCGACTTCACAATGAAGGCGGACTCTGCCTCGGTCACCGTCGCCGCGGGGGCACAAGGCACCTCGACGATCATGGTTGCGCCGTCCACCGGAAGCACCTTCGGTAGCGTTGTCACCCTCACCTGCGCCGTCACTGGTTCCGCCACTCCGCTCCCGACCTGCTCGCTCTCGCCTGCCAGCGTGACGCCCGGTTCGCAGGGGGCAACCTCGACGCTCACGATTTCCGTTCCAGCGGCGGCAGTGCTCTTCTCCCCTTCGGATCAAGTCGGATACTTTGACAGCTGGAAAATCGTCGGCGCGAATGGGACCCGTCTGGCGACTCTAGTATCGCTCGCAGGCGCGATTCTTTTGCTTCTGACGCTCTCGCGTTACCAGCGCAGGTTCCATCCACGCTACGCGTGGCTCGCAGCCGTCTTGCTCGTCGCGCTTTGGCAAACCGCCTGCAGCGGAGGCGGCGGCACAACGACGACGCCAACGCCGCCCGAAACAAGCAGCCAAACTTACACCATCACCGTGACCGGCGTTTCGACAACCGCGAACTCGGTGGCAATCCAGCACGCCGCAACGATCACCGTTACGGTTCCATAGCGAGCACTTCCTGTGTTGAGGGAAAGTCGTAGCCGGCAGCTTTTCGCTCGCGTCTAGATTTTCTGCCAACATGACGCGACCAGAAGCCCGCCGAGCTTCAGCGTCTCTTTTTCTTTGCGGAAACCCGTTCGTTCAAGCGCGTCCTCGTAGTTCGGCAAACGCGTCACGCGAAGCCCCGTCGTCAGCCGGAATGCTGCGTACAAACCTCGAACAATCGCCGCGTCGATGTAACGCGAAAGCCCGCGCGCCGGAATCCGAAAATCCGACAACAGCAACCACGCGCCGGGCTGCGCTAGCGAGGCCAGCTTCCGTGCGACATCAGAAATTTCATCTTGGTCAAAGCAGTCGAGAAAGAACTGAGCGGATATTAGATCGTACCGTGAACGATCGGCAGCCTCGAAATCCCGGACATCGATGGCATGAAACCGGGTTCGTTTCGCCGCCTCTGAACCGATGGCATCGATTCTTCGCCTTGCCACATCGATCATTCCCGCGCTGAGTTCGACAAAATCGACGGCAATGTTGCGATTCGCGCGCAAAAGCTCTGCCAGGAATCGGCCGTCGCCGTCCCCGCACAGCAACGCCCTTCGACAATCGACAATCTCGTCGAGATACATCACCCGGCAAGCTTGCAGCGCCCCGCCAAACGACAAATACTCCAGCGTTTTATACGCGCGCGCCACCCGATCGCAATTCATCGCAGCGGCAGGACGGACATGGTCCGCGCTCAACGGGTCGGAATATTCAATTCCTCGAGCCACGAATCTTATCTTTTACTTTCTACTTTCGACTCTTTTGTATCATCGGAACGCCAGTACCACCAGCGCGGGGGCCAGTAACGCAACATCCACCAGGACTCGCAGCCCATCCGCCGAAATTCGCTCTCGCATCAAGTCCAACATCAAAATCAGCAACGCGCTGACGGCGATCGCCGCCCCGATTGCGCTGAATTCGCCGCGCAGCCGGATCACCGGCGTCATAAGTGTCGCGCAAATGGCCAGCGCGACCGCGAATCTTCCCGAACCAAAATCCTTGGCTGCCAGCGAGCAGCCATCGTTGCCATAGTCGCGCTCGCGCAAATTCTCCCACTCATCGATTGCCACGCAGTTCAACGTACAAACCGCCGCGAACAAAATCCCCAGCAGAAAAAATTCCCATCTCCGCGCGCCGATCCGCGACCATGTTGGCAGCGCTACGCCCGCCGCAAACACCGCGCCCACCGCGGCTTCCTTCGGAAATCGAACCATCACTCGGCCGCGTCCGAGGTGCACCCACGCCATATATAAAGCGAGAATCAATCCGACGGGCACAGCCAGCCGAAGGACGATCTCGCCAATCCGCGTCAAGACCAGAGTTGCGGTGAATACTGCGATTACCGCCGCCACGCTTGCGACGCTTCGCGCATGAATCCGGTGAAACACATGGCGCTGTCGCAAGGGCGGCCCGAAAGCTCCAGCGCGATCCGGCAGGGTCGTCTTCACCAAACTTTCCGCCGGCGCCGGCAGCGCCGCCTGCCCGTCCAACAGCCGATCCACCGTGTAGATCAGCCAAACCACCAATCCAAGGGCCGCCACTTCCGCGCCTGGTAACTCGACACTCGCCGACTTTGCAAAAACAAGCGCCCACGCGATCGCCACCATGGGCGCGTCCAGGCTCAACACATTCCACCAGAGCCACCACGGCACCGCGGCCAATTCTGCGCGGGCATTTGCCTCTGAACTTAAATTTGCCCGTCGCGAGTCGACGAGCGCATCAGCAGGAAGGGAAGCGATCTGTATTTCCGCGCGCTCGCCACCAAAAACGCAACTCGATGAAAACTCCGCAGTAGTAGAGGTAGATTCGACTTCCGGCCCCGTCACTCGCTAATCCCCAATCTTTCACCCATACCATTTTAGACTCGCCTCAATACAATTCCGGCACATTCTTCGGCACGCCGCCTTCCCGTCTCTACCTCACACAAATCAAGCAACTTCCCGGCCGCTCCTAAGTGGTTGACCGGATAGGCCCCTTTTCGCTGCCCGCCTAACATGGCTTACCGACGAATCTTTCAGGCCCCACTTCCACGTCGAGGTGAACGATGAGCGCTCCAACACGAGCTTTGGCGAATGACCCTGTAATGTCCGCTCGCTCCATGTCGAGCGACGTCCCGTACGATTCGTACGGCCGGAACCACACCGAGGCAGCCGCTTCTGGCGTTTCATGGCCGGCGGTCTTCGCTGGTGCGTTTGCTGCCGCCGCCTTGTCATTGATATTGCTCGCACTCGGTGCCGGCGCCGGACTTTCTTCGTTGTCGCCCTTCTCGGGCGCCGGCGTCTCGACCACCGCCATAGGTTTCGGCGCCCTCATCTATCTTTGCATCACCGAAATTATTTCTTCTGGTGTCGGCGGTTACCTCGCCGGGCGCCTCCGCACCAAGTGGGTCGATCTCCACACCGACGAAGTGTATTTTCGCGATACCGCTCACGGCTTCCTCGCGTGGTGCGTCGCCCTTGTGATGAGCGCTGCGTTTCTCGGCGCGGCCGCCGCCGGAATGGTGGGCGCTTCCGCGAGTAGCATGAACGCGCGGGAGGCGAGCAACGCCGGCGCTGCCGATACCGCCGCCCTTGAAGCCAACCGCTATTACATCGACAGCCTGTTCCGTGGCAGCAAGGTTGGCAACGCCGCCGAAGAGACCGCCTACAAGGCCGAAGCCGCCGGCGTATTCGCACATACTCTCGCGAACCGCGCCGTGCTCATGCCTGATGATCGAAACTACGTCGCCGGCCTCGTTTCCGCCGCAACCGGCCTCAATCACAATGAGGCCGAAGCCCGTGTCACCAACGTTTTCGAGCGTGATCAAGCCGCCACCGACCAGGCGCGCAAGTCCGCCGCTCACGCGCTCTATTGGCTCTTTGTGGCTTTGCTGCTCGGCGCGTTCACGGCCAGCTTCGCCGCAACGATGGGCGGACACCGCCGCGATCACCTTCCGGTGATGCGCGCCGCGTAAGAATCGGTGTGAATCGTAGTCTTGCTTCAGGAAAGTTTTAGCGCCGGAACGAACCAACATTTAAAAGGAGAAAAATAATGCGCTCGATTCTCTTGCTCTTGCTCGGAGTTCCTCTCCCAATCATCATCTTGATTGGTCTCTTCTCTCATTTCTAAGACGTGTGCTACTCTCCCGGCGGTTAAGCGGGCGTTGCCTCTGGCAGGGCCCGCTGCCACAACCTCCAGGAGAAGTAGATGCAAAATCTCAGCCGCACTCTCTGCATTTACGCGTTCCGTCTGACGTATCTCACCGTCGCTCTACTTTTATCGACTCTGATCCATTCCCAAATCTCGCAAGCACACCCGATTCCTCAGGGGAATCAGGGTGCCGGCTTCGTCGGCCAATGGTGCGCCCAGGGCGATCCCAACAAACAGACTTCGATCACCAGCAACGGCGGCGTCTTTTTTAACCTCACCAACGAAAACGGCGACACCTCTCCCGGCAATCTTCAAGGCCCGAATACCATGAGCGCGCCCGGGTGGCAATTCGTCACCGGCACGCTCACGCCCGACGGTTCGCAGATCAATTGGTCCAACGGTACGTTTTGGGCGCGCTGCAACAACGGTGGAGGTGGCGGCGGCTGGCGCCGTCCGCGAATCGAAGGCACCTGGTATCGCAGCGGCAATCGGTCGCAGCGCTGCACGATTCGCCGCCGCGGTCAGACCTACAATCTGACGAACGAAGCCAACGCCAGCGCCACCGGTTCATGGGATTCGCGCCGCCAACTCACCACCAATTGGTCCGGCACGGTCATCAGCGGCATCGTCACCAACGGAGGCAACCGCATTAATTGGGACAACGGCACCTTCTGGACGCGCTGACAAACATCGGCACGGCCTTGTAGGGGCGCAGCACGCTGCGCCTCATGTCCGCACGGTCACTGCGTCTCGATCCATGTCCAGCGCCGCCGAAGGCAACTCATATCGTGTTACGATGCATCGACATTTAAAGGCGCGCCTCGAACAGGCATTGACACGCGCCGTCTCGAATTCATAGGATAAAGACTCATCAAATTCTGAGAAAGTACCTGTCAAGAACGTTGTTGCTGTGACAGTGGGGCAAGCGCGAGCGCTGTGCATCTGATTTTCAAAACTAAATTTTTATGATTACAGTCACCGATTTAACGAAGAGGTATGCCCGGCACACTGCCGTAGACCACGTTTCCTTCGAGGTACAAAAAGGAACGATCGTTGGTTTTCTCGGTCCCAACGGCGCCGGAAAAACCACCACGATGCGCATGTTGACGTGTTTCATGCCGCCGACGGCGGGCACCGCCACGGTCGCGGGCTTCGACGTCCTCGAGCAGCCGCACGAAGTGAAAAAGCACATCGGCTACCTGCCCGAAACGCCGCCGCTTTATCCGGAAATGAGCACCTCGGAATATCTGGAATTCGTCGGCAAGCTCAAGGGTCTGTCCGGAGACGAACTCGCCAAGCGCATCGATTTCGTGTTGGAACGTTGTTCGGTCGCCGATGTGAAGGACAAGCTTCTCGGCAAGCTCTCGAAAGGCTATCGTCAGCGCGTCGGCTTGGCGCAGGCCATCATCCACAATCCTGACGTGCTGATTCTCGACGAGCCGACCTCCGGTCTCGACCCGAAGCAGATTAACGAAACCCGCGACCTGATCAAGAGCCTCGCCGGCGATCACACCATCATTCTCAGCACCCACATCCTTCCCGAAGTCGAACAGACCTGCCAATCGGTGCTCATCATTAATAAGGGACGCTTGGTCGCCAAAGATTCCGTCAATAACTTGCAGAATCGCGCGCGCGGCGCCGAACAGTTGTTCGTCGAAATCGCGGGCCGTGGTTCGGATGTCGATTCCACCGTGATTCAGCAACGGCTTGAGCGCATTCCGGGCATTTCGCACATTGTTTTCAAGGAAAAACAGCAGAACCGCAGCGTTTTCGAGATTGAAAGCCACAAAGATAGCTTCGTTCGCGGCGACCTCGCGCGCGCCGTCGTCGAATCCGGTTGGGATTTGAACGAACTGCGTCCCGCCGCTGTGAGCCTCGAAGAAATCTTCTTGCAACTCACGGGTGAGCCCGCTGCCGCCGAATCCAGCGAAGCGCCTGTCGCAACGGGGGCTGCGTGATGCGCAACGTTTTGGTGATTTTCCGCAAAGAGCTGCACGGCTACTTCACGTCGCCGGTCGCTTACCTTTTATTGACGATGTTCGCCGTTGTCTTCGGTCTCTTCTTCTGGAACGCGCTCGGCGCCTTCGTCTTTTACTCGATGGAATCGCAGATGCGCGGCCAGTCGTTCCCGATGAATCTCAATGAAGAACTGATTCGGCCGCTGCTCTCGAATATCAACGTAATCGGATTGTTTTTTATTCCGATGATCACGATGCGCCTGTTCGCCGAGGAAAAACGATCGGGCACGATCGAACTGCTCGTCACTTCGCCGATTCACGACCTCGAGATCATCGCGGGGAAGTGGCTCGCGGCTCTGGCGCTCTACGGAATGATGTTGCTCGTCACGCTGATCAATCTTGCGTTTCTCTTCAAATACGGCCAGCCCGACTGGAAGCCCGTCGCGATCGCATATCTCGGCATGATTCTGCAAGCCGCGGGAATGCTCGCGGTCGGCATGTTTATCTCGACGCTCACAAAAAATCAGATCATCGCGGGTGCATCCACCTTCGGCGTCTGCCTCGTGCTCTGGGTCATCGGTTGGACCGGCAGCTACGAGACGGCGACCTGGACGCAGGTGCTTTCGTATCTGTCAGTGACAACGCACATGGAGCCTTTCTCGAAAGGGCTTCTCGCAATCAGCGACACGCTCTATTACCTGTCGTTGATTTTTGTCGGATTTTTCCTGACAGCGCGCTCGCTTGAGTCGCTGCGGTGGAGGTCGTAATGGCTGCCCCCGCTTTCTTGAAGGCTCGACAAACGAAATACGCGGCGTACGCCACGATGTACATCCTGGTGGTGTTCGCCATCATCACCGTCGCGAACGTTCTGGGGAGTCGCTACAACAAATCGTGGGATTCGACCTCCAACAAGCGCTACAGCTTGTCCGAGCAGACCGCGAAAATCGTCAAAGGATTGAAGCAGGACGCGACGATCACTTACTACGACCAGTCGACGCGGTTTCAGACGGCGAAAGATCAGCTCGAGCAATATGCGAATCTTTCACCCAAAGTGAAGGTCGATTACGTTGACGTCGATAAGAAGCCGCAGCTCGCGCGTGAAGCCGGCATCAAGAATTACGGCACCACAGTCGTGCGGATCGGCGCGAAAAAAGAAGAAGCGAAAAGCCTCACCGAAGAGGGAATCACCGGCGCTTTCATTCGCGATCTGAAGAACACGACGCGCACCGTCTGCTTCGTGACAGGCAGCGGTGAACACCAGATCGACGATTCTGAGCGCAGCGGATATTCAAAATTAAAGGAACTGCTTGGCAAAGACAGCTACGAAGCGAAATCGATTTCGCTGCTGCAAAAAGCCGAAGTGCCGACGGACTGCACGGTTGTCGTGATCGGCGGGCCGACCGGCGACTACCAGCAGCC
>Ga0105237_10006327_pt1 | contig 13161 bp, 14 predicted proteins | sample KBSC24metaG_FD_81520 | JGI IMG/M metagenome (GOLD analysis project Ga0105237, IMG submission 81520) | Corn rhizosphere microbial communities from Kellogg Biological Station, Michigan, USA - KBS C2-4 metaG | ecosystem: Host-associated > Plants > Roots > Rhizosphere > Soil | place: Michigan, USA...
GCACGATCAAGGACTTCAACATTCCGTCCGACCTCGCGAAAAGCATGCTGGAAGGCGTGAAGCTCGCCGACTACGCCGACAACCAGGCGTTCTTCGGCGCGCCCGGCGCGGATTCGGACTACGCCAACATCTTTAAAATGGCGCAGGAGATGTACCGCGAATTGCGCATGATCAAGCATGTTTCCGATACCGAGGCGAGCGTGGATCGCCGGTACATCGATGCGCTGAAGGGCAAGTTCTCCAGCACTTCGACTGAGGCGCCGATCACGTACACCGAGCCGCCCAAGAGTGCGACTCCAATTGCGACGCAGCGCCGCGCCATCTACTTCGAACCCAACTCCGCCAAGATGGGCCTGGATTCGCGGGCCGTCGTGGATGAGATCGGCGGCTTCATGCGCGCCTATGAGAACACCGTGGTCGATATCGCGGGCAACACCGACGCGACCGGAGCGCGCGAACTCAACATGGCTCTCTCGAAACAGCGCGCCGACACGGTGAAGACGTACCTGGTGGACAAATACCACTTCCCGCCCGAGCGCATGCGCACGGTGGGCAACGGGCCGGACCAGCCGGTGGATTCGAATAGCACGCCGGAAGGGCGCGAGAAGAACCGGCGCACGGACATCAAGGTTTACCCGAATCCGGCTAAATCGTGAGCCTCCATTCCCTGTTCGAAATCCGCAAGGACGTCTCGAAAAAGACGCGCGTGATTTTGGCGATCGTGGCCTGGAGCACGGTGATCGTGTTCTGGTATCTGATCACGCTGCCGAAATGGCACATCCTGCCGCCGTTCTCGGTGCCGCAGCCAATGGGGGTGGTGGACGCCTTCTTCAAGCTGTGGACCGAATACGATTTGGCAGCGAACGTCTATCAAAGCTGGTGGCGAATCGCCCAAGCCTTCTTCTGGTCGGCGTTGATCGCGATTCCACTAGGCTTGCTGATGGGAGGCTTCAAGTGGCTGCATGACCTGATCAATCCGATCGCGGAGCCGATGCGGTCGATGCCCATCACGGCCTTCATGCCGGCCTTCATCGGCCTGTTGGGAATCGACGAGAAGAGCAAAGTCGCATTCCTCTGGTTCGGCATGTTCTTCTACCTGCTGGCTGTCGTGGTGGAAGAAGCCAATCGCGTGGACAATGCGCTCATCGAGACGGCCTTCACGCTGGGCGCAACCAGGCGCCAGGTGCTCTGGCTGATGTTCCGCGCGTCGTTCCCTTCCATCTTCGGGTCGTTCCGCATTCTCTACGATCTGGGCTGGACCTATGTGATTCTGGCCGAGATCGTGAACGCGCGCAAAGGCGTGGGCTACATGGTGGAGGCGGCGCGTAAAGTGCTGGACTTCGATCGCGTCTACGCAGGCATTATCGCGATCGGCCTGGCGGCGTTCTTCTTCCGCTATCTGTTAACGCTGGCGGAGCGGTGGCTCTTCCCGTGGCGCCGGGTGGTCCGGCAGGTCAACCAGCCGGCCATTGCGAATCCGAAAGCGCAGGTGCGAGCCAATGGCTGAGCGAACGGCGAAGATCGCGCTGCGTAATGTCTCGCGGGCCTTCCGTACGGCGGCGGGCGACAGGGTTCAAGCGCTCGAGAATATCAACTTCGAAGTAGAAGATCTCAGCTCCCCGGACGGCAAAGACATCGGCGAGTTCCGCGTCTTGTTGGGGCCATCAGGCTGTGGGAAATCGACGATCCTGCGGCTGATTGCGGGGCTCGATCATCCCGATACCGGCGAAGTCTTGGTGAAAGGGCAGCGGGTATCCCGTCCCGGCAAAGATCGCGGGATGGTGTTCCAGAAGTACACATCGTTCCCCTGGCTGACGATCGCAGACAACGTCGGGTATGGACTCAAGATCAACGGGGTCCCGAAGCCGCAGCGCGACGAAACCGTCGCCAAACTAATTCAGCAGGTGGGCCTTGCCGGCTTCGAGAAGGCGTATCCGGACACGTTGTCCGGCGGCATGCAGCAGCGGGTCGCCATTGCGCGAACGCTCGCGTTGCGCCCCAGCGTCGTTTTGATGGACGAGCCCTTTGGCGCGCTCGACGCGCAGACCCGCGCCGATATGCAGGAACTGCTCCTGAACATTTGGCAGGAGTCGGCCAGCACCATTCTTTTCGTCACTCACGATGTGGACGAGGCGCTGTACCTGGCGGATCGAATTTTTGTCCTCTCCTCCCGACCCGGTACAATTATGGAAGACGTTGCGATGCCCTTTGGCCGTCCGCGCGATCCTTCGGTGAAGCAGAGAAGCGACTTTCGGGAGCTGCAGCAGTATGTGCTCGCTTGTCTGCGGCGCTCGCCCGGTCATGGCCAGGTACGAGTGAGCGTGTAAATGGCCGAGGACAAGGACGGAAGCCCCAACTACCTCAAAGAGGCTTTCCACTGGCAGTACAACAAGATCGGTCTGATCGGCGCGGTCGCCTTCGCGGTCGTGTCGGGCAGCGCTCTGCCGTTGCTGCTGGGGGCAGGGTTGGAGCTCATGTACCTCAGCACCATTCCTGGTAATAGCCGCTTTCAACGCCTGGTCCGCTCCTGGAAATTCGATGAGGATAAGCGCGCGCGGGAGAAGAGTCTGAGCGCGTTGTTCTACGAATTGCCGCCCGAGATGCGCGCGCGATATGCGAACTTAGATACAGTTTGCCGCGGCATCCGCCAGAATTACACTCGGCTCACGTCTACGTCCCAGATGTTCGTCGATCAGATGGAGTCGAAGCTCGAAGGCCTCTCGCAGTCCTACATCCGTCTGCTGAATTCCGCCTATCAGCACCGCGAGTACCTGAAGGTCACCAATCCGGATCAGATAAAGAAAGAGCTTGCTGCGCTGGAGAAGAATCTGGAAACCGATCCGCCCAAAGTGCAGGACATCAATCGCAAGCGCATCGAGATTCTGCACAAGCGCGTAGAGAAGTATGAAAAGGTGAAAGAGAATTGCCAGGTCATCGACGCGCAGTGCGCCGCGATCGAGGACGTGTTGCAGCTAATTCGCGATCAATCCGTGACGATGCACGATCCGCAGCAGATCAGCGAGCACCTCGACACGCTGGTGAAGGACGTGGAGCAGACCGAAGAGACGGTGCGCGAGGTAGAAGCGATCTTCGACATGTCCCCGCTCGCGACAGCGGAGTTCGACCAGAGCCCTACGGGGCGGCTAAGGACCAGGAGTTAAAGAGGAGTTGGCCACAGATGAACACAGATAAACACCGATAAGAATTTCTTGTTTTATCTGTGTTCATCTGTGTTTATCTGTGGCCCAATCGATTTTGATGGCGACACCAACAGCACAACTCGATTCGCTTCCAGCCTGGGCGCGTGAGCTTTCCGAAAAGTATTACTCGGGCGTGACGTCGATGTTTGTCCTGCATGGCAACGTGCGGGACCTGACGCCCTGGAAGCGGCCGACCTGCATCGAATTCCTGCCCATGCAGCGATTCCTGCGCGAGGCGCTCTTCGGCGGACGCGACCTGGTGCTGTTCTACGATCGCGGCGGCGGTCTGAGCTTTGGGCAGCCCGATATGAAGGCCGACTTCGAGCGCGCCCTCTCGGGGTACGACAGCTTTCACGGCACCACCTATTCGAAAGGGCTGCCGCGCAATCCCGATGGCGTCCTCAATATCCTCGACAACTATCTGCGCCTCCGCCTCGTCGATCGCAAGAAGATCGCGGTGGTGATCGATTTCGCGGAGACCATCGTGCCGGGCGGGGACAGTTCAGGCATGCCTGCCGAGGATCGCAATTCCCTCGTCATCCTGAAACGCTGGGCGCAGAACCCGATCTTCCTCCAGGCGGACGTCACTTTCGTCCTGATCGCCGAGAATTTGATCGAGCTGAATTTGGGATTGGTGCAGAATCCCGGCGTCGCGTCGATTGAAGTGCCGCTGCCCGAAGAGGCGGATCGCCTGGATTTCATCCGCGTGCAGGTGGCCGCTCGCACGCTGCCGGAGGGCTCGGACGTTACGCCCGAGACGCTCGCCAAGCTGACCGCGGGATTGAAGCGCGTCCAGTTGCAAGGCCTGATGTCGGACGCGGTGGAGAATCAGCGGCCCCTCACCATGAAGTTCCTGGTGAAGCGCAAGAAGGATCTCATCGAGGCCGAATCCGGAGGCCTCTTGGAATTCGTACAGAGCCGCTACGATCTGGCGATGGTGGCGGGGCACGCCGCCGCCAAGAAGAAGCTCTACGACGCGGCCCGCGCCATCCGTGCCGGCCGCACCGACGTGGTGCCGATGGGCTATGTGATCTGCGGACCTGTCGGTACGGGCAAGACCTTCCTCACCACCTGCTTCGCCGGCGAAATCGGAATACCCGCAGTCACGCTCAAGAATTTCCGCAGCATGTGGCAGGGTGTGACGGAAGGCAACCTCGAACGCATTCTGAACCTGCTGAAAGCGATGAGCCCGATCGCGGTAATCGTCGATGAGGCAGACGCGCAATTGGGGAACCGCTCGGCGTCCGGCGACAGCGGCGTGTCGAGCCGCGTGTTCGCGCAGATCGCGCAGTTCATGGGCAATACCGAATACCGCGGCAAGGTGGTCTGGTTCCTGCTGACCAGCCGTCCCGACCTGCTGCCCGTCGATCTGAAGCGCCAGGGACGCGCCGAGGAACACATCGCACTCTTCTATCCCCACAACGACGAGGAGCGACTGCTGATGCTCCGGGCGATGCAGAAGAAGAGCGGCATGCAGATCGCCACCCCGGAAGCGGAGCAGTACTTCCTGAAGCACGCCGAAGGACTCTCCGGCGCCGATGTGGAGGCGATCCTGATTCGCGCCCGCATGAAGAGCGCGCTCGAAAACAGCACCGCGCTCGGTGAAAGCGATCTCAAAGAGGCGATCGAGGATTTCATCCCGCCCTCGTATCCCACCGAGATCGAACTGCAGACCCTCTACGCAGTGCTCGAGTGCACCAGCAAGAGCCTGCTGCCCGAGGTCTACCGCGACATGGATCGCGCTGAACTGGTGCGCCGCACCAACGAACTCGCCGCCCTGACGCGCGCGTGATCAGCGGTGCACGAGGTACATAAACCAACTGCCTCCCGCGATCGACAGCACGCACATCAGGAAGACGTAGATCGTGGAATGGACGCGTTCTCGCATGCCGCGATCGCCGATAAACGAGCGCGCGCTCGACACCAGCAGTGCCATGAGCAGAAACACCGTAAGGTGCGACATCAGCGCGCGCCTTCCTTTCGGAGTTCCCAGACATCCGTCAGTGCGAGCAGATTCAGGAGCCCGGCCATGATCAGGAAGACCGTGCCATATTCGTGCAGCCTGCCTTCGAGCACTCCTTGCGAAATGCCGCAAAGCCACGCCAGCAACGAAGGGCCGCCGGCAACCAACTTCACCACCGCGCCCCCTTGGGCGAGCATCGACGACACTCCGTCCATGCCCTTCAATTCGCCAGGCTGCGGCCACAGATTGCTGCCTTGGAGCAGCAGGCCCGCGGCAAACGCCACCGACACCATCACGAGGAATGCAACGAATTGTCGCTTTCGTCCCAGCAGCAGATAGCCTCCGCCGGGAACCAGCCAGCCGAACAGCACCAACTTCATCGCGGCGCCTCCAGTTCGATGGCCGCTTGCGATCGCGGTACCAGCAATGTGCGCTCCCAATGCGTCTTGCTGAAGAAATGCAGCGCAACATCCAGCATGTGATTCACCGACCACTCGGTCAGCTCCTCTGTTGACGCCTCGTATGACCAGTAGACCACCAGCGGTTTGCCTACTACATAGTTGCGCGGCACGAACCCCCAATAGCGACTGTCGGCAGAGTTCTCACGATTGTCGCCCATCACGAAAAGGACACCTGGCGGAACGACCAGTTCTCCGTCGTGGACGTTGTTGGCAAGCATGTCGCGCCCCTTTTGCGTCACCGACCAATCGGGTGGTGCGGGAAAATTATCGCGGTATCGGTCGGGTGGAAGGTTGAGATGGCGTGTGTAGGACTCTACGAGGGGATGGCCGTTGCGCACCACCTGCCTCGCGACCATGTGAATTCGATCGCCGGGGAGTCCAATCACCCGCTTCACGTACGTCTGTCGAATGTCTTCGGGGTAGATGAAGGCGACGATGTCGCCGCGCTGGACGTCGCGGTAAGGCAGCAGGTGGCGGCCGATCGCGCCGGGATCGGAAAAGACCATGCGATCCACCAGCATGTGGTCGCCAACCAGAAGCGTACCTTCCATCGAACCGGTAGGCACGACGAAGGCCTGCACAAGTGTTGTCGTGGCGAACAGGTAGACCAGGATCGTCATCGCCCATTCGATAATCAGGCCGCGAGGCGACGTCTTGCGCCCGTTCGTCCAGATCGACCGGGCAAGTTGCGAGATGCGGCCGCGCCAGTTGGAGCGTAACGGCGCCTCGACTGCGGCAGGTGCGGGCAACACCACCTCGGCAGTCTCACGGAAAGCGGTGGCCATCCAGTCGAAGCCGCTCAGCGCGACGAAGCGAACCATCCGCAGGGTGCCTTTCGTGCGGAGCAGATAGCGGCAGCGGTCCCGGAATGCCGACAGCATTTCGTCGCCGAACTCCTGACGGAAGTCGCGGGGGTAAGCGTAGAGCAGAACCGAATAGATTTGGCAGAAGCAGCGGACCAGCGGCGTTGAGAACATCAGGCTTTCTCCCTAGCGTCGAGCACGAATTTCGATTGCGCGGCCATTACGGCATCGGACAGCCTCTGGGCCTCCGCGTGAACTACTTGCCGTCCGAAAGGCGTCATACGGTAATAACGCCGTCGCTGGTCGTCGAGTTCCGGATCGGGACGCTCGTCGGATTCTTCCACCAACTTCGCTGCCAGCATACGCTTCAGGCACCCATAAAGAGTACCGGGGCCAAGTTGGAGAGCGTCGTCGGTCTGGCGGGCCACGTCCTGCATGATGCCGTAGCCGTGGCGCTCTTCATCGGCTAACGCCAGCAGAATGTGGAAGACAGGCGCCGTGAGGGGCAACAAATTTTGGGGTGACGGTGACTTTTCCATCGCATACATCCGTTACGGATATATTAGGCGGGCAGGACGCTGGGTGTCAAGCGTGCGGAGATCAAGCTATCTGGGGTTTGCTAACAAAAGCCACCGTAAGTACCGCTGTGTAACCCATGGTACTATTGCGATCTGTAGGGGCTAGCCGAAGATAGAGACCAGTATGGTTCGCGCAATTTCACTGATAGCTATGACGGCGATGTTTCTATCAATCTCCCCCAAACTGCGGGACAGCATCTTGGGCGGATATAACGATGCGGGCATCAAGATGGCGCAGAATAGCCCGTACTCTTACATCGCCCTAGGTTTGGGCGTGGTCGGCTGTTTGATGATCTTCCTATACAAGGCGTCTCAGCCGCGCTAGTCGAAAAACCGCCGCTTCCTTCGCGGTCGCAGCTCTGATAAGCAAAAGTAAGGGCTGTGAAAGAATCGGCCGTCTCGCGCTTAGTGGGGCGGGCAATCCTGCCCGCAGACCCGCTTTCAGCGGGTCTAGCCGCCTGCGGCCAGGATTGGCCGCCCCACAGGATTTGTTCACAGACCGAGCTGATACACTCAGACCGCGCGCGCTTTGCGGGAGCCGGTTCCGGATTCCGACTTGGCGGGCTTTTTCTCCACCGCGGTCAGGCGCTTCACCTGATCGGTCACGCACACCAGGAACATCGGTTGTTTGGCGTTTTTCAATAGATCGATGATGCGATGCGGAGCCTCCTCCAGATAGATGGATTTGCCATCCGTCAGGAGGTGAACATCGGACGTGCCCGCCAAGGCATCGCTGAGGCGCTTGCCCATGTCCTTCTGCAGGAAGCGAAGAACGCGACGGATCTTTTGCAGCGAAAATCCTTTGCGCCGCAACTCGGCAATCACCGAGATTTCCACCACTTCTTCGGGCATGTAAATGCGCTTATGTCCGGCCTGGCGCGGGGAAACGACGTTCCGCTCGTCCCACCACTGAAGCTGGCGCAGACTCACACCGCAGATTCGGGCGACATCGGTACTGTTAAAACCCTGGGACTCGGGGGAGGTCGCAGGTTGAGATTTTCGGGCTTTAAACATTTTCCGCCACTTCCGTTGTTCGAATTGGGACCACTTTGGATTGTACATGGGTGGCGGGCAGTGTCAAGGTTAATCCAGGGAGTGGCTTCGGCACCGTTCATCTTAGGGGAAATCCCGAGTTCAGTACCACGGGTTTCTCTAGTTGGTGAGAGTCCCATAACCCAATGTGGGGGAAAGGTTTATTGTAGTTTGACGGGTCCGAGGGTATTCTGATCTCAGCAGACCCAAGTGGAGCGAAGCACCCTTGACTTTTTGACGAAGGAACCGCTGGAAGGAATCTTACTGGCGGACCTGCTTTCGCGCGGCCCCTTACCAGCGGAAGAAGCCCGGCAGTATGCCGTCGAGTTGGGACAGGCGCTTCAGATCGTCCACAAGGCGGGTGTGCTGCATGCCCAGCTTTCGCCCTACTCCATCCTGATCGCCAGCGGCAAAGCGCATCTGCTCGAACCGATTGCCGGCGGCGATTCCCGTTCTGCTCCGTACCGGTCGCCCGAGCAAGTTCGCGGCGAGGAGATCGACTTCCGCAGCGACGTCTTCTCGTACGGCGCGGTGCTCTACGAGATGGTCTCGGGGCGCCGGGCGTTCACCGGAGCGGATGAAGAACTCGACCGTCAGATTCTGGAAGGGCAGCCGGCCCTTTTGAACGGGAAGGGACCCACCCTTGTGGCGATGGAGCGGGAGATCGCCAGTTGCCTCGTCAAAAACCCGCGATTACGCACCCAGACGGTCCAGAAAGCGGTCAATGGATTGCGAGTCGGGTTCGTTCTCGCTCGGCCCGTAGTCTACAAGCGTACCCGCACCACCGTCAGAGCCCACGCCCCGATGGTGCCACAGACGCCGGAAGGGCGATGGGCGCGCATCCGTTTTCAATTCCCGGGAGCACCGGACAGATTTTTCAGTTGGAAGTTTTGGGCGGCGTGCTTCGCCCTGTTCGCGCTGGCGATGATTGGCTTTTCCGCGATGTTGCTGGTGCGGAAGCCGGCAACCACTGCGATGTATAGCTTCAAGATATCGACTCCTGAAAACGTCCGATTGCCGGGAACTCCCAGCGTGTCTCCGGACGGTCGTCATTTGGCGTACGCGGCAACCGGACCGGATGGCGAGAGGACGTTGTGGGTGCGGCCGCTGGATGCCGAGCGCTCGACTCCCGTTACCGGTACAGAAGGTTCCTTCGCGCCTTTTTGGTCCCCCGACAGTAAACAGATCGGCTTTTTCGCCAACCGTAAGTTGAAGAAGGTGACGATTGACGGCGGTGCGGTCGAGATTCTGTGCGATGCAGACTTGCGGCCGGGAGGCGGCACCTGGAACGCGGACGGCACGATTCTGTTTGCCAGCGGCCTGGCCGGCGGCTTGCAGCGTGTCTCCGCGAATGGAGGCAAGCCTGAACCGGTTCTGACACCCGACAACTCCCGGAAGGAACGCGCCTTCCGCTGGCCGCAGTTCCTGCCGGATGGCAAACACTTCCTCTTCTTCGCACTAACCGACTCCCCCGCGACTAGCGGCATCTACTCGGGTACGCTGGGCAAACCCGCGTACGACTTGATCGCCCCGTCGGAAACCAATGGCGTGTATTCCTCTGCAGCCGGGGCGGTCTCGCGAAACAAAGGCTACCTGCTCTTTATCCGCGACCGGATGCTGGTTGCACAACCGTTCGACGCCCAACGCCTGACGTTGTCTGGAGAGCCGTTTGCGATACGCGACGATGTCGGCTCCATGACCAGCATGTCGATGGCACCGATTTCTGTGTCGGACGGCGCCGTGCTGGTCTATCAAACCGTCGGCCGGCCCACCCGTCAACTGGTCTGGATGAACCGTGATGGCACGGAGTCGGGTGCGGTGCAGGATGCGGGCGAGTGGGGCCCGCCGCGGATTTCGCCGGACGGGACGCGCGCGCTGGCTGCCAAGCTGGGCGCCGATGGGAAGAACGCTGATTTGTGGATGCTAGATCTCAACGGCGCAGCGTCCCAGATTACCGATACTCCGGTGAGCGAGACTTCCCCCGTGTGGTCGCCGGACGGCACGCGCATTGCTTATTCGATTTTGGAGAGTCCGGAGGGCAACTTCAATTTGTATCTAAGGCCGGTGAACGGCGGCCCAGCGGAACTCATTCTCAAGAACAATTCTTCCAAATATGCAACGGACTGGTCGCGCGATGGACGGTATCTGATATTCACCGTTTCCAGCGAAATCAGCCGGTCGGACGTGTGGGCCCTTGCGATGGGGGAACGGCATGAAGGTGAACGGCACAGCGGCCCGATTCTGGCGACGATCCACACGGAAGGGTATGCCGCGCTTTCGCCCGACAACCGGTGGCTTGCGTATCAGTCGGACGAAACGGGCCGAAACGAAGTTTATGTGCAGCGATTCGAGGGGATCATCTCCGGCACTCAGCGCCGCTGGACGATCTCGGAAGCCGGAGGCGGCCTGCCACGATGGCGAGCCGACGGTAAGGAGCTATTCTTCCTTACCAACACCGGCAGCGTTATGGCGGCTTCGGTACATCCCGTTGAGAACGATCTGGAGTTTGAACCGCCGCATCGGCTTTTCCAGACGCAGCCCATGCCGAAGCTCTGGAATCTCTACGACGTTGCCGGCAACGGCCAGAGGTTTCTGCTGAACCTCCCGCTCGAGCTTTCCAACGACTCGTCGATCGTGGTGGTTACCAGTTGGACCGATACGCTAAAGCAGTAGCTGCCTTAGACGTCGCAGAGAGATACTGCTTCCGCCAGGGCCTCGGCAGGATCGCGCGTGGGAATGAACTCCTGGCCAACGTAGCCTTGGTAGCCGATATCGAGAAGCGCGCTCATCACACCGGGATAGTAAATCTCCTGGCGGTCATCCAATTCACCACGTCCGGGAACACCCGCGGTGTGAATATGACCGATGAAGTCGCGGTATTGATGCAGGCGGCGAATCACATCGCCGTTCATGATGGCGACGTGATAGATGTCGAAAAGCAGCTTGGCATGGGACGATCGCACTTCTCGAATGATCGCCGCGCAGTAGTCGATGTCGTCGCCCTGGTAACCGGGATGGCCCTTCATGGGGTGCGAAGTGTCGCGCGAATTCAGATGCTCCAGGCAGACGGTGACGTTGCGGGCGCCACCGTAGGCGGCCAGTTCGCGGAGACCGCGCACCGTGTTGGCCGCCCCTTCGTCGAGCGGGATTTCCTCGCTGCCGGGGTCGTCCACATCGCGCCACTTATAGCCGGTGAAGGCGATTACGTTAGGAATGCCGGCTTCCGCGCACTGGTCGATTGACGCTTTGGTGATGGCGATGACTTCTTCCTGGTAGCGTGGATTGTTGAGGCCCTTGGCGAAAACGGGGTCGGGCATGCCATTGTGTGCGATAGCGTTCGCCAGGCCGTATTCCCGGACCACGGGCCAGAGGTCAGGTGGCACCAATTCCACGCTCTGGCAGCCTAACCGCACCGCGGTCTCACAGACCTGACGAATGTTCCAATTCCAATGAGTAGCGTTGAGGCACCAGTAGGCAAGCGATTGACGAATACGTCCGTTCTTGAGCACTGGCCGCATTATAGTGCAAATTTGCATTTGGCCTCTCGGCAGGCTTGATAGAATGGCCACAACATGCGTGGCCGCCTGGCACTCCTCCGTCTCCTCCCTTTACTGATTATTTGCATTGGTATTCGCGCTCAGGAAACTACCTGGAAAATCGATCCGCTACACAGCGCAGCGCACTTCAGCGTGAGACACATGATGATCTCCACCGTGCGCGGCGATTTCGGCGGCGTGAACGGGATCATGCACTACGACCCCAAGAATATCGCCAGTTCCAAGGTGGAAGCGACGATCGATTGCAGCACGGTGAACACCAACGTCGCGGCGCGCGATGCACAGATGAAAACGTCGGATTTCTTCGACGTGAAGAAGTATCCGACCATGAAATTTGTCTCAACCAAGGTGGAGCAGGCGGGCCCGGGCAAACTGAAAGTGTCCGGGGACTTGACCATCAACGCGATTACCAAGCCGGTTGTACTGGATGTAGAGGGGCCATCCGACTCGGTCAAAGACGCGAGGGGGCGCGTGAAAGTGGGGCTCACCGCCTCCACCAAAATCAATCGGAAGGATTGGAATATCGTGTGGAATGAAGTGCTGGACTCGGGCGGCTTCGCGGTTGCGGACGACGTTTCGATCACACTCGATATTGAATTCATTAAGCAATAGCAATCCGGCTGGGTGTAGCATGGTTGGCGGTCATTCAGAGGAGGGCCAACCATGGAAAGTCTGATCGCGAAGCTGTTGCAGGATTTTGAGCAAGGCAAGATGGACCGCCGCCAATTGATTCGCAGCCTGGCCGCTGCGGCTGGCGCGGCGGCAGTAGCCACCCCGGCAGCCGCTGAGGGGAAAGGCTTCCAGGCCGTAACTGTCAATCACATCTCCTACCAGGTGAAGGACTACGCCAAGACTCGCGACTTCTACGTAGATTTGCTGGGCATGAAAGTTTCGCAGGATACCGGCAAGCAATGCTACTTGTCGTTTGGCAACACCTTCCTGCTGCCGCGCAACGGGCGTGAAGGCTCATCCGTGCCACGAATCGATCACGTGGCCTACACGATTGAGGACTGGGATAAGAACGCGGTGGAGGCGGAGTTGAAGCGTCGCGGGTTGACGCCGCGTCCCGACACCGAAGACAGCTTCCACGTCAAGGATCCAGACGGATTCGACCTGCAGATCAGTGGCAAGAATATGAAAGCGTAGGGGCGTCCGGAATGGACAGGCGGAAGCGCTGCGGAAGCGCCTGTCCCACAATTCGGAGCTTGATATAATTTCGGGCGGATGTAACAGAGGGGAGATCGATGAATACAAGCTTGCTCCGTTGCGGCTTGGCGATGCTGTCGGCGAGTTTGGCGTATGGCCAGAATGCTGCCAAACCGCTGGTCGATCAGTATTGCGCCGGCTGCCATAACGACAAGCTGAAATCCGGCAACATGTCGTTGACGAAGCTCGACATTGCCCACCCGGGCCGCAATCCCGAACTGGCGGAGAAAGTCATTCGCAAAGTCAGTGCGGGAATGATGCCGCCTTCCGGCATGCCGCGACCCTCCGCGGCAGCCTCCAAAGCCTTCATCACCTCACTCGAAAACGGAATCGATCAGGCGGCGGCCCTGCATCCCAATCC
>Ga0105237_10006329_pt1 | contig 13159 bp, 12 predicted proteins | sample KBSC24metaG_FD_81520 | JGI IMG/M metagenome (GOLD analysis project Ga0105237, IMG submission 81520) | Corn rhizosphere microbial communities from Kellogg Biological Station, Michigan, USA - KBS C2-4 metaG | ecosystem: Host-associated > Plants > Roots > Rhizosphere > Soil | place: Michigan, USA...
GCCCTCGCGAAGACGTCGGCATAATAATCGTCGGGCGGAAGCAGAAGCTTCACGGTCGCTGACATCGCCAGCACCACGACGAGAGCCGCGGCCGCGCGCAAGAAAGACGGGTCGCGCAAGCCGCGCGGCACTAGCGTCAGAACGATCGTCAGCGCCAGTACCAGAGCACCTTCGTGCGTGAATGCAAGCGTCGTCATCATCAAGAAGACGAGCCCCGTGCCGGCAGCCGTCCGCCTGGCGCAATGGCAAACGGCAAGCGTCGGCCAGAACAGGGCGTGGGCCAGCCACATCTCGGTCGGAAAGCCGAATATCAGCGGACAAAGCAGGGCTGTCGAACAGCAGGCATGGACGAAGATGACGCGGCCACGAGAGCGGTCGGCGACGAACGTTGCGATCAGGCCCGTGAGCGGGGCGACATAAAACAACAACCCATAGACCACAATGCCGGCACCGGGATCACCGCTCAGTCCGACGTAGATTTCCCCCGGCAAAAGACTGAGAAAATAGACCGCCAAACGGCCCGAAATATTGTGCCAGTGAAATGCCCAGACATCCTGGACGGCAACCGCATAGGAGAACATCGCGCCGTCCGCGTAGAGCTCCAGCTCATACATCAGCGCGATGACGACGAATGCGACCGACCAGCTCAGTGCTATTCCAATCACCAGGGCGCGCGAGATGTCGGACTCGGAGCGGGGGGCGGGCCACGACATCAAGCGTTGCCTCCTCTGGCCGCGCGGGCGCTGACTCCAGCTCCCAGCCCAGGGCTTTGATCGGTCCAGGCGGGAGAGTCGATCTTGCCCGGGATTGGCCGGCCAGCACGAGCGTCAGATGCTCCAACTGCGGGCCGGAACGGGCTGCCTCGACAGGCATTGTAACGGCGGTTGTCGCCGAACAGCGCGGGCCTTGCCCGGATGCGCTCTTCGTTCGCTCCAAGACTTTCGTTCAAAATGTCCATCGCGTGCCCGTGGAACACCGTCATCGACAAATCATTCCGAACGAAAGCAGATGATTTTTATCGCGTGATGGCACAAAGTCCCATTGATAACGCAGCCATACAGCGTGTTTGATCACAACGTGCAGAACAGTGATTTCCCTTCCACGACATTTGCGTCTTCCGATGACTGGGAGGATTTCGTTTCCCTGTTTCGGAAGGGGCAGCAGCCTTTACCGCACCTGTGGGCGGATTTGTTCGGTCCGCTTCGGAACGGCAAGGTGGACGATCTCGTCGTTGTCGGCCAACTCGGCCAATCGCTTGACGGCCGGATCGCAACGGAAACGGGGCATTCGAAATACATCAACGGTCCGGCCGGACTGGAGCACCTGCATCGACTGCGGGCGCTTGTTGACGCCGTGGTTGTCGGCGTCGGTACGGCCGTGGCTGACAATCCGCAATTGACGGTGCGGCGCGTCGCCGGACCTCATCCCGTCCGCGTGGTGATCGATCCGAACGGCAGACTATGTGACGATGCCAGGCTGTTCGCCGAAAACGGCGTCCGCAGGCTGGTTATCACTGCGCGGGGATCGTGCTGCGTGCCGCCTCGCGGTGTCGAAGCGATTGCGCTGCCCGCCGTTGGCGGACATATCGCTCCGGCTGCTATCCTTGCGGCACTCGCCGGCTGTGGTTTGCGCAGGATACTGATCGAAGGCGGCGCCAATACCGTTTCGCGCTTTCTCGTCGCCGGATGCCTTGACCGCCTGCACGTCACGGTCGCGCCGATCATTCTCGGTGGCGGCGGGCCCGGCCTGATCCTGCCGCCGCTCGAGCGCGCCGACGATGCGCGGCGGATGCCCATGCAGGTTTATCGCGTCGGCGACGATGCACTGTTCGATTGCGATCTGTCGGCTCAGCGAGTGGTGCTCGGCACGGCGAAGAAGTCGATGTGACCGACCAGGAGCGAGGACCGCCCGGCCGCAATTGCGGCGCGCCGGCGCGCGAGCCACCCTGTGATCTCTTGGCCCGGCAGTGTGCCGATTTCGCGCGCGGCGCTGGCCCATCCGTCCAGGAGGGCAGTTTGCATGTCGCGATCCGCTGGTCCTATCTGCCAGTCGGATGTGCCCTGGACGGCCGCGCAGCCGAGCGCCGCGAAGCGGGCGAGGGCGACCTCGGCGGCGGCCGGCCCGAGCGCCGCTCCGAAGCCCTTGTCGGTCCGCTGGTGCGCATTCACCGCCCCGACGATGGCTGCATCGAACGGATCGGGTGGAGTGAACGCGATCCGTCCATCATAGCTCAGTGCCGCATGGAACGGGATCGCGCGTGCGGTGAGCGCGTTCGCGACCCGATCCAGCCAGGCTTCCGAGACGAGGTCGAGCAGGGCCGAGGTCGTCACCAGATCGACCGCTCCCCCGAGTGCGGCCTCGGGATCACGGTTGAGGTCGCGCGCGACCACGGTAACGGTGACATTCCGGATCGTCGGCATCGAAGCGGCTCGCGCAAGCAGGCTGGGATCGTTATCGAGGAGCGTCCAGTTCTGCCGTGGCGGCAGCCTCGGGCCCAGCGCGCGCAGGGTCGAACCGGTGCCACAGGCGAGATCGATCACCCTGACCGAATCCCGGCGCGCGAAATAGCTGGCGACCGCGTCGAGCACCGCCGGGCTGCGCGCGCGCAAGTCAAATGGCTCACGCAGCGCCAACCAGTCGGCTGAGAAGCCGCTCATCTCACAGCGTCTCCAGGGCGTGCGCAAAGATCTCCGCGGAGTCCCGCCAGATCGGAAGCTCATGAGCCGCCGCGCGCGCGGCCCCGGCCAGACGCTGACGCAGGTCATCGTCCCGGATTGTGCTGCGCAGCGCCTGCGCGAACGCCGCGACGTCGCCGGGCGCGACCAGCAGCCCGGCGTCGTGCGGGACCGTGTCCGGGATGGCGCCGGCTTTGCTGCCGATGACGGGCAGACCGTTCGCCACGGCCTCTGCATAGGCCATGCCGTAGCCTTCGAAATGGGACGCAAGGACGAAGATGTCGGCCTCGGCGTAAAGCACTGCAAGGCGTTGCGCCGACACCGCGCCAACGACCAGGACGCGCTCTTCAAGCCCGTGACGCGCAATATCGGCTTCAAGTTGCGTGGCGGCGGTGCGGTCGCGCGCGAGGTCGCCGGCGATGGTCAGTTGCCACGGCAGGTCCGTAAGCCTCGCCAGCGCGGCGACCAGCACATCGAACCCCTTTCGCGGTACCACGGCACCGACCGACAGCAGCCGTATCATGCCGTCGCGGCCACGGCCTGATCGGTTGTGTGCCAGCGGGACGCGGTCGTTGCCCGGCCTTGCGATTGTCACGCGCTCTGCCGGTACGCAGTATTCGGAAATGATCAGGCGCGCCGTGGCGGCACTGGTGACGATGACGCCGCGGACCGATGCCAGTGCCGCTTGCTCGCTCCTGCGCAAGCTTTCGGCGCGCTCCGCCGTCAACCCCGATTCCAGGGCCAGCGGATGATGCACCAGCGCCAGCAACGGATTGCGGGCGGCAAGCTCCCGGGCCGTCTCGGGCAGGACGCCGAGCGCCAGGCCATCGATCACGATGGGCCGGCCGGCAGGCACGCAAAGCAGCCGCGTTCGCGCCGCGTCGCGCGTCGCATCGTCGGGCGAGGGGAAACCGTCTCCGAGATCGAGGACATCGACTTGCCAGCCGAGATCACCGAGTTCGGCGATCATGCGCCGGTCGTAGGCGTAACCGCCGGTCGGGGTCGCAAGATCGCCTGGCACGGCGAATGCGAAGCGCTTCACCACAAACTCGCCTCGTACCAGGCCCGCGCGACATGGGACTCCGAAATGGTCACGCGGATCATCTTGAGCTCACGGCCGTCGCGGCCGAGTTCGCCGGCGCGGGCGCTTGTGGCCAGATGCTCGAAAATATGCCGGGTGAGAAATTCGGTGGTGGTGTTGCTGCCCTTGAAGTCGGGCACGTCGTCGAGATTGCGATAGTTCAAGGGGCCCAACACGGCCTTGAGCGCGTCATGGGCGCGGCCGATGTCGATCACGATCCCATTGCTGTCGAGGGCTTCGGCGATGAAGGCCGCGTCGACCACGAAGGTCGCGCCGTGCAGCGCCTGGGCCGGACCGAAGACGGAGCCGCGGAATGAATGGGCGATCATGATGTGGTCGCGAACTTCGACTGCGAACAAGGGGACTCCTCATGGATAGGTGATGGGCTGGCAGAGGATGCCTGTCCCGGGGCTGAGAATGTCGGGCAGCCGCGGCGCCAGATCATGGAACGCGACCGCCGGCGCCAGCAAGGCCTCGAGCCGCGCGTCGGCCAGCAAGGCGAGCGCGGCGGCGAGCCGTCGCGCATGGGTCCAGCGCGGTCGGTGCGACGGGGCGATCCGTCCAACCTGGCTTGACACGAGCCGCAGCCGCCGGCTGTGGAACGCGCCGCCCAAGGATGCCGTCACTGGCGCATCGCCGTACCAGCTCAGTTCCAGCACCGTTGCCTCATCGCCGGCCAGCGCAAGCGCGGTCTCAAGTCCAGTCGGATGGCCGCTGGCGTGGACCACGAGGTCGCAGTCGCCATTGGCCGCCTCCGGCCTCGCGAAACCAACACCGAGTGCGCGGGCTAATTCCGCGCGGGCGGGATTTATGTCGATCAGCGTCACCTCCGCGGCGGGGAGCCGGCCGCAAAGGTAGGCCACAAGCGAGCCGACCGCACCGGCGCCGACCACCGCTATGCGGTCGGCGGGGCCGGGCGCCGCGTCCCAGACGGCATTGAGCGCAGTCTCCATGTTGGCGGCCAGCACCGCACGCTCGGGTGGAACATCCTCCGGCAGCGGGATCGCGGCGCTCGCCGGGACATTGAACAGGTCCTGGTGCGGATGCAGTGTGAAGACCCGGCGTCCCAGGAGCGCTTGGGGACCGTCTTCGATCCGGCCGACCGTGGCATATCCATATTTCACCGGAAACGGAAACGCCCCGGCCATGAAGGGCGCGCGCATCCGGCCATACTCGCTTTCCGGGACACGTCCGCCGAATACCAGCGCTTCGGTGCCGCGGCTGAGCGCGCCAAACAGCGCTCGCACGCGGACGTCCTGCGCTGCGGGAGCGGGGAGGTTTTCCTGGCGGATCTCGGCGTGTCCGGGCCTGACGTACCAGAGCGCCTGAGCCACTTCATCGATCCGTTCTGTTGGCAATCTCATTCCTGGATTGGAATTACTCTGTGGTTGTCGTGTTATATCATTCGGTGCGGACTGTCTCTCGGGGGATTTGACCTTAGTGTTGGAGCGCTTGCCATCTTGCGCCGTCGAGGCGGACGGCGAAATCAATCTGTCCGGCCGCAGGGCGGCGTTCGCCGTTCTGTTCGCCGTGACGATGGTCGGGGCGCTGGCGCTCGCCGCCTTGGCGCTTGCGCCGGGCGGTTTCGGTGCGGTCGATTGGACGCTGCTCCTGCTGTTTGCGGTGACGCTGCCCTGGATGGTGGCGGGTTTCTGGAATGCGGTGATCGGCCTTGTGATCATGGCTTTTGCCGTTGATCCGATTGCGGTCGTGATGCCGATGGCTGCCCGTATCCGTGGCGACGAACCGGTGACGGCGTCGACCGCGATCCTGTTGTGCATCCGCAACGAGCTGCCGGAGCGGATGATCCGCAACATCGAGCCGTTGCTGGAGGGCCTTGACGGCACGGGCTACGCCGAGCGTTTCCACCTCTACATCCTCAGCGACACCAACGACGCCGGGATCGCAGCCAGCGAGGAGGCGGCCTTCGCCGCGCTAGCCTCGCGCTGGCGCGGCCGGATGGCCGTCACCTACCGGCGCCGTGAGGTCAATACGGCCTACAAGGCCGGCAACATCCGCGACTTCTGCGAGCGCTGGGGCCGCCATCATGATTTCGCGGTGACGCTCGATGCCGACAGCTTCATGACGGCCGACGCCATGCTTCGCCTGGTCCGTATCATGCAGGCGAATCCGGGGTTGGGTATTCTCCAGGGGTTGATCGTCGGCCTGCCGTCCACCAGCGCCTTCGCCCGCGTGTTTCAGTTCGGCATGCGGCTCGGGATGCGCTCCTACACCATCGGCAGCGCCTGGTGGCAAGGCGATTGCGGACCCTATTGGGGCCATAACGCGGTGCTGCGGCTTGCGCCGTTCATCGCCCATTGCGAGCTTCCGGTGCTGTCGGGACACGGGACAGAGCCACGCCATATTCTCAGCCACGACCAGATCGAGGCGGTGCTGATGCGCGCCGCCGGCTTCGAGGTGCGTGTCTTGCCGGAGGAGGATCTGGGCTGGGAGGAAAACCCGCCGACCCTGATCGAGTTCATTCGCCGCGACCTGCGCTGGTGCCAGGGCAACATGCAGTATTGGCATTTGCTCACGCTTCCCGGCCTTCCATCGGTGAGCCGCTATCAGCTGGTGTTGGCGATCCTGATGTTCATCGGATCGCCGGCCTGGATCGGGCTGCTCGTTCTCGGCACGCTCGCGGTGGCCAGCGCCGATACGCCAGCCAGCTTCATTCGCGCCGACGCCGGTGCGGCGCTGTTCGCATGCATGCTGGTGATGTGGTTTGCGCCGAAGCTCGCGAGTGTTTTCCATGTCTTGCTGCAGCCGGGCCAGCGCCGCGGCTTCGGCGGGGCTGGACTCTTCATCGCCAATTGCGCGATCGAAACCGTCTTTTCGATCCTGCTCTGCCCGATCCTCTGGGTCGGCCATACCATCTTCATGGTCGGCCTGGTGTTCGGCCGCGCGATCGGCTGGATCGGACAGACCCGGGACGATCACGCGGTGCCGTTCACATTGGCGCTGCATAATCTGTGGCCGCACACGGCGATCGGTGGGGCCGCGCTGCTCGTTCTGGCGATGACCCATGCGGCGGCGATTCCCTATGCCTTATTTGTCGCCGGCGGGCCTGCTTTGGCGATCCCGTTCGCCATGCTGACCGCCTGGCCTGCGTTCGGCAGCCTCGCCGCCCGGATCGGCATCGGCCGGCTGCCGGAGGAAGTCGCCAGACCGCCCGCGCTGCTCGCGCTTGGGCTGCCGGCGATCGAACTGGTCAGGTCAGCCTCGCAACCCAGCGCGGCCTGAAGGGATGTTCGAAGCCATCAGGACCGCGCGCGGTATTGTCCGGTCGCTTCGCGTCTACTACGGCGACAAATCACGCGCGGCGGCGATGGACCGGCTCTATGGTGGTTTTGTCGAGCGCGGCGATCTCGTCTTCGATGTCGGCGCCCATGTCGGCGATCGCGTTGCATCTTTCCGCAGGCTCGGTGCGCGGGTGATCGCGGTCGAGCCGCAGCCGGCCATGGTGACGGTGCTCAGGCTGCTCTACGGTCGCAGCACCGAGGTGGCGATCGAGACGGCTGCGGTCGGTCGCGCGGCCGGTCAGATTTGCCTGATGATCAACCGGGATAATCCCACCGTATCGACGGCGTCGCCCGCGTTCGTCAGCGCCGCACGTGATGCGCCGGGTTGGGAGAACCAGCACTGGGTGACATCCGTCTCCGTGCCGGTGACGACGCTCGATGTCCTGATCGGCAGGTATGGCCTACCGGCCTTCATCAAGATCGACGTCGAAGGGTTCGAGGCAGAGGCTCTGCAGGGCCTGTCGTATCAGGTCAAGGCGCTGTCGTTCGAATTCACGACCATCCAGCGGCCTGTGGCGCTGGCCTGCATCGCGCGCTGCATGGCGTTGGGCTACGGCAGGTTCAATGCCGCGCTCGGCGAGAGCCAGAGCTTCGTCAACGGCGACTGGGTCGATGGCGACAACATCGCGCGCTGGCTGGCGGAGCTGCCGCATGCGGCGAACTCCGGGGACATCTATGCGTCTCTCGCCTGATCAACGAGGACGAACGCGCTGGCACTTCCTTGCCATCGGCGTGCTCGTTGCTATCGCCTTCGGGCTGACGCTCGTGATCTTCTATCCCGGGATCATGACCTACGACGCGAAGTACATCTACGAGGACATCGCGACGGGCGCGCGAGGGGACTGGCAGTCCCCGGTCATGACGGCGCTGTGGCGCCTGATCGATCCGGTCGCACCGGGCACAGCGAGCATGTTCCTGTGGATGACGACCTGCTATTGGCTGGCCTTCGGCCTGCTGGCCATCGCGCTGGCGCGCGCCGCGGTCGGTGCCGCGCTGTTGCTGATCGTGCTGGCGCTGCTGCCGCCGGCCTTCGACTTCATCGGCATCATCTGGCGCGACATGCTGTTCGCGATCAGCTGGCTGCTGGCTGCGGCGATCGCCTTCGCATCCGCCAAAGGGGAGGCACGCTGTCGGATGCCATCGCAGGTGCTGGCGCTTGGGCTCTGCGCGCTTGGTGTGCTGTTGCGTCCGAACGCCCTGACCGCGGCCCCGATCCTGTGCGCCTATGTCCTGTGGCCGTTGCAAATCTCCCTGAAGCGGACGGCGCTGCTGTTCGTGCCGGCGATGGTCGCGCTCTTTGCATTGGTGCAGGTGGTTTATTACGGCGTGCTCGGCGCGGCCCGGCAGCACCCGGAGCAAACCATCATGGTGTTCGACCTCGGCGGCATCAGCCATTTCAGCGGGGAGAACCAGTTTCCGGTCACCTGGAGCGAGCCCGAGGCCACGCTGCTCCTGGATGGCTGCTACCAGCCGACGCAGTGGGATATCTATTGGAAGCGGTACGAACCGTGCGAATTCGTGATGCGCAAGATCGAGCGGGAGGAGGGGTTGTTCGGCACGCCTGCCATCACCGAAGCGTGGGTGCATGCAATCCTGCGTCACCCGCTGGCCTATCTCCGGCATCGCGCAGCCTTCATGTGGAATTTCCTCACCGGCGACAACCTCACCATGTGGCTCGCCGATGTCGAAAATCCGACCGAGAATGTCTTTCCGGATCGCGCGAGCTTCGGCGCGCTGGTCGCGCTGCATGACAGGCTGAAGCCGACCCCGCTGTTCAGTGTCGGCGCCTGGCTCTTGGTCTGCCTGGTCGCGTGCGGGTTGGGCTGGAGGCGACGCCAAACGCCGGAAGGGGCCTTCGCCGCGGGTGTCTGCGGATCGGCGATCCTCTATGTGCTGACCTTCGCGGCTGTCGGCGTCGCGTCGGATTTCCGTTATGGCTATTGGGCCGTGTTGACCGGGATTGCGGGCGGCGTTGCCGCTGCGTTCGCCCCGGCGAAACCGCTCGCGCCGGCCGTGCGGATCGCCCCGACCGAGTGCAGGGCGTGATCGGGCGGGGGCGGGGCTACTTGCTCTGGGCCGGTGGCGACGGCATCGCGGTGGCAGCCGTCCAGCCCTTGTAGTCGGCCTCCGAGACGGTCGGCAATTTTTTCAGGAACGCAACGATCGACCAGATGTCGTCGTCACTGACGCCGGCCTGCGCGAAACTTGGCATGCCGGTCATGTTGATGCCGTTCCTGATCACCCAGAATAACTGCGCTGGCGAGAGCTCTCCGACGACGTCCTTCAGATCGGGTGGATCGGGATGCAGTCCTTCCGAGAACTTGGCCCAATTGACGCCCGGTGCGCCATGGCAATTGGCGCAGCCATGGGCGGCAAACGCCTTGGCGCCGGCCTGGACGCTGCCGGCGTCGTTGATCGAGGCCGGCGGTGGGGGCTGGTCCCCTGCGTGGCGATTGATCGATGCAGTGCGCACCCGGACCAGCGCCCAATGAACAATGGCGGGGTCTTCGGTCGTCCCCGCGACGCTGTAAAAACCCGCAAAGAAATACACCGCAGCGCCGAGTCCGATGATGATCGTCAACGCTCCTATCACCGCAAGGATGCGCATCTGGGCCTCCAAAGTGTGTCGTCCAGCCAAACCTCTGAAATCGCGAGGGCCGATGGGATACTACGTCGCCCAAAGGGTTTGCGTATCTTACGACATCGTGAGCTCGATCGCCGTCACAAGCTCCGCTTCCAATAGCCGGTGCCGAGCTTGCCGGTGATGACCGCCGTTGTGTCGCGGACTTCGTAGGAACCGCTGTCATCGTAGCCCGCAATCCCCTTCATGGCATGAATCGACCAGTGGCCGTTCATGGCGCTGATCGTGCCCTCATGCGGTGGCGCTGGCCGCGGTCCCTCGGCGTGGAATTTGTAGGTGCCGTCGCCCATGATGCGCCAGATCCATCGCGACAGCCCGCGGTCGCTCGGCACCATGATCTCCCAGGTTCCGATCAGCGCGGGATCGATGGTCGCGGGAGGCACCGGCGCCGCTGGAGCGGCATTCGCCCGGTTCGTGCTGGCCTGGTCGGCTGGCGACGGCTGGCCTGCAAGATAGATCGCCTTGCGCGACAGCGAGCCGTAGACGAAGGGCTGCTGCTCGTTCCCCGTGGCTTCCATGACGTCGTCACGGACGTTGCGGAACATGAAGGTGACCTCGACCCCCGGCGTCTCGATATTGTGCAGCAGTGCCGCGGCGAACGGGCTGTTCCGTCCGCCGCCGTCGAGCGCGGTGGTGCCGTCGCGGGCGGCATAGGCGACCAGCACGTTGCCGATCGGCTCCACACGGCCGAGACCGCCGCTGACGACCGCGCGAAGCGCCAGCGTCCTTTGCATCTTTGCCGCGAATGGATTGTTGCGGCAGGCGTCGAGCATGACGAGGCCCAGGCTCGTGGTGTTGGACACCTGCAACATCACGCTGCGAAGGCTGACCGCTTCGTTCGCCGCGTCGGTTTCCTTCTTCAACTCCGCATCGACCGGAATCAGCCAATTCTCACCGCTGATTTCCATGCCGTGGCCGGCGAAGTACACCGCCGCCATCTCCGCGCCCGCCGCATCCCGCCCGAACGCGATCAGCCCTCGCCGCATCTCGTCGAATGAGGCGTTGACGATCAGGGTCACCGCGAAGCCGAGGCGCTTGAGGGCCGCGGCGACATCGCCGGCATCGTTCGCCGGGTTGGGAAGCGTCGGCACGTTGCTGTAGGCGCTGTTACCGATCACCAGCGCCACGCGCTTGCCGTCCGCCTGGGCGGGGGCTACGGCGAAGCCCGTCGCTGCCGCGATGCCGGCCAATCCCAGTATGAATCCGCGGCGGTTCATAATCGCCTCGCTCGGACTTGACGCCATCATTCTCTACTGCAGCCGTAGCAAAGCAGCTAGGCGGCTTGGGAACGGGCGAGCGGCCCCTGCTGCCACACGGCGTCGCGGATGCCTCAAAGCGCAAGGGCCATTTGCGGAGTGTGGCGTTCGGTTTCGTCGGCAAATCCCGAGACCGACACGCCCAGCAGCCGAACTGCCTTGGGAACCGGCATGAGCTTCCCTAGCAGATCGACGGCTTCCTTTTCCAGCTCATCGCGGCTCGCTATGCCGCTGGAACCGGATCGACTGCGCGAGACGAGTTCGAAATCCGCATATTTGACCTTCAGTGTCACGGTGTGGCCGCGAGCGCCGCTGCCCTCGCAATGCCGCCAGACCTTGTCGATGAGCGGCTGCAACACCTCATGCATCGCGTCATAGGTTCTCAGATCTTGCGAGAACGTGGTCTCCGCGCCGACCGACTTCCGCACGCGATTGGCACGGACCGGGCGTTCATCGATCCCGCGCGAGATCGCATGGTAGTAGGCGCCAGCCTTGCCGAAATTCGCTTGCAGGAAGGCGAGCGATTGGTTGCGCAGATCGATACCGGTAAAGATGCCGAAGCTGTTCATCCTTGCCGTGGTCGCCGGCCCGATGCCATGGAATTTGGCCACTGGCAGCGTTTCCACGAACGCCGGCCCCATTGCCGGCGTGATGACATATTGTCCGTCCGGCTTGCGGTGATCCGATGCCAGCTTCGCGAGGAACTTGTTGTACGAAATTCCGGCAGACGCCGTGAGGCCCGTCTCGGACTTGATGGCCGCACGTATCTGAAGCGCAATGTCTCGCGCCAGCGGGATGTCCTGCAGGTTCTCGGTGACGTCGAGATAGGCCTCGTCGAGCGACAGCGGTTCGATGATCTCGGTATGCTCGGCAAAGATTGCGCGAATTTGCAACGAGACGTCCCGGTAGACGTCGAAACGCGGCTCCACGAAAATCAGGTCGGGGCACTGTCGACGTGCGGTGAGCGACGGCATCGCGGAGCGGATGCCGAATTTCCGCGCTTCGTAACTTGCAGCCGCCACGACGCCACGTGCGCGGGAGCCGCCGACGGCGACCGGCTTGCCGCGTAGATCCGGGTTGTCGCGCTGTTCGACGGACGCATAGAACGCATCCATGTCGACATGAATGATCTTCCGCTGCCGCAGCGGGGAGGGCGCTGCACCGCCGATGTCGTCCGGGTCATCGATCATGTCCTCGGACCCCATGCTCCATCGCGGACCGGACCTGGGAGTGGTGGTCCGTGCCGGGCCTCGCCTGCTGAATGCCACCGTGGGCCGCCCGTGATCGGCTTCCTCACGGCCCTGTATCCGCTCCTTGATGCCGGCAAACCTACGATAGTCGCGATTGCAGGTTTGCGCGACAGTGTGGGGACGCGATCCAGGATACGATACACTGATTCTGCCGAGCCAAATGTGGGCGCCCAAGGCCTGGCGGCCAGGCAAATTGCGATTGGTGCTCGAGGCCCCCGGCTTCATCGCCGCGGCGTCCATTGCAATGCGGAAGATTTGTTCGGGGGCGCCTGCCGACCGTGATCAAACCGGCCTTGCTGCATAATTTGCCCCTCGGGAGCCATTCTCCCGGCAATTTAGCTGTGGGCCGCGTCGACAGACATCTAACGTAAATCCTTTACTGCCATTAGGGAGATGTGATTCGCCCCGGGAGGGCCAGAATGAGAATCCTCAGTTTCATCTACCGCTTCATTTCGAACTTCGTGTTCCTCGCGGTGGCGTATCTCGGTATCAACTTTATCGAGAAGTATCCAAATCGTGCGATCTTGGCGATGGTGGTGTTGGCCTATGCGGCCATGCGCGCCGTGTCCGGCTTGCGCTCGTTCTATTTCTTCAATCGAATCGAACGACTGGAAATCGAGGCGCGCAAGCTTCTCTCGGTTTTCGAGGCCGCCGGCGGCGGCGCGGGCTCGCGCAAGGCGATGATCACCGAAGTGAGCCAGCTTCGCCGCGACGGCGAGATCAAATCCTATATCGACCTGTTTTTCCTCGCAGCCATCGTGCTGTTCTGCGTCGCCAAGATCGTGACCGACTAGCGTCTGTACATCAGGTGGTCACGATCATTCGGTCAGGGCCTGACGCGTCTGCGAGGTTGGCATTGTGCCAGTGATTTGCCCGACGAGGCCGGGCAAGAATGACGGGCATTCTTGCGAGCATGATGTACGATTCGCCTGATGACGAATCGCACGTTCAAGA
>Ga0105237_10006330_pt1 | contig 13156 bp, 13 predicted proteins | sample KBSC24metaG_FD_81520 | JGI IMG/M metagenome (GOLD analysis project Ga0105237, IMG submission 81520) | Corn rhizosphere microbial communities from Kellogg Biological Station, Michigan, USA - KBS C2-4 metaG | ecosystem: Host-associated > Plants > Roots > Rhizosphere > Soil | place: Michigan, USA...
AGACGGGTAGCTGGCCCATTCCCCGAAATCTGCCCGCAAACCAAGGATCGAGCGAGGGCGCGCGGCGGCTACTCTGGTGGGATAATTTGCACCGCCGAAAAGTGGGGGTTTTTCAGCAGAATCGAGTGTCAAGAGTTCACCCCGTTTACAAAGTAGGCGGCCTCTTCCCAGAGCCGCTGCGTGACGCGTGGCTACATCTCCCGAGCGGCTCTGGGAAGAGGCCGCCTACTTTGCTGCCCGCGCGCCCGTAGCTGTGTTCGTACCTTCCGCCGGGCGCTTCTGGTGGGGCCGGGAGCGGAAGGCGCTGGATCTCCACCACACGGAAGCGCGGCTTGCGGATTGCTCGGTCCCGCATTTACCTTCGGCTGACAATTTTCCTCTTTGAAATCCCGCCGCACGAAGTACCCACGAGCCCTGCAATTATTCCCGAAATGACCATTACCGATCAAACAGCACGCACGGCTCGCGAGGCCGAGGCGGGTCGCGGCGCCGGCCCGCAAGAGGCGGCCGCGAGCCGCCCGTCCACCGGTCGCTTTCCCAGCATTTTGTTCCCGCGATCCGAAGACGCCGAGGGAAGCCCCACTGAAGAACCTGAGTTTTTCCGGGACCTGAATCTCGACCAGATCGTCGCTGCGGTCACCAAGGGCCGGGAATCGTACAATCTGAAGCCGTATTTTTACGCGCCTCTGAAAAACCTCGATCAGATCGCGTATCGCCACGAGATCATGCGCGACCTCGAGAAGGAAGCGCTCTTCGCCAGCCTCAAAGCCTTCTCGGAACGGATGCTCGCCATGCGGGAGCTTCTGACGACGGAAAAGTATTGCAGCTATCAGTATCAAAAGGAACGGATCCTTCTCGGGGCCGCCCTGGCCTATTGTGAGGGGGCGACGAACCTCCGCCGGGACCTGGATGCCATCGGGGTGCAATCCCGCGGCTTGCGCGCGATGAGGGATTACCTGGCCGCGTACGTCGAATCGAGTTCATTCCAGGCGCTCTCGCAGAAGGCACGGACCGTGAGAGAGGGGCTCGATGCGATCCGTTACTGCGTCCTCATCGACGAGGCGAATGTGACGGTGCGGAACTTCGAAGACGAACCTGATTACAGCGCCGAGGTGGAGGACACGTTTGCCATCTTCAAGCAGGGGGCGGTGAAGGACTACCGCGTGGAGGTTCCTGAGACCGCGGAGATGAACCACATCGAGGCGATGGTCCTGGATTACGTCGCCAAGCTGAATCCCGCCGCTTTTGCCGCGATGGACGAATTTTGTGCCAAGTATCCGGATTTTGCCGACCGCGGGATTGTGGAGTTCGACCGGGGGTTGCAGTTCTACATCTCCTACGCGGAGTTCATGGCGGGATTCAAAAGCGCGGGATTGAATTTCTGCTATCCGCAGGTCTCCGACAGTTCCAAGGAGGTGTTGAGCCGGAATGGCTTCGACCTTTCTCTCGCGAGCAAACTGATCGCGACCAATGCCTCCCCGGTCTCCAACGATTACCACCTGACCGGCGCGGAGCGCATGATGGTCATCACCGGCCCGAACCAGGGCGGCAAGACCACGTTTGCCCGCGCTTTCGGGCAGTTGCACTACCTCGCCGGCCTTGGTTACCCGGTGCCGGGGAGCGAGGCCCGGGTCTTTCTCGCCGATCGGTACTTTACGCATTTCGACTCGGAGGAGGATATCAAGAACCTGGCGGGCAAGCTGAAGGACGACCTGACCCGGATGCATCGCATCCTGGAGCAGGCGACCCCGAAAAGCCTGGTGGTGATGAATGAAATCTTCGCCTCCACCAGCCTCAAGGACGCCATCTTTCTCGCGAAAAAGATCCTCACGCGCTTCGCGGAGCTCGATGTGCTGGGGGTGTGCGTCACCTTCCTCGATGAACTCTCCGCGCTGAACGAGAAGACCGTCAGCATGGTGGCCGCCATCGTGCCGGAGAATCCTTCGCAGCGGACTTTCCGCATCGTCCGCATGCCGGCCAATGGGCTCTCCTACGCCGTGGCCCTGGCGGAGAAATACCATCTCACTTACGAACAGCTCAAGAAGAGGATCAATCCATGAAGACCCATTTGCTTTTCCGCGGGCGCGATTTTGACTGGGAGCAGGCCTTGCCCGCGCACCACGAGGCGCTCATCCAGGATCTCAATCTGAAGACTCTTTTCCGAGCCATGGGCGGAGAGGACGAATATCTCCAGGAGGTCGCCCGGCAGGTCATGCTCAAAGGGCTGGGTGGTGATCTCGAGACGGTCCAGTTCCGGCAGGCGATCCTGCAGGACTGCCTGCGCAACCCCGCGGCGGTGCGCCAGTTTTACGACCTGGCCGTGGAGGCGAACGTGCGCAAGCAGAAGCAATGGTTTGGTGTGATGGGCAAATACCCGATCGGCATTCTCTCCGGCGCCGTCGAGCTGCTCCAGGGGCTGATGGAACTCCTCGGCAAGCTTCGGCTGCTGGCTCGCGAGCACGCGGGCAAGTTTCAATCGGAAGGTTTTTCCACCCTTTTCAAGATGATCGAGACCGAGTTGCCGGACGAGTACTTCGACCGGATCAGGGCGTATCTCAAGGACCTGCGGTTTCCCGAGGGGGTCCTGGTCAGCGCCACGCTGGGGGAGAACGCGCGGAGCACCCAGCAGACGTTGCGCCGCATGACCCGCGCCAAAACGGGGTTTCTGCAACGCGTCTTCAAGGACAATGCAGCCTCGTATACCTTCAAGATCACCGACAAGGACGGCGTCGGCGGAAAGGCGATCTCGACGCTGCGCGATCGCGGCGTCAATCCCGTCTCCAATGCCCTCGCGCAATCGGCGGAGCATATCGTGAGCTTCTTCTCGATGTTGAGCGCGGAGCTGGGCTTTTACCTGGGCGCGGTGGCCCTGCACGGGCGGCTGACCCAGCAGGGGGTGCCTGTCTGCTTCCCGACGCCCGCGCCTGCCGGCAGCGAGCGACAGACCTGCACGGGCTTGCGGGATATCTCGCTGGCCCTTACCAATGGCCAGCAGGTCACCGGCAATGACCTCCAGGCCGACGGCAAGACGCTCTTCGTCATTACCGGCGCCAATCAGGGTGGCAAGTCGACCTTCCTGCGGGCGATTGGCCTGGCCCAGGTCATGATGCAATGCGGGATGTTCGTGACCGCGGAGGCCTTTACGGCCTCCCTCTGCCGCAATGTCTTCACGCATTTCACCCGCGAGGAAGATGTGACCATGAAGAGCGGCAAGTTCGACGAGGAATTGCGACGCATGAGCCTCATCATCGATTCCTTCACCCCGGATTCGATGATCCTCTTCAATGAATCCTTCGCCGCCACGAACGAGCGCGAGGGCTCGGAGATCGCCGGGCAGATCGTGTGCTCCTTGCTGGAGACCAACGTCAGAATGTTCTACGTCACGCATCTCTACGAATTCGCCAACGCCTTTTGCCGGGAACGAATGGAGAAATCCCTGTTCTTGAGGGCGGAACGGCAGTCCGACGGCCGGCGCACATTCAAGCTACTTCCCGGCGATCCGCTCGAGACGAGCTTCGGCGAGGATTTGTACCGCGAAATCTTCGGGAGCGACGGTCCGGGCAAGGCTGCGGCTCTGAATTGAGCGGGCAGTCCAGCCCGCATGCTTCCAGTCGACTTTGGGAACGAGGAAAGAGATCTCGATCTTCACGGCTCGTTCACGGGTGTGAAGAACGCTCCATTCCTTTCCAGGGCGTAGCGATCGTTACACACCCCCTTCGGGGGATAGGGGGTGTGTAACGATCGCTCCTGCCACGCCCGACCGTTATTCACGGCCCCCGTGAGGCCGTGAACAACGCCCGTGAAGAACGCTCCATGATAGCGGCTATGCTTTTGGGAAAACAAGATCGCCGCTTTGCAACGCGCCCCGTATCGCAGCCATCGAGACCTTGGGCGCTGCAGGGGTTTGGCATCCGGTCACGACGGTCACCAGGACGCCGAGACAGGAGCGATGGAAGGCTCTCATGTCGGGTCCATGTTATAAGCCTGAAGGGTAATCGCCAGCGGGCAACGCGGGCTTCTTGTCGTGCCCCGTTGGGGCGAATGCGCGTATGGGGGGCGTTTCCCAGGGCGGCGTTCGTTACACTCGCTTGCTTTCTCGCCCACCCACCATAGGGCCTTTGGCCCATTTGCTTGCGTGTGCGAAGAATCGGAACACGCTCTAGCATTCGTGCAGCTTTACTCAGCCGCCTTGGCCGATTTCAGCAGCTTGAGCAGATCGGGGCGCTCCTTGGCGGCTTCGTCCTTCTCGCCGTGCACGCAGGCGGCGAAGACGGCTTTGCCATCGGTGAAGACCACGACTTCGGCGGAGCCGGGATCGCCGTCATCGGCTTCGGCGCCTTTGCCGAAGAGATGCTTGGCCGGATGACCGGCGACGGTCAGCGGCTTCGTGTCGGCGAGGGTGAAGCCGGTGAACTCGCTCTTGATCAGGTCGGCGACGTGCGGCACGGCGTCGGCCACGGTCTTGGCGGAAGGCACGTGCCAGACATAGATCCATAGCTTCTTTGCTTCGATCGAGGTCTTCTCGCCCTTGGTGGTGACCTTGGCGTCACTCGGGACGCTCAGCTTGATGCCGGCTTTGCCGCCGGAGGAAACGGTGATCTCCTTGTCTTCGGCAAAAGCGGAGACGCTGAGAGCGGCGAGGGCGAGAGCGAGGAGGAAGTGTCTGATGTGCATGAGTGGAGGGTTTGTGGAGTTTGGAGGGTGGAGTCTTGGGCGAGTGATGGCTTAAATGAAACGTCGATCTGCCCTGGCAGTAGCTGCGGGTTTGGCGGTGGCGGTGCTCATAAGATTTTGGTGAATTCGGCTTCCGGGCGACGTTTCATCGCGGCTCGCACGCTGGAGGAAGAGGCCGTTTTCCGAACCGGTCAGCCGGCGAATTGGGCCATGATTTCATCCGCATCGCGCGGGGTGGAGTGGTGATAAGTCTGCCCACCATACTCCATGTTCGGCCCGTGCTTGCAATAGTCGAGGCATCCCTCCGGGATGGCCAGCCCTGCTTTCGGGGACGAAAAGATGTGGGTAATGCCTAGAGGGCATTGGCGCACTACACGAACGCAAGCGCGGCTCGCGATCATCTCTGCCACGAAAACTCATTCTGTCATTGTCTCTCCCTCATTGCAGACGTTGAATCATTCCATGAAACCCTCCGATCATGTTCTCGCCGCTCTGAATGAGCAAGTCGGTTTGGAACTCGCCGCTTGCATCAAATACGACGCCATCGGCGCCCACTTCACCAATGAAGGTCTGCCCCGGCTGGCCACCTATTTTTTCAAGCAAGCCACCGAGGAGCGCGCGCACGCGCACCGCTTCATGAAGTACATTCTCGATACGGGCGGGCGGGTGGAGATCCCGGATATCCCGAAGCCGCCGCATCATTTCAAATTCGCCAAGGACGCCGTGAAGATGGCGCTCGAAGGCGAAAATGAAGTGACCGTCGCGATTCACAATCTCATGGATCTTGCGACAAAGGAGAAGGACTACTCGACCGCGAATTTCCTCCAGTGGTTCATCGGCGAACAGGTCGAAGAAGTGGCGATGATGGATCAACTTCTGAAAGTCGTGGAACGCGCGGGTGAAAGTGGGCTGCTGCTCGTCGAGGATTTTGTGTCCAAGGGAACGGTGCCGACTCCCGGCGGCGGTGGTGCCACGCAGAAAGGAAACTGAGCCATGAGCGAACAGAGCATCAAAACCATTCGGGCTGTCGAGGTGTCGCGGATCCCGAGTGGCGAACAAATTCAGATCCCGGCGGATACGCCCGTCATCATCACCCAGGCGCTGGGCGGCAGCTTCACGCTGCTCATTCCGTCGCAGCCGGGGCTCTACCGGCTGGCCGGGCCGGATGCCGATGCGATCGGCCAGGAGCCAACGACCGAGGCGGCCCCGGCCGCCGTGGATGGACAGGTCAGCGAAGGCGCGGTTTGGGACGTGCTGAAGACCTGCTACGATCCGGAGATCCCGGTGAATATCGTCGATCTCGGCCTCATCTACGGCTGCGAAGTCGCGGCCGGGGAAGGCGGAAGCGCGGTGCGCGTGCAGATGACGCTGACCGCGCCCGGGTGCGGGATGGGGCCGGTGATCGCGCGTGAGGCGGAGGAAAAGATCACCGGCTTGCCGGGCGTGAGCCAGGCGAGCGTGGAGGTGGTCTGGGACCCGCCGTGGTCGCCGGATCGCATCTCCGCCGAGGGGCGGCAGAAGCTCGGGATGGATTGAGCCTGAGCGCGGCGAAGGAAGGAAACGCAGAGGCCCCGGCGCGGCAGAGCCGCAACCAGGAGCGCAAGAGCCGCTCCGAATCCTTCCCCTTCTGCGTCTCAGCGGCTCCGATTTTTAAATCGTATTTCCGTTCTCGGGCCAAGTTTACAGCCCGGCCGGGTGCCGGATTACGCATCCATTCGCCGGCCGCGGGCGGGTGGACCACCGGGGGCCTTCCCTCACGTCGTTGTAGCCGGTGTCGAAGCGCAGGCCGGCGACGACCATGAACACGTGGCCGTTCTTCGCATAGACGCTGATCCACTTGCCTTCACCCGATTCACCGTAGTGCCGGAATCCGCCGGACGGCATGCTATCGTGCAACTGCCCAATTTCGCGAAGCACGTAGGAAACCGAACCGGAGCAATCATAGCCGGTGTCATACTCGTTGGCGTGTCCGCCGCCGCGGCGATAGGGCAGGCCGGAGATGCGGTTTCCGGCCGCGATCGCGGCTTGTACGATGGGCGGCGCGCCGGCGGGCGGAAAGGCGTAGCCCTGCTGGACGACCCCGGTCTTTCCAGGGACCGGGTGAAACTCATACGAGGGTCCGGCGCAGCCTGCGAGTGCGAGGACTGCGGCGAGTGCGAGGAGCGAAGGAAAGCGGAGCATTGGGATCGCGCTGGGAACAGGGCTTACTTTGCGATCTCAAATTTCCACGCCACGGGCTGCACCAATTTTTGCAGTTCCGCCTCGGTGTCGTCGATGGCCTTTTGCGCGGCGGCCAGCTTCTCGGAGTCCTTCGCCTTGCTCGCGGCGCGCCACTCGAAGTTCAGTCCGCCCGGGACATTGTCCTTCGATTGCTGGCCCGATTGCAGTTTCCCGATCAGGGTATCGATGGCGGTGGCCCGGTCGCCGAAGGGGCCGGTGATCACGCTGGCGACATTCCAGCCCTTCGCGAGGTCCTTGTCGCTGACCGTGGCGATTTCCTTGCCGTTGATGCTCACGTGATAATCGCCCGGCGCCAGGCCCTCCACCTTGAGCAGGTATTGAGAGAGCTGGGAAATCTCGGGAAGCAGATCGAGCGCGGGCTTGGACTTGGGGATGATCGGCCACGGGCTGGAATCATCGAGGCGCGTGAAGGAGAGTTTGCCGTCTTTGGCGCCGGCTTCCGTGATTTTGCAATGTTTCGCTTCCACGATCTTGCCGTCAGCCTTGAGCGTCGCGGAACTGATTTCGCCGGAAACTTTCAGGCCCTGGAGGATCTTCGCGGCCATGGTGTATTGGCCGATCGAACCCGGATGCACGGCGTCACCAGTGAGCGGGATGAGGCTCGGCGGGATCGGAGCGGGTTTGGGCGGAGCGGGCGTGGCGCCCGGGGCCAGGGCCGGCGCCGGAGTCGCGGGTGCGGGAGCCGGCGCGCCTTCCTTCGCGGCTTTCTCGGCCGCGGCGGCGGCGCCCTTGCGGCGGTTCTGGCCCCAGAGGTCGATGAGCGCATGGTACTGATCGACGAAGACGATGTTTTCCTCCTTGGCCAGTTTTTCCAGGGCCTCGGTGAAGGGATGAATCTTCGAGCAGCGGTCCGACCGCCAGTCACCCATGATGCTGCCGTCATCCACCGGGCTCGAGGAGATGAGCACCGGCTGCGCGGGAATCGCCCGGATCTTCTCGATCAGGGTTTTCATGCCCTTGATGTAGTTTTCCTGCGAACCATTCACATCGTTCATCCCCAATTCGATGCTGACGATGGTCGGCTTCCACGCCGCCACATCGTAGTCGAACCGGGCGAGCACGCTGCCCGTGGTATTGCCGCCGATGCCCGAATTACGAAAGTGCAGGTGCAGATTGGGATAGCGCGTGCGGAAGAAGGACTCGACGTAATTGGTGTGCAGGCGCTGGGCGGTGATGCTGTCGCCGGCCATGACCCAGACGTCATTGTCCTTGAGCTGGAGCGTCGGTTCAGCGGCGCGGAGAGACGAAGTGGCGAGCACCGCGGCCAGGGTGATGGCGGTGCGGAGGAGGCGAGAGGAGGGGAGGGTGGACATGGATGGGATGATTGGGCGGAGGGCCGAGTGAAGCTGGTTCACCGTTTGTTCGACAAGCCAAAGTGTACGGGGAGTGAAGCCTGTCGCTCATGGCCCACCCGGTAGTCAACCTCCAGGGCTTCACCGAAGAAGCGGCCGCGTTGTCCGATTTCGAAAGGCGCTTCGCCCGCGACCCCGCCGATCAGGAGAGAACTCCGCCGGTGGGCCTTCCACAGCATCATCTCGATCCACGCCGACCCCAATTGCGCACGGCTTCCACTCCCCGGTGCGCAGTGAGTTGCTGCGCCACTACCGAGCGCTCGTGGCGCATGGGCCGGATTTGTGAGATCCCGAAATTAGAACGGATCCAGTAGCCCCCCAGTAGGGTGTCCTGCCGCGGCGTTCTTGACCGACGAGAATCCGCAGGCGAGGATCGAGGTATGGCTGCGACGATCGAACAGCTCACTAATGATGCCCTGAATCTTAACGAAGGCGAGCGTGCCCGTTTGGCGCACACGCTTTTGCGAAGCTTGGAAACGGCTTCGGAAGAAGGGGTGCATGAAGCTTGGGATGAGGAGATCGCCCAACGAGTGGCGCGAGTCCGTGAAGGGACTGCCCAGGGCAGGCCTGCGGATGAGGTGCTTCGCCAGATCCGCGCACGCTACGGGGCGTGAAGCAGATCATCATCGATTCGGAGGCCGAGATCGAACTTTCGGAATCGGTTGACTACTACGAGCGGAAGGTAACCGGCTTGGGATTAGAGTTCGAGCGGGCAGTAGGGAAGGCAATCGAGGTAATCCGATCTGACCCGGCTCGTTCTCCAGTCCAGAAAAGTGGGACCCGGCGCTTTGTCATGAAGCGATTTCCGTTTGTGATTCATTATCTGGAGCTTACCGAGACCATCTGGATCCTTGCATTCGCGCACACGAGTCGCAGACCCGGATATTGGCGGAGACGGCTTTGAGGCTCGAGGCCGCGACGTCTGCCGTCTGGAGGTTGCCATCAGCGCATGTTCGAACGTTCCAGACGAACACATGTCCGCAAACGTCGCTCCGCGACGGCCCCGATGGGGGATTGTTTTCCAGGGCATGAATGCACTGGCTACTGTCAAGCATCGCTCCGCGATGAGACAAGTCCAACTCTGGAATGGAATTCAACGGAACCGGCTTGTCGCGTTGCGGCATTTTCGAATCGGGGATAGATAGCTGGCCCAATAGCTGGCCCCGTATTTCATTATGACTTTCCCCAACCCCTGGACCCGCGAGCGGGCGCTCGCACTCATGCACGAGTTCACGCCCTCCGAGGCGCTGCGCAAGCACATGTATGCCGTCGAGGCGGCGATGCGCGCGATGGCGGAGAAGTACGGCGGCGATTCGGAGGAATGGGGACTCGTGGGACTGCTGCACGATTTCGATTACGAGCGCTTTCCCAACCAGGCGCGCTCGGCGACGGAGGAGCATCCGGCGGAGGGAGTCCGGATTCTGACGGCGCAAGGTTTTCCCGAACATCTCGGCCGGGCGATCATGGGGCATGCGACGTACTCGGGAATCCCGCGGGATACACCGATGGCGAAAGCGTTGTTTGCGGTGGACGAACTGTGCGGATTCCTGGTGGCCTGCGCCCTGGTGCGGCCATCGAAGAGCCTGGTGGATGTCGAAGTGCCGAGCGTCCGAAAAAAATTGCGGGACAAGGCGTTCGCGCGCGGCGTGAACCGTGAGGATGTGGAACTGGGCGTGCAGGAACTCGGGGTGCCGCTGGATGAGCACATTGCCTTTGTGCTTCAGGCCTTGCGGCCGGTCGAGCGGATGCTTGGTTTGGGAGGAAGTAATTAATCAGGAGATTTGAAATGGCAGATGCCTATGGCCACGAGCGAATGTCGTCGGAGCCTTGGGAGATTTGATCGTTTTCCGACGCGCCCTGCTTGCCGTCCTTTCCCAGAGACCACACGATGGCGCTCGCCCGGATTTCCTGATCCTGATCTGCTGAATAGGGCGTGATGATTACATTGTCTTTGCGCGTGCACAGGATGATACGATACGGATTGCCCCACGGGTCGAGAAATGTGTGGGTGACCGGATCGATGCCGCTGGAAAGGCGGCTGCTCCAGAAGCCGTGCTTGGCGGCGGCGCGGGCTTCGAAGAAGACGATCCTGCGCGGATTGTTGACCGCATCGTGCGCCGTCAGGACCTGGATGAGCTCGGCATTCCGCGCGCCGTCTAGGAACTTTCCGTCACCGGTGAAGTCGGGCCAGTGGCCGTACTCGGTGTAGAAGTGATTGAGTGCGGCGGCCATTGCATTTGCGCCGGCCTGGGCCTCGGTTCGCCGGCTGTAGTTTTGGAGACGGGCGCACTGAAGAGGGACGAGCAACCCAACCAAGATGGAAAGAATCGCCAAAAACACCAGGGTGCTGACGCATCCCGATTTCTTCTTCTGAGGAGGAATTTCCGTACCCGTAGGACGTCACTTTAGCATCTCAATCGCCTTTTGATAGCTGGGCATCACGTCGGCGGCGTTGGAGATGCTCATCCCGAGTTCACGCATGAGGCCGTCCTGAAGGGCATACGTCCAGCCGTGGATGGTCAGGTCCTGGCCGCGTTCCCAGGCGTCCTGCACGATGGTGGTCTGGCAGACATTGGTGACCTGCTCGATGACGTTGAGTTCGACGAGACGTTCGGCACGGTTCTCCTCGGGCTGGCTTTCGAGGTAGACGGCGTGCTTGAGGCGGATGTCCTGGATGTGGCGCAGCCAGTTGTCGACCAGACCGAGCCGCCGGTTGAGCAGGGCGGCGCCCACGCCGGCGCAACCATAGTGCCCGACGACGAGGACGTGCCTCACCTTGAGGAGATCCACGGCGAATTGCAAAACGGAGAGGCAGTTCAGGTCGGTATGGACGACGACGTTGGCCACGTTGCGGTGGACGAAGATTTCACCCGGGATGAGGCCGAGGATTTCATTGGCTGGCACGCGGCTGTCCGCGCAGCCGATCCACAGGTATTGCGGCTGCTGGGCGCGGGCGAGTTGCGCGAAGAAATCGGGTTCTTCGGCTTTGATTTGCGCCGCCCAGGCGCGGTTGCGTTCGAGAAGTTCATTAGGATCGGACATGGCGTGCGCTCCTGTAGCGGAGAGCGCCGGGGAGCGCAATTGGATCAGTAATCAGTAATCAATCAGTGTTCAGTATTCAGTATTCAGTATCCCGAGGCGACGTCGCACGCGATTGGACTGAACACTGAATACTGAACACTGGCCCGCCACCGATTCCGGTTTTCCTGGAGGCAAACCTCGGCTACCTTCCGCGCCTCCCATGCCCAAAGTGTTTCTCAAAACCTACGGTTGCCAGATGAACGAGCGCGATTCCGAGCAGGTCGCCCGGATGCTCGTGGCGCGCGGCTATGAGATGACGCCGAGCGAAAAGGAGGCCGATGTGGTGCTGCTCAATACGTGCAGCGTGCGGGACATGGCGGAGCAGAAGGCGCTGGGGAAGATGGGCTTGCTCGGGCGGTTGCGGGCGAACAAACCGGAGATGGTCTTCGGTTTCCTCGGCTGCATGGCCCAGAGCCGCGGGGAGGAACTGGTGCGCGACATCGAGCACGTGGATCTCGTGGTCGGCACGCAAAAGTTTCATCGTGTCGCCGAGTACGTGGACCAGATCGTCCAGCGCAAGCGGGCCCTGCGCGACCGGTTGATGGATGACGAGCGCTTTTCGATTGTGGATGTGGACGAGGAAGAGGGCTCGCAGGAGACGATTCGCGAGCACGTGCTGAAGGACAAGCAGCCCTCGGCATTCGTCTCGATCATGCAGGGCTGCAATATGCACTGCACGTTCTGCATCGTGCCGAGCACGCGCGGGGCAGAGCGGTCGCGGCGGATCGAGGAGATCGTGCGGGAGGTCAAGGACCTGGTCGCGCGCGGGGTAAAGGAGGTCACGCTCCTGGGACAGATCGTGAATCTTTTCGGGCGCCATGAATTCGAAAAGCGCGAGGGAAAGTCGCCGTTTGTCCAATTGCTGGAAGCGGTGCATGCGATCGAGGGATTGCGCCGGCTGCGCTTCACCTCCCCGCACCCGATCGGCTTTCGGGACGATCTCGTGCAGGCCTTTGCCGAACTGCCCAGGCTGATGCCGCACGTGCACCTGCCCATGCAGTCGGGCTCCAATCGCATCCTGAAAGCCATGCACCGGGCCTACACGGCGGAGCGGTACTATTCGCTGGTCGAAAAACTGCGCGCCGCCCGGCCGGATATCGCACTGACCACCGACTTGATCGTGGGTTTCCCCGGTGAGACCGAGGCCGATTACCTGGCCACGCGGGAACTCGTGGAACGCATCGGCTTCGACAATGCGTTCATCTTTCGCTATTCGCCGCGCCGCGATACGCCGGCGGCGGAAATGGGCGGGCAATTGCCTGACGCCGTGAAGGAGGAACGCAACCAGGACCTGCTGCGCGTCATCGACCAGTCGGCCATCGCCAAGGGCGAGGAATTGGTCGGGCGGCACGTCGAGATTCTCTGCGAAGGGCTGAGCAGGACAAATGAGGCGCGGCTCACGGGTCGCACGCCCGGGAACAAGATCGTGATTTTCGAGGGCGCCGAGCGGCACATCGGGGAGATTTTCGACGTGGCGATCACGCGCTCGAGCGGTTTTTCGCTATACGGTGACCCGGCGGTGGTGGGGGTGGGCGCCAACGCGTTGAAGTAAGGGGGTGGCGCGAGAAGTTCTCCCGCCCCGCTGGAGCGAATCCCGTTTGGTTGGTGAACCCCGGGTGTTCGCTCGGTCCGGGCCGCTCGGGCGGTGCTCGCTCGACCCGGGGCCTAATCTCTTCCATCCCTCCGGGATGGGCCGACTCTCATTCCGGGGGGCGAATAGATGTGGGTAATGCTTAGCCCGACTTGACGGATTCGGGTGTCCCGAAAAGATTTTTGGGGTCGCAAGTGGTTGAAGATCAGGAGGGGTG
>Ga0105237_10006333_pt1 | contig 13154 bp, 5 predicted proteins | sample KBSC24metaG_FD_81520 | JGI IMG/M metagenome (GOLD analysis project Ga0105237, IMG submission 81520) | Corn rhizosphere microbial communities from Kellogg Biological Station, Michigan, USA - KBS C2-4 metaG | ecosystem: Host-associated > Plants > Roots > Rhizosphere > Soil | place: Michigan, USA...
ATGTCCGCCGGGCGCTCAAACACGAAAAACCGTCACCCGGCGGATGCGCGAACAAGAAGCCTCTCCGCGCCTACGCCGGGGCCGGGCCACGCGGGAGCAGCGTGCGGGTGATGCCGCTCGCGGCCAATCTGCGCACGGGCAAAATCGAGGCAATTCCCGAGGAGACTTCCATCGTGGATGCCTTGATGTGCGCATGTGCCGTGGTGCCATTTTTCCGGGCGCAAACGATCCGGAAAGACGGGGCCTCGGTCACGTTCATCGACGGGAGCACCGTGTCGAATGATCCCATTGTGCCCGTCTTCGAGGAGGCGTGCCGAATCCTCTGCAATGAGCCGGAGCCACGGCGGGATCACTTGCGCATCATCTCGGTGCCGCTGCTGCCGCTGAGGCAGGACCACCTTTCCCACCAGAGCGAGCCGTACACGGGTTTGGTGGAGGTCGTGCTGCGGGCCCGGCAACTCCAGCGCTTCCAGGACATGCTGCTCGACAAGGGCCTGATCGACCGTGTGAACCGGGTGCTCAACGAGAAGCCCGCGACGATCCGCGACGAGAACTGCGAGGTGGAAACCTTCCTCCCGACGAAAGTCCGCCTCGTGGCGCCGGACAGCCTGCCCGATCTCAGCCTGCGCCTGATGCATGCCGGATCGGTCGGCGAGCGGCGCAAGCTCATCGACACTGCGGTGGCCGACGGTTGCCGGGCCATGATCGAGCGTCTCGTCACCGACGCCATGCCCGATACGAGGACCCAGGAGGAACGGCGGTTTTTTCTGGAGCCCGACGAGGAAAAGCCGGACGAGTGGCCGCATCGCGACGAAAGCAATACGGCCACTCTTCGCGCGGCTGTCGACGCGCTGCGAGATGCCGGGAGCACGATCACGCGGGCCGACGGGAGGGAGTACGTGCCATGTCGAAAATTGATCGCCGCCTGGGGTGGGATGAAGCCTTTTCCCGGAGGCGATTCGGTGAGCGCGACGAATCCCAACCCGGGTCCCGGGGTTTCCGAGGTGTGCAGTCGCTGTATCACTTGTCAAAAGGGAACGGATGCCAGTGGATCGCACGAAGGCGAGCTGCGACAACATGTGCGGCTCCCGCGCCTCGACCGCAGCCCGTTCCTCCCGGACCCAAAACCAGCGGAGGTGAAGAAAGGCCCGGCCGTGGTGTTCCTGTTCAGCGGCGGGGTTTTCCGGGGAGTGTTTCAGGTAGGCTTCTCCAATGCCGTGAGCGAATTGGGCATTCAGCCCGACGTGGTGGCGGGCGCTTCCGTGGGCAGCATCATCGGCGCCTTGACGGGCCGGGTTTTCGAACGGCCCGCCGCGCAAGATCTCGTCGCGCGGCAGCGTCAGACGCGCCGCCTGGCCGCGACTTTCCTGACCATCGATCGTTTCGTGCTGACTGATCGATTTGCGGATTTCATCCGGCATTTCTCCATTCATGCGGCGGCGGCCGATTTTTCGCCGCGCGACCTTGACCTGATTTTCCGGCGGTATGAGAAGGACAGCGCGTTCACGTATGGCCATCGGGCGCGCCGTGTTTTCTCGGGCATGGAGAGGCTCTTTCACTTGAGCCCGTTCGATATGTTCGAGCTGGCGCAGACCTTTCGGGCGGGCAAGTGGCAAGCCGCCGCCAGGCAGATCAAGAAGCACGCCCAGGAGATGGCGGACCGCTACGGAGTGGGCCTGGAAGTGCTCGGCCCCGAGCCGCTCCAGCAGCTCATCGACGGATTTGCGTTCGACGGAAAAACCTCGCCCGGCACGCGCCTCGATTATTTTGGTTTTCCGCTCATCGGCACGACCACGAATTTGACCACCGGCAAGCTCGATATCCTCCGGAGCACCAACCCGTGGGATCCGCGGTTCACGCAGAGCCTGCTCGCGGGCAGCGCCTTTCCCGCGGTGTTCCGTCCGCGCTGGTCCTGGGAGGTTTATCGTCATCCCGACCATGTGGCGCAGTACGCCGACGGCGGCATCATGGACAACCTGCCGCTGGGCGCCGTGGTCGAGTATCTCTGGGGCAAGGATGCCGCGTCGCGCTATGAACGCCGCCCGAAGGTTCCGCATCTCATCCTCACCGCCACGCTCGAGCCCGAGAAAGCCGACTGGACCACCAAGGAGAACGTGGAAAAGCTCGGCTGGGCGAAGCTCAATGCCCGCGCCACGCAACTGCGTTACAACGGCAAGATCGACAAATTCCAGCAAGGCCAGCGGATCATCCGGCGGATCATCAAAGAGCGCTCCGACAAGGGAGATCCGGATGTGGACTCGCCCGATCTTCCGCTCAATCTGGACGTGCTCGCGGTGAAGCCTCAATGGCTGTGCGGCACGTTTGCCTTTCATCCGATGCTTGGGTTCAGTCGCAAAAAGCAGACGGAAAGCATCGCCCATGGGTGCGCTTCCACCATCGGCGCGGTGGCGGATCATTTCGATCCCGAGAATACGGCGCACGCCATCGATGCCGATTCGCTGCGGAAATGGGCGCTGAGCCGTGGAATCGCCCTGGACCAACTGCCGGAACGCACCGACCCCGAACGGAGCGGAGCGTTGAGATACGGTCCCGCCAGGCTTTCCGAGATCGAGCAGCAGCAGGGCGCCTGCTGGTTCCGCCGCGCGGATCCCCAAACGGGCCAGCGCCCCATCTGTCCATTCCACCCCAAGTCTCCCGCCGCCAGCGAAGGCGGGGAACTCAACGACGAACTGCACGCGATCTACCTCGCCTGTGGGCGAAGGAAGACGCATGAGGCCAGGAGCACCTGATCCTCGCTCGCCAGCTTTGCGTTTCTGATTACAGTGCCGTCATTCTGTCCCTGAACGGGTTCCAAATTTGCCACCGCTTCCCATGATTGCTTCCATGAAAAAGACCTCCTGCCTGCGAGCCGCCCTGGCTTCTCTCGCGCTTGTCGCGACGAGTTGCACGAACTACTCCACCGTCAGTGAGCACCGGCCAGGTTATGTGTCGACCACGCCCGCCGGCCTGTTGATTACCAAGGCGCTCCACCATTCGTTGAAGCCCTACGAGGCCCAGATGGGGCGTTACATCGATGCGGCGGCGGAAGCGGCGGCGGTCCTCGACAAGAACCCCGGCGACGCCCAGGCGCTCAAGGACTACAATTATGCCGTGGCCAGGCTTTTCGAGGTTCTTCATGAATCGGGCCTGGAGCCATGGAAAGCTCCGGTCACGTGTCCGGGTGCCAACGTTGAATGGAGTTTCTCCGTCGTGTCCGACGGCAAGCCCGAGCATGATCCGTCGAAGTATCGCATTGTCCCGGCGGACCGTTTTACCTTCCGCGGCAGCCTGGTGCGGGAACGTACCATGAAGGCGGGACTCGGCGCGCCGATGATCATCGCGAGCAAGGGCTTTGATCCGACGAAATTCGATCCCTTCATCCAGGGGAAGAACGTTTACTACGGAGTGACCGAAACGCTGCACTTCAAGGGCAATGCGTGCATCGCCTACTATCTGGATCCGCTGGCCACCGAGACGGTCAAGTTTGGCAATCATACCTATCCGGTGGCGGCGGATTTCACGGCGCCGATCGGGCTCGCGCTGGCGGAACTGAAGCCGCGCAAGAGGGAGATCGAGCACTTTCTCAAACCATCGGATTTCGTGGATACTACCCGGCTGGCAAGGTTGCAACCGTACGACCCGAGGAAGACCCCCATCCTGGTCATCCATGGGCTCGGAGATTCCCAAGCCACGTGGGCGCCCATGATCGAGGCGCTGCGCGGAGATGCCACCATCCGGCAGAACTACCAGATCTGGTTCTATAGTTACCCGACTGGCTACCCGTATCCCCTCATGGCCGCGATCCTGCGCGACAAGATGGACGCCATCAACGCCTACTACCCCAACCACAAGCCGATCGTCGTCATCGGTCACAGCATGGGCGGAATGATTGCCCGGGAGTTGATGACCGACAGCGGTCTGGAGATCTGGAACTCCTTTTTCGACACACCGCCGGACAAGACTCCTCTTTCCGATCAGGCCCGGGCCCTCCTGACCAAGACCCTGATTTTCAAGCACCGGCCTGAAATCTCGCGGGTAATTTTTTGCTCCGCCTCACTCCGTGGAGCCTACCTGGCAACCGGATTTCTCGGACATCTCGGGGAAAACATCATCGGAGCTCCTCCTGATTTGAGCGGCGTCGGGAAGGAATTGGCCATGCTGGCGAAACCCAGGGCGACCGACGGGAAGAAACTCAAGCGCGCCCCAAATAGCATCGATGCGCTCGATCCCAACAATCGCTTTGTGACGACCATCGACAAGATTCCCCTCGCCAAGGGCATCCCCTACCATTCGATCATTGCGGACCGCGGCAAGGGCGGCAATAAGGACAAGACCAACCCGCAGAGCAGCGATGGCATTGTGCCCTACTGGAGCAGCCATCTCGATGGTGCGGTGAGCGAGGTCATCGTCCCCAGCGATCACTGGTCCAACCGGAGCCCCGAGGGGATCGCCGAAGTGCGGCGAATCCTGACGAAATACGCGGACCACGCGGCAGCTCCCGCTGCGCCTGAAACCACCAAACCCAGCGATTCCACGAAGCCCAGCGAGACAACCGCCCAATGAACTTCTTTACCGTGGTCTCGCGTGGACTTTTGCGGCGCCCTGTCCGCACCGGACTGACCTTGGTGGGGATTTCCATTGGCATCGCCGCGGTTGTGGCGCTGGTCGGGATGGCGTCGGGTTATGAGAAGAGTATCGGCAAGCAACTCGACGTCATCGGGATCGACCTCGTCGTCAGTAACATGAGCGGCGGCATCCTGCCCAAGGTCTATGATGCCTCGCTGCAGGAGAAAATCGCCAGGCTTCCCAAGGTGGCGAAGACGACTTCCGTGTTGATGCAGATGTTAAGCATCGAAGACGCGCCGATGATGATGGTATCCGGCCGGGAGTGGGGAGGATTTGCCTGGGACAATCTCAAACTGGTGGAGGGCCGGATGCCGCACGATGGCACGGAGCAAGCCGTCGTCCTGGGCCGTCTGGCGGCGGAAGTGCTGAAGAAAAAGGTCGGCGACAAAGTGCAGATCGAGGCGGAGGAATTGCCCGTGGTCGGCATCGTCGATGGCAAGGCCGTGGTGGAGAACGGCGCCATCATCCTTTCGCTCCCGGTCCTGCAGGCGGCTACCGGCAACGAAGGCAAGGTGAACTTTATCGACGTCCGCCTCACGCCCAACACGACCAAGGAGGAAGTGGCGCAGCTGAGCGCAAAGGTGAAGGAGATTTTCCCGCTCGGCCGCGCCATGGTGGCCAATGAAGTGGTGGGCACCAGCCAGGGATTCCGGATCGCCAAGGCCATGAGTTGGAGCACCTCCATCCTGGCCATCGGAGTCGGTGTGCTCGGGGTGATGAATACGATGCTGATGACGGTCTTCGAGCGCACCCAGGAAATCTGCGTGCTCCTTGCGATCGGCTGGAAGCGCCGCCGGATCATGCGCATGATTTTATGGGAATCCGCCATGCTCGGATTGTTGGGCGGCATCACGGGAGTGCTGCTGGGTGTGGTGGGAGTGAAGTTGCTCGTCACCGCACCGTCCATGCGTGGGTTCCTGGAGCCGGACTTGACCCCGCGCCTTCTTGCCACAGCCGTGGCCATCTCCGTCGTGGTCGGCGTGATCAGCGGCCTCTATCCTGCCTGGCGCAGTTCCCGCCTTACACCCAGCCAGGCGCTGCAAGGCTGACGAATTAAACCTTATGAACACCCTCCGCCTTATCTCCATCAGCCTGGCCCTCGCCCTGGCAGCGCGCGCCGCGGACAATGCGCCGCCTGTGAACGCGAGCGAACTCGCGTCCAGGCTCAGCACCCTTCAGCAGGACGGTTCGTCGTTTGTGCGCTTGAAAATGGAAATCAAGGGGGCCGCAAAAGAGGCGTTCCAGATTCAAATCAAACAACGCCGGACCCAGGGCGCCACCGAGATTGTGTACCAGGTGCTGTGGCCGAAGGAGCGCAAGGGCGAAAGCGTGCTCCTCCGGAAGGCCGGCAACCGCCCCGCCAGCGGTTCCGTCTTCGTGCCTCCGGGCACCGTGCGCCCGATTGAGGACATGAAGGCCACGTTGCTGGGCAGCGACCTCTCCTACGAAGACATCATCGAGAATTTCTTCGCGTGGGACCGGCAGGCAATCGTCGGCACCGAGACCGTGGACGGCGTGAACTGCCAGATTCTCGAATCGAAACCCGGGAAAGGCGAACACTCGAGCTACGGCTCGGTGAAGAGCTGGATCGACCCACGCCGCACGGTCCCGCTGCGCGTCGAGAAATATTCCGCGTCCGGCCAGGTGATCCGCCGCATCGAGACCACCCGGGTCGCCGCCGACGCTGGCCACCAGATCCCAGCCGACCTTGTGGTGCATGGTGCGCGGCCCGATTCATCGACTGAACTCGCTGGATCGAATATCCGGCATGACGTGAGCTACACCGACGCCGATTTCACGGTCGAAGGCCTCAAGAAATTGACCGCCGCCCGCGGGTCGGAGTAGAGAGTGTTCTGAACTTTCAGCGTTCGATCTCGAGTGGGCCAAAGGCCCTACGCAAGACAGCCCAGGGCAAGCGAGGGACGAGCGCCGCCCTGGGTAACGCCATAAAAAAGCGCCTACGCCCCAACGGGGCAAAACAGGCTTCTTGTCTTGCCCCGTTGGGGCGACTGCCCGTTTTTGGAAATCCGACCCAGGGCGGTGCTCGTTCCACTCGCTTGCTTTCTCGCCCACCCACCAACCTCCCTAGTCCCTTCCGCCTCCTCGCTGGGCTGACTTGTTGAGCACCTTTGGTGCGGGGAGCGTTTCGTGCAAAAGTTCAGAACACGCTCTCCTTGTCCGACGGAAAGCTCGACCTCAGTTGAGCCCCTGTTGCACGACTTCCTTCCGGGTGAGCATCTGGCCGCCGTGCCACTGCGGGCCGACGCGTGGGTTGCCGAGATTGATGATCAGGTCCCAGAGCGCGGCGCGATAGGAGGTGAAGGGGGGGCGATCGCCGGGCACCTTGGGTTCGAGAGCGGCGGTGTGGAGGGGCAGTTCGGGGTGGGGCAGACCGGACTTCCAATGATGGACGCCGTGATACGGCTCATGCAGGAGAGTGAAGCAGATGAAGCGGGCGAACCAGCCCTCGGCGACGATGCTGCGGGTGGCGCTGTTGAGGGTGGGGCCGGTCAGGCCGACGTGCTCCACGTATTTGCGCAGGCTCTGCATATTGGCCGCGAGCCAACCGGGAATGAAGTACAGCCACAGGAAATATTTCCACAGGCCGAAGATGGCGTCGACGGCGAGGATGATGGCCCAGGCGGCCGCGGTGATCCCAACCTCGATCCAAATTCGACGGCGGACCTTTTTGTTCCGGATCGGCGAGTTTTTCCGCAGGAACGTCCGGAAGAAAAGGAACGGAGTGAAAAACAGCCCCAGAGTAAGCTCCAGGATGGCGGCGGTGACGCGGGCGAAGCGCGAGGACTTCGGATGGACAAAGGGCCACAACTCGTCGTCGCGTTCCGAAGCCAGATACGCGTGATGCAACTGGTGCGCAGCCCGGTAGAGGCTGAAGCTAATGAGGCTGAAGATGCCGATGATCAGGCCGTCGATTTCGTTGAGCAGCCGGCTCTTGCGCAAGAGGCCATGGGAGGCTTCATGAAAGCCGATGAGGAGGCCGTGCATGAGATGGCTCGCGATGAGGACGAGCGGCACGGCGAGCCAATAGTTGTTGCGGATGAGCGCGAAAGTGAGCAGCGCCTGGGTGCAGAAGAAGCAGCCGGCGACGATGGGGAAAGCCGTGCGGCTGACCCAGTGCGGGCCACGCTCGGTTTCCGGCTCCTCGATCGCAGTGGCGGTGGTCATCGGTGCAGTTGGGGACAACAGTTAAGGTTTGAACAAGGGTTTGTGCCAGCGAATCACACGAATGACACGAATAGGAATCCTCTTCATTCGTGTGATTCGTGTGATTCGCTGGCTAAACTCCTACGACCCTGAAGGGGTCATGGCGGGTGTGCGCTGTTCGGCGGGTTGGCCGGGTTGGGCGGCGTTCATGAGGGTATCTTCGAACAGGGTGCGCAGATTCTCCACCATGCTTTGCGAGAAGATCTGGGGCCGGAACAGCCAGACGACTTCGAGCTGCTCTTCATCCTCGGTGATTTCGCAGGCGAGATGGAAACGGGCCGTGCCCGTGGAGCGCATGCGCAGCTTGGCGGAGATCCCAGGCAGCGCGACATCCGGGATGGGGTGATTTTGCAACGCGAAGCGGACTTCGAAGATGGGGTTGTGACCCGGGGCGCCGTGGTCGCCGAGGCCGCGGGCGAGTTCCGCGAAGGGCATGGCGTTGGCGAAACAGTTTGTCGTCGTTTCGTGGGTGGCCTTGAGCGCCTCGATGAAGGGGCGGCTGGCATCGACCCGGCCCCGGATGGGGACGATCCCGGCGAAGTAGCCCATCGTCTCATTCGACGCCTGCTTGTTGCGATTGGCGATCGGCGTGCCGACGAGCACGTCCTCGGTTCCAGCCCACTTCGAGAAGGCGAGCTGGAATGCGGTGAGGAGCGTGCTGAAAAGCGTGGCGCCGGCCTTGCGAGCGAGATCGCGGGCGGTGGCGGTGAGGTTGGCGGAAAAATGACCGATAAGCCGCTGAGGCGCGCCCGCGGCGGTGGCGGGTCCTTCGAGCGCATTCCAGAGCCTCTGATGGCCGGCGAGATGCGATTTCCAGTAGCCGAGGCGGGAGGCCAGTTCGGAGGGCTGCCAAAAGGCGCGCTCCGCCGCGCCCCACGCGCTATACGATTGCGGGATGGGCGGCAGTGCGTCCTTGATGCCGCGCACGCGCTGGATGAAGGCGAGACACACCTCCTGGACGAAGACGCCCAGGGTCCAGCCATCGCCGATGGCGTGATGCACCGAGAGGACCAGCACATGGTCCTCGGGCGAGAGGCGCAGGAGTTCCACGCGATAGAGCGGGCCCTGGAGGAGATCGAAGGGTTCCGCAAAGATTTCTTGCGCCACCTGCTCCACCGCCTCCGGGGTGCACTGCTCCGGCGGCAATTCACGGAAACGCATGTTCACCGGCATGTCGTTGCGAATCATCTGCACCGGTTGTTCCTTGCCGGGCAGGAACGAAACCCGCAGGGCCTCCTGCCGGTCGACGACGATCTGGAGCGCGCCCGCGCCGTCCGCGGGCGTCACTTTGCCGTGGACCTTGATGATGCAGCAAATGTGGTTGGCCATGTCGCCCACGGGTACGGGCGATGTCTCCCACAATTCCCGCTGCGGGAAGGTGAGCGGCTGAAGACGGATTTCGCCTCGTGCCAGCCGTTGCTTGAGAAGCGCCCGTTTGTCGTCCGGCATGGCTTAGCGGACCGCGCCCTGCGGATCGGGATCCTGGTTGGACGGAGCGCCGGCGCCGAGAAGGCGGTCGAGGTCTTCGTCGGAGATCGCGTCGATGTCCACTTCCTCCGCCGTCACGACATCGGCTGGAACTTCCGCCGGTGCTGCCGCCGCCGCTGGGGCGCCGGTGGCTCCGCCCATGTGGCCGGCGATGAGCGAGGCGATCTGGCCAATGGTGCGCGCGCGCATGAGGCTGGCCGGCGGCAGGGAAACGCCCACGGCGGCTTCGAGCGAATTCTCGATCTCCACGCCCATAAGGGAGTCGAGGCCGAGGTCGGTGAGCGGCTGATCGTTGCGCAGGCTGTCGGGCTTCACGCGGAGGACCGAGCCAACCACGTCGCGCACGGCGGCGGCGATGACGGATTCCTTCTCGTCCGCCGAAGCGGACTCGATCTTGTGGCGCCAATCGCTGGTCACGCCGCCGGTTTCCTGGCCTTCCACGGCGGCAAGGATCTGCTCGAGGAGCGGATTCTCCTGCACGCTGCGGAAGAACTGGCGCCACTTCGCCCAATCGACGCGGATGGCCGCGACCTGCGCGTTGCCGGCCACGAGGGAGCTTTCGAGGATGGTGGTGACTTCGCCCGGCGACAGCGCGCCGGTGCCCTGGCGGGCGAGATATTCGGCCACGCGCTCGTTGCGCGCGACATAGCCTTCGCCGCCGAGCACACCCCAGTTCATGGTGAGCGCCGGCAGACCGAGCGCGTGCCGATGATGGGCGAGCGAATCGAGGAAGGCATTGGCCGCGCTGTAATTGCCCTGCGCGGGATTGCCGAAGATGCTCGAAACGGACGAGAACATGACGAAGCAATCGAGCGGCAGGCGCTTGGTCGCTTCATGCAACAGCCACGCGCCATGGGCCTTCGGAGTCAGCACCGCGCTCATGCGCTCGGTATTGAGATCCATGAGAGGAGCGTCATCGATGACCATGGCCAGGTGGAAGACGCCGCGCAGGGGCTGTTTGCCCTTGCCGATTTCCTGGACCACGCGTGCCACATCCGCGGCGGAGCCGACATCCGCCTTGGCGGCGACGACCGTGACGCCTTGATCGCGCAGGCTCTGGACAAAGGCTTCGGCTTCCGGTGTCGCGGCGCCGCTGCGGCCCGTGAGCACGAGGTGCCGCGCGCCGCACTTGACGAGCCATTGCGCGATGACCTTGCCGAAACCGCCGAAGGCTCCGGTGATGAGATAGCAGCCGTCGGGTTTGATCGAGAACGGCGGAGCGAGCGGTACGGCGCGGCGCGGGACAAAGGCATCCGGGAACGACACGACGACCTTGCCGATGTGTTTGCCGCTGGCCATGAGGCGGAAGGCGGCATCGACGCGGCAGGCGGCGAAGGAACGGAACGCGAGCGGCTTGAAGGCGCCGCTGTCCACCAGCGCGCCGATCTCGCCGAACATATCGCGCGTGAGCGCCTCGTCTCCCTGGAAGACGGCGTCCATGGCCACGACGTGGAACGAAGCATTGCGCCGCAGGTTCCAAAGCGGAATGCGCGAATTTTGGTAGATGTCACGTTTGCCGATCTCGAGGAAGCGGCCGAACTCGGCGAGACAGGAGAGACCCATGGGGATCGCCTCTCCGGCGAGCGCGTTGAGCACGGCGTCCACGCCGCGGCGATTCGTCAGTTCCATCACGGCCTCGGCGAAGTCGCCGCGGCGCGAATCGATGACATGCTTCACGCCGAGCGTCTTGAGCAGCGCGCGCTTGGTCGCGCTGCCGGCGCTGGCGATGACGTCGGCCCCGAGATGGTGGGCGATCTGGATCGCGGCCATGCCGACGCCGCCGGCGCCCGCATGCACGAGCACGGTCTCGCCGCGGCGGATGCGCGCGACGTTGTGCAACGCGTGCCAGGCGGTCATGAAGACGACCGGGATGGTGGCGGCTTCCTCGAAGGACATGCCTTCCGGAATGCGACGGATGTCACCGGCGCGAGCCAGGGTTTGCGTGGCGAGGCCGAAGACGGCCAGGCCGAAGACACGATCGCCGGGTGCGAGATGGGTCACGCCCGTGCCGACCGCTCTGACGATGCCCCCCACTTCGTCGCCGTAGATGCGGGCGTCGGGCGCTTCGCCCGGGTAGAGCGCAAGCGCTTTCAGGACGTCGCGGAAGTTCATGCCGGCGGCGCGCACTTCGATGAGTACTTCGCCCGGGCCGCACGGCGGCAGGGAGAACGGCGCAAATCCGAGCGTATCGAGGTGACCGCGTTCGCGGGACGTGAGGTGGAGCGGGACCTCCGGAGGCAGCGTCTGCGGGACAGCGGGACGGCCGCGCCCGAGCCGCTGGACATAGCGGGCTTCGCCGCGCAATGCCACTTCGCGCTCGGCTTCGACCCGCGCCAACTCGTTCCAGAGCAGATCGAGATCGCCGCGGCTGGTTTCGGGTGGAAGGTCGATGCCGCGGCAGGTGAGATTGGAATACTCGTTCTGTAGAACGCGGATGAGCCCGATCCCCGGCGCCTGCGCGACAGCGGTGGCGCGCGCGTCGCGTCCGGCGGGTTGCGCGCCGCGCGTCACCGTATCAAAGCGCAGCTTGGCCGCGGGGAAGATGGCGTCTATCGCGTGGCCCAGGTGCAGCAGAGCATCCGTGCCCATGAGTGCGTCGCCGGCGGCGACTTCCGTGAGGTCGAGGCTCCAGAGGTAAACGATGCGCTCCAGGGCGGCGTCGGCGCACGCGGACAAGAGCCGCGTCCAATCCTCGGGCTCCCCGGCCCGCAGCGTGTAGGATTCGATGCCCGTCGTGGCAAATTCCTTCCCGCGGTGGACGATCTTGCACCGCGCTCCGCCTTCGCGCAGGCGCGCCGCGAGTTTGTCGCCCAGACCGCCGGCGTCCGCGAAGATGAGCCAGGATTTCTCCGGCGGCATGGCGGTGGGAGCCGAAGATTCCACGGCGACGGCCTGCCCCGCTTTGCGGGCGAGCAAGGCCATCTGGCCCTCGCCGCCGGTCGGCCCGATCAGGCCCGGCAGCGAAGCCGTCTCGGAGAAGCCCACTTCCTGGAGGACGCGTTCCCATTGGGCACGCTCCAGCAGGGGCTGGTGCGGCCGCAAATCGCGGTCGGTCAGTTTCCACCAACCGCTGGTGAGTCCGAAGACGGCGTCCGTCCAGAGGAGGGGAGTCGCCGTGTCCATGAAGATAAGGCTGCCGCCCGGGGCAATCAGATCGCGCAAGTGGCCGAGGGTGACACGAATGTCGCGCACGGCGTGGATGACGTTCGTGCCGATGATGAAATCGAAGGACTCGGCGGTGAACTCCTGTTCGGTGCCCGGCCGTTCGAGGTCGAAAATCTTGCACTCCACCTCGGGGAAAGCGGCGAGCTTTTGGAGCGCGCCCGGAAAGAATCCGGCCGAGACGTCGGTAAATGTGTAGGAATGGAGCCCGGGCTCGAGCAAGGGCAGCACGTGCGCGGCGAGCCCCGCGGTGCCGCCGCCCACTTCGAGGATGCGCAGGCCGCGACCTTCCGGCAGATGCAGCGCGGCTTCGTGAATGGCGGCCGCAATCGCCCCGACCCAGCGGCTCGTGTAAAGGCCGTCCCCGTAAAATTGATCGAGGAGTTCCGCGCCAGCGCCGGAGAACAGCACCTGCACGGCATCCTTCTCGCCCCGGAGAATGGGGCCGAGTTCGGCGCAATTCGCCGTGACGAGCAGCGCCTCGGGCAGGTGTCCGGCGTATCCCTCGATGAATTTGCGTAGGGCCTCATGCGCGGAGTCGGCGGCCTGGGAAAAGGCCGGAGTCGCCACGTAGGCCTCCTCTTTGCCCTTCGTGAAGAAGCCGCGCGCCGTGAGGCTGGAAAGCAGTCGCTCGACGGCCGGCTCCATCTGCG
>Ga0105237_10006335_pt1 | contig 13154 bp, 14 predicted proteins | sample KBSC24metaG_FD_81520 | JGI IMG/M metagenome (GOLD analysis project Ga0105237, IMG submission 81520) | Corn rhizosphere microbial communities from Kellogg Biological Station, Michigan, USA - KBS C2-4 metaG | ecosystem: Host-associated > Plants > Roots > Rhizosphere > Soil | place: Michigan, USA...
CTTGCCGGGATGTTCGTGAAAGCCGGTGAGGCGCTCGCCGGCGACACCGAGCTGCGTACGGAAATCAACCAGGGTTTCGTGGCCGTGTTGCGAAGCTTTATCGCCGACCAGAAGAGCGGCGTCTCCAGCTTTATCTCCGATCAGGTCAAGGCCTGGGACATGGGGCAACTGATTTCGCTGATCGAAATCAACATCGGCAAGGATCTGCAATACATCCGCTTCAACGGCTCGCTGATCGGCGGCCTTGCAGGACTTGGGCTTTACAGCATCGAAGTGCTGCTGCGGTGGCTGTGACTATTTAATCACTGCAAGGTTCTTAAATGCGTTCGCGTCAATATGAGCCGCTTGAAAGAGCAAAAGCCGTTCCCTAGCTTTCGTAGTGACATTGCTGCATTGCGGAACGATTCGACGAGTTTTGCGTCCTTCTATTGGTCCATCGGCCGGCTGCCGAAACTCAAGGGGCCGGCCCAGAGAGGAGCTACGATGTCCGCGACTGCCCAGACGCTGCGCCCGCCGTCCAGAACCCTGATGTTTCTGGAGGGGCGGGCCCTCCACGAGTTTGGCGCGTTTCTCGGCGCATTGCCGCTTCTCAGTCTGGCCCCAACAGGCGATGGCCATCCGGTGCTGGTGTTGCCGGGGCTCGTCGCTTCCGACACCTCGACGCGTCCGCTACGCAGCTTTCTGAAGAACCGCGGCTACGCCGTCAGCGGCTGGCGCCAGGGCCGCAACCTCGGCCTGCGCGACGGCGTGCAGCGCGCGATGGTCGATCTGGTGCATGAGCTCAGCGACGCCAATGGGCGCAAGATCAGCCTGATCGGCTGGAGCTTGGGTGGTCTCTATGCGCGGCAGCTGGCGAAGATGATGCCGGATCGCGTGCGCTCGGTGATCACGCTCGGCAGCCCGTTTGCGGGTAATCCCAAGGCGACCAACGCCTGGCGCATCTATGAGATGGCGAGCGGCCGCCGCGCCGACGAACAGGATGCGCGGTTCGGAGGATCGCTGGCGGGCACGCCGCCGGTGCCGACCACCGCGATCTTCAGCCGCACCGACGGCATCTGTGCGTGGCAGGGCTGCATGGAAAAGCCATCCGCTCGCTCCGAGAACATCGAGGTCGAGAGCAGCCATTGCGGCATGGGCCATCATCCCGCTGTCGTTTACGCCGTGGCCGATCGTCTCGCCCAGCCCGAGGGCAAGTGGGTGCCGTTCGACCGCGGCGGTTGGCGCAGCCTGGTCTATCCCGATCCGAACCGGTGATTCCACGGCCGATGGTTCGAGACGCGCGGCGTTGCCGCGCTCCTCACCATGAGGGTCTAAGACCTCATCGAAGGTCCAAGACCTCATCCTCATCCTGAGGAGGCGCGAAGCGCCGTCTCGAAGGATGAAGCCACTGCTCTCGCCGGCATTGTTGCCACACCAAAAAACGCGCTATGCGTGGCGGATGCCGCATCCGCTTGCCCGCATCATCGAACAGCTCAAGCGCGAACCCTCGCGCACCGGCTCCATCGTCATCACGGTGTTTGGCGATGCGATCGTGCCGCGCGGCGGCTCGGTCTGGCTCGGAACGCTGCTCGAGTTCTTTGGGACCCTCGACATCGACGCCGGCGTGGTGCGCACGGCGATGTCGCGGCTGGCCGCCGACGGCTGGCTCGAACGCAACAAGGTCGGCCGCAACAGTTTCTATCGGCTGGTAAAAAAGGGCCGGCAGACCTTCGATGCCGCGACCAGGCATATCTACGATCCGCAGCCGTCCGACTGGACCGGCCGCTTTGAGCTTCTTCTGATCGGCAACAGCGAGGATCGCGACTTGTCCCGTGACGCGCTGAAGAATGCGGGTTTCGGCAGTCCGCTGCCGGGCGTATGGATCGCGCCTTCGGGCGTTCCGATCCCTGAGGAAGCCGCGCGCGCCATCCGCCTGGAGGTGTCTGCCGAGGACGACAGCGGCCGGCGATTACTTAGCGAAAGCTGGCCGCTGCATCGCACCGCCGATGCCTATCTGAAGTTCATGAAAACCTTTGAGCCATTACGCAGCTGGATCGGCCGTCGCGAACGGCTTTCGGACCTCGATGCTTTCACGGCGCGGATTCTGCTGATCCATTATTACCGCCGGGTGGTGCTGCGCGATCCGCTGTTGCCGACGACATTGCTGCCGGCGGACTGGCCCGGCCGGGCAGCCCGCCAGCTCTGCGGCGAAATCTATCGCGGGTTGCTTCCCGCGTCCGAACAATGGCTTGACCGGAACGCTACCAACGAAAAGGGCCCGCTGCCGCCCCCCGGCGAGGCGTTGGCGCGCCGGTTCGGCAATTAGTCATTATGTTACAGAATTGTCTTGAGTTCCGTATATTTTGTTATATGTTGGGGGTTCGCCTCCCTGGAGATCGGCCATGTATACGCAGGCGCTGAACACCCCCGACGCCGAAGATCGCAACCTCGAGGATGCCGCGCGCGCAGCGCAATTCCAGGCGCGCATCGACGCCGAGGATCGAATCGAACCGAACGACTGGATGCCCGCGGCCTATCGCAAGACGCTGACGCGGCAGATTTCGCAGCACGCGCATTCCGAAATCGTCGGCATGCTGCCGGAAGGCAACTGGATCACGCGCGCGCCGTCGCTGCGCCGCAAGGCAGCCCTGCTCGCCAAGGTGCAGGACGAGTGCGGGCATGGGCTCTATCTCTATGCCGCGGCCGAGACGCTCGGCACCTCGCGCGAAGAGCTGGTCGACCTGATGCTATCAGGCAAGGCCAAATATTCGTCGATCTTCAACTACCCGACGCTGACCTGGGCGGATATCGGCGCAATCGGCTGGCTGGTCGACGGCGCCGCGATCATGAACCAGATTCCGCTGTGCCGCTGTTCCTATGGTCCCTATGCGCGGGCGATGATCCGGGTCTGCAAGGAGGAGTCCTTTCATCAGCGGCAGGGTTTTGAGATCATGCTGACGCTGGCGCGCGGCTCGGAAGAGCAGAAGGCGATGGCGCAGAGCGCGCTCGATCGCTGGTGGTGGCCGGTGCTGATGATGTTCGGACCGCCCGACAAAGCAAGCCAGCACAGCGACACCTCGACCAGATGGAAGATCAAGCGCTTCTCCAATGACGAGCTGCGCCAAAAATTCGTCGATGCGACGGTGCCGCAGGCGCATTATCTGGGCCTTTCGATTCCCGACGCCGGCATGAAACAGAATGAGGCCGGGCATTGGGTGTACAGCGCGATCGACTGGAACGAATTCAATTCTGTGCTCGCCGGCAATGGCCCGTGCAACCGCGACCGGTTGGCGGCGCGGCGCAAGGCGCATGATGAAGGCGCATGGGTACGCGAGGCAGCACACGCCTATGCCGAGAAACGCGGGAGCCGCAAGGCTGCGGCGTAAGCCGCGATAGATATTCAGGGAGGTTATGATGGCCACGCCGAACACGCCGCTGTGGGAAGTCTTTATCCGTAGCCGCAACGGGCTTGCGCACAAGCACGTCGGCTCGTTGCATGCCTCTGACGCAACGCTGGCGCTGCAGGCCGCGCGCGACATCTACACCCGCCGCGGCGAGGGGCTGTCGATCTGGGTGGTGCCGTCAAGCGCAATCACCGCCTCGGACCCGACCGAGAAGGGCATGATGTTCGAGCCGGCGGAATCCAAGATCTACCGCCATCCGACATTTTACGACGTGCCCGAAGAAGTCGGGCATATGTGATGGCTGTTGCCTCGATCCAGGTCTCGGAGACGCCGCTGGTGCTGTACGCGCTGCGCCGGGCCGACGACGCGTTGATTCTGGGGCATCGGCTGTCGGAATGGTGCGGTCACGCGCCGATGCTTGAAGAGGACATGGCGCTTGCCAATATGGGCCTCGATCTGCTGGGTCAGGCGCGCGAACTGTATTCCTATGCGGCCAAGGTCGAAGGCAAAGGCAACGACGAAGACAAATTCGCTTATCTGCGCGACATCAGGCAGTACCGCAATCTGCTGCTGCTGGAACAGCCGAATGGCGATTTCGCGCACACCATGGTGCGGCAGTTATTCTACGCAGGTTTTGCGGACCTTTATTGGCGCGCGATGATGAAGTCGGGCGATGCAACCTTGGCTGCGATCGCAGCGAAGTCCGAGAAGGAAAGCGCCTATCACCTCAGGCACTCCTCGGAATGGATGGTCCGGCTCGGCGACGGCACCGAGGAAAGCCACGCCCGCGCGCAAGCTGCGATCGACGATCTCTGGGCCTATACTGGCGAGATGTTTGCCATCGACGACAGCGAGCGCGACCTGATCGATGGCAGCGTTGCGGTTGATCCCGCGAGCTTGCATCCGCAATGGCTCAAGACGGTTTCCGATATCGTGGGCGAAGCGACGCTGGCGCTGCCCAAAAGCGATTGGATGCAGCAGGGCGGCCGCAGCGGCCGGCACAGCGAGCATCTCGGGCATCTGCTCAGCGAACTGCAATCGATGCAACGGACGTTTCCGGGGGCCACATGGTGACCGCTTTGCATAAGGATGCCGAGTTGCGGCAGCGCGCCTGGAATGCCGCGGCTGAGGTGGTCGACCCGGAGATTCCGGTCCTGACCATCGCCGATCTCGGCGTGCTCCGCGACGTCACGGTGACCGATGGCCGCGTCGAGGTCGCAATCACGCCGACCTATTCCGGCTGCCCCGCGATGAACATGATCAGGGTAGAAATCGAGCTGGCGCTGGAGCGTGAGGGTTTCCGCAATCTGGAGGTCCGTACCGTGCTGTCGCCGGCCTGGACCACCGACTGGATGAGCGACGACGGCCGCCGCAAGCTCAGGGAGTACGGCATCGCCCCGCCGCTGGCCAGTAGCTCCCGCCGCGCGCTGTTTGGCGTAGAGCAGGTGGCGTGCCCGCAATGCGGCTCCGGGAATACCGAGGTACTCTCGGAATTCGGTTCGACCTCGTGCAAGGCGCTGTGGCGCTGCAAAAGCTGCCGCGAACCATTCGATTATTTCAAATGTCATTGAACATGTCCTCGTCGATTCCCCGCTTTCACCGCCTGGCCGTGAACGACCTGCGCCGCGAATCTGCCGACGCGGTGTCGCTGACATTTGCGATTCCCGAGGCGCTTGCAGGCGACTACCGTTTTGCCCCCGGGCAGTATCTGACTTTGCGCACGACGATGGACGGCGAGGAAGTGCGCCGCTCCTATTCGATCTGTTCCGGTCCCGACGACGGCGAATTGCGCATCGCCGTGAAAAAGGTCGATGGCGGCGCGTTTTCGAGTTGGGCCGCCGATGAGCTGAAACCAGGCGACGAACTCGACGTCATGACGCCGACCGGCCGTTTCGGCGTCGCGGCGGCGCCCGGCGAGGCGCGGATCTATGTCGGTTTCGCCGCCGGCTCCGGCATCACGCCAATCCTTTCGATCGTGAAAGGCGTGCTGGCGCGCGAACCCGATAGCCGCTTCTTCCTGTTTTACGGCAATCGTTCCACCGGTGGCATGCTGTTTCGCGAGGCGCTGGAAGAACTCAAGGACCGCTTCATCCAGCGGCTCTCGCTATTCCATGTGATCTCAGGCGAAGAACAGGACATCCCGATCCTGCACGGCCGGCTCGATGGCGAGAAGGTGAGGGTGCTGCTGCGCTCGCTGGTGCCGGCGAAAAGCGTCGATCATGTCTTCATCTGCGGCCCCACCGGCATGAGCGAGGACATCGAGACGACCTGCCGGGATATCGGCATTGCCGCGGACCGAATTCATGTCGAGCGTTTTGTCTCCGAGTTCGGCGGCAAGCCGCGTGCCAAAGCTGTCGTGCCGGCGAGCGCGCCGCCGAAAGCGCTTGCCGCGCTGATCATCGACGGCAAGCGCCGCGAGGTGCCGGTCGCCGAGGGCGAGGCCATTCTCGATGCGGCGCTGCGCGCAGGGCTGGACATGCCGTTCGCCTGCAAGGGCGGCATGTGCTCGACCTGCCGCGCCAAGCTGGTCGAGGGCAACGCGCAGATGGAAGTGAACTATTCGCTGGAGCCGTGGGAGCTGAGGGCGGGGTTCATCCTCACTTGCCAGGCACGGCCGACCTCGGACAGGGTCGTGGTGGATTACGACCATATTTAGAATTCCTCATCCAGCTGAACTCATTGTAGCGGGCGTCTTAAAGGATGCGGTGATCTAGGTGCCGAGAGTCGCTGAAGTGCTGCGTAATCGCCCCGTATGAAGGCCTCTTTCTTCGCCCGACACCACTTCTTGAGCTTGCGTTCACTCTCTATGGCGTCGGTGATGCGGTCGAACCACTGCGAGAATACGAGCGTTACTGGCCGGCGAGTCGCGGTATAACCGCCAAAAGTCCCGGCATTGTGTCCATCCTTCGAGACGCTTGCTTCGCAAGCTCCTCAGGATGAGGGCAGTATTTCTTCACAGGCTCTGAGGAGCGGCGTCTTCGCCGTGTCTCGAAGGATGAGCCGGCCGGGGCCTCATGGTTCGAGACACTCACCATGAGGAGAAAAACTTACCCCTTCGGCCGCTTGTCGTAGACGCGCCTGGCCTTACCGAGCGAACGCTCCAGCGTCTCGGGCGCTACCGCCCGGATGCGCGCGGATATGCCGATGGTGTTCTTGATATAGGCGCTGACCCGCTCGGTGTGTTCGATCAGCCCACTGCCGTCCCAGCTCTCGGGGCGCGCTTCCGCCAGCACCGTCATCTCGTCCATCCGTCCCTCGCGCGTCAATTCGATGATGAAATGACCGCCGCACCAGTCGGTGGCGAGCAGCACCTCCTCGATCTGGGTCGGGAATACGTTGACGCCGCGCAGAATGATCATGTCGTCGGAACGCCCGGTGACCTTCTCCATGCGCCGCATGCCCGGCCGCGCCGTGCCCGGTAATAGCCGCGTCAGGTCGCGGGTGCGGTAGCGGATAATCGGGAACGCTTCCTTGGTCAGCGAGGTGAAGACAAGTTCGCCCTTTTCACCGTCGGGCAGTACCGCGCCGGTTTCGGGATCGATCACCTCCGGATAGAAATGATCCTCCCAGATATGCAGGCCGTCTTTGGTCTCGATGCATTCCTGCGCGACGCCGGGGCCGATCACTTCGGACAAGCCGTAGATATCGGTGGCGTCCATGTCGAAGCCTTGTTCGATCTCGGCGCGCATCGCGTTGGTCCAGGGTTCGGCGCCGAAGATGCCGATTTTCAACGACGACTTGCGCGGATCGAGCCGCTGGCGTTTGAATTCGTCCGATATCGCCAGCATGTAGCTCGGCGTCACCGTGATGATGTCGGGCTTGAAGTCGTTGATCAGCTGCACCTGCCGCTCGGTCATGCCGCCGGAGACCGGCACCACGGTGCAGCCCAGCCGCTCGGCGCCGTAATGCACGCCAAGGCCGCCGGTGAACAGGCCATAGCCGTAGGCATTGTGGATGATCATGCCGGTGCGCCCGCCGGCGGCGCGGATCGAGCGCGCCATCACGTCCGACCACATCTCGATATCGCCCCTGGTATATCCGACCACGATCGGCTTGCCGGTGGTGCCGGAAGAGGCGTGGATGCGGACCAGTTTCTCGCGCGGCACGGCGAACATGCTGAACGGGTAGTTATCGCGCAGGTCGGTCTTCACTGTGAACGGAAAATTGCGGAGATCGGACAGTTGCCGAAAATCCTTCGGATGCACGCCGGCCGTGTCGAAGACGCTTCTGTAATGCCCGACATTGTCGTAGGCATGCGCCAGCGTCCAGGCGAGACGCCTGGTTTGCAGTGCCGTGATCTCGTCGCGGGATGCCCGCTCGTCCGGGTCCATCTCGGCGCTGTAACTGCTTCCTTTGGATTGATGGTTCATCGAAGCCATCGGGCGTTTTCCTGAATTCAGCTGTTCATTGCAACTTGGCATCGGCTTTGGCCGATGGCACCCATGCGCCGCCGAGGGTGCGGGAATGGCCGCGTAATTCGGCAATCGCGGTATCATCGACGGTGACGCGCACATCGTAAATGCCGGCGCGTCCAGTGCGCGAGATTTCCCGTGCCACAGCGATCAGCCGATCGCCGAGCTTGCCCGGCTTGATGAAGGCGATGTTGCACTGCGCGGCGACGGCGCGCTCGTTATGGGAGTTACAGGCAAAGGCGAACGCCGAATCCGCCAGCAGGAAGATGAAGCCGCCATGGGCGATGCCATGTCCGTTGACCATGTCCGGCTTGACCGTCATCGTCAGCGTGGCTTCGCCTGCCTTGATCTGCAGGATCTCCATGCCGAGACCCTTGCTGGCATCGTCTTCCTTCCACATCGCCTCGGCGCAGGCGCGGGCGAGATCATCGGGGGAAAGTGCGGCCTTGACGTTCACTACGGTCTCCCCAGGTCGCGCCGGGCTTGTTGGAACAAGCCTCTTGAACTGTACGTTCAGTCGGTTAGTCATGATGCGAAGCCACCATGGTGTCAACGATCCCTGCGGGCGTCAAATCGCGTTCGAAATCGCCAAGAAATCGGGAACATCCATGATACCCGCTCCCAACAAACCAGATGGTGCTGCCGTTACCGCCGAGGCGCGCTGCGTGCGGCTGCCTGCGAAGGCGGACGATCCGGCCTCTATCGCGCCGGCGATCGAACGGCGTCCGTTGTCGCGGGCCGCAAACGAGGTGCTGATTGAGGTCAGGGCAGCGGCGGTGAATCCGTCCGACGTCAAGGCCGCTACCGGCCTGATGCCTTACGCGGTGTTTCCGCGCACGCCCGGCCGCGACTATGCAGGAATCGTCATCGACGGCCCGGCCGGTTCGGTCGGCCGCGAGGTGTTCGGCTCGTCGGGCGATCTCGGGATCCGGCGCGACGGCAGTCACGCCACGCATCTGGCCGTCGAAGCCGATGCCGTGGTGGAGAAGCCGAAAAATCTGTCGTGGGAGGAAGCCGCCGGGATCGGCGTTCCCTTCGTCACGGCGATGGAAGGTTTTCGTCGCGCCGGCATGCCGGAGAGGGGCGAGACGGTGCTGGTGATGGGCGTCAACGGCAAGGTCGGACAGGCCGCGGTGCAGATCGCGAGCTGGAACGGCGCGCGCGTGATCGGCGTCGTGCGCAGGAACGAGCCCTATGAGGGCCACGCCAATTCCAGGGTTGAAGTCATCGACGCATCGGGAACGGACGTCGCCACGCCGGTTCGCGAACTCACGGATGGCAAGGGCGCCGACATCGTGTTCAATACCGTCGGCGATCCGTATTTTCAGGTGGCGCATCAATCGCTGGCTCTGCGCGGGCGTCAGATCCTGATCGCGACCATCGAGAGGATCGTGCCGTTCGACATCCTCGGATTCTATCGCGGTCAGCACACCTATGTCGGCATCGATACGCTGGCGCTGTCGTCGATCGCGACCGGCGCGGTGCTCCGCGAACTTGGTCCCGGCTTTGCCAGCGGACAGCTCAAGCCGTTTCCGATCAAGCCAGGTGCGATCTATCCGCTGCAAGACGCTAAATCCGCCTTTCTCGCGGTCGCCGGCTCGTCGCGCGATCGCGTCATCCTGCGGCCGGCGTGATAAGGAAAAAGCCATGACGGATGCTGCCAACATCGTCGTCTATGCCGGTCTGCTAATCGGCCTCGCCTATGGCGCGGTCGGACTGCTGAGCGGGTTTTGTCTCATGAGCAGCCTGCGCGGCTGGTGGGCCAAGGGCGACAGCCGCTTGATCCGCAGCTATGCGCTGGCGCTGGGGGTTGCGATCGCCGTGACACAACTTTTGGCGGCGGGCGGCACGGTCGACCTCGGCAAATCGATTTATCTGCAGTCCTCGTTTTCGGTGCCGCTGATGTTTTTTGGCGGTTTGTTGTTCGGCTACGGCATGGTGCTTTCAAACGGCTGCGGCTCGCGCGCGCTGGTGCTGCTCGGCCGCGGCAATCTGCGCTCGTTCGTCGTGGTGATCGTGCTCGGCATATCAGCGGAGATGACCCTGAAAGGCCTGATCGCGCCGACCCGGATCGCCATGCTGCAGGCGTCACAGGCCGCGCCGAAAATCATTTCGCTGCCGGCGCTGTTGTCGACATCAGGCATCGGCGAGACATTCGCGCGCACGCTCGCGTCCTCGGTGATATCCGGAGCCCTGATCATCTTTGCGTTCGCGCATGGGCCGTTCCGCCGCTCCTGGGGACAAGCCGGGGCCGGGATCGCGGTCGGACTGTTAGTCGCCGCCGGATGGGTTGCGACCGGCTATCTCGGTGCTGACGATTTCAATCCGACGCCGGTCACCTCGCTCACCTTCATCGCGCCGATCGCGGAGGCGTTGCAATATGCGATGCTGTCGACGGGATCGACGCTGAACTTCGGAATCGCGACAGTCGGCGGCGTATTCGCGGGCAGTCTTGCAACAGCGCTGCTGACCGGGCGTTTCCATTGGGAAGGCTATCAATCGCCTCGCCACATGCTGCGCTCGGCCGGCGGCGCAGCATTGATGGGCGCGGGCGGCGTGATGGCTTTTGGCTGCTCGATCGGGCAGGGGCTGACAGGGTTGTCTACGCTGGCGCTGGCTTCGTTCGTGGCTGTCGCCGGAATCTTGTTGGGGACCGCTGCCGGTCTGCGCGGAGTGCTCCGTGTGCAGCCGTCAGTGTCGACGCAGGACGTTAGTTGACGTCCTGCCGTTCACTGTCGTCCGTATTGTGCAACGGACGTCCGAACGGTAGCGGCCTCAACACCCGGTTCGGCATGAGTCATGTTGCCGCGCGTTCAATACGCGCGCGACGAAACGTAGCATTGCATTTTTCGTCGCAGAAGCACGTCCTTTCGATACGTGGGATTCTCCGGTGATGGGCGCGCTTTCCATAGAAGCCAACATGCTTGAGCTTTGGAACAACTGGTACGAAATCTTGGCCTCGGCGGAGGCGCTTGCCGTTGTCATCGTTATTGTCGTGCTAGGAGCCGGCGTCATTACGTTGGTGCAAAGTCGGCGGCGATAATCGCACTCGCGCGACAGATGGTGGCTTGAGTTTGGAAGAGGCATTCGGATCGCGCCCCGTGATGCTGTGCGGTCAACAAAACGATGCGGCGGTGTGTCATGTCATGTTGACGCAACCATCATGATCTCCAGGGTTCCGCGAAAGATCATCTCGACTGCGACGTAGAGAATGATGGCTAGGCCGACGTAAGCGATCCATCGATGATTTTGCAGAAGGCGCGCAATGAAAGAAGCGGCCATGCCCATCATCGCAATGGAAAGCGCCAGGCCGAAAATCATGACCACCGGATGCTCGCGTGCCGCCCCCGCGACCGCCAGGACGTTGTCGAGCGACATGGAAACGTCAGCCACGATAATCTGCCAAGTCGCTTGCACGAGTGTTTTGCGGGGCTTGCCTTCGGCATTTGTTCCTGCGACTGCTGCAGCTGCTTCCTTCGCTTCCATGGGCCCTGCGGAAGACGCGCGCAACTCTCGCCACATTTTCCAGCATACCCACAACAGCAGAATCCCGCCCGCGAGCAGGAGGCCGACGATCTGCAGAATTTGCGTCGCCAACCCGGCGAACAGAATGCGCAACATCGTCGCGGCGACGATACCGATCAGAATCGCCTTGCCTCGTTGTGCCTGAGGCAGGCCAGCGGCAGCAAGACCGATGACGATGGCGTTATCGCCAGCGAGCACGAGGTCGATCAGAACGACCTGCAAAAGTACGTTCAGGAGATCTATGCTGAGAAATTCAAACACGGGTCACGCTCCCCCTCTAGCCGAGGGAATGGCCCCTGTTTCGGCGCGGGCTTTTTCGGTAATTCGTATGTGTTCACCGATACTGCAGCAATCCTGTGCTGCATGCTATTCGACGGGTTGTTCGAAAAACTGTGCCACTTGATCCGGTTCGCTGAAGATCGCCGCGGCGCACCCCATCATGGTGAAGGCGCCGGCAATATCCCATAACGTTACATTCTCCACATTCTCCGAATTTCTGTGGGCCACGATGGCGGCGAGCGCTGCACCCGAGAAAAGCAGAATGCTCAACGCAGGCAGGACGAGTCCGGGCTCCAGCAAACGGATCATCTGGAATGCGGGGGTCGCGATCAGCACGCTCAACAGCACGAGTATGCCGAATGATTCCCACGAAGGAGCATTTCTCTTTATCCAGCTTTTATTGGAGCCAATCATTCTGTTCCCCTGGCAATTGCACCGGGTAACAAAGACCCCAACGGCGTATTGAGATGCCCGCCGAGGTCGGTCAACTTTAGCAAAAAGCGCTTGTGCTCTGGAAGGGTGTGTCGTTGTTCCGAAGCTGTGGCGGAGCGCCGCAGTGCGCGTTGACGATTTCGTGGCTCGAATTGCGGGAGGGGCGAGGGCCGCTGACTTGCCGCTCGAACAGCCCATCCGACGCAAGACGCGCGGTCAGGCCCGCTGACTCGAGGTCGCCAGCCGCATCACGTCGAGATATCCCGGCCGCACTTCCATCCGCTCGATCAGGCCTTTCTCGATCAAGAACCGATGCGCTTCGGGCAACCGATAGCACGGCAGATACATGAACAGATGATGCTCGGCGTGGTAGTTCACCCAATAGGGCGCGATCAACAACCGCTCGATCGGATTGGCATGCGTGGTGCGGGCGTGGCTGAACGGGTCTTCGCCCGTTGAGGTGCAGGCATGTTCGGCGATGTTGCGGATGCGCGTCACCAGCGGCAGCCAGGTGGCCATCGCAAGCACCCAGACGCCAAGATACCAGATGCCCGCGCCCGCCAGCCAGAACAAGCCGAACATCAAAGCATTTACGGCAAGGAAGCGCGCCATCTTGTCGGCGCCGCTTGACACAAAACTCTCATGCGACACCGCCTCGTCGGCGCCGCCGCGCCGGAACAGCGACAGCAACAAAGGCAGCCGTTGTTTTACAAAGGTCTGGCCGGTGAGATCGCGGATCGCCTTGCGCGTATAGCTTTCCTTGGTGATCGGAAACGGCGCCGAGAGCGACAGATCTGGATCCTCAGGCTGCTGGGTAAACTTGTGATGCTGCAAATGATACGACCGGTAGCTCGCGAGGTCGGCGCCGACCGGGACCGCGCACAGCCATTGTCCGACCCATTCATTGATCGCCTTGTTGCCGTGGAGTCCGCCATGCGCGGCCTCATGCATCAATATGGCAAGACCCAGTTGGCGTGCGCCGACGACCGTCACCGCGATCAGCCAGGTCAGCGGATTCGGCCATAGCGTGACCAGCGCGATCGCCGCGGCGATGGTGCCCCAGGCGTGTACCACGAGCCACATGCCCCGCAGCGAGCTGCGCGACGTCAGCCGGCTCCATTCC
>Ga0105237_10006338_pt1 | contig 13151 bp, 11 predicted proteins | sample KBSC24metaG_FD_81520 | JGI IMG/M metagenome (GOLD analysis project Ga0105237, IMG submission 81520) | Corn rhizosphere microbial communities from Kellogg Biological Station, Michigan, USA - KBS C2-4 metaG | ecosystem: Host-associated > Plants > Roots > Rhizosphere > Soil | place: Michigan, USA...
CATGTTCCAGAAGGAAGTAGCCGAACGCTGCAGCGCCAAAGCCGGGAGCAAGGAATATGGCATCCTGAGCGTGTTTTTACAGGCCTATTACAAGGTAGAGTACCTGTTTACCGTAAAAGCCGGTGTGTTTAACCCGCCACCAAAGGTGCTTTCGGCAGTGATCAGGCTTACACGCAATAGCGCAGAGGCCCTGGACTGCGACGAAAAGCTGTTTTGGCAAATTGTAAAGGCCGGTTTTAACCAGCGCCGCAAAACGCTGCGCAATGCCATATCATCATTGATCAACAAAGAACAGATGACCGGTAATACTACCCTCGATCTGCGGGCCGAGCGACTCACCGTTGCCGATTTTGTGAAACTCACCAACGAGGTGGCGGCAGGCAGAAGCGTTCAGTAAAATTTCCTGTTCCAAAAACTTTTTAAACCTCAAATTTTAACAAATTTTTGGTCGAAAACAGCATAAAAACAACCCCAAAACGCTCTAAAAACTTCGATTTTAACACTTTTTAACAAATTTTAACGCGGTTTTAACGTGTTTTTAAAACTTTAAAAAGTATTAATATCTTGATTGTCAATGAACTAATGTAAAATCAGGCTGTTTTTGGCCTGGTTTGTCTTAACTAAAGAGGCCGGTTTCCTGATGAAAAGGAAACCGGCCTGCTACTAATAAAGATAGTCAATTTTTTTGACTCTGACAATTACGTTTTCAAGCGTATCCATCCCTCGCCATAAATAAATCGCCAGACGCTGATTTGGGCGAATTAAATAATCATAACATTATAAAAAGTTAACAGAATTACAAACACCTTTGCGATGTTCTTTTTGCCTGTTCGTGGATTCCCCCTACTCCCGCGAAGCCCTGACCGGATTAATATGAAAATGAAAAAACAATTATCAATAGCGCTACTGGCCTTGTTTATGATAACAGGGCAGCTTATGGCACAAACCGCCAAACACGTTATCTTTATTACCATTGATGGGTTCCGGCCTGATTTTTACCTCGACAGCGAATGGCAAACGCCTAACCTGCGCGCGCTGATGAAAGATGGGGCTTATGCCAAAGGCGTAAACAGTGTATTCCCGTCCATGACCTATCCTTCGCATACTACCATAGTTACGGGTGTGCAGCCCGCCAAACATGGCATATTTTATAACAATATATTTACCCCCGATGGGGCGCCGCAACAACCTTACTGGCAGGATAGTTCCATCCACGCACCTACCATCTGGAAAGCCGCCAAAGAAAAAGGCATGACCGTTGCTTCGCTCTACTGGCCGGTATCTGCCAATGCTCCTGTAGATTATAACATCCCCGACATAGGTGGCCTGGGCGATGAGGTTCGCGCGCAGTATTCCTTACCGCAGGGTTTTTACGCCGAGGTGAAAAAAGAGGTGTTTGGTGGCGTTGATAAGATAGATGCCGGGAAAAATCAGAACATAGCTAAGATAGCCGCGTTTGTGATCAAAAAAAGTAAGCCTGAGCTGATGACTATTCATGTATTTTCTGTCGACCATGCAGAACATGTTGAGGGGCGTTACGGAACAGAGGTACAAGAAGCGGTGGCCGATGCGGATGCCGCCGTAGGCATTATCGTAGATGCCTTGAAAGAAGCAGGTATATGGGAAAGTACGGTATTACTCATAGGGGGCGACCACGGATTTTATGATGTAAAAAAGACGATCGCGCCCAATGTATGGCTAAAAGAAGCCGGCTTGATCAACGACCTGAAAACCGGCGACTGGAAAGCGCAATTCAATGCATCCGGCGGATCTGCTTACCTGTACCTGAAAGACCCTGCCGATAAAGCTACCGCCAATAAAGTAAAAGCACTATTGGAAGCACAGCCCGACAGCGTGAAGCAATATTACCGCATCATCAGCAGGGAACAATTAACCAAAGGCGGCTATAACCCCAACGTTGCCTTCGCAATTACCGGCGAGCATGACGCCGCATTCAGCGCAGCCAGCACCGGCAACGCCGTAAAAGCTGGCAAGGGCGGTACACACGGGCATTTCCCCGACACCAAAAATATCCGTACCGGCCTCATAGCACATGGCCCGGGCATTCACAAAGGCGCTGTGATCGAAGAAATGAACCTGCGCGATATGACGCCCATCATGGTAAAACTTTTGGGCATTCCGTTTCCAAAAGTGGATGGAAAGATACCGGCAGGATTATTGAAATAGTTAGCTCGGACAGCTTTACATATTCTTTGTCATCCTGAGGAACTAAGGATCTATTCTACAATTGAAAAGTTCAATAATAGATGCTTCACTGCGTTCAGCATGACAAACTTCGAACAGCGTGGGAAGCGAAGGAGTATGTCATCCTGAACTTGTTTCAGGATCCCACAGGATGAGTAATCACCATGCGTACAACTTGCCATATGGAATGCCTAAATAAATTCGGCATGACTTTAGTTTTCATACAAAAGTTCCCCCTTCAGGGGGTTAGGGGGCTATCGGGATCACTACCGGCGTGTCCTGCATTTTTTTAACCATTTCGCCCATGCGTTTAATGAACAGGTAGTTGGCAGTGCCGCCAATCACGGCACCTACTACGGGTACCATTCTTTCGGCGGTGCGGGTGCCCAGCACCATCAGAAATTTTTCGGCAATGCCCTCCATCATGGTTTTGGATATGGCCACGCCGGCCTCTACCCGCAGCGAGGTAGCTACCAGGCCCATAAACTCGTTAAATTCCATTTGGTAACTGCCCTTGTTATAATACATAATGGCCATGGTTACCCGGAATTGCTGGGTAATAAGGTTGGCAAAATCAATAGGTAAACCGGCTATCAGCGTAACCATACCGCCGCTGCCAGCAACAGCACCCGAGCCTGCAGCCATCAGCGCGCACTGATTTATAAACTTATCCAACCCCATTTTGTCGACCCCTTTTTTGATCTTAAACTGATCAATGTGGTTAAATATCTGCTTAAAACCACTGTCGGCCAGCTTTTCGGCCTGGTGTCTTATATCGGTACCCAATTTTTTTAATCTGATGAGTTTCATCTTTTGCAATTATTGATTTAGTGAATTATTGAATTAGTGATTTCATATCCTTTGCATGTGAAAAACTTCACGGATGCTTTATCGCCTATAAATCAATAACCTAATTAATAACAAAGCTATTCCCGTGCCAATTTGTAAAGGCCAGCAAAATGGCAGTCGGTTATTTTGATGCTGATGGCCAATGAAATAGTTTTTCGGGCTTAAATGGTCGCTGTAATTTTCTTTGCAACCTGATTGAAATTATCCAAAGAAGTGGTTGACGTTATTTTGTTTACTTTGATATTGAACACTTTTTTTTCTTTTCTAACCATTATAAAATAAAAGTGCTCGTTGTCGGTATGAAAATAGGCTTCATCGCCCAAATTATCCAGGACCTTGATTCCGTTATGTTCATTGGCGGTTTTGGTGTCCGTATATTTCTTTTGTGCCGAAGAAACCTGGTCAAATTGTTCCAGCAGAAAATAGATAGCGCCTGTTCTGCTGCTTTTTACGTCTTTCACATTTGCTTGGTATCCACACAGATATCTCGAAATTCCCTTTTCTTTTTTGGTCGAATTGTCGGTCAGGTGAAGCTTTTCACCCATTATTTTTTCCGCATCGGTCAGGGTCAATAGTTTGGCTGCAATAAGGGATGTATCAACCCGTGTTGTTTTGTGGACAACCGACCCTGATACCCGGGTACAGGCATAGGCCATTATACCCGCGATGATCAAAAGGATGATTTTTTTCATGGTTATGTAAATTGCTGTATATCAATTTATTAATATAACGAAATTCCGCTGCGTGTATTGTTAAAAATGAACTGATGGTTATTTATTGGGGGTGGAAACCAATCATTGGACAGCTATAAATTTATGCTGGAAGCCAGGTTGCAGAGTCGACTCACCCGGTCCGCGCTCCGCTGGACCACCCTCTCTCCGGCTTCGCCGCAAAGAGGGTAAAGAAAAGAGAAAGAAAACCCCTATATGCGCGAAGCGGAGAGAGAGGTGACGAGCACAGCGATGTCGGGGTGAGTCGATACCGCGTTCAAACTATTGCTTTTATTTGGACGCCACCACCTCGCCTTTGTCATCCAGGGTTTCCATAATGGGTTGGTTTTGCTGATTGATATAGATTCTGATGCGGGGACGGCCTTTATCATCACGCAAAAATAAACCAACCTCGCCTTTGCTGTTCTTGCCTACAAAAAGCCGCTCGGCAGTTATAACGCCAGGTTGTTGTAGTTTTTTGATACCGGCATTGTACTTGGCGGTATCGTTTAGTTTTTTTAATGAATCGGCATAGGCTACCACTTTTACCGTAGGAAAACTGTCGTATTTATCCCACAGTTTTAAACCATAACTACGTTGCAGGCTGCCTGCATCTTTGTCCTGGCTATATTGGATCTGCATGATCTGGTCGTTCTGGTACTGATCGATAGAATAGGTCATGCTGGCGCTCTTTTTATCGCCATCATAAACCAGTCCGCCGCATTCGTCGCCATCATCATTAAAAAATATCATACCGGCGGGACGGTCGCGTTTGGGCAACTCTTTACCACCTGTGGCTCCCGGGTGCTGGCGTTCGCGGTTACTGATGGCCATGCGGACTTGGCCACTGGAGTCGACAATATCAAGGCGCTCAGCAGTGATATGTTTAAAATGTTCGGCGTTGTTGGTTTGCCTCAGTACCATGATCATTAATATCAACACCACCACGGTTAAAACGCCCGCGTATATTTTTAATGCTTTAATTTGTTTCTGTAAATTTTCCATAATTGGGATTTGTTGCTGAACAAATATATTAAAATGGGAGCGAAACGACTCACCCGATCTGCGCTTCGCTGGATCACCCTCTCTCCGGCTTTGCCGCAAAGAGGGGATTTTTTCTTCACGCGTCATTGCGAGGTACGAAGCAATCTCTACATATGCAGATCGACCATGCATATTTTCTCTGTATAGTATAGAGATTATTAATATTGTGTTTGTTTTTATAGGTATTAATGAGCTCCCCCCGGTCGGTTGTCTTCGTACCTCGCAATGACGCTATTTATTAATATTTTTAACCCTCTTTATGGCAAAGCCAAAGAGAGGGTCGGCGAGCGCAGCGATGCCGGGGTGAGTCGATGCCAGCGTTCAAATACGCTCTAATCACAATTATATTCCAACTGTAAAAATGAGGGATACAATAAATAGCTGATGGCTAATAACATGAGGTTTTGTAAATTCGCCCTTTCCTAATATTTTGAAATTGAAAAATAACATTCTTATTGTTGACGATGTGCATCCCATATTTATGGAGATGGCCACCGCCAAAGGTTACCAGTGCGATTATAAACCATTGATCAAAGCCGACGAAGCCCTGCAGATCATAGGCGATTATGCCGGGTTGGTGATCCGCTCCAAATTCAGGGTTGATAAACAGGTGATAGATGCTGGTGCCAACCTACGCTTTGTGGCCCGCGCCGGCGCCGGTATGGATAATATTGACGAGGCTTATGCCGCCGAAAAAGGTATCAGCCTCATCAATGCGCCCGAGGGTAATTCTGATGCCGTTGGCGAACATGCCATTGGTCTGCTATTATCCTTAATGAACAATTTAAACAAAGGGGATGCCGAGATACGCGGCGGAAGCTGGCAGCGCGAGGCCAATCGTGGTTTTGAGCTTAAAGGTAAAACCGTGGGTATTATTGGCTATGGCCACATGGGGCATAGCTTTGCCCGTAAGCTGTCGGGCTTCCAGGTGGATGTGATAGCCTATGATAAGTATAAAACCGGCTTTAGCGACCGATACGCCCGTGAGGTGAGCATGGAGGATATCGTGAAGCATAGCGACGTATTAAGCCTGCACATTCCACTTACCCCCGAAACAAACGGACTGGTGGACGACGAATATCTGTTCCACTTTAAAAAGCCTATATTTTTTATCAATACATCGCGTGGTAAAACCGCTAAAGTAAGCGCTGTGCTAAATGCTATTAAACAGGGTAAAATACTGGGGGCCGGTTTAGATGTGCTGGAGGTTGAAAAATTCCCGGCCCTGGCCGAACAGGTATGGTTTGATGAACTGCGCCAAAACGGCCGTGTGCTGCTTAGCCCTCATGTTGCCGGCTGGACATTTGACTCGTACCGGAAAATAAGCGAGGTAATGGCAGAGAAGCTGGTTGCTGTTGGGGAATAGTTCATGGTTGATGGTTCATAGATCATAGTTCATAACAGGAGCAAATATTTGTTACGACCATGAACTATCCACCAAATGCTTTGGCCATGAACTGTTAACTATGATCTATTAGCTAACCGGCTTTGCCGGTAAATAAATTTGGATATTAAAATTTAAATAACTTATCTTCGTTAAATACAAAAGCAAGACTATGTAGGCTCGGGCCCATGTAGTCTTGTTTGTTTTTAGAGTCATTGCGTCCTTCTTAAAACAAGGGGGGCGGTTTTTTTTGGATGACCAAAAGAATAAACATTTAATAATTTATTGTTATGGCAGAGGTATCATACTTTACCAAAGATGGTTTAGAGAAATTAAAAGAAGAATTACAGCGATTAAAAACTACCGGACGTTCGGATATATCAAAGGCTATAGCCGAGGCACGGGATAAAGGTGACCTTTCTGAGAACGCGGAATACGATGCGGCGAAAGAAGCGCAGGGCTTGCACGAAGCTAAAATAGCGCAGATGCAGGAAACCCTGGCTAATGCGCGTTTGCTTGATGAGTCGAAACTGGATGTATCAAAAGTATTGGCTTTATCTGTTGTAAAGATCAAGAATGTTAAAAACGGCGCTACCATGAGCTACCAGCTGGTATCAGAAAGCGAAGCTGATATGAAAGCCGGTAAAATATCGGTTACATCGCCTATTGCTAAAGGCTTGCTGGGTAAAAAAGTTGGTGAAACCGCCGAGATCACCGTACCCGCCGGTGTTATCGAATTTGAAATACTAGAAATTAGCAGATAAGTTCATTTGTGAATGGTTGATTAGGGGAGTGGTTGATTAAGTTTTAAAAAATCGTTAACCCAATCAACCACCCACTTAATCAACTTAATAAACTACTCACCAACCATGAGCATTTTTTCAAAAATAATAGCAGGCGAGATCCCTGCGCATGTAGTAGCTGAAAGTAATGAGTTTTTGGCTTTTTTGGATATTAGTCCACTGGCCGAAGGGCACGTGCTGGTGATACCCAAAAAAGAGGTTGATTATATATTTGACCTGGATGATGAAACCTATACCGGGCTGCATATTTTTGCGAAAATTGTGGCCACAGCGCTGAAAAAAGCTATCCCTTGTAAAAAGGTTGGTGTGGCGGTGATCGGTTTAGAAGTACCCCATGCCCACATCCACCTGATACCCATGAACCGGGTTGACGACATGAACTTTGCCCGCCCCAAACTAAGCTTTACCCAGGAAGAGCTTAGTGCCACAAAAGAAAAGATCAAAGCCGCGTTGAAGGATTGAGTTGTTAGATGTGCAGATGTGCGAATATGCAGATTAACTCCGTTGAGGGCTTCGCCGTTTCAAATATTTAGGTAAAAAACAATTGTCATTCTGAGCGGAGCGAAGAATCTGATCTACACCATACAAGTCTGCGAATAGATCCTTCGCTGTGCTCAGGATGACAAACCTTTATGTGGTAGAGTTTGGTAATCTATAATTGGAAAATCATATCATCTGCACACCTGCACATTTTTCACCCCATATCTATTTCACAATTCTTTTCACATTATCTTTCACAAAAGTATCCCAGCCGGAGTATGATTTTTTGCTGCCGGTTTTGCTGCCTGTGGATATGCGTTGAAAGGAATGGCAAACGGCAACGGCAAGTCCGTCGGTTGCATCCAGAAAATCGGGAGTTTCACTGAATTTCAGGAGGGTTTGCAGCATGGCGGCCACCTGTTCTTTGGTAGCGTTGCCATTACCCGTGATGGATTGTTTTATTTTGCGGGGCGCATACTCCGTAATGTCGATACTGCGTGAGAGCGCAGCGGCCATAGCCACACCTTGCGCCCGGCCCAGTTTGAGCATTACCTGTATGTTTTTGCCGTAAAATGGAGCCTCAATGGCCAGGCAATCGGGTTTGTAATTATCAATAAGGGCTACCGTTTTTTCGAAGATGCGCTGCAGTTTGAGCATATGATCATCCATCTTGTCCATTTTCACTACGCCCAGGGCCAGCAGTTCAATTTTTGGTCCGGTTTCTTTAACCAGGCCATAGCCCATCACGGCCGTTCCGGGGTCGATGCCTAAAATAATACGCTCTTTGGTGTTTGCTTGCTGCACATTTCAAAGGTAGTTATATCGGAGCAAAAGCGGAAGGTTGAAGGGTGAAAGCTTTTACTCTTTTAAAATCGCCATATACTGCTCCCTGCTGATCATGCGGGCACCCATTGATGCCATGTGATCGGTATGTACCTGGCAATCTATCAGCTTATAAAGACCGCTTTGGCATACGTGGATGAGCGCGGTTTTGGAGGCATTGCTTACTTTGCTAAACATACTTTCGCCGCAAAAAACATCGCCTACCTGTACGCCGTAAATACCACCAACCAATTCCTGATTTTGCCAAACCTCAACAGAGTGGGCATGGCCTTCGGCATGCAGCCGGTTATAAGCCGCTTTCATATCATCGGTGATCCAGGTACCATCCTGGCCCACACGTGGAACGGTGGAGCAGGCTGTGATCACCTCGTTGAAACAGGTATCGGCAGTAACGCTAAATCTGCCTGAGTTGAGTACACGGCGCATGGAACCGGATATGTTGAGCTCCTGCGGATAAAGTACAAAACGTTCATGCGGCGAATACCACAGGATAGGCGTATCATCACTATACCAGGGGAAGATGCCGTTTTGATAGGCCAGCAGCAGGCGCTTGGTCGACAGGTCGCCGCCGACAGCCAAAAGCCCGTCTGGTTCGGCCAGATTGGGCTCAGGAAATACTAAACGTTTATCGAGCCTGAATATCATCAGGCGCAAATTTAAGCTTTGCGGCGAATCACCAGTTTTTTATTTTGAGCTTTAGCTACCGCATCTAAATAAACCTGCATTTCGGTGTATTTAGCGGCCGGTATTACCTGGTTATTTAAGTTAAATTTAGCAGTACAGGTCACCTGGTTTTTGGTAGCATCGTACTGATACCTGGCCTCATAGTTACCATACGTAAATTTCAGGTTTTGATCGGTAGGAAGCGTTTCCATTTCAAAACCTGCTGGCAGATCAATAGTGGTTACACAGGTTTTAGCAACCGGGGCCGTGAAATAATAATTGGTTTTTCTTTTCTCTTCGGCGGGCAGGGTAAGGTCCCAAAGCATAAAGGCCAGCGGACGATAAAATTGCTTATCGCCGGTAGCGATGTCACAAAACTTATCATACTCCATATCAATGTTTACCTCCTTAAAGCCTTTGGTATCATCGGCGGGTTTAAAGGTGAAAACAGAGGGCTGTTTAATATCCAGGTGTTTTAACAGGTACTCTTTTTGTTCGTCGGCCTTGTAGGTGGGCAGTACATCAACAAACATACTGCGATACTCACCGCTGCTTAAAATATTGATGTGGGCTTTGGCGCCGCCATCGGCATCCAGTACCAGGTGCACCTGGCCGTTAAGCTGGTTGTCCTGCGGATTGCTGCGGGGCGTGTTTACCAGTTTGCCACCTTCGTCTGTGATTAACAGGGCGTTGCGGTTTTCGGTAAATGGGCCTAGTTTGCCAAATGCGGTTGTGCTGCTGGTGCACTCCAGCCAGGTGGTATCATTTTTAAAGGGGATACACAATATGGCATGGTTAAAGGAATTACTGGGAAATGCCTGATTGGCGGGTTCTGCATTATAACCAGCTCGGATAATGGCGTAATTTGATGGAATATTTACCGCCTTAAGCAAAGCCCTCATGTAGTTGGAAAGCGCCTTGCAATCGCCGTATTTTTTCTGGTCGACAAAAGTTGCCGGGAAGGGTTTGAAACCCCCGATACCTAATTGGATACCTACGTAGCGCATGCTTTTTTGCATGTAGTTATACAAAAAGCGGGCTTTCTCTTTATCGGTTTTGATGGTATCGGTCATTTGTTTTATCTGGGCGATACGTTCGGGACTTAAGGAAGAAACATCATCATTTAATGATTTGATCCAGTTACCGAATGATTGCCAGCTGGTAAAATCGCCGGGATAACCATAACAGTTGAAAGTACTTAATGCGAAATTGATTTTGGGGATGATGGTCCAGTTTACAATATGTTCCTGTTTTTTGATAGCCTTTAGGTTTTTAACTGCCCAGGTATAAGTGTCGAGGCCATCGGCGTTGCCTTTAACGGGGTTAATATTGAAATTACTGTTTTGGTACCTGAAACCTATGGCCGGGTTTACCGAGATCTTGCAATATTCGTTTTGTACGGCTTGTTCCATTTTGTCCTGTACATACCAACTGTTCAGGCTAATGAAACTGCTTTCGTCCTCTTCGTATTTAATTTCAATAGTTGCCGGATAGGCGGCTATGGCATGACGTATGGCCAAAAAGCGCTGATCGGTTACCATGGTCTCATCGTCAGCAGCCGAGCCATCGTACATATCGCTTTTGTGGTATTTTTTGATCAGCAGGCCGGCCGCATTATAAATGTTTATCTCGATGCCGCTGTATGAATCGTATTTTTTGTTGTAGGGTAATATAAAGGTAGCGTCTGCATCGCCTTTATCATTAAGCACGGTTACAATGCTATGCTCCTTGGTGACCTGCCTGCCTGCTTCCTTCACAATAGTTTCACGTGCTTCATAGCGAATCACCACGTTAGCATCCTCTTTTAATGAATCGGGTATAGTTGAGGCTATGTACAGATCTTTAGGGATGTTTTTATCCTGGCTGTAGCCATGACTATAGAGTGCGCATAAGGCTGCTATAGTTAATAGCAGCCTGTTATATTTTTTAGTAAACATGATTTATCAACCTTTTTTGAGTACCACCTGCTCATTCAGCATTTCGTACATTTTTTTACAGAATTCATGAAACTCAGGATAGTTCTCTTTAAAATACAGGGATTGTTTAAAATCAACATTAAGCCTGATCATGATGGAGCCATCCTGCTCGGCTACCATACGCCTGAAAACAATGCTTTTATCAGGTATCATCATGGTAACGCTTTTGGGCATGGCGTCAATTTTATAGCCGGCCGGTAATTTAAAAATGCCGGTTATGGCATAGTTATCGCGATAGCCGAAGTCGATATCTGTAACGCGGTTTTCGTTCAGGAAAGGATTTGTTTTAAGGTCGGTGAACAGATTGGAGTTAAAATAAATGTAATTGTCATCAGCCCCGGTAAGATCCAGGTTAAAGTCCATTTTTTGCTGCAACGGCAGGGTATCAACCTCCATATTCTCAAACTTAACCGCTGCTATTTTCATGTTATTGTTGTCGTTGCGCAAAAAGTCGATGTATTTTTTTTCACCATCGGTTTTATATTTCTTGATACAATTAACGCGGTTATAAACAAAGCTGCTGATATCGGCAGTTCCGGTCATTTTACCTTCGGGTTTTATTTCGGCGTTGATGAGTACCACCTGCCTAACGGGGTCTTTATCATCTAAAAAGGCGAGATCATAAACTTGGTCATCCTTATTGATATATAAACCAAATGAGTTTAAATAGTTGTTAGGTACCTGGTTGTAAATATTGTATTTGCTGGTGGCATCAAGCACATAGTATTTATTGCTGTCAACCGGAACATAAGCCACCGTGGTATTAAACTGATAATAGCTTGGATAAGCCGGGTTAACACGACCATGACTACGGGTACTCACGAGCATTGGGTATACTTTAACCCCCGATTTTTTGAGCAGATGGGTGAGTATCAGGTTGATTTCGGTGGAGTTGCCTATCTTTTTTTCCCAGGCCTTTACCGTGCCATCATTAGTATAGCGGGCATAGTAATCGTTCCATTTCAGGGTGTTTTTAACCTCGTTAAATAAGTAGGCGATCTTATCATCGTCGGTTTTGAGGCTTTTGGCTTTGGCAATAATGGCTTCTTCGCCTGCAAGTTTACGGTTTATCTGGCCGCCAAAATCTTCTTCGTCTGCCTTGTTCTGGCCAACTTTTTTCCAGGAATCTTGAAAAGTTTGCGTGAAGCCATTAGTTGGTTTGATACTTAACAGCTGAAACAGGATGCGTTCTGAGTTATCATTACGGGAACTCATAAACGGCTCGTCTTTTAATGAAGGAATGTTGGCCAGTGCCTGGATATGGGCGTTACTTGAATTGGTTTTATCTACCACATAAGGGGAGTGTACATTTACCAGTTGTTTATAATATAAAATATCAGGTACATTGGTACTTAGCTCACTATAACGGGTTGGCAGGTCACTTTGGAAATACCAATCCGGAAGGTCAACAGAGGCAGATGTTAAGCGGTATTTGTACTCCAGGATAGACCCTGGCTTTACGTTCGGAAAAGAAAATACCATGGCCGAGCGGTACTTGTCTATCAGTTCGGTAAATATTTGCTTTTTATCAACTTTCAGTATTTCAACCGCGCCATTGGTGGAGTTGATAGTTTGTGCCTGCAGGCCGGTAATATATTCGAGGCGGTTGGCGCTATAATATTCTATGCGGATGTTGGCTTCGGATTTGCCATTATCATTAAATACTTTGATACGCTTGTGCCTTTCGGTCACAATGTTATAGGTTTGGTCAAAGTAAACCTCAGCTTTGTCAAAAAGGATCTCGGCGTTGGCGTCTTTTTCAAAATCGCAGGCTTTTAGTTCCAGATCGGCTTTATCAACTTTGCCAAATGCTTGTGTGGTGGGTACAGGTGCGGGTGTTTGCGCTTTGGCAGCAACTGCCATACACCCTAAAAGGAATAGGGTAAAGATTCTGTTCATGTGCTAAGGTTTAATCAGTAGTGACAAATAAATTACTAAAGTAATATAGCAATTTAATAAAATGAAAATAAAAAAACAATTTAATAGAGTTAATTGTATTTGCGCTTGTTTTTGATCAAAGAGCTGACCGGTAGGCCTGTAATTATTTGAAAGGCTGGCGCGCATAGTAAATAGAATATAATTTATATATTGCTTTACTGTAATTTTGGCATCAGCAAAATAAAGGTTGTGCTTAAATGTATGCCATTTGTTGAACTGGCATTTGGATTGATATACTGTAATTAATGAAACAAAA
>Ga0105237_10006340_pt1 | contig 13149 bp, 16 predicted proteins | sample KBSC24metaG_FD_81520 | JGI IMG/M metagenome (GOLD analysis project Ga0105237, IMG submission 81520) | Corn rhizosphere microbial communities from Kellogg Biological Station, Michigan, USA - KBS C2-4 metaG | ecosystem: Host-associated > Plants > Roots > Rhizosphere > Soil | place: Michigan, USA...
CACAAACCCGGCGCCCAGGGCGTATGCGAGCGCGGGCGCAAAAATGAACCCGCGGGCTTCCACTCCGATCACGGTATCGACGCCGATTCCCGCATATCGATCGCGGAAAGCGTCGATTGTGGCTCTCAGACCAGCGGCATCTTTGAGCAGCGTGGTGATGTCATAGAAAAGAATCCCGGGCTTAGGGAAGTCCGGCACTTCGCGGATGAGCTTCTTCAGAGTGTCCAATGTTCCAGTTTAGCCCGTGGGTATTTTTCAGCGCGTGGCTATTACATAACGCTTACACAGCAGACTCCGCAGCCCTGCTACGTTTGAAGTATAGGGATCGTCCCCGCCGCCGTCCCGACCAGCCTTCAGGAATCCATGAACACTCAAACCGTGCCATTCGTGAAACGCGATGGCATCAACTGGACCAGCGTTATTACGTTCACGCTCTTTCACGCCGGAGCTATCGCAGCCTTTTTCTTCTTCACCTGGCCCGCCTTTGTCACTTTTCTCGTTCTCTACTGGGTGTCGCTCAGTCTGGGAATCGGCATGGGTTATCACCGGCTGCTGACGCACCGGGGTTATAAAGTCCCAAAACCGCTGGAATACGCGCTCGCGGTGTGCGGTTCACTGGCGCTCGAGGGTGGGCCGATTCCGTGGGTCGCGACGCATCGGGTCCACCACAAACACTCCGATCAGGAGGGCGATCCGCATACGCCGCGTGACGGGAAATGGTGGTCGCATCTGGTCTGGATGCTGGTGGGGGATGCAAGCAACGCGAATATCGAAGACTCCGCGCGCTTTGCTCCCGATCTGATGAGAGATCCGTTCCACGTCTGGCTTTCGAAGTTCCACTACATCCCGATCACCATCAGCGCGATTCTGCTCGCGTTTGGCGGTCTGCCATTTGTGCTGTGGGGTTTGTGCATGCGGGTGACGCTGGGCTACCACGCCACCTGGATGGTCAACTCACTCACGCACTTCAGCGGGAAACGCCGCTTTGCCACGCGGGATGACTCCCGAAATAATGCCCTGGTTGCGATGGTGACGTTTGGCGAGGGCTGGCACAACAATCACCACGCGCATCCCACCTCGGCCCGTCATGGTCTCGCGTGGTACGAAGTCGATATGACCTGGATGCTGATTTCGATGCTGCGGAAACTCGGCATTGCTACCTCGGTGCGTGAGGCCAGCATCGAAGGGCAGAGTTCCTAGAACAGCACTTCGAAGTCAAACCGGTAACGCCGGTGGTAGTTCCCGAAGTAAACACCGTACTGCGGGTCCGCCACGTTGTTGTGGATCGAAAGCGCGTTGAAGTGATTGGTCAGGTTGTAACCAGTTACCGACAGCCGGATTGTGTATTTCGAGCTGACTTTAAAGTCACGCAGCAGGCGGGCGTCGCCCGAAAAGAAACGCGGGAAGCGGGTCGCATCGCTGTTGGGAATTCCCACAAACTGCTGCTTTGCATCGAGAGCAACCCAAGGGAAGCCGTTCCGATATTCGATGATCGGCAGGATCTTGAATTCCTTGAAGGGGATGTTCAGATTGCCCCAGAGCAGGAAACGGTTGGGCAGATCACCAGACAGATTCGAGTACAGGTTCCGGCGAATCTGCGGTTGCGGGAAGTTGCCCACGAAGCTGTCGAAATCATTCTGACTACCTTCTGCCCGGCTCCGCACGTAGCTGAAGATCAGCTGCTGATCCCCTTCGAGACCCACTTTGGCGGTGATTTCCGCCTGCCGGTAGCGGGACTCCCCATTGCCGTTGAGCACGATTTCATTCGTGGTTCCCAGAATGTCCGGCTCCAGAATAATCAAACCCACTGAGCGGTTGTCGGTATACACGCCGCGCAGCCGGAGCAGTCTGCCGAAGCTGTGCTCCAGCTGGCCGTTCCACGTCACCCCGCGAGGCGAGAAGCCGCCAGCTACGCGTTCGCCCCGCACCAGAAACGAGCGAGGGCCAGTGACGCTGCCGATCACGTTGACGAACTCCTGGGGAGGCCCGATCGGCTGGCCATCCGGTCCGTAATCGGTAATGATTCGATTGGGATAGCGGCCGAAGGTATAGACGTTCAGCGGGATGTGGTCGTAGAACTGTCCGAAGCCTGCGCGCACAACGGTGCGGCCATTGGCGAAGGGAGTCCATGCGAGACCCGCCCGCGGCGCAATACGCAGACTGTCCGCCAGGCGCTGGTGCTCCACCCGAATCCCATAATCGGCGGACACGTGGGAGTTCAGCGTCCAGTGGTCCTGGGCGTAGCCGGTAAACTCCAGATCGGTACGGGCGAAAGGCAGCGACGGTTTGAAATCGATGCGCTCGAGCAGATTCCCCACCGCGTCCAGAATCTGCACCGGGCGGTACGTGTAGCGTCCGCGGTCGCTCGACACAGTGAGCGAAGTTCCGAACTTCCACTGATGCACGCCAATCCCGTGATACGGTGCGGGGGACCAGATTTCCAGCCATTCCCGACGCCAGGCATCCCGGGAAGAGGTCCCAAAGTAGTTCCCCCGATTGCCCTCGGGCGTCAGAATCATCTCCTGTGAACCTTGAGAGCCGATGAAGGTGTGGAACCGCTGCATGGAGAGCGACGTGTCGAGAGTGCCGCCAAACAGTCCCAGGTGATGGGCGAGGGTCGCGACGTAATTGCGCTGCGCGTAGCTGGGGGAAACGCTCTGCGGGTTGAAGAACTCCGGGTTTACGAAGTTCACATGTTCCGGTGCGAAGTGGTAGGAGAAGTTAATGATCTGGCGCTGGGAAGCGATGTAGTCGATCTGCGTAAACGAGTTCACGCGCTCCCGCTTTGATTCGTTGAAGGGGAAGGGCAGGGTGCGGTTGGGTGATTTGTCGAGGAAATAGAGCAGGGCCGTGATGATGTACAGGCGGTCTTTGATCAGTGGGCCGCCGATAGACGCGCGCGGGGTTTCATTCCGAATGCCCCGCATGTGGTAGCTGCGGATGCGGAAATCGGGGAATGGATCATTGAGATCCGCATGAAATTTGTCGCCGCCCCGGCGGGTTTCGACCGCCACCACGCTTTGGGTGAAGCGGCCATACTGGGCAAGAAAAGGCGTGCTGAGCACGTTGACCGACTCGATGCTGTCGAGCGGCACGGTCTGGCCGAACTTGCCGGTGGCGGGGTCTGTTACGTCGCTCTGGTTGACGACGAGAGAACTGCGCTGCTCGCCGGAGCCGTCGAGTTTGAGCTCGCCATCAGGAGAGCGGACCACACCAGGCACCAGCGGCAGGGCATCGGTCACAGATGCCGGATTGGTGGGAAGCGTCTTCACTTCCGCAGGCTTCAGCTGGTAGTTCTGAGAGGCGGTCTGCTCGACTGGTACCGGTGCGGAATCGGTCACCTCAACGCTGGAGCGATTGATTTGTGGGTTGAGAGTGAGGCTGACTTGTACCTGACCTTCTCGGGTGATCTGCGCGGTGCCGCGGCTCTCTTCGAAGCCATCCTTCGAGGCGCGGATCGTCCAGACGCCGCAGGAAAGGCCTTGAAACTGGACTGAGCCCTGGGAGGATGTCGCTTTCACAGCTGGCTCGGCAGGGGGCCCCGATTCGGGCGGCTCGGGGGTGATACGAACTTTGGCGTCGAAAACAGGACTCTGCTGGGAATCCCGCACGATCACGTTCAACTCACCAGGACCACAGATCTGAGCCAGAGCAGGGAGGCAGAGCAGGGTTCCCACCGCGAGCCGCACAAACCAGACAGATGACAAATTTACCAAACTTTAAGAATATAGGACGGCGTGTGCCAAGGGCACCAGGATTTTACGAGAATTCAGCTATTCGCCGAGCAGGTCGGGACGAAGCCGGCGCGTTTTTTCGATGGCTGCCTGCTTCCGCCAGCGGCGGATCTCGGCGTGGTTGCCTCCGAGCAGAACTTCGGGCGCTTTCCACCCCCGAAAGTCGGCAGGTCTGGTCCACTGGGGGCAGTCGAGAATCCCGTCTTCAAACGATTCGTTGACCGCTGAATCCTGATTGCCCAGCACGCCCGGGAGCAGTCGCGCCACGGAGTCGATCACGACTGCCGCTGCGAGTTCGCCGCCGCTCAGAACGTAGTCCCCGATGGAGATTTCATCGTCGGCGAGGTGTTCCGCAATTCGTTCGTCTACGCCTTCATAGCGCCCGCAGATAAACAGCAGTTCTTCCGCCTGAATGTACTCGCGCGCGGTCGCCTGAGTGAATTTTCGGCCCTGGGCGGAGAGCAGGATGACCTTTTGCTTCGGGCTGCGTTCCGGCCAGATGGTCTCCACCGCCTCGAAGATCGGCTCGGGTTTGAGCAGCATGCCTTCGCCTCCGCCGAACGGCCGGTCATCCACAGTGCGATGCAGATCGTGGGTCCAGTTCCGCAGGTCATGGATGACGATTTCGAGGGAACCGTACTGCGCCGCGCGGGCTACCACGCCGTGTTTAAACGGCCCTTCGAAAAACTCGGGAAAGATGGTCAGCAGGTGGAACTTCATCGTGCGCGGCTACTTGCGGGACGCGGGAATATCGTTGATCTCTTCGAGACCTTCCGGCAGATCCACCCGAATAATTTTGGCTTCCAGCTGGACCTCAGTGCAGATGGCTTTGACGAAAGGTACCAGCATTCTGCCATCGTCGATTTCGAGCAGTGCGGGTCCGCCGAATTCTTCCCAGCCAGTTACTTTGCCGATGCGGCGGCCAGTGGCGCGGTCACAAAGATCGAAGCCCACCAGGTCCGAGTGGAAAAATTCGCCAGGCTCCAGTTCCACGCGTTCGGCTAAGGGGATGCGAACCTCCGCGCCTCGCAGTTTTTCCGCGTCGTTGATGGAATCGACGCCTGCGAATTTGAAAATGAGCGTGCCCGCGTGGTCCCAGACTTCTTCAATGTCGAAAGAGACATCCGCCAGGTGGGAATCTCCGCCACTGAGGGTGACTGAGGTGAGTGAACTGAAACGTTCGGGGCGGCTCGAAAGAGAAGAGGCCGTCAACTCGCCGCGATTCCCGCGAGGACGGCCTAATACTGCAACAGTAACCTGTTCCAAAGTTGGGTTATTCCAGAATTTCCAGCGTGAATCGCCGGTTGAGCTTCATGCCGGCCGCGCCCAGAATGGTGCGGATGGAGCGAGCGGTGCGGCCCTGCTTGCCGATCACTTTACCCAGATCACTGGGGGCGACCTTCAGTTCCAGAATCGTAATCTGTTCGCCTTCCACGGTCCTGACTGCCACTTCTTCCGGGATGTCGACCAGAGCTTTCGCAATGTCTTCAATTAACTGTTTCATCGACTTCCCTCCAACCAAAGCCCGGCGTCATCAGCGCCGGGTGCAACATCGGCCCGAGGCCGGAATCAGGCAGCGGCGACAGGCGCGGGATTCTTCTTGAGAAGCTTCGCAACCGTATCGGACATCTGTGCGCCGCACTTTGTCCAGTGGGCAATACGCTCGTGCTCCAGTTTCACAACGGCGGGTTCGGTAAGCGGGTTGAAGTGCCCCACTACTTCCAGGTTGCGGCTGTCACGGGCGCGTTCCTTCTCAATCACCACGATGCGGTAAAACGGCTTCTTTTTGGCGCCGAAACGCGCCAGTCTGATCATCAGCATTGAAATCTTTTCTTTCCTTCTAACCTAAGAACTTCTGAACGTAAATCGAAACTTCTGAAAAACACAAAACTCAGAACCTGTTTAAAATCCGGGTAATCCAAGTTTACCCAATCCACCGCGGGTCAGCTTTCCCATCTTCTTGCCGAGGAAACTCTGGTTGCCGCCCATGCCGCCCATCAGGCCGCCGGATAAACTCTTCATCATCTTACGAGCCTGCCCATACTGCTTCAGCAGGTCGTTTACTTTTTCGACCGACGTGCCGCTGCCGCGCGCAATGCGCCGCCTGCGGCTGCCGTTGATAATCATGTGATTGGCGCGCTCTTTGGGAGTCATCGAATCGATGATCGCCACAATGCGCGTCAGTTCACTCTCGTCCGGCTGCAGATTCTGCAGATCCTTCATCATGCCGACCTTCGGCATCATTTTCAGGATCGAATCGAGGGAACCCAGTTTGCGGAGCGCTTTTAACTGATCGCGGAAATCTTCGAGCGTGAACTCGTTGTCGATCAGCTTGCGCTGCATCTCTTCCTGCTGCTTCGAATCGAAGGCTTCCTGCGCCTTCTCGACGAAGCTGACAATGTCGCCCATCCCGAGGATGCGCGACGCCGCACGGTCGGGATGGAAAGGCTCGAACGCGTCCGATTTCTCTCCGGTACCGACAAACTTCAGAGGCTGACCCGTGACGTGCCGGATGGACAGAGCCGCGCCGCCACGGGCGTCGCCGTCCATCTTCGTCAGGATGACGCCGGTGATGCCTAACTGCTTGTGAAACTCATCTGCTGACTTAACGGCATCCTGCCCGGTCATGGCATCCGCCACAAACAGGATTTCAACCGGATTCAGAAGAGTCTTCAGCTGCTGGAGTTCGTCCATCAGCTGGTCGTCGATGTGCAGCCGACCGGCGGTATCGACCAGCAGGACGTCGCGGCCGTTGTTCGCCGCTTCGCGCCGAGCGGATCGCGCCAGATCGATGACTGCCGTCTCTTCCGGGGTGCCTTCGTAAATCGGTAATTTGTTGTCGCGAGCGATGATCGCCAACTGCTTGCGGGCGGCCGGACGGTAGATATCGACGGAAACCAGCTGCGGGCGGTGCCCGTTTTTCGTCAGCCAGCGGGCCAGTTTGCCCGTGGAAGTGGTTTTACCGGAACCCTGCAGACCGACAATCAGAAAGACGCTCGGCGGATCATTGGCAAAGCGAAGTTTTGCTTCGTGGCTGCCGAGGATTTTGATCAGTTCCTCGTTAATGATGCCGATGACTTGCTGATAGGGGGAGAGAGACTGAAGGACCTCGGTGCCCATCGCCCGAGTCTTGACCGCTTCGATTAACTGTTTGACAACTTTGAAGTTAACGTCAGCTTCCAGCAGCGCGACACGGACTTCGCGCAGCGCCACATCCATGTTTTCCGCAGTGAGGCGGCCTTCGCCGCGCATGTTTTTGAAGACACGCTGCAGTTTGTCTGAGAGATTATCGAACATGCTGGGGTTTTGGCGTCACTACGTGCAGTCTCACCTATTGTAGCGAAGGCGACACAGCGGCGCAAAAACCCCTGTCGTGCACTGAACTTAAAGCACCGGAAACAGCTACTACATATTGTAGAAGAACTGCTCGTACACGATCTTCCCGTCGGCGACTTTGTACACGCAAATTTCTTCCATGGTGAAGCGCTTGTTCTGCGGTTTGAAGGTCACGTCCATTTTCATCGCGACGGAGAAATGCGATCCAGCTACCAGAGGACCCTCTATTTTGACGGAGTGAACATCGTGGTTGGCAACCCACCATTCGCCTTTCGCCTTGATAGCGGCGATACCGCTCGATTCCCGTGAACCTCCCGGGGGTGCGCCGGCTTCCATGCTGACGATGTCGTCGGAGTAAAGCGCATCGGTCGCGCCGGAGAAATTACCTTCCGAACAGTATTTTACGAGGGCGTCCGCGACTTCCTGTGTGGTCATATTCTGTCTCTTCCCTGTGAAGAATTTCGAATGCGAAATCAGGTTACCACGTCCGCCCAAAGGCCGAATTTTAAGATTTTGTTAGCTCTTGATTTCCACCACAAGTGCTTCGAATGGCTTGTCGCTAAGGTTCTCTTCCTTGTGGGAAGCGGGGGTTCCCCAGGCGGCTTCGCCCTCTTTGTGCTGAACGACCGTAGCCTTGCCGTCCGCACCCGTAACCTGGAAGTTCTGGTCCGTCAGGTACACGGTTACGCGGTTCAGAGAATGCTCATGCATCGGCGCTTTTTCGTGGGGGCCGATTTTGACTCGAATCACGCGCACCTGATCGTTCTCGAACTCCAGTTTGTAATGCCGGGGGTCTTTCTTCAGCGGATCGAGAGCGGCGGTCACTTTCTTGCTCGTACCTTTGTTCTTCAGTTCTACTTCCACAATGTTGAAGGGTTGATCGCCGGTGACCTCGGGTGCGTGCATCCCATCCGCGGGGCTCCACACGACCTGATTTTCCTTCCAGTCGAAAACGGCAGGCTTCCGTCCGTCCTGATACTCGAACCGCTGCTGTCCGGCCTGCAGATAGATCATGACCCGGTTGACCTTGTGCTCATGGGCCTTGCCTTTCACGTGCGCCTTCTCGAGGGCGCGAACAACCTTCACCTGATCGTTCTCAAAAAGAGGGCCACCCGGAACGACCGGAATCGCGGCCAGGGCGGTGAAACCGACGCACGTAAGAATGGAAAAACTGCTGAGGGAGATTTTCATCGTCCCCTAGTCTATCCCCGTCCGGCTGACCCGGGCGAACAATTCCGTCTTCAAAACAGCCTCAATCGCGGCGGCACGGCCCTTCTTCAGATCGTGGCCGGCGCCTTCCAGCAGAATCAGTTCAGTGGGCGCGGGGATCAGGGTCAGCGCGGCGCGCAACTCATCGGGCGTGGCGAAATCATCTTTGGTGCCGTGGACGAACACGGCGGGCGTCCGCAGTGCGGGGAAATGGGCTGTGCGCAGTTGCTGTGGCTTCCCCGGAGGGTGCAGCGGATAGGAAAGCAACAGCAGGCCATCCACCAGACCGTTCTCCTCCGCTGCCAGCATGGTGGACTGCCTGCCCCCATAGGAATGCCCGCCCAGAAACACCGGCCCCGCGACCTGACCTCGAAGTTCCGCGACCGCTTCGCGCAGACCGGCTCGGTCGGCAGCGGCGCCAGACGGAGAGGGCGGCCCCGAGGGACGTTTTTGGCGGAATGCCAGATCATGGCGGACGACCCGGAAGCCCGCCGCGGTGAACGCTTCGTCCAGCTCGAGCAACAAGGGAGCTTTGGAATTCCCTCCTGCTCCATGGGTCAGAACCAGGCCTGCCTGAGACTTCTCGCGCATGGAAATAGCATAATGGCTAACGTCACTCTGATATGTGCCGAAGCATCAAAGTTCTGCGCCGTCCCGAGGCGGCTGCTACTCCGGAAGAAGTGTCTGCGGCCGCGCTGCAGTTTGTCCGGAAAGTCAGCGGCTTCCGTGCCCCCTCCAAAACCAATCAGGCGGCGTTCGACGCCGCCGTCCATGAGATCGCCCGAACCACCGAGAGTCTACTCCGGCGACTGCGCAAGGAAAAAACCACATGACCATTCTTGAAGAAATTATCGAAGTCGCGACGCCGACCGGACCGATGCGCTGTCTGCTGAGCCGCCCTGCGGCGGGAGGCAAGTACCCAGGGCTGCTGTTGTTTTCTGAAATCTTTCAGATCACGGGCCCCATCCGTCGGACCGCTAATATGCTGGCGGCGAATGGCTATGTGGTCGTGACTCCGGAGATTTATCACGAACTGGAGCCAGCGGGCACTGTTCTGGCCTACGACACGGCAGGCGCGGACGCGGGCAACGCGCATAAAATCGCAAAAGAAATTTCCGCTTATGATTCCGATGCGCGCGCCGCGCTCGATTACCTCAAGACGCGCACCGAGTGCACAGGCCGGCTGGGTGTGATGGGGATCTGCATCGGAGGCCATCTGGCGTTTCGGGCAGCCATGAATCCGGACGTGCTGGCGACCACCTGTTTCTACGCGACCGATATTCACAAAGGAAGCCTCGGAAAAGGGATGCAGGACGGTTCACTCGAGAGAGCGGGTGACATTCACGGCGAACTGCTGCATATCTGGGGCCGGCAGGATCCGCATATTCCGCTCGAAGGCCGGAACAAAATCCACGCGCGTCTGGAGGAGGTGGGGGCGAAGTTCCAGTGGATCGAAGTGAACGGCCAGCATGCTTTTCTGCGCGACGAAGGCCCTCGGTACGATCCTGTTCTGGCCAGACTCTGTCTGAATTTCGCCCTCGAACTCTTCCACCGGCGCTTGCATGGCGGGGACGAGACGAGCGGCGGCAGCGCCAACATCGGCAACCATTAAAAGACTTGGGGGCATGGGGCAGGGCGTCTTTGCGGGCGTAAGAGACAATAGGCGTTAGTGCCCCAGAACGCCCGTTGTTACGTCGAAATCTCTCGTTCCCGGCTGGCTGCGAATTACCGCGCTGTGCGTGATGCTGTGGCGCCATCCACCCAGGTGATCGGTGTCGTGAAGGCTGACGCCTACAGGCATGGAGCGCTGGAAGTGGCTCGTGTGCTCGAAGGGGAAGGCGCGCGCTGGCTCGCCGTCAGTTCGGTGGAAGAGGGCATTGCGCTGCGTTCTGCTGGCATAGCTGCTCGGATTCTCGTGATGGCTGGCGTGATGAACTGGGAACGCGACGCCGTGCGCGAATACCGGCTGACTCCCGTGGTGCACCATGTGGAGGAACTGAGGGTCTGGCAGGAGATTCTGCAGGATTCGAACGAGCGGTTCCAGGTACACCTGAAGATCGACACCGGCATGGACCGGCTCGGAACACTGGCTCCGGCCGCCGTGATCATGGAGGCGATTCGGTCTGCTCCCAGGGTTGAGGTGGAGGGCCTGATGTCGCACTTTGCCTCCGCAGCCGATTTCATCTCCACGCAGACAGACGAGCAGATTACTGCTTTCCACCAGATGGCGGAGGACCTTGCCCTGCGCGGCTTCCGTCCCTCCCTGATGCATTTTTCCAGCAGCAACGCGATTGCTTATCCACGCCGCAACGCGTGGCTGTCGCTGGTCCGGCCCGGGCACGCCATTTATGGCTACGTCTCACCGGCGCGCGGCGCCGCTCCTCCCGCGGCATTCACGGTAGCGCCTGCACTTTCCTGGAAGACGAAAATCGTTGCGATTAAAGACGTGCCTGCGGGCGCGAAGATCGGCTACGGAGGGTCCTTTGTAGCGGCTGCACCGATGCGCCTCGCAGTGCTCGCAGCCGGGTACGCTGACGGGGTGCCGCACAGACTGTCGAACAAGGGCAAGGTCATCGCGGGCGGGCGCTTCGCACCCATTGCCGGTACCGTCTCGATGGACCTTACGACCATTGACATCACCCTTTCGCCGCAGTTGAAGGTGGGTGATGAGGTCACGCTGCTGGGGCGCGAAGGCGATGTTTCTCTGGATGCCCAGCAGATCGCCCGCACGGCGGGGACTATTTCTTATAACGTGCTCTGTGGGATCAGTGCGCGGGTGAAGAGATTTTATACAGATTAGTGGGTGTGCCGGCTAGAGACTTTAACGAGGATCATCACTCAGGATGGGCTGCCCCAGTTGATGAAAGGAACCATCCTGCCATCTGTAACGAGTAGTGATGGTCCCCGATGAACAGCAATCCCCTTGTCGCTTCGCGGGATCATTCACGGTGACTTTAAGGTCGCCCCGGTCAATCGAGACATCGCGAAGGCCTTCATCTGCTCTTGATCCTGCTTCCAACCAGGCCATAACTTTTGGTGCGCCTGCAATCCCGCCGACGATGTAGACGTACCGCCACGTAGCCGTGCCACCCGTGTGAAAAGTCATCACAACCACCGCACTGGTCAGGGGCATTCCATCAAGCTCGCCATAGTGAATTGAGTCCAGCTTAAGCAGCGGGCAACCGGATGGAGTATCGAGACAGCCGCCGGAGATGAAGGCGTGGCTGCCGTTTTTTAACACCACGCTCCCCTTTCCTGCAATAGGCATCCAGTGCACTGTGCTGGGAATCGCATACTTTTCAACGAACGGGTAGGAAAAGTTGTTCAAATTCAGATCGCGAACGGAGTCTGCAGCGCCGAACGCAATTGCTGAAAGGGCGATCACCAGGCTACACCGACCTGCCATATTTACGGAAGCCACAAACTTTTATTGCTTCTCGCCCTTGAACGTCCCGGAAGCCTGGCCGCCCAGATCCACCGAGCCGCTCATCTTCTTGCCGGTTTCATCCAGCTTGCCAATGTAGATCACCGGAGCGCCGATGTCGAACTGGATCGTGACTTCGTCGCCTTTGACGGTGCCGGTCACTTTTGCCTCGCCAAGCGCTCCCGAATAGGTGCCGGTGAGCTTGTCGCCATCCTGTTTGAGCACGAATTTAGGTGTGCCGCTTCCGGCGTCCGTCGTGACCTGGAAGGTCCATGTACCGCTGATATCGGCGGCAAATGCGGAGAGGACAAGCAGAAGAAAGGTGAGCGCGAGGCGCAACATGCAGAAATTATAACGGGCCAGACCGCCCCTGTACGGTCTGGCCCTCTTCGAGCGCGCGCGTCAGACCCCTGAGGCACTCTCGAACCTATATTGTCGTGCCTGCGGTGCGCTCGTGCGTGTCCGGGTTGTAAAACATTTGTAAATGATTGAGAACGACGCGGCCGCGGCTCAGGCGTGAACGACCGCTCCGCGCCGCAGTAATTCCAGTGCTTCGGCGGGGGGCACCGGCAGTGAGAACAGATTCCCCTGGGCGACATCGAACTGCACTCGGCGGACGATGGCGAGCTGCGCTTCGGTTTCCACACCCTCCGCCACAACTCGCAGAGAGAGCGTTTTGGCCAGCTTCACCATGCCCTCCACGAGCGGCAGGCTGCTGGGTTCTGCATCCAGATCGCGTACAAAAACCTGGTCGATCTTCACCACATCCACGGGTAGCTGATGAAGATACTGCATGGGGGAGTAGCCCGTGCCGAAATCATCGAGAGCTACGCGAATGCCGCGTTTTCGGATCCGGTTGAGCAGGTCTGCCGAGTCGCCGGTATCTTTCACGAGCGCCGTTTCGGTGAGTTCCATCTCCAGCCGGGCGGGGTCGATTCCCGTCTCGGTGATGACCTGCATGACGTAATCTTCAAAACCGGGATGCGCCAACTGCATGACCGACACGTTGACGGCAATTCGAATCTGCGGGAAACCCGCGTCGTGCCATTGCTTTACCTGACGGCAGGCTTCGCGCAGAACCCACGCGCCAATGTCCACGATGAGACCGCTCTCTTCGGCGATCGGAATAAACTCGCCGGGCGGCAGATCTTTTTCGAAGCCGGACACGCGGAGCAGCGCTTCAAAACCTTCCAGCTTGCCGGCGAGAGTGTATTGGGGCTGATAATGAAGCCGGAAGCCGCCTGATTTCAGCGCTTCGCGGAGGCGATCTTCGATGTTCTGGGGGCGCGATGCCGCCTACTTCCTGTAGGCCTCAAACAGCTGGACCTGATTCTTGCCGGCTCCCTTGGCGCGGTACATCGCAGCGTCCGCCGCAGCCATCAGAACGCCAGGTTCTCTGGCATCATCCGGGAAAACTGCGATCCCCACGCTCATGGTGGCAAAAAC
>Ga0105237_10006342_pt1 | contig 13147 bp, 12 predicted proteins | sample KBSC24metaG_FD_81520 | JGI IMG/M metagenome (GOLD analysis project Ga0105237, IMG submission 81520) | Corn rhizosphere microbial communities from Kellogg Biological Station, Michigan, USA - KBS C2-4 metaG | ecosystem: Host-associated > Plants > Roots > Rhizosphere > Soil | place: Michigan, USA...
CGCCAAGCCGTTGCGGCATCCTCCCACGGCCTTGATCACCCATCATTCGAGACTTCAAAGAGGGCCGCTTCGATCGTCGCCAAACCGGCTCGTGTACAGACATTTCCGGCCTCTTATTGACTAAATGGTCAAGATGACTATGATCGCAACCATCAGGACTTGAAGGAGCAATTCGATGGGCGTCGCCAGACATCCGCTACCGGCAGAACTAGTCGGAGTTTCCCTGGAAGACATCATGAAGCGATACACGGCGCGCTTCGCGGACCGAAAGGCCGATTGGGCCGCATTCGAGGACGCCAAAATTGAGGGCTTCAAGCGGGCGCAACATCGATTTATCGGTGCGGGCGGCTCCGGCAAGCATGGCGACACAAGCTCGATCCCGGCGAAGAACTTCACGCTTTCGATCATGTTTGTACCTCCAGGCCAGGGCAACGCTGCTCATACTCACGAAGTTGAGGAAGTCTTCTTCGTCCTTCAGGGCCATCTCGATGTGTTCGTCGAAGACGAGAAGGGCAACCGGATCACCAGGCGCCTCGGGCCCTGGGAATGCATCTCCTGCCCCGCCGGCGTGATCCACGGCTATCAGAATGACAGCCTCGAGCCGGTCTATTTCCAGGTCATGCTTGGCCGGGGTCAACCCGAGACCATGGGCTATGCCGACGACGAACTCTACAAGCGTCGCGATGCGCACCTGAAGGCAGTCTGATTGGTTTCGCGGCTGGCGAAGATGTCCGCAATCAAGCGCCGGATAGGACTTATCGGGTTCGGCGCAATTGGCAAGGACGTCGCGGCCAGGCTGCTGTCGGCATCCGACCCTCCACCGGCTCTGACCGTTCTCACGCGGAAGCCGATACCGGCGAAAGCCGGTATCGGCTGGGTCGGCAATGTGTCCGATTTGATCCAGAAAGCGCCGGACATCGTCATTGAAGCAGCCGGCCATGCTGCCGTTCAGGAGTGCGTGCCTCCCCTCCTCGAGGACGGAATACCTGTCGTACTGACTTCAGTTGGCGCGCTCGCGGATACCGCCCTGGAAGCAAAAGTCCGGGACGCGGAGAGACGCGGGCAGTCCAGTCTCATTCTGCCCGGCGGGGCGATCGGCGGAATAGACTATCTCCGGTCTGTGGCGCAATCGTCCAACCTTGTCGCGCGGTATTGTTCGCGAAAGCCAACCGCAGCATGGCGACAGGAGATCGCAGCACTCGGCCTTGATCCCGACGCGGCAACATCCGAGATCCAGTTGTTCGAGGGAACCGCACGCGAGGCGGCCCTTTTGTTTCCACAAAATCTGAACGTCGCGCTGACCATAGCACTGGCGGTTGGCGGAATGGACGCGTTGAAGGTACGAGTCGTTGCAGACCCGAACGTCAAGCGCAACTCCCACGAGATTGAGATCGAGAGCGCCGCGGGACGCGCCAGTTTTGTCTTCGAGAACACGCCCTCCGCGACAAATCCGAAAACCTCGGCGGTGACAGCGCTGAGTATCGTCCAAGCCGTCAAAGAGCGGCTCGACATCATTTGTCCACTGACAAGTACGGAGTAGCCGATGACGATTGCTGAGATTCGTTCCTATATTGGGGGACATGCCCCGATCGGATCCGCAGCGTTCGATCATGTTCGCCCGGTCGACGGCAAGACCATCGGACGAATTGTTGAGGCCGGGCCCGAGGGCGTTGAAGCCGCGGTCAAACTTGCTTCCTCGACCTTTCAGGCCCATCGCAAGACGCCTGTACATCAACGTGTCGCCTGGCTTCATACGGCTGCCACCGCGCTATCCGAGCATGCGGAAGAAATCGCCGCGTTGATTTCCGAAGATGTCGGCAAGCCTATTCGCAGTTGCCGGTTCGAGGTGCGTCGTGGCACAGAATTTCTTCAAGGATGCGCCGCTGCCCTGCCTCAAATGAATGGCGACGTCCTGCCACTCGACAGCACCGCAACAGGCGTCGGGCATTTTGGCTTCACCCAGCGCGTTCCCTACGGAGTGATCGCCGGCATCACGCCATTCAATGCTCCGGTCAACCTTCTGGTCCAGAAATTGGGTCCGGCCATCGCCGCCGGCAACTCCATCATCGTCAAGCCCGCTCCCGCCGGCACGCGCACCGCGCTCAAGCTCGCCCAACTCTTTGAAGAAGCCGGCTGGCCCGCCGGGATCTTCACCGTCCTGACCGGAGACCGGCCCACCGCCAACGCACTGGTCGCTCACCCGCTCGTCCGCGCCGTGTCATTCACCGGCGGCGCCGCCGGCGGAGACGCCCTCGCTCGCGCGGCCGGCGCAAAGAAGTTCGTGGCTGAACTCGGATCGAACGCGGCGAATATTGTCATGGCCGACGCTGATGTGGGCGATGCCGCAAAGCGGATTGCGGCGGCGGCATTTGAGGCAAGCGGACAGCAATGCATCTCGGCCCAGCGTGTGCTCGTGCAGGAGGAGATTCTCGAACAATTCCTCGAGCAATTCACGGCGGCGGCGAGAGCCATGAAATGTGGCCGGCCTGATGATCCGGCCACCGACGTCGGTCCCATGGTGAGCAAATCCGCGGCCGATCGGGTGATGGCCATGTGTGCGGATGCCATCGAACATGGAGCCAGCTACGCGTTGCCGCCAACGCAGGACAACGCGCTCGTCACTCCCGGGATCGTTTGCCGCGTAGCGCCGACCGCTCGTCTCTGGAAAGAGGAGGCCTTTGGTCCGATTGCGCTCGTCGCGCCCTTCCATTCGGTTGACGAAGCCCTTCGCCTCGCCAACGATTCTCCCTTTGGACTGCAGGGATCGGTCTTCACCCGTAACCTGGGTTCGGCCTTTCGCTTCGTTGATGATTTCGATGTCGGCGCGCTATGGATCAATGAAGCGAGCCGATTCCGGCTTGATCTCTATCCGTTTGGCGGCGTCAAGCAAAGCGGCGTCGGACGGGAGGGAATTCGCTACGCCATCGACGAGCTATCCCAGATCAAGTTTGTGGGTATGAGGCCGTGAAGGCAGCACCTTTGATGAAAAGCGGGAGCGCTTGATGGTTTTCCGACCTCCGGAGATTCCGCCCGAACTACGTACTCTCATGTCGGAGATCGGCCCGCGTTGGAGCGTGAACCGCCCGCAGAACATCGCGACGATGATCGAACGATTCAGCGACGTGCTGCGGCAATCTCCGCGCGACGACGTCGAAGTGACTTGCAACACCTCTTACGGACTCCATCCGCGGCAGGAGCTCGACATCTATCGATCCGACCGATCAGGCTCGAGGCAGGCGGCCGTGCTCTTCGTGCACGGCGGGGCCTTCATGGACGGGCACCGTAACCGGACCGACATGGTCTATTCGAACGTGCCGGTCTATTTCGCGCGGCATCGGATCGTCGGCATCAATGTCGGCTATCGCCTGGGCGGCGATATCGGCTATCCCGGCGCAACCGAGGACGTCGCAAGCGCGTTACGCTGGACGCGAACGCATGCCAACGATCTCGGCATCGACCTGGCGCGCATCTTTCTAATGGGCCACTCTGCCGGCGCGGCACATACATCGAGTTACGCATACGACAAGCGCCTGCAACCTGCCGACGGCCCTGGCCTCGCCGGCCATATCGTGTTGAGCGGCCGCGTTCGAGCGGAAAACATGCCCGAAAACCCGAATGGCGAAAAAGTCGTCAAATATTATGGAACGAGCGACGCCTCACAGTTGAACGATTTGTCGCCGGTCACGCATGTCGATGGCGATAGTGTTCCGACATTTGTGGCATGGGGAGAATACGAAAACCCTCTTATCGACGTTCACTGCGCCGAACTCGTCTTTCGCCTGTCACAGGCCAAGCGACGCTCCCCTCCGACGGTCTGGCTGCGGGGTCACAACCACACCTCGACAATGGCGCATATCGGCACTACTGACGAATTGCTCGGGCTCTCGATACTGGATTTCATCGCTCATCCCCGCTGATTATCCTACGCTGACGGCAGCATGCGCGAAGGAGGCTGAGCCTGGAAGTCGAATTGCCGGACCCGGACGGCTTGGAATGAGCCGCCCCCTCAAACATCGAAGTGCCGTCCTGGTGCTTGCTTCGGTCGTTCTCATGTGGGGACTGACCTGGGTTGCGACCAAGATCATCGTGCAGCACGTTGCGCCGTTCTGGGTAACAGGAATCCGGTGTGCGATCGCCAGCGTGGTACTCCTTGGAATGCTCGTTTTCAGCCGGCAATTTGTTCTGCCACGACGAGGCGACGTTCCCGTCATCCTCAGCATCGCGCTATTGCACCTGGTCGCATTTTCGACACTGGTAAATTTCGGACTACAGCTCGTGCCGCTCGGCCGATCCATCGTGCTCGGTTATACGGTCCCCCTATGGGTGACACCTGGCGCCGCCATCCTGCTCGGCGAACGTATGACCAGGGGACAGAGCCTCGGTGTCGCGTTGGGCCTCGCTGGTCTAGTTAGATCACGCGGGATGGTTTTCCCTTATTTGGTTCGTCCTTCTTCGATCGCGCTTACGACGGATCTAGCATCCGGCGGTCCAAAAGAAATGTTCTCGGAGCACTGACCAGGAATATTCTAGACCTGCTGGCCCAGACATGGGAAGCACTTCAGCCCAGCTGCAGTCTATTCGAGATGCATGCCGGATTTGGTGATGACCAACCGAAAGATTGCCAATTCGCTCTTCAGCCGCGTCGCCAGTTCGTCCGGTGTGGACGGAATGACCTGCGCGCCTCCCGACGCAAAGCGTTCCTTCACGTCGGATGAATCGAGAGCTCTCACGACGTCAGCGTTGAGTTTGTCGACGATCGCCTGAGGTGTTCCCTTTGGCGCGAACAATGCCGTCCAATTTGAAGCGTTCACGTCCGCCACGCCCTGCTCCTGGAGCGTCGGCCACTCGGGATTGAGTGTCGATCGCTCCGCCGAGGTGATGCCCAGGACGCGCAAGGTCCCGCTCTTCACGTTCGGAGCGACCGAGGAACTGGCCATTATGCCGAGCGGCACAACGCCGGAGATAAGCCCCTGCAGAGCCGGGCCGCCCCCTTTGAAGGGCACATTTTGAAACTTCGTGCCCGTGCTCAAGGCTAGCCACTCCAAAACGAGGTGTGTGATGCTGCCGATCCCGGGCGTGCCGATGTTGACCGAGCCGGGATCTTTTTTGCTGGCTGCAATTACATCCGCAACCGATTTGTACGGGCTGCCGCTGTTTGCCGTGAGCACGATTGGCGCGTCGCTGACGCCCGTGATCGGAACGAGATCGCGCTCGACGTCGTATGGCATTTTCTCGAGTAGGGCGGGGTTCAGCGAGACATCGCCGCCGCTTGCCATCACGAGCGTATAGCCGTCCGGGTCAGCCCTGACGGCGGCCGTCATGGCGATCAGGCCGTTGCCGCCTGGCCTGTTTTCCACGACGACCTGGTGGCCCCAATACTCACCGAGTTTGGCGCCTACAAGTCGCGCCGCAATGTCGGTGATACCCCCGGGCGCGTAAGGGACAAGGATGCGAACGGGCCGGTTTGGGAAGGTCTGGGCATTCACTGGAGCGGCGAGTGCAACGAAAAACGCCGCAACTGTGATTATCTGAAACATTGCGTGCTCTGCTTCCTGCATTTTAGAACTACTGGCGAGAGTGATTCTCGCTCTCGCCAGTTCGCGGGTCAGTGTGCAAGCGGATCGGGGCGAAGCTGCAGCCGCACCGCGCGCGGGCGATTCGCCGTTCCGCCTTCAAGGTGGAACATTGCTCTCGTTCCATACGTGGACCACAACCCGCTGCCCTTCCAGCCAGCAGCGGCATCGTCGATCCGGCCATCCACGTTCTTGGGGAAGAAGCCCATCGGATAGGGAACGGTGAAGTTGACGAGCTTGCCGTCGACGAGCGCAAGGATCGAACTGTTCAGGTTACCCATCACGATCGGCACGTTCCGCCCGAGACCGAATGTGTTAAACCAGTCGACCCAAACATAGTAGCTCGCCTCAGCGCTGCCCGCATCTTTCACGTCGCGCATTTGAGGGCCGGGCAGTTGGTACAGCGTCCAACCTTCGGGGCAGTGTTTGCCCGTCGCGGTCGGACCGTTCAGCACGTTGCACTTGCGTCGATCGAAACTGCCTACGTGTCCGCTCGCGAGTGCCACCCAGTAAACGCCGTCGGCATCGATATCGCCGCCCCGTGGGCCATAACCAGGCAACGGCGGCTCATAAATTTCGGAAAGCGCCGTCTCGATCGCGTTGGAGCCGAGCGTAGTCCGCACGATCGCGCCCGGATACCCAATGACGGTGCCCCAGACCGACCCATCAGTAGGGCTGACGGCCACCGCGTACTCATTTACTGCGATGCGCTTGTCCTTCCCGGGCTCGACCGGCTTGTCAGGCTCGACATACTCGCCTCGCTTGCCATCACCGGACGTATCCAGGACGAATGGCGTCCACCCCTGCGACTGCACCTCATCACCAGTCTGTTCGAACTTCTGCACGTCAAGCCAGCCCAGTACGCCGGGACCAGCCACGCCGGCGCTGAAGAACAGCATGTCGTGGTTACGGGAGAAAGCGAGGTGGTGGGTGGGGAAGCACGTGCTGAGCAGCGTGAATTTCGTGGCGGCGGGATCGTACATCGCGAGATTGCGGTTTGACTCCTTGATCGGGAATGCCCTTGCCGATGGCTGGGTCGATCCGGCCTTGCACCAGTCCGGGTTAGCCGGCGGACGAATCTGTGACGTGAGCCATATCCGGCCTTTTTCGTCCATCATCGGATTGTGCGTGATCGTCTGGCTGTTCCAAATCGTGTTGGGGCCCCATGATGGCGAGAAGCCATGCGGGCGAGCGGTGACATTCGGCGTGTTCGGATCCCGGACCGGAATTTGGACTTCACTATCGGCGTTGGTTGCCGGATCCAGCACCGGCATAAAGTCCGTGCTATCCTCGGGCGATCCATAGATCTTGCCCTTGCTGTTCACTGACGGATTCCACCGGTCGGTCGAGATTGCGTCGTGCAGATAGGCTGTGGGATCGCTCCATTCCCACTCGGTGACCACGACGTTGCGAGCGATCCCCTGCGGACGCGGTGGGGTCGCGAACGGGAGTTCGCCGGCGGCGATGTCGTCCGTCCATTTGCCGAACAGTTCGAGCGCCTTCTGCGTGTCCAGGCGGGTGATGTCACGCGCCATGAACATCGATGCGCTGCCGGCCTGCAGCCGTTCCGCCCAGGCGTCTGCCGAGTTTTTGAACGTACCAAGCCGCTTGCTGATGGTGCGGGTGCCAGGAGTGCCCAGGGCGTGACAGGATTGACAGGCACCGCTCTTCACGATGTTCAGCCACTCGCCCTGGCTCTTGATGTGCTCCATCGGGAATTCGTTTTTCCCGGGCACCGACAACAACGAAAACCAGTAGATCGGCGGATAATATTGCGCCGCCGCAGCCGGCGTAGGAGCAGGCACCGCCGTCAGGTCGAAAGTCTTACCCGGGCTCGCCTGAACTTTTGCGGAGTCAACAAGCCCGTACCCTCGGACCCAAACCTGGTAATTGCCTTTTGGCAAGTCCGGAATGAGATAACGGCCGCGATCGTCGGTGACGACAATCTTCGTGTATCGCGTGGGTGTGTCCGTCGTCTCGGCAATTACCCAGACGCCAGCCTCCGGCCCCTTCGCGCTCCTGCCGCCGCCCCCAAGATCATCGCTGCCGACGGTCACCGCAGCAGGACTGCGCTGTTGTGCGTTGGCGCCGACGGGCATCGCAACCGCCGCCAAGGCAGCCATATACATCGAGGCTACCAGATATGGCAGCCCCGCAAACGTTTGATTTTTCATGATGTTTTTACCCCCGTAGGCAGGTAGTTTTGACGCGCCGAGGCAATGTTGTCTACCTGCATAGCGTAGAAGAATGGCTTCCATGCTTACCGGAGGTGGTCAGCAGTTTATGTCGCCGGTCCGTTGAACGGACGGATACCGACACCACTGGCGCCTCGCCTTTGATCTGTTCGCGCCCGACCTCGCAAAGCCGCGCAGGGAATTCTGCAAGAAATCGCTGCGCTTCAGGCACTTCTTCCAAGCCGCGGGTCTCCTCAACGGCCAATTTCAGCGGAATACCCTGAAAAATTCCCTGTTTGCAGGGAATTTGACCAGAGACTGGTGCGATCGTCACTGCGTCGCAAGCCAGCCATTGGTGCGTTGGACCTGATTCGGCCAAGCCGATGTCGTCTTTTGAGCAACAGGTAAGCCCCGCAGCAAAGCATGCGTGGCACCGTTCAATCAAATCCCGAGATAGGCCTGCCGTACGCGCTGGTCGGCAAGCAGGGCCGCGCCGGTGCCGGACAGCGTGACGCGGCCGTTTTCCAGAACGTAGGCCTTGTGGGCTATTTTGAGCGAGACCGCCACATTTTGTTCGACCAGCACGCAGGTCGTTCCCGCGGCATTCAGGTCGCGAATCGTCTGCAGCACGTTATGAACAATGGTCGGAGCAAGCCCCAGCGACGGTTCGTCGAACATGATCAGCTTCGGCTCTCCCATGAGACAGCGGGCGATGGCGAGCATCTGCTGCTCACCGCCGGAAAGCGTTCCGGCTGCCTGCCAAAGGCGTTCTTTCAGTTTAGGAAACATCGCCTCGACACGTTCGCGGTTCTGGACCCGCTTCCGGCGCGCCCGCGGCAGCATGGCCCCCATGTCCAGGTTTTCGCTCACCGTGAGCGCCGGAAATATCTGACGAGCCTCAGCAACCTGCCCGACACCGAGGTTGCAGACGAGATGGCTCGGCAGGCCGGCGATGTCGCCTCCCTCAAACAGGATGTGTCCGGAGGCAGGCTGGTGCATTCCCGCGATGGTGCGGATCAGGGAGGTCTTGCCGGCGCCATTGGCGCCGACGATCGCCACGATCGTTCCTGCCTCGACGCCGAGCGAGACGTCTTCGAGCGCCTGCGCATCGCCATAGAATACATTCAAGTTCCTTACCTCGAGCATCACAGCGACTCCGCGCCGAGATAGGACTCGATGACGGCGGGCTCGCGGAGCACATGCTCCGGCGTCCCTTCGGCGATCGCTGCGCCGTGGTGCAGTACCAGGATTTTCGAGGCGAGCGCCGTTACCGCGCGCATGACGTGCTCGATCAGCAGGATCGTCAACCCGGCGCGGTTCAATTCGCGAAGGATCGCAACGATCCGGTCGGTCTCGGTCGGCCGCAGGCCGGCCATGACTTCGTCGAGCAGCAACAGCTTGGGCCGTGTCGCGAGCGCACGCGCCACTTCAAGGCGCTTGCGGTCCGGAAGGGTGAGGCTTGAGGCGATCTGCGCCCGTTTGCCGACGAGATCGAGGTGCGACATGACCTCATGCGCAATACTGCGTGCGGCCGACAATGTGCTGGCATGCAGCAGCGCCCCGACGATGACGTTGTCCTCCACAGTAAGTGCCGGAAACGGCTTCACGACTTGAAAGGTCCGGCCGATGCCGCGTTGCGCGATCTCGTCCGCGCGTAGGCCATCCATTTTTTCTCCTGCGAAGGTGATCGTTCCTTCGTTGGGCGCCAGGGCTCCCGCAATCATGTTGAACAATGTCGTCTTGCCAGCGCCGTTCGGGCCGATCACGGCAAATATTTCGCCGGCCTGGACGTCAAAGCTCACACGGCTGATTGCGGCGAGCCCGCGGAAGCGCTTGCTGACGTCGTTGACAGAGAGCAGGGGAATCATTTGGTCTCCCTGCCGAGCCCGAGCCGACGTGCGAGCCATGGCCATACCCCGTTAGGCTGCAGCGAGATGATGATCATCAGGGTGATGCCATAGAAGATTGCCTTGGTGCCCGGCGCGTTCAGGCCGAGCTCCTGCACCAGGCAGGTGAGACCCACGCCAAGCGGCGTCAGGATGATCGCGCCAACGATCGGGCCGAACACGGTGCCCAGTCCGCCGATGATCGGCGCAAGGATGAGTTCGATCGAGCGGCCGATGTCGAATACCTGGGAGGGAAACAGGTTGCGATAATAAAATCCGTAGAACACGCCGCCGACGGCAGTCATGCCGGAGGAGATCAGCATCGCCATCATGCGGGCGCGGAAGATGTTGATGCCCGCCGCCTGCGCCGCTTGCGGGTCCTCGCGGACCGCGAGCCAGCGATAGCCCAGCGGAGACTGGCGCAACCGCGCCACCAGGATCGTGGCCGCAGTAGCCAGTGCCAGCGCCAGGTAATAGTACAGCAGCGGTCCACCCCCGAGGTTCCACCACTTGCCCGCGGCTTCGCCATTGACCGGCAGGAACAGCCCGCCGGCGGCGCCCGTGATCTGCAGATGATCGAACCCGATCCGCGTGAATTCGGCGAACGCGATCGTCAGCAGCGCGAAATAGACGCCTTCGATGGAAAACCGCCAGCCGAGCCAGCCGATGAACATGCCGGCCAACGCGGCGACGGGGACGGCGATGAACACGCCGAGCCAGGGACCGATGCCGAACAGGGTCCACAGTGCGGTCGCCGTGTAGGCGCCAAGCCCGAGATAAAGCGCGTGGCCGAGGGACAGTTGCCCGGCAAAGCCCATCAGCAGATTCCAAGCCTGGCCGAGATAGGCGAAATAGAAAACCAGGATCAGCACCGACAGCAGATAGCGGTCGGCCAGGATCGGCGCCAGCAGGAATGCCGCCAGCAGCAATAGGCTGAGCGCCTTGCCGCGCGTGGAGGTTTGAAGCCAGATCTCGCTCACAAGCGACGCCCCATCAGTCCCTGCGGGCGCAGCACCAGGACGACGATCAGCAAGGCAAAGGAGAACATGCTCTTCATCGACGGCTGGATGTAGAACCCGGCCAGCGCTTCGGAAACGCCGATCAGAACGCCGCCGATCAGTGCGCCCACCATCGATCCCAGTCCGCCGATGATCACAATGGTGAATGCGAGCAGCGTATAGGCCTGCGCGAGGCTCGGCGAAGCGTCTGCGATCGTTGCCATCAGCGTCCCCGCCGCGCCGACGCAGGCAAGGCCCAATCCGAACGTCACGGCATAGAGTTGTTTCACATTGAGCCCGACGACGGCCGCGCCTGTCAGGTTGTCGGCGCATGCACGGATGGCGGTGCCGGTGCGGGTATGGCGGAAGAACAGCAATAGCGCGGCCGCCACAGCCATTGCGGCCAGTGCGGCGAACACCCGGACCTTGTCGAGGAACATCGGCCCGACGGCGTAGCTGTCGAAGCTGTAGGGCAAGTCGATCGGCCGCGCATCGGGGCCGAAGATCATCAACAGGCCGTTGACGATCACGGTCGCGAGCCCGACCAGCAGAATGAACTGTTCGTGCTCGGCCCGGCCCACGAAGGGATTGATCAATGCCCGCTGCAGCAGATAGCCGATCCCGAAAAAGACGGCTCCGATTGGCAGCAACAGCAAGAGGGGGTCGAGATGCAGCACCTCGAACAGGAGGAACGCCGCATACATGCCGATGACAGTGAATTCGCCGTGGGCAAAATTGACGACCCGCATCACGCCGAAAATGACTGATAGCCCCAGCGCCATCAATCCATAGACGAGACCGGTGAGCACGCCTTGAACGATGACATTCAAGGTGATCGCCATTCCTTGCTCCAGTTCCAGCGCTGCGTGATCTTCAGGGAGGAGGGGGAGCACCACGCCGACGCGTGATGCTCCCCGACAGGACAATGTGGTTTCGGCTCAGGTGCGGCCTTGCCATGGGGGCTCGGGCAGCACCGGCGTCATGGTGGCGACGTCCGCGGGCAGTACGACGGTCGGCGTCCGGTTCCGGTTTTGCACGCAGCTCGACGGAATATCGTTATTCTGTCCCTTCTCGTCGAACTTGATCGGCGGCCCGATCATCGCATGGTCGGTGAGGTTGGTGGCCTTCAGAGCCTTCATCAATTCCGGCCCGTTGGCCGTGCCCGCGCGCTTGAAGGCGTCGGCCGCGATCAGGAGAGCGTCAAACGTGAAGCCGACGTTGAAGCACTCCACGGCGAACCGGTAGTTCGGCTGCTCCTTCTTGAAAGCGGCCTCGAGCGTCTGGGTGATCTTCGATTTCGGATTGGCCCACGGAATGGCGTCGACGTGATAATCCGCGAGCGGCCCGAGCGCCTTGTAGAATTCCTCGTCATAAAGGCCGGGCGCGCCGGGCGAGATGATTCCCATGGGTAGGAATTTCTGACGAACGATGTCACGCACCAGCTTGATGGCGTCAGCCGCGCGGGTGACGACGAGCAGCAGATCGGGATTGAGGCCGCGGATCTTGGTGACCTCGACCGAGAGGTCCTGGGCCTTGGGATCATAGGAGATGGATTCGAGGAGTTGGAACGGGAGTCCGGATTTCGGGAACACCGCATCCATGCCCTTGCGCTGTGCCATGCCGAAATTGTCGTTGGCGTGCAGGAACACGGCAGTCTTGGGCGTGATCTTTGTCGCATTGATCAGCGCCTGAATTTGTTTCAGGCCGTTGGCCACGAGCATGCCGCCCGTCGGGAAATTGCGCACGAGGAATTTGTAGCCCTGTTCGGTCAATTGCGGTGCCGCGCCGATATTGACGATGAGGGGCACCTGCCGCTGCTCGCAGACCTGCGCGATGGCGAGCGTGCCGGCCGAGTCGAAAGCGCCGACCACGCATTGCGCACCCTCATTGATGGCCCGCTCCGTCTGCGTGCGCGCAACGTCGGGATTGGACTCCATGTCGATATGCACGAGCTCGACTTTGTGGCCGAGCTCTGCGAGCACGGAAGCGGAGACAAGCGCGCCGCGATGGCAGCTCTGTCCGGCCTGCGCGAGATAACCGGACTGCGGCAGCAGTACCGCAATCTTCAGCGCTTTTGCTTGCGCCCGGATAATAGACGGGGCGGCCATCAGGATGGTGCCAACCGCCGTGCCCGCTAGAACGCGGCGGCGGCTGAATTTACGATCATCAATCGGCATCAATATTTCTCCCTGAACGCACCCGCCGTTTGGCCGGCAGGCGCTGTGTTGCTTTGCGGCGCCGTTTCGGAAATACAGCGCCAATCTTGCTTTAAACTATCGCGTGGACCTTGCGTCCCCACAAGTCATTACGGCCGGAATGACATAGTCCTTTAGCCAAATGGCCTAGGTCCTTTAGCCAAATGGCCTGGTACCCACTTTTCTTGGATCGTGAGTCGTGGTTCAAGATATGGATGATCCCCGAAGCAAGAGAAGTCCACCTTTCGAGGAAAGATCGCAAGGTGCTTGAGGCGTGTTGTCGCTCACCGATGACATTGCAGCGCGATTTGAAGCGGGCAC
>Ga0105237_10006344_pt1 | contig 13146 bp, 12 predicted proteins | sample KBSC24metaG_FD_81520 | JGI IMG/M metagenome (GOLD analysis project Ga0105237, IMG submission 81520) | Corn rhizosphere microbial communities from Kellogg Biological Station, Michigan, USA - KBS C2-4 metaG | ecosystem: Host-associated > Plants > Roots > Rhizosphere > Soil | place: Michigan, USA...
CAAACGGCGGGCGGGCGGCGCTCGGCGTATTGGCTGAGATCGCCGCTTGCCCGACGCTGGGCGGTGAGTGCGCCGTGCGCTAGGCGCTGACGGCGGCCGGCTGGCCGAACGCCACGGCGACGCCGCGCGGCAGCACGAGCACCGAGCACCTCGCGATCTCGATGAGGTGCGCGGCCGAGGCGCTGATCGACACGCGACCCTGCTCGACCTCCGGGCGCGAGTCGACTACGAGCAGGCCGGCCTGGTCGTTGGCGACCGGCGCGACCGTCGCGCCGAGCGCGGCGGCCAACGAGTCGGCGGTCGCGCGAGCGCCGCCGTCGGCGTCGCCGATGGCGACGATCGACTGCACGCTGGCCTCCGGAGCGTCGGCGAGGCCGACCGGCGCGACCGCCACGGCGATCGGGCCGCCCTCGAGCAGCTGCTGTGCGGAGTTGCCGACGGAGATGTGGCCCTGCGCGGTGTGCGAGTCCGAGCAGAACACGACGACGCTTGCGCCCTCGCTCTCGGCCAGCGCGCGCAGCCCATGCGGGGTCGAGCGGTCGGTCACGACATGGCGTGCGATGTCGGCGTCGGCGAACAGCGCCGCGCCGCGCGCCAGCAGTTGCTCGGCCTCGTCCTGCGCGAGCCTCTCGCGGTCGACGTCGCCCTCCTGGGAGTGACGGACGTAGGCGAGCGCCACCTCGGCGCCGGCTCTGGCGAAGACGCGCCCAAGGGCGATCGCGTCGTCCTCGTTGGCGGTGCCGTCGTAGGAAACGATGATCTTCGTGGACATGGCTGCTCTCCTGTGGTTCGGCTCTGCCTGCGGTGGCGAGCGCAAGTCGCTTGACCTTTGCTTCGGGCTCATCGTGCCACGCTCCTGCCATCAGCACCAGTGATCTTTTTTATTTCTATTATAAGATGTACTAATGCTCAACGTCGCCCGTCTGAAGGTCCTCAAGGAGGTCGCCTACCGCGGCTCGCTGTCCAGCGCCGCCGACGCGCTCTCCTACACGCAGTCGGCGATCTCCCAGCAGATCGCGGCGCTGGAGTCCGAAGCCGGCATGACGCTGCTCGAGCGCCATCCGCGCGGCGTCAGCCTGACCGCCGCCGGGCAGACGCTCGTCGGGCACGCCGAGGGCATTCTCGCCCGCCTGGACACCGCCGAGGCCGCGCTGTCTGCGATCGCCGGGCTGCGCGGAGGCCGCCTGCGCATGGCCTCCTTCCCCACGGCCGGCTCGACGCTGATGCCCGTGGCGATAGCCGGATTCCGCGCCGCGCACCCCGACGTCGAGCTGACGCTTGCCGAGGGCGAGCCCGAGGAGATCGTGCCGCGCCTGCGCGCCGGCGAGCTCGACCTGGCGCTGCTGTTCGAGTTCGACCAGGACACGCCGCTGCTGGACGACATGACGCGCGCGCCGCTGCTGGAGGACTCGATGTACCTGGCGCTGCCGCGCGAGCACCGCCTGGCCCGGAAGTCCAAGCTGCGCCTGTCAGAGCTGCAGGGCGAGGGATGGGTGCAGACGTCCAGCTCGAGCCCCTGCGCGCGCCACGTCGTGCGCTGCTGTCATGCCGCCGGCTTCGAGCCGCGCGTGTCGTTCGAGAGCGACGACTATCAAACGGTTCAGGGGCTTGTCGCCGCCGGCGTCGGCGTCGCGCTGATCCCCGAGCTGGCGCTGTCAACGGTGCGTGAGGACGTCGTCATCCGCGCCCTCTCGCCAACCCCGCCGGTGCGCCAGGTGATCGCCGCCACGCCCGCCGGGGCGCGGCTCGTGCCCGCCGCGCCGGCGATGCTCGCGGTGCTCGGGCGCGCGGCCGACGAGCTTAAGCAGACGGGGCGCCTGGCCGACTAGGCCAGGCGCCCCGAATGGCGCTTCTTACTCGTACGTCAGATGATCATTTGGCAGGGTTGGCCAGGTACGCTTCGTTGACCAGTTTGCCAAGGGCTTTCGAGCCTGCCAGCGACGGGTGAATGTCGCCTTCGCATCCCGGGTCGTTTCCAGTAACAACTTTCTGGACGTTCGGGTTGCACATTTCGGTGTATTTTTCGATCGCTTTTTTCTCTGCGTTCGAGAATTCCGTGCCTTTGTTGAACACCGGGAAGGGGTTCGCGTAGGTCACGTTCGGGAAAGCAGGAACGATGTTCGCTTCCACTGCGTTGTTCAGGGCTTTCTGCAGGGCGTCGCTGCCCGGCAGCACGAACGAGTCGGGGTTGTAGTAACCCTGGAGCACGATCGCTCCCGTGTAGTGGCCTCCACCGGGGTTTTTGCTGTCAATCGCCCCGATGATTTTGCCGAGGTTGTTGAGGATGTGCGGGAAGGTTTTGTTCGTCGCTTCGGTGCCGATGCAGTTGTTCACCGCTTCGACGGGGCCGTTGCCGCCATCCCATTTGCTTTTGCCTTCTGTTTCGTATTCGGTTTTGACTTCCTGTTCGCACTTGGCGATCTGCGCGAGCTCGTCGTTGGAGCCGATGTTGATCGTGATCAGCTTGACGGGGTGAGCCGGAGCGCCTTCTTTGAGGATCGCCAGCGCCTCTTCGAGCTGTGACAGGGTTGCCAGCGAAGCGTGCAGCGGCAGCCCGTTCTGGTTGTGGTACGAGCACGGGTGATAGTCCGTTTCGCGTTTGTCGTTCGACGTCGACGGTTTACCGCCGAGAGCTTCGTTTTCGCCGATCAGACCGTTGGAGGTCTCGCCGGGGCACGCGTAGTTGACGGGCGTGATCCCTTTGCCGAGCTCTTCTTTACCCGAGAGCAGTTTGTTGGCCTGGTTGATGACGCCGGCTTCGAAGTAAGACGGCGGCTCGCTGGGGTAGTTTTCGTTGAATTTCTGCTGGCTGTAGCCGAAGCTGATCGAGTCGCCGAGCGCCAGGAACGTTTTGCCTTCCGGCGGTTCGGCAGCGTTCGCGGCGACCGGTGCGAACACCAATGCCGACAGCGCCAGCGCGAGCGCCAAGCAGCACCCGATGAGTCGTCCGCGTGAACGGACCGATCCTGCAGAGCCATTCATGGCTTGCATATCTCACATCCTCCTATACGAGCGGAGCAAGCCGCTAGCGAGGATCCGCCCCTGGCTCAGCCCCATCAATGGAATTGTCCCTCTGTTGACATGTCCACAGCCTGAACCACGACTGCGGAACGTCCCGAGCATAGCCAGGGGTGGCCCACGTGTCAAGTGGGGTTTATCGCGTGCGACGTCCCGGCGCAGCCGCGCTCGGAGCACGTCCGGACGGACGGGCATCCTGTCTCGTTCATGATTCTGGTGCTTCTCATCCTGGCCGTGCTGCTGCTCGCGGCAGCGGGCGTCGCGGCGCTCGCGCGCGCCTCGCGTCAGCGCATGCGCGCAGACCTCAAGTCGATCTCCGCCGACGTGATCGAGCAGACCGGCGACAGCCTCGCGCGGCGCCTGGTCGAGCAGCGGCGCCTGGAGGAGGAGCGGGCGAGCGGTGAGATGGCCAGGCGCGCCGAGGAGATCAAGGGCCTGGTCGCGCCGGTGCAGGAGAAGCTCGGGCGCATGGAGTCAGAGATCGGGCGCCTGGAGCGCGAGCGCAGGCAGGCCCATGGCGAGCTGGCGCAGATGGTGCGCATGCTCGGCGACGGCGTGGGCACGCTGCGTCAGGAGACCGGCAACCTGGTCACGGCGCTCAAGCGTCCGGCCACGCGCGGCTCGTGGGGCGAGATCCAGCTGCGCAACGTCGTGGAGATGGCCGGCATGCTCGCCCACTGCGACTTCCTGGAGCAGAGCACGATCCGCACGGACGGCGGATCGCTGCGGCCGGACATGCTCGTGCGCCTGCCCGGCGGCAAGCTGATCGTCGTCGACTCCAAGGTCCCGCTCGACGCCTACCTGTCGGCGCTGGAGGCGTCTGACGAGGACGAGCGCGAAGCCCACATCGCCCGCCACGCCTCCCAGACGCGCGAGCACATCGTCAAACTCGCCGCCAAGGGCTACCACAGCCAGCTGGAGGCGACGCCCGAGTTCGTCGTGATGTTCGTGCCCTCCGACGGCATCTACCAGGCGGCTCTCGCAGGCGATCCGGCGCTGATCGAGTACGGCGTGCAGCAGCAGGTCCTGCTGGCCACGCCGACCACGCTGATCGGCCTGCTCTGGGCCGCGCACCACGGCTGGCGCGAAGAGCGCATCGCGGAGTCCGCGCGCGACATCGCGGAGTCCGCGCGCGAGCTGCATCGCCGCCTCGGGCGCTTCGTCGAGCCGCTGGCCAAGGTCGGGCGCCAGCTGGACTCGGCGGTGACCGCCTACAACGAGGCGGTCGGCTCCTTCGACGCGCGCGTCGTGCCACAGGTGCGGCGCATCGAGGAAGCCGGCGCGGCCTCCGATCGCGCCGTCCGCGCGCCCGAGGCCGTGGAGACGACGGCGCGCGCGGTCACGGCGCGGCTGGAGTCCGCCGAGCAGGACGCCGCAGACGCCGAGCAGGCGCCGCAGACGCTGCAGGCGCTGGAGCTTGCGCCATCGGCGCGGATCTCCGCCGCAGCACGGCCAAGACGATCAGCGTGAGCGCGACCGGCGCCGTCGCCGGAAGCTCGTCGACGAAGAAGAACAGCAGGTCGAAGGCGAGCGCCAGCGCGGCGCACAGCGCGGCGCCGCGCAGCTGGGCCGAGCGGCCCCACGCGAGCGCCAGCAGCGCGCCGAGCGCGCCTGCGACGAACAGATCGCCATAGCCGATCACAGCCGAGCCGAGCTCGGCGCTCTGCAGGCGCGGCAGGCCGGCAGCGGGCCGAGCGGCGTTGAGCGCGCTGTTGGGGCGCTGCAGCAGGTCTGAGATCACCAGCGCGGCGTCGGCGACGGCCATCGCGACGATCCCCGCAGCCAGCCAGCGCGGCGGCGTGACGATCGCCAGCAGCACTCCGAGCGTCACGCAGCTCAGCGCCGAGAGGACCAGCGCGCTGGCCTGCCCGGCCAGGCCGCCGCGATCGGCCCAGGCCAGCGCGAACAGGCCGAGCGCGAGCAGCGCCATGGTCGGTCGGGCCGCCGGCGTCAGCCACGCGAGCGCCGCGGCGGCGAGCGGCGGCACGGCGCACAGCGCGAGATAGGTCAGACCCTGCGCGCTGGCCCGTTCGGCGGCGCTGGCGACGAGCACGAAGGCGGCGATCGACAGCGGCGGGATCACCGCCCAGCGCCGGCTCGAAAGGCGCGAGAGCGCCGCCGCGCGCGGCACGCGCGCCAGCGCCACGATGGCGCCCTGCGCGAGCGACAGCAGACCGATCGAGATCCAGAACGGCAGCATCTGCGCTCAACATAGTTTCTCGGCGCCGTGCACGGGCCGGCAGTGGGCCGGCGGCGTAGGATGAGGCGCATACGATGAGCTCCGTGAACGCGCCGGCAACGCAGGCGCCGCCGATCCTGCACCTGTCGGCGGTCGTGGGCAGCCCGCTCAGAGACGCCGACGGCGAGCGTCTGGGCAAGGTCGAGGATCTGATCGTCCGCCTCGGCGGCGTCGGCTACCCGCCGATCACGGGGTTCCTGGTCAACGTCGCCGGGCGAACGTCCTACCTGGGCGTCGAGCGCGTGTCGGACATCGGCGGCGACGGCGTCGTGCTGCGCAAGGCCAAGCTCGACCTGCGCCGCTTCGAGCGCCGTCCCGAGGAGGTGCTGCTCAGGCGCGACCTGCTCGATCGCCAGCTGATCAACGTGGAGGGCGCGCGCCTTGTGCGCGCCAACGAGATCGAGCTCGCGCTCGTCGCCGGCTCCTGGCGCGTGGTGGGCGTCGACACCGGGCCGCGCGGCGGCCTGCGCCGCCTGCTGCCGAAGGGGCTGGGCGCGCACATCGCCACGGGCGAGTTCCTCGACTGGGCCGGCGTCGAGCCGTTCGTCGGGCACGTGCCGACGGTGCGCCTGCGCGTGCCGCATCCCAAGCTCGCCAAGCTGCACCCGGCGCAGATCGCAGACCTCGTCGAGGCGGCGTCGCGGCGCGAGGGCGAGGAGATCATCCAAGCTGTCGGCGACGACGATCGCGAGCTCGAGGCAGACGTGTTCGAGGAGCTCGACGACCACCACCAGCAGGAGTTCCTGGAGGACCGCTCCGACGCGCGGGTCGCGCAGATCCTCTCGCGCATGGCGCCCGACGACGCCGCCGACATCGTCGGCGAGCTCGAGGAGGACCGGCGCGAGCCGGTGCTGGCGCTGCTGCCGGTCAGCCAGCGCGTGAAGGTTCGCGCGCTGCTCGGCTATGACCCGGCGCAGGCCGGCGGGCTGATGAGCCCCGAATACGTCGCGCTGGACGGCTCGACGTCGGCGGGCGACGCGCTCGACGCCGTGCGCCGCTCAGAGATCGCGCCCGAGCTGCTGACGACGGTCTTCGTGACCTCGTCGGACGGATCGTTGGAGGGCAGCGTGGCGGTGACGGCTCTCGTGCGGGCCGACCAGGACGAGCGGCTGCAGTCGCTGGTCAAGCACGAGACGCCCTGCCTGTCGCCTGACGCCGACTTCGAGGAGGTCGCGCGGCAGATGGCCGATTACAACCTGACCTCGATCCCGGTAGCCGACGAGCACCGCATGGTCGGCGTGGTGACGGTCGACGACGTGCTCGAGGCGATGCTGCCGCGTGGCTGGCGGCGACGTTTCGGCCTGCTCGGCGAGGACTGAATACACTGCCCGGCGTGAGCGCAGCAGGCGGACAGTTCGATGGCGGTCCGAGTACCGCCCGTCATGCGACGTATCCGGTCGGCCACGCGTGGCCGACCGCGCCTGCCTGCCCGGCTTAGCTCTCGTCGCGTCCGCCTGTTCGCCTTCCTCGGGCTGCTCGGCCCGGGGCTGATCGCCGCCAACGCCGGCAACGACGCGGGCGGCATCGCCACGTACTCGTCGGTCGGCGCCAAATACGGCTACACGCTGCTGTGGACGATGGTGCTGATCACGATCTCCCTGGCGATCGTGCAGCGGCTCGCCGCGCGCATGGGCGTCGTCACGGGCAAGGGGCTGGCCGAGCTCGTGCGCGAGGAGTACGGCATCCGCTGGTCGGTCTTCGCCACCAGCGCCGTGCTGATCGCGAACGTCGGCATCTGCATCTCGGACTTCGTCGGCATCGGCGCGGCGGTGGGGCTGACGGGCGTGCCGGTGCAGGTGTCCGTGCCGATCGCCGCGGTGGGCATCTGGCTGATCATCGTGCGCGGCTCCTACCGCTCGGCCGAGCGCGTGTTCATCTGGTTCACGATCCCCTTCTTCGCATATCCGGTCGCGGCGATCCTCGCCCACCCCCGTTGGCACTCGGTGGGCAGGGCGATCGCCGTGCCCCACCTGCACACGAGCTCGACTTTCATCGTGCTGCTGATCGCGCTTGCGGGCACGACGATCACGCCCTACATGCAGCTGTACCTGCAGTCAGCCGTGGTCGAGCGCGGCGTGCGCGAGGAGGATCTGCCCCGCGAGGAACGCGAGGCCGTCGCCGGCGCTGTGTTCGCGAACCTGGTCGCGTCGTTCATCATCATCGCCACCGGCGCGACGCTTTTCACGCACGGCATCCACGACATCTCCTCGGCCGCCGATGCGGCCCGCGCGCTCGACCCTTTCGCCGGGCACTACGCCGAGGCCCTGTTCGGCGTCGGCCTGCTCGGCGCCAGCCTGCTCGCCGCGGCGATCCTGCCGATCGCCACCGCCTATGTCGTCTCGGAGTCGCTCGGCTACGAGAAGGGCGTCGGGCGCCGCCACGAGGAGGCGCCCGTGTTCGTCAACATCATCACCGCCATGATCATGCTCAGCGCGTTCGTGGCGATGATCCCGGGGGTGCCCGTGATCTCGCTGCTCGTCGGCGTGCAGGTCGTCAACGGGCTGCTGCTGCCGATCAACCTGTTCTTCATCTGGCGACTGGCGCGCTCGCAGCGCTTGATGGGCGAGCGGCGCAGCCGCGGCGTGCTCGACGGCGCGGCTGCCGTCACCGTGGCAGTGACCTCGACGCTGTCGCTCGGCCTCGTCGTGATCACGCTCAGCGGGATCTGAGCGCCGGGCGTCGTCAGGAGGCCGCGGCCGGCGCCGGCGCCGCGCGGTCGCGCTCCACGAGCAGCGCCGCGCCGATCGCGCCGCCGAGGTCGCCCAGCGCGGCGACGTGCACGTCGGGCGGGCGAAAGTCGGCGAACAGGTGTCCCTGCATAGCCTCGGCGATGCGCTTTGCGTAGGGCTCGCCGAGCCTGACGCCGAGCCCTCCGCCGACGATCACGCACTCGACGTCGAGCACGTTGCAGGCCGACGCGACGCCCGCGCCGAGCGCGCGCAGGGCACGCTCGATCATGTGGATGGCCAGCTCGTCGCCGTGCTCCAGCGCGCGCGCCCAGATACCGCTCGTCAGGCGCGTTCGATTGCGCTGCTTCATCAGCTTGAACAGGTCGGTCTTGCGGCCCTTCTCGACGAGCTTGGCGACGTGCGCTTCCATCGCCGAGCGACCGGCGTAGGCCTCCATGCAGCCGCGCCGGCCGCACGTGCAGCGCGCGCCGTCGATCTCCACGACGATGTGGCCGATCTCGCCGGCCGCGCCGAGCCCGTTCCAGGGCTTGCCGTCGAGCACGATCCCGCCGCCGACGCCCGTCCCCCAGAAGACGCCGAGCAGCGAGTCGTAGGGCTTGCCGGCGCCGAGCGCGAACTCCGCGTCGGTGGCGACCTGGACGTCGTTGCCGAGCCCGACCGGGCAGCCAAGCGCGTCGGCGAGCGTCTGGGCGAGCGGGAAGCTGCCTTCCCAATCGGGCAGATTGCGCGCGCTCGTCACGCTCCCCCCCTCGATCGTTCCCGGCGAGCCGACGCCCACGCCCGCCAGTTGCGCGGGCTCCACGCCCGCGTCGGCGGCGGCGGCGCGCAACGCGTCCTCGATCGCGCCTGCTACATCCGCGGGCCCGCCGCTGGTGGGCGTCGGACAGCGCGCGGAGCCGAGCACCTCGTGGTCGTCGCCGACGATCACCGTCTGGATCTTCGTGCCGCCGAGATCGACTCCGCCGTGCCTGGCCATGGCCGCTGATCATGCCAGACGCCCCAGCGCCAAGATGAGGGTCGCGCCGGCTTTGCAGTGCGAGGATTTATGCTCGCCGGCAGAGCTCCATGCCCCCCCTGCACCGCAACCGCAGCCAGTGCATCGCCGCCGCCGTCTTCGTGGCCCTGCTGACCGCCCCGCCGCTGGCCGGCTGCGGTGGATCCTCCGGGAGCGCGTCCTCCAGGAGCGTCGGCGCCGGCAGGACCGCAGGCAACGCCCGTGCGAGCTCCCCACGCAAGCGGCCCGGCCACAATCGCGCGAGCGCGACGCAGCGCTATGCGAGGTTCGCCGCGTGCATGCGCAAGCACGGCGTGAGCCTGCCGGCCCCGAACACGTCGGGCAAAGGCCCGATCTTCGACAGCAAGGGCTTCGATCCGCACAGTGCGGCGTTCAAGGCCGCCGACCGCAGGTGCGCGCGCAGGCTCTTTCCCAAACGGCCGACTGGCCGGTAGAGGGCCGTCCGCCGCGCGCTCTGCTCAGGGCTTGGGCTTTGGCTGCTTGGGGTCGTCGATCGCCGAGGAGCTGCGCTCGAGCGAGACCTTGGGGGCGGGCAGCGCGCCGATGCGCGTCATCAGCTGGTTCCACTGCGTGCTGCTCAGGGCGCTGGGCGCCACGACGGGAGTTGGCGCGGTCCTGCCCGCGCCGGCCGAGCGCGCGGCCTTGGCGGCCGCCGGCGTCAGCTGGACCCCGCCGGGCGCCGGCCGGAAGCCGACGTGGATGTGGTTCCAGTGTTCGGGCATCGCGAGCGTGTTCGGCGCGCCCGGGTACTGCATCAAGCTGATGATCTGGTGCGGCACGAATTCGCCCTGCAGCGTCAGCAGCGCGCGGATCGTCAGGTCGGTGATCGTGCCGGCGCCCTGGTGGCCGGCGATCGGCGTGCCGTTGATCGCCGAGATGTCCACGGCGTCGCCGGTGTAGTGCTCAGAGACGTAGCCGGAGACGGTCATCTCGCTGTGTCCGCAGCGCAGCGCGCTGACGGTGGGCTTCAGCCCGATCCGCGAGAGGAACGCGAGCACGGCGAGCACGCGCTTGTCGATGGCGCCCGAGGCGATGTCCTGCCGGCCACAGGCGTAGATCTGGATGCCGGGGTCCGAGAGCACGGTGCGCTCCAGTTCGTCTTGGGACATCAGAAAGACGCCGCTGGCCGTGGCGCCGAGCAGGTTCGTGTCGCCGGTCGCGCCCTGCGGATGCAGGGCCGCCCCCAGCTGTGCCCAGTTCTGCAGGATCGGGCGGGGGTCGATCGTGCTGCGGTCGCCGCCCGGCCGGATCGCGAAGCGCAGATGACCGTCGTGCGCGTGGGGCGGCGTGCGCACGCGCCCGAGCACCGTGCCTTGAGAGACGATCGCGCCGGCGCGCAGCCGCAGCAGCTTGCCGGCGCTCGTCGAGCGCTTGCGCCTGCTCGCCGCCAATGCCAGCGCGTCCGGGTTGCCGGGGTGGGCGAACAGGCGGACCTTGCCGGTGCTGGCGGGGGCCGGTTCGCTCGCGCCCGTCGCCACCGACAGCGAGCCCGCATGCGCCTTGCGAGCGGCCGGCTTGGAGACCTTCAGCGTCACGGGCGGGTGGACGCCGGCCGTCGCCGGCAGCTTGGGCTTGGGTTCGGCGCTGGAGACCGCCGGCAGCGCCGGCGTCGAGGACGCGGGAACGTCGTGTTTGGCGGGCCTGCGGTAGTGCGAGGCGATGCTGCCGAGGCCGGCGTAGGTGAACACGTCGCCGTAGACGTCACGCAGGATCAGGTACTTGCCCAGCTTGCGCGAGCTGCCGAGCTTGACCACGCGACCGTCCTGCGCGGCGACGACCTTGGCGTTGGGAGAGCTCATCAGGTCCACGAGCTGAAGCGCCGCGGCGCGCTTGGCGGTCTTGCGCGAGGTCGCCGCAGCGGCGGTGGGCGTCGGAGCCGTTGCCGCGCCGGTCGCAGCGGCGACGGTCGCATCCGCGCGCTTGGGCGCCACACCGACCGCGTCGGCGGTGGCGCTGGAGCTCGCCACGGTCGACAGCGAGCCCCAGGCGACCTGCTTGCCGGTCACCGGCAGGCGCCCGTCGGTGAGGCCGGTGAGCGTGGCGATCACCGCCTTGGGGTAGCTGGAGATGAGCCTTGCGCGCAGCAGCACCGATTTGACGTATTCGTCTGAGTGGTTGTAGGCGAGGATCGCAGCGTGCAGATCGGTCGCGGCGCCGGCGGCGCGCAGGTAACGCGCGGCCGCGAAGATCGCGTCGACCGGGTTATAGGGGTCGGCGTAGCCCGCGTTGAGCGCGTCGACGCCGTACTGGATCCACGTCGCGGGCATGAACTGCATCCAGCCGACGGCGCCGGCCGTGGACACCGACTGGTCGGCGCCGTAGTTGGTCTCGATTTCGTTGATCGCGGCGAGGATCTGCCAGGGCACGCCGTACTGCACGGCGGCGGCCTGGTAGATCGGCAGCAGAAACAGCGGGATGCGGTAGAAGGAGAGCGCTTGCGTCGAGGCGGCCGATCCGGCGAGCTCGGCGGCCAGCGCTTCGGCCTGCGCCGCGACGACCTGCGGGGCCACTGCGACGTCGTTGGCGCCCTGCGCCGCGGCGGCGCCGGGCGCGGGCTTCGTGGGCGTCGCGCTGGGGCTCGTGCTCGGGTTCTTCGAGCCGCTGGTCTTCTGGCGGCGCTGCAGCACCACAGCCGGCGCCTTTGCGCTCGGCTTGGCCGGAGCCGGGGCTTCGGTCGCCTCGGCGGGCGCGGTGGCGGTTGGGCCGGGCGACGGAGTCGTCGTGGGCGTGGTCGACGGCGCGGGCGTGGTCGCGGTGGGCGTCGACGTAGTGGTTTCGGTCTTGGTCGCTTCGGTAGCCGGCGGTTCTTCGGCCGTGGTCGTCGTGACCGTGCCTTCGCCGCTGGAGGGCGGGCTTTCCGTGGCGAGAGCGCCCGCGGCGATCGGACCCAGGCCGGCTGCCGTGATGCCGCTGCCGGCCAGCGCGGAGGCCAGCGCGCGCCACACCCACCGCCGCGTACGGACGTGGGGCGTCATGCGCCGAGCTTGGTCATCTTTTGCTGATCCCATTGGTCGTGGTCGGCGCGGCGATCCCACCGGCGCAGGTACGCCCGCCCGCATTCATATCGGCAGGCAAGCACCAAGGGGTAAAGGATTCGTAATCGTGTCCAGACGCGGCGCTCGAATCGACGCCGTGCGACGAGCCGCAAGGACATAACGATACCCGGGGCGCAGACGCGCAAAACCCAACCCGATGGGACCGGCCACTTCAGCCTTTTCGATGGAGCCTATGGGCCTCCTGCCCGCAGTCGCTGGTTGCAAACAACGCTTCCCGCGCGTCAGACGCCGCCGATCGCCGCCCGGCGCCAGGGTAAAGATGTCAAACGGGCTCGCGAGATGCCGGACGGTCCACCCCCGCAGCCTTCGATCCGAAGCCGCCCAGGCGATTCTGGCGGGCGCCGGACGCTGGCCGCCAACGTGCCGAGGCGATACTCTGCATGCGTGGAAACGATCCTCTCGGTGCTTCAGGTGATCATCTCCGTGATCGTCGTGTTCTTGGTGCTCATGCACTCAGGCAAGGACGCGGGGCTGTCGGGCGCATTCGGCGTCGGCAGCGGCACGGGTCCGCTCGGCGGCGGCTCGATGGTCGAGCGCAACCTCAATCGCTGGACGATCTTCTTCGCCGTGCTGTTCATCATCAACGCGATCGTCCTGCTGAAGCGTCCCTGGGCCTGAGCCTGCGCTCGCGTCCTAGCGCCGCTCTTTCTCGCCCTTCCCGTCGCGCTCCTCGCCTGTCTCGTCCTGCTCGTTGCCTGTCTCGCGCTGCGCGTTGCCTGTCTCGCGCTGCGCGGCCTCGCCCGCCTCGTCCTGCGCGCGGCGCGCCGGCTCGCCGTCTGCTCGCGCCGGCCCGCCGTCTGCCGCCGGCTCGCCGTCCGCTGCGCCTCCGGAGGGCTCGTCGAGCGCCTGCAGCCGATCGAGGATCTGCAGCGCCTCGGCGCGCAGCGCGCCGTCGATCGCATCGTAGTCCGCACGCGACAGCTTGCCCGTGCGCAGATCGAGCTCGGCGTCGCGGATCTCTCGGTACTTGGCTTCGCGCGCCGCCTCCAGGTCCGCCCGCTGCGCCCACGACGCTTCGGTCTCGCGTCCGTCTTGCACGCGATCCGCGCGCAGCGGCGCGCTGACGACGAACAGCACGACGCCGAGCAGCGCGAAGGCAAGGATCGCGATGACGATGTCCACTCAGCG
>Ga0105237_10006347_pt1 | contig 13143 bp, 16 predicted proteins | sample KBSC24metaG_FD_81520 | JGI IMG/M metagenome (GOLD analysis project Ga0105237, IMG submission 81520) | Corn rhizosphere microbial communities from Kellogg Biological Station, Michigan, USA - KBS C2-4 metaG | ecosystem: Host-associated > Plants > Roots > Rhizosphere > Soil | place: Michigan, USA...
ACCTCATGCAGAGCTTAGAGGGAACTCCAGTTTTCGTTCACGCTGGACCTTTTGCCAATATCAGTATCGGCAACAGCTCAGTATTGGCTGATAAATTGGCTCTGAAGCTTGCTGGAACTGAAGCAGATGAAGACTATGACGCGAAAGCAGGCTTTGTAGTCACAGAAGCAGGCTTTGATTTCACCATGGGTGGAGAACGGTTTTTCAATATCAAATGTCGTGCTTCAGGTCTTGTCCCTGACGTGGTCGTGGTTGTAGCCACCATTCGAGCATTGAAGGTCCATGGTGGAGGACCTGAAATAGGTGTGGGTGCTCCGCTCCCTGCGGCCTACCGCACAGAGAATGTTGAGATGCTGCGTGCTGGTTGTGTCAACCTGAAAAAGCATATCGCCAATGCTAGATCCTATGGCGTGCCAGTGGTAGTTGCCATCAACAAATTCGAGACCGATACCGAGGCGGAAATGAAAGTCATCGAAGAAGAAGCGCTAGCTGCAGGAGCTGAAGCCGCTGTGCCGGCGAATCACTGGGCTGAAGGCGGTGCTGGAGCAGTTGACCTGGCGAAGGCAGTGGTCGAAGCTTCGAGCAAGCCTAAAAACTTCAAATTCCTTTATGACCTCGAAGGCACTGTTCAAGAACGAATCGAAAAGATCGGAAAGGAAATGTATGGCGCCGAAACAGTCGAATTCAGCGAACTTGCACAAAAGAAAGTCGATATGTACACTAAGCAAGGGTTCGGGAATCTACCAATATGCATTGCGAAGACCCAATACTCTCTCAGCCACGACCCTGCACTAAAGGGTGCACCGACTGGCTTTACTGTCCCTATCAGGGATGTGAGGCTGGCTGTCGGAGCTGGGTATCTCTACGCACTCGCGGCAGATATTCAAACAATCCCAGGCCTCCCAACGGCACCTGGCTACCTGAACGTTGATGTCGATCCCGAGACAGGGGAGATTGATGGCCTCTTCTAGGCTGCATTGCGTCTCCTCGAAGACGATATAAACGGCGTTCCCGGATTTTCAACAACAAAATAGATACCCTACGTTCAACAAACATGGTGTTAAACAGAGCCTACATCCTTACAACAATCTAAGATCTCATCTACATAATGGATCTTACTCCTTTGAGGGATGGAATGATTTTGGTGGAGCATTCAGCTGTTTTGCAGGGAGTACTTTACCTTTACTAGCTCTATATTTTGGCTACAGGTCATCATTGGTGATGATCGCACTTTGTGCTCTCGTCCTAGGCTCAAGAATCACATCAAGGTTCACGCCTTTTTTGACCAAGACATTCTTATTGCCCTCGCCTTCTCTTGTACCTATCTTCTCTTGTACCTTCCCTGCCTACTTCTGAACGTGATGTGTGGGACCGTGAAACTCGATGCGCGGACCGTGGTAGTGCTTCTTCCCATGCACAAACCAGTTGATAAGCACCAGAACAAACGCGATGCCAATCATCACGGAAGAATAATCTGAGAACACCGAGCTATTAGTCACACTGTATGCAGGTAGGAGTCGCCTAGGCCCGTGGCTCCTGCAGCCAAGGGTGAGACTTACTCATGGAGTTTGGAGTAACCGGCTTGAACGGTGGGATACAAAAGACGACTGTGAAAATGAGACCGAACACCACGACCGAGATATTGGCTACCCAGCCTACGATGGATGGGAGGCGGAATGCTCGATTCCTTGGAAGAAATTCAGGAGACCGACGGCGGTAGATGAGCAGTGCTGCAGGCATGATAAAGGAGATCTGCTGTAGCACGACGCAAGAGCTCAGGATGGCGTTGAATGCTATCATTCCACTTCTGTTAGTCTCCAACAATGACAGGCGAAGTACGGTCGAGGCCACGACGATGGATGTCTTACCGGTACGTGATGCGAGAAAGATACACCCGCACAGAACCAAGATCGCATAGTTCAAAAGCAACGCATAGATAGGCACCTCGAGTTTGGGGTGGATTTTTACCAGGTGTTTCGAGAACGTCAGCGCATTGTCTCTCGCAAACGACCAAGTTATCCTTGATGAGGTTTGCAGCACAGCATTCAAGACGAACCATGCTATCAACACTCCGACTGCTCCAAACACCGTGGCAGCAGTCTGGGAACGCATGCCCTGCGAGTAGATTTCAAAAGTCAAGTAACTGTTGGCAAAGTCGGTCGTCAGCGAGGATTCTATTCTTCGAACCAGACGTTTCATACACCACACTTACCCGTTCATACCGAGTATATAATCGATGTCTGACACACTATACAACAGAATGATAGCAAATGGAAATGCGGTGCAGAAGCCAATGGTCACGGCCGCGAGCATGGCTCTAGGCACCGTCTTCTGCGGGTTCTTGCATTCTTCGGCAAGGTGCAGAGCTCCGTCCAGCCCTGCATACTGGAAACAGGTTGTCAACAAGCCACTGAAGAAGCACAACCCGTCACTCCAGCCGGTTTGATTGATGAAAGTGGACCAGACGAATTCACTGGGCGCTTTAGGGTTCGACCGGGCAAGGAGCGTGATAGCTGTAGTGAAGAACAGTGTGATAGTGAGTGCGAATCCAACGTCATGGAATCTCGGTGCCCGCTTCAAGAGGAAGGTATTGCAGACTAAGATAAGCAGCGCCAGCGCTTGGTACATGAGGAATTTCTGCCAATCCTTCGGGATATAGTCTGGGTAGTAGGTGCTCGCCAATGCGGTGAGTTGCTCGGCCGGGATGATCAGGACTGCCGCCCCAATCGCTATCCAGCTGAAGATGCTGAAGATTCCGCAGAAGTACGAGGTGAATAAATTTATCCTGTCAGGGCACAGTATTGACACAAAGTGGTATTGTCCCCCGGCTGTCGGATACACCGAAGCCAGCTCCGCAAGCGTCAAGGCATCAGCGAATGTCGCAAAGGTGCTGACGAACATCCCATACACGAGCCCGATGGGCCCGCCTTGTAGGAGAGCAACCTGGAGAGATGCAGAGAGACCGGCCCAACTGTTGCAAATGTTGAACCCCAGAGCCACGAGGGAAAGGGGCCCGATGTTGGCTTTCACGTCTGCCTTGTGCAGGTGAAGAGCTGCAATATCCCCGTTGGACACGGATTCTGAGCGCTCAACCTCGCTATGTTCATTCTTCACTCCGGCATCCGCCATTACGGCCGATTCTGGAGCAGCATGTTAGCACCGACTTGCAAAGACGGGGGTTGAATAGTGGGCCGGGTCTCAATCCATCAAATTCAGACTCCAGCTTATGCCAGGCAACAACACCTACCTGATGAATATGCTTCTTGTTTCTCTCGAGTATCGAATCCAGACATCATGTATCAATCAGGTGTTGAATCAGGTGTTCTGGATCATGCAAACAGGTCACCAGAGCAGGCGAAACCTCCAACATTATTATATCGAATCCGTTCGGGAAAGCCATATCGTTCTCTATCACATAGAAGTATTCATGGAACCCCCCTATTGGTTGGAAGGCCCCCTCCAGTTCCCCAGAGACGTAGATTGTCGTTATCGCCTCCATTGCACTGTAAGCGCGCTTATCACGAAGCCGTGTGGATCAATGTGGTGGGAGGGCCACCTTATCCAGACTCTTTAGACTCTAGTCTAATCGATATGCTCAACCGGGATTGGATGCGAGAAAGAGACTCCAGACCGAAACCGCGCTTCACCTCCGCATTTTCAAGTTGGGACTACCCCAGATATTCGAAATGGTCCCAGATAGGAAACAGACCTAGGTATTCCATCATGATTCCTGGATCAAAAGGCCAATGGCCAGCCATAGAGGTTGCTGCTCTGCCTCGGAATCCCTTCTGATAGTGGCAGGCTGGCACCCAATCTTCAATAACAGGCACATACTGTATTCGCGCTCCCCTACGTCCGAGACCCCTTATTATGCAGTGGGACACTATCACGTCTATACAGCTCCCATGTTCAGCCATTCAAATCGAGCCCACTCGTTGAGATTAGCAATGAGAAATCCAGATCCTGGTTTAACACGGGGTATAGAGATTTGTTCGGCCGTAGAGTGAATTTATGTGAAATGCAATGCGAACTATTGCCTCGGATCGACCTCCTTATACTCCATGGATAGGCAAGAGTTGTCTCACCTTCCAAAATAGCCAATATGGGTAGAAGAAGATCCAGCTACCTAGATACTCCATGGTGGCGGTGGAGAAATCCACCCCAACCGGTCTGAGCCCAGCAGTCTTCATCGCGCTGGCTCAAAGCACAAGCAAATTTTGCTTTAAGGTGAACATCCTCTCCGTCATGGAAAGAACAACGAAGCCTGACCAACACAACAACTCTAACCAAGAGTGGCATTGACACTTTTATCACATCGTGCGAGAATGTGATGTTGTATGCACCGTCCAAGGCTCCGCTCCTTACGCATGCTAAGGAGAGAGTCGTGGGCACATTGATGCTCCCGCATGGATCGACTCTCCGCGTGTTTCGTTCCATTTCCATCCCGACCATACAAAAAAGGGTGCACATCAGTAATCGAATTGTGAACAGCATTGTCGAGCCCAAGTGAAGGAGTGCGGATACCTCCAGCCATTGCCATTACGAGTACGTTACTTTGAAATCGTCTCGAGACGAATACGCCTGCGTCAAGATGAAGTCTCAGGAGATCAATAGCGCATCGTCGAAGTAATCCAGCCTGGTCCTTGTGGCGTCATGCATGATGAGCCACTGAGAAGCGGGGAAATGCAGGATACGAGCTTCAAACGAATCGAGGCTCGACCGCGCTTACACTAAATCCCATCGCGTTTAAAGATGACAAACAAACTCCCAACCTTCAGATGCGACCTCCAATTGTCGTTGCCCTCTCCGTTGACCGAAAGATTGCGCCCTGAATGCTCGCCACCTGAGGCTGCTCTCCCTTCGATACGGCCGCGATAACGGAGTCCTGCAAAACGGGTGGCTTCATGGCAAGCAACCTGGGCGACTACGGAGAGATAACCCGCCGAGATAGATCACATCGGAACGTAAGGGACGGGGTTTGTTGCCTGGCCTGGACATGTCCAATGTGTTTGTACGCGTGCGTTTCTTACCCTCCCTAATGCAACCGCTCTATCCTACCCAGGTACGTAACAACAGTTTATGTTCAATCACGATCTGCATGGAGTACGAGGAAACCCAATACAATCTCCCGTCACAATTATCCTAGCACGACCAGTGGTTCAATTACAAGTTCCCCTTGAGAGCACCTTGCTTTTTGGTGCTTGTTTTCAATGAAATAACCTCAGAAGCAGCCCTCGAACCTGCTAATAGAGCTCCCTCCAGGTAGCCCTTCCACTCATAGGCGGTCTCACCACCCGCAAAGTGGATGTGTCGGAAAGGCCGCCTCAACGAGTCTCCGTACTTTGATAGTAAGCCTGGGCCCATCGTGGATGTCGGCGCTCCTCCGAGATAAGGCTCTTCTGTCCAGTTGACGTAGTTCACTTCGAGAACATCCCGTGCAAGGCTGGCATTATCGGGTCCGACGAGTTCTGCCAGGTGCTCGATCACAGATTCTTGTCGTTGAAATTCATTCAGTTCGCTCCATTTTGCTGCAACCTCGCCGGCGATGAACAGTGCCAACGAATACTGCTTCTTCGAGTCGTCCGAGATCTCCCAAGAGAAGCAAATCGGACCTTTCAAACTGGTGAACTTTCCTTGCAAGCCCAGATCCTTCCACCATGCCCTAGCGTATGTCAAGATCATTTTCACATATACGCCAGGCTTGGTTCGGGATACCAAAGCTCGCTTTGATGCAGGCAAAGGTGGTGAGAAGCGGATGTGTTCGTAGGTGTTTGTCGGGACCGCAACGACGACTTTTCGTGCGAAGATCGTGTTCCCTGTTGTGGTCTCCACAAAAGCCCCATCCTCGGTCTGGTGGATGCTGTCAACAGGGCTGTTGACGAACACAGAGCCGGGGGGGAGTTCATCTGCAAGACCAGTCGCGATGGCTGATGTGCCTGGTGCTTTTGTTAGCCCTAGACCAACCTCAATTTTAACAACACTAGGTACATACCTTGCTTAACCTTCAACGATTGCGCACCATCCGGACCTTCGCTTGCAATGCTAATAAAACCGCCACCTGACTTGACGTAATCAAGGAAGTAATGGCTGCCAATCTCGTGGGGATCTCGGCCAACAAGAGCACTACTCAAGAACTTCAATGCTTTCTTGGCCGTCTCGTCGACAAGTCCTTTGCTTTCTCCCCATTTCTCTAACGAAGTGTCGAGGCTCGCCGCAATCTTAGTTGGGCTATGAATGTTGATTGAATCCATATCACTCTCAATTGCTTCGTACAAGGCCGCGTTGATGCCCATCACCAACTCGGCAGCTTCCTAAAACGAGTCAGAGAGAAGATAAAAGGCGGGCCTAGTAACTTACACTTCCGGGAGTGCTTCTCAGCACGCTACCATCTGGCAATTGCCAGACTTCGTCTCCCTCGACATACTGCTCGACTGTATCCAATTTGAGTCGCTTAGCTGTGGCAAAGGCCTTTGGTTGTGTCTTCTCGTTGATCCATGTCGCTCCTAGCTCGATTAATCCAGGCCCGCTTCGAAGTTGCTGCGTACGACTTCGGCCTCCGATGCGATGTTGAGCTTCGAGGACGATGCAAGTTAAGCCAGCCTTATGTAGGTCCCAGGCTGCCTGGATGCCACTGAAACCACCACCCACCACGACGACATCCACCCTCAAGGGAGGCTTAGGTCGCTCGAACGATTTGATAGCCGGATTAACATAGGCAGTAGCATGCCCCCCTGTAGCCGCAACAACTTCAATTTCAAGCTTCGGGCCCGGAAATGCCAGCTGGGTGACCGGGATCAAGGTAGTGATTGGTCGGTACTGGATGCCATACTCATCTGTAACGAAGCCGAAGAAAAGTCCAAACAACGTTTCTGCTTGGTCGATAGACCAATCCACTGGGTAGAAGGTGACTTTGATCAAATCTCGAGGGGTCGCGCCTGAGTTCTTCAGAACATTCTTCAGGTTTTCATACACTGTCTTTGTCTGCTCTTCGAGCGTCTCGGGGAATGTACCATCTGGTCGCTGGGCAATGATCCCAGACGTAAAGACAAGTCGACTGGCCTGACTGAGGCTCACCGAATGAGAATAGAACTGGGGGTCGGGCATCGACGAAGCATCGTGGAACTTGATGACTGGTTTGCCATCACCGGGTGCCATTTTGGGTGGCGGTAATAGATTTTCTTTTCTCTTCGTCAAATCAGACAAGTGACTTTCGGCTAACTTGTATCTATCTTTTCGCGAAAGGGATATCAAATAGCACAACACGAGATGTGATTGAGAAATTCGGATTCGGGAACCGGCTCAGTAGCTGGTTGAAGTACAGTATTTATCAAGGTAGCCCAAGGCCAAGGCAAGGCCACTTGTGCCATGGGTTATTCAACATGAAGGTTTACCGTTTTACATGCTCCGGGATACGGATTACGACTTACGCGGTCGACAGTAGAAACCTAGTCAGCTCAGGTTGAGGTTCTGCAGCAGAGCGAGGAGCATCATGGTAAGCGTTGAGTTAGTTCCTTCTGGACGGTCGAGATTGCGCAGTTGTCAAGGACCCAGACGAAGTGTCCAGGAGGGTCCCAAAAGTGACGCCTAGCTATTAGAACCAAGGCTATCCAAGCCGATCTGCGGGGCGAAAGGGGACGTCTCGGGCGTAACGGGCACATATTAGCTTGCCAACTAATAAGCAAAGTACTCCGTACCAGATACGAGCTTCATATTCAGGCGTCAACCCCTGGGAGTCTCCAGCATCCGCTTACTGACTAGGGGCCAAGGAAGGCCTGACGGGCGCGATTCGCGATACACTTAAGCTCGACGTCCTCGCTGCCTGTCCGCTCGTAAGATCTTCCTTCGGCCCTCGAGAAAGGTCACTTAGTGCAAGTTAATTGCTTCAAAGAGGAAGGTATGATGCCTCAAATCCGTTAGGAATGGGCCCTCGAGACCGCCCGCAATCTCTGGCCCTTATCAATCCACGAGCCAACATGACTACCTCGTTTCGCGTCAAGACAGGATGTCTGACCTGCCGCCAACGACGGAAAAAATGCGACGAGCGCGAACCAGTGTGCACTGGCTGCACCAGGAACTTCCTCGAATGTGACTGGCCCAGCCCTGTGACTTTCAGAGATGGGAATCGGAAACCGAAGCGCTCCCCGTCCGGGGCAAACAGTCCTCCTCACCTCAAGACGCCCAAATTGGAAACTGGCAGAGCTCGTACCCAGCACACGGTCGTTGTTCTGGATTGCAGTCGTCAAGCCGCAGCGAAGAAGAAACCAGCAAAGCCCCTCCAGACGGCCATAGACGACACTTCTGGAGATAACACTACAGCTGATGGGGTCCCCGATGGCTCCATGATCATTTGGCGCGGTATCACATCGTCTTTTATGAGCGACGATCGGCCGATCTTACTAACCCGTCATTCCTTCCTTCTACTCCAGCATTACATGGAGGACACTGCTTGTTTTCTTGTCCCCAAGGTCCGAACGAGGAATCCTTTCATCACGCATGTGTTACCACTAGCATACTCCGATGATCTCCTCATGCATGCTGTAATGGCGTTGAGCGGAACCCATCTCAGTTATCAGCAGAATGATAATCTGGATATCCAACTAGCAACCCGAAACCATTATTCCCTACTCCTCAGGGGGCTTCGACTTGCGTTCGCCGAAGAAGCAAGACAGCCTTGTACCGAACGAAGCTTGAGGCTCTTGGTCATTCTTGTAGTCCTCTGCCACGTTGAGGTAAGCTCATCCCTCGCCCAGCCTTTGACTCATCTCTGCATACCTGTTCTTACTTGGTGATCAGGCAGTTGCAGGTGAGCCTCACGGCGGCATCTTTCCACATCTACGAGCAAGCCGCCAATTGATCCTCAGCCTGCTGCAGAAGGCTGATGCCGAAATGAATCGCGACTACAGACGGATGAAGGGGTTTGTGCTGGAGGTATACGCCTACCTCGTGCTCGCAAATAATATAACCCCTTACGGCCGCGACGAGGCTCGGACTCTTCCACTTGATCCGTTCATAACTTCATTTGAAATGTTGAAAGAATATGAAACATTTGGTGTTTTCTTTAGCTGTGGCTTTGGCCTCTTCGAGACTATTCCAAGGATCTGTGTGTTCGCCATGAATCGACTCGCTGACGAGGAAGAGTCGAATGCTTGCAGCGCAGAAAGCCAAAAAACATACGACGAGCTTGTCTCGACCCTTCTCGCGTGGGAATCCCCACCAGTGGACCTGGAGATGAAGGAATTCGAGACCGCACATGTCTGTGCTGGAGAGGTATATCGCCAGTCGCTATTGATGTTTGTCAAGACCGCGATGTGCGGATCTGTCGTTGACAACCCAAAAGTCATAGCCGAAGTACAAGGACATATCGAAGCTTCGCAGGACGCAATGCCGGTGTTGCACGTCTCTCCGTTCGTCACAGTGATGCTGTGGCCTCTGATGATCATGGGATCATGCCTCACCTCGCCCCGTGAAAGGGCTGAGTTGATAAGCATACTCGATGCAAGTGCAATCGACCTGATGCAAGTTGTTCAGGCAGCCAAACTACTACGCCTGCTCTGGGAGGACACTGACAAGCGGGCCTTTGGCCCCTTCGGCCTTCATTTTATTATGCAAAAGCACAATATCAATTTCAGTATGGCGTGAAGCAGAGCCATGCAACAATTCCGTCAATTGAACTTCCAACATTGCACCAGCTCGATCCAAGGTCGTCTCGACAGGCACCACGGATCTGGGCCATTCTGCAATGGGTTACAAACAAAATCGCATGACTATTTTCCACATGGACTTACGAGGTCAAACTTGCGCCCCTCTAGTAATGTTGGCCAGTGAAGTCATGACTGCTCCGATCCCTCTCTGGTGAACGCTTCCCTGGTCCGAAGCTCGCGGGAGATTCGCCCTCAGAAACGAGGGCGAGCCCCTCATTTCTTACCCCACGCAGCCCAAAACGCGTCAAGTACCTTGGGGAACGGGGCTCTGGGGGAGAATACCCATCTCTCAATCGACTCAATCGAATGTGGACTGTAAACACATGGCGAATGAAGGGCGTCTCGGAAAACGCCATGGGCTCTAGGCCTATTCGAGAGATATCCGACTAACATAACCAATACTATTAGTACTTGACAGGGAGCGAAATGGATTGTCAACCTAAGAAGTTGAAGAAGATTCCCTGTCGCGAATACTAGCGGATCAAACTCACAGCTTCGGCATTCATTTCCCAATAGTGATCTTCTACCTAGTGCTAGCGAGATGTCGACACCAGCGGTAAAGGTCGAGGCTGCCATCCCTGGCCTTGACAATGTCTACAGCGGAGTACCGAGTCGATTGGCTGATGTAGCTGTGACCACCAAGGCACGGCTGGATTCCCAACGAACAGTGCTGGAAAGCACGTTGCGGAAAACCATTTCATTGCCTCCGGGAATTAACAAGAAGACATTTGATGATGCCATCAGCGAGTTGAAAGCCTCTCTTGGCAGCGATCATGTTGAGGTCAATGAAAAGCCTCTTGTTGATGGCTGGTATATGCAGCATCCGTGTGTACATGCGACCAGCTCGATTTTCTTCTCTTCTTTGGCTGACCCATACTCCAGAAACACTCATGATGCTTTCCACATCGTTGATCAGGACGACCTGACCTCCAGCGCAGCAGTCTACCCCTCAAGTACCGCTGAGGTCCAAGTGGTGGTCCGCTGGGCGAATAAGCACAAAATCCCAATTTACCCCATCAGCATGGGTCGAAATCTCGGGTAAGCTGTTCTTTGCTTGCAGCCTGAGATTCGCTAACTGGGGCTTAGATACGGCGGTGCTGGTTGCCGAGTGAAAGGCTCCGTCGTTGTCGACCTTGGAAGGAGTATGAATAAGATTTTGAACATCGACGCTGACAATGCGTCTTGTCTCGTCGAGCCCGGTGTCTCATACTTTGCACTTTATGAGGAGATCCAGAAACGGAAGCTCCCCGTATGGATAGATTGCCCTGATCTTGGAGGCGGTAGTGTGCTCGGCAATGCTATCGACCGTGGAGTCGGGTAAGATTCGTTGTCCATTATCAGTGGCATTCATTTTAATACGTTTTGCGTTCCAGATATACACCCTATGGAGATCATTTCGCCAACCATTGTGGTATGGAACTGGTTCTTCCAACAGGAGAACTTCTCCGAACAGGCATGGGAGCTATGCCAGGGACAGATGGAGCTGATAATCCAACTTGGCAATCTTTCCAGGCCGCTTACGGTCCATATGTCGACGGGATTTTCAGCCAGAGCAACTATGGCATCGTCACCCAGATGGGATTTTGGTTGATGCCCGAAACTGGGCACCAATCTTACATGTTCACGTTCAAACGTGAAGAAGATTTCGAACACATCGTGGAAGCGATCCGACCCCTGGCACAGAAAAGGATCTTGGGCAACGTCCCACAGTTACGACATGTCATTCAGGAGCTGGCAGTGACAGGGAAGCCGCGATCCTTCTGGTACAATGGAAAGGGAAAGATGCCGAGAGAAGTGATCAGAGAAGGTGCTTCCAAGTTACCCTGTGGTGTGATATATCTTGGGTGTTCTATGGAACACAATATGGAGACCAAGCCTCCATCGATTCGCAATTGAAGATCATCAAATCAGCATTTGGAAAAATCGAAGGGTCCAAATTCCTGCTACCATCCGACCTCCCACCCGAACACTATATTCATGCCCGGGCCCAGGTGTGCAGTGGAGTACCAGTTCTCAGAGAACTGGACTGGTTGAACTGGAGGCCAAATGCAGCACACCTGTTCTTCTCCCCGATCACTCCGACCAGAGGCAAGGACGCCAAGCTGATCCACGGCGTCATCACACAGTTGCACGAAAAATGGGGGTTCGATGTTCTCCCGACAATCTGCATAGCGGCACGAGAGGGTCATTACATCTCCAATATCGTCTACGATCGCTCAGATCCCGACGAGAAACGTCGAGCAACAGGGCTGATGCGAGAAATGATCACCGAGGCCACCAAACTTGGATTTGGCGAATATCGGACTCATATCCTGTTTGCAGACCAGGTGGCAGAGTCCTACAGCTGGAACAACGGTGCGCTCCGGAAGTTCAACGAGACTATCAAAGACGCCTTGGATCCAAATAGCATCCTGGCACCGGGAAGGAACGGTATCTGGGGCCAGAAATTCAGGGGCAAAGGATGGGAGATTCTAGAGGGCGATCAGAGAGATATGTTGAGAGATGGCGTGTCACCTAAACTTTAGCTTAAAACGTCGGGATTATATATATATCATTATTGAACCATTTCAGCACAGGAAAGTCAAGAACTGGTAGTAACTGCAGAGGAAATAACTTAACGAAGTCCACGATCTACGAGAACACGTAACATAAGACAAGAAACTCAGGACCTTTCTCTGTAATATCATTCTTTGAGAATCAGCTGTAAATATATTCAACAATCTAATCAAAATAGTATTCAGCCTCAGCATAACGGGGTGATCTTTCCAGTCCTCAACTCCTCCGCGACGACTTTTGAAAGCTCTGGCCATTGCTTTCGGGTGTCAGCCTCAGCGTCATAGTCATAAAGTACATGGTTCTGCGAACGAGTCAGTTTGTGATGAAACCGTCTAAAGGGGGAAAGGGTCTGGCTCACTCTGATGTGTATGCTGAAGGGATCTATCTCCTCTCCCTCCGCAACTTTATCAAGGGCAGAATGCCATCGATCTCGAACATCCTCCCCATTTGTCTGCGCTCGGCGGACGCGTGGGAAGCGAATCTTCTCATAAACTCGAGTCTAGCACGTGCAACATCAGTATCGGTCAATATTCGACAGGACTAGATGTGCTTACCGCCAGAGGAACATTGTCCTTCCCTGCCAGCAGTAGACACTGGGCGAGCACCGCTGCACTCTCCGTCGCCTGGCTTGCCCCTTGGGCACTTGTCGGCAAGTGTGGATGGCAGCAGTCTCCCACCAAAGCGACCTTGTGGTTTCGACTAACCCATGTTGGAATGGGATCTCGGTAACAAATCTTCCAATCTAAGCACTCTTTCGTTTGGGCGACCACAGCAGAGATACGGGGGTCACAGTCGGCAACAAGTTCCCGTACTGCATTCATGTCACCAGGTTGGAACCAAGATTCTTTGATGTCCTCGGTGTCCTTGTGAGTGATGATCCAATTGA
>Ga0105237_10006348_pt1 | contig 13142 bp, 13 predicted proteins | sample KBSC24metaG_FD_81520 | JGI IMG/M metagenome (GOLD analysis project Ga0105237, IMG submission 81520) | Corn rhizosphere microbial communities from Kellogg Biological Station, Michigan, USA - KBS C2-4 metaG | ecosystem: Host-associated > Plants > Roots > Rhizosphere > Soil | place: Michigan, USA...
CGGCGGGACGCGCTTCATCGGGCTCGCGGCCGATGGTGAGCAGGCGGTCGACCTCGATACGGTCGGCCGGTTTGCCGAGGACGAGCATCTGGCCTGCCCCGGCGGTGGCGGATGGCGCGGGGCCCGTGCTGACGGCGGATTTGTCGCCGTGACCGAAGACGATGATGGCCGGGCCGATCATTACCTGGTCGCCGGGCTGCAAAGTGGTAATGGCGGAGATGCGCTGCCCATTAACCCGGGTGCCTCGCACGCTCCCGAGGTCCTCGATCGTGCAAGTCTTCCCGTCCCAGGAGAACCGGCAATGCTGCCGCGAGATCTCGACGTGGCTTAGTTCGAAATCCGTATCCGCCGAGCGCCCGGCGATGAAGCTGCCTTCGCCGAGCGGGAACACGCGGGGCGGCAGTCCGCCCGTGACTGCCAGATGCGCTCCGCTCATGCGTGCGAACGGCTCACGGCAGCACGGCCCAGATCTCGACGATGCGGTTCTTCTCGAGGTTCTGCGCGTCCACGAGTTTGGAACCGCCCATGCCGACGGTGTGCATCAGGTTGATGACGCCGAGTTTGTCGCGCATCGTCTTCATCACGATTTCGGCGCGGGTGGTGGAGATGGCCAGATTTTTCTTCGGGTCGCCCTTCGGATCAGCATAACCGAGGATGACGAAGACCGCTGTCGGGTCGCCGCGCAGTTTTGAGATCTTCTCGGACTCGAGTTCCGTTTTCAGCGCGTCGAGATCCGCTTGCGACATCTCCGTCTTTCCAGAGCCAAACGGAATGGTCAGGATCTTGCCCATGCTGCGGGCCTTCTCGACCGCGTTGTAGAGCTTGTCCTTGTTCAGCGTGGACACAGGCATCAAATCCACCCGTTTGAGCACCTCCTGTTTGACGTCCTTGTTCTCCTTGGTCGAGAGGTCGAGATTGATGCGGTCGGGCGAGGTGACAAAGCGCGGCGGCTCGGCGGCTTGCGTGCCGGGCGTTTCGGTTTCCGCCGGTGGGGTGGACGACGGAGTTTCCGTCGTCGTGCCGGATTCCGAGACGGCGGTGGTGGGAGGATGGTCCCGCGGATCGGGTTTCCTGGGTTTGAAGACCTTGCCGCGCAGAGAGGGGACGCCGAAAATGACGCCACCGCCGACCACAATGATGCCCGCGAGGATGTAGACGTAGCGCATCCACATCTTGGTCGGGGAGCCGACCTCGGTCAGCGGCTTGCCGCATTCCGCGCAGATGAAAGGCTGGTCATTTTCGACTTCCGTTTCCTCACCGCGGTAGGCGAGGAGACACCCCGAAAAATTCTGGCATTTGCCGTAGCGAGACATACTTGGGAATTATACGGTGCGATTTCCAGAGGCCGCGAGCAAATTTTCCCTGATCCAGCCGGCAACGTCCAGAAAGAGAGGCGATTCCCACGCCAAACCGAGGTCCGGCAGCCTCAAGACAGTGGAATGGAGGGCGTGCCGCGGGAACAGGAGCCGGCTGGCCAGAGAAGGAGTCCAGCCGGTCCGAATGAACTCCAGGTAGCACTCTTCATCGGGGCCATACAGCTTGTCGCCCACGATTGGGTGCCCGGCGTGCGAAAGGTGCACGCGGATCTGGTGCATGCGCCCGGTGTGCGGATAGGCCCGGACCAGCGCGAATTTGTCGCCGTTCGTCGTCTGGCCTGCGAATCGCTCTTCCACCCGGAATCGGGTTTGAGCCCTGGCGCCGTCCGGGTGCACCATCTGCCTGAGATGGATTTTCGACGGCTCCCGCTCGCCCTGGCGCAGGATGGGGGCGTCGATCTCGAAGTCGTCCGAGGCCGGCCATCCCCACACGAGGGCCAGATATTCTTTCGCCACGTGGCGGGCCATCATTTGCCGCCCCAGGTCGCGCGCGGCGGCCCGATGCTTCGCGACCAGCGTCAGGCCGCTCGTTTCGCGGTCCAGCCGGTTGATGATCGAGACCTGTCCGCCATTGACCAATTCGTAGGAGAGGAGGTCGCGGAGTTCGTCCCAGAGGGTGCGCCGCCCGTTGGGCTTGCTGGGGTGCACTTCCATGTAAGGGGGCTTCTCGACGACGATCCAGTCGGCGGATTCGGCGATGATGGTGATGGAGTCGGCGGCCACGAAGAGGTTGATAGTGGAGAGCGGATGGTGGATAGCCACGGACTCGCCTTCCGGAACTTCTTCTGAAAATGGATACGCATCAATCCCGCTCGCGAATTCACTGCGCCACACTGCCATGAGCGCGGGGCTATCCACCATCCACTCTCCACTATCAACTCTCCGCTGATTTCCCTTCGCAACGTCACCCGCCGCTATTCCGACACGGTTGCGGCGCTGGACGATATTTCCCTCGAAATTTCCGAGGGCGAATTCGTCGCCATCACTGGCCCGAGCGGCTGCGGGAAAAGTACGCTCATGCATTTGATCGGCGGCCTCGATACGCCGACCGCGGGCCGGATCGTGGTCGCGGGGCTGCCTTTGCACTCGGCGAGTGAGGCCTCATTGACGGCCTACCGGCGGACCCAGCTCGGCATTGTGTTTCAATTCTTCAACCTGCTCCCGACGATGAGCGTCCTCGAAAATATCTGCCTGCCGCTGTTGCTCCGTGGCGAGCCTCTGGCGCAGGCGCGGGCGAAGGCAGATGCGATCATCGAGCTCGTGGGGCTCGCCGATCGCGCGCAGCACGGCATGCACCAGCTCAGCGGCGGGCAGCTTCAGCGCACCGCCATCGCGCGCGCTCTGGTCCATGATCCCGCCGTGCTCCTGGCTGATGAGCCGACGGGCAATCTGGATTCCGCCAACGCCGCCCAGATCATGGAGCTACTGCAAAAGATTTCTTCTCAGCGCCGGACGACGATGCTAGTCGTCACCCACAGCGAAGAAATCGCGCGCAGCACGGGTCGCCGGATCCAACTGCGCGACGGCCACATCGTTAACCACCCATGAGCACCAGCAGCGAGTATCGCAGCAAAATCCAAGGCCAGCCCCTCTTCTCGGAGTTCACGGAGGCGGAGCTGGACGAGTTGCTCGAATTGCTCGACCCCGTGGAGGCCAAGGATGGAGATGTGATCGTGCGGCAGGACGATCGCGGGGATTGCATGTACATCGTGGTCGAGGGCGAGGCACGGATCACGCATCGGCGTGCCGGGCGCTCGATCGGGCTGGGCATTATTCGACCTGGAGATTTCTTCGGGGAGATCGCGCTGGTGGATTACGGCCCGCGTTCGGCGGACGTGACCGCCATGGGCAATTGCACGCTGCTGAAGATCACCCAGGCCACCATCTCGGCCCTTGCCGGGGTCTATCCAAGTGCGGCTTTCAAGTTCCTCATTGGGGTCGGACGGATCCTCGTCAGCCGCCTTCGGGCGAGCAATCAGCGCTACGTAGATTCCCTCCTTTTCCCTGTGGACGGCAAGGATTGAGGCTGCCGATCCTCCCCCCGGAGTAATCAGTAATCAGTGGGACGGTAATCAGTGTTCAGAAGGGCGGCCGCACGTGTTTCTACGGATCACTGGGTACTGATTCCTGGTTGCTGGACCGGTGGCCCGCATAAGGGGCTTGTCGATACGGGTTTTGTCGTCCATAAGGACCCCCCTCTTTTTCACGCCCGAATGAGTTCTGTGCAACAAACCCTCGCCAAAAGCGCCAGCATTAGCGGTTCCTCGCTGCATACCGGCGAGCAAGTGACCCTCACCGTGCATCCCGCGCCTCCGGGGCATGGACGCAAATTCAAGCGCAAGGACCTCGCGGACGAGCCAACGATCGATGCGAAAATCGACAACGTGAAGACGGTCGAGCGCTCGACGACGATCGCCGAGGGGAATATCAAGGTGCATACCGTCGAGCATGTGCTGTCCGCGCTGGCCGGCATGGGGGTGGACAATGCGCTCATCGAGATGGACGCGAACGAGCCGCCGATCGGCGACGGCAGCGCCCAGCCCTATGTGGAGCTGATCAAGAAGGCCGGCGTGGTGGAACAGAATGTCCACCGATCGGAATATGAAATCAGCGAGCCGATCCATATCGAGACCAAAAGCGGCTCGCTCATGACGATTGTGCCCGATCCGGCGTTTCGCATTTCCTGCACGCAGGTCGGTCCGGAAGGGCGCTTCACGCAATTCTTTTCCACGGAGATCACGCCCGCCATTTACGAGAAGGAGATCGCCCCGGCGCGCACCTTCGTCTTCTACGAGGACGTGAAGCCGCTCATGGACAAGGGGCTGATCAAGGGCGGCAGCCTGGAGAATGCCATCATCGTGCGTGGCGACTCGGTGCTGAGCAAGGAGGCCCTCCGCTTTCGCGAGGAATTTGCCCGGCACAAGATTCTCGACATCATCGGTGACCTCGCGCTCCTCGGCCGGGCACTCAAGGGGCACGTTATCGCGGTCAAGCCCGGGCATGGTCCGAATACCGACCTGGCGCGCGCGCTTGGCAAGCAGTTGGCCAGGACCATGGCGCTCGTGCCGCCCATGATCACGCCGAAGGGCGGCGACGTGCTGGAAGTCGTGGATGTGATGAAGGTGCTGCCACATCGCTATCCGTTCCTCATGGTGGATCGCGTGGTGAATATCGAGGGCGCCGAGAAATGCACCGCCGTGAAATCGGTCACGATCAATGAGCCGTATTTCCAGGGCCACTTCCCCGGCCATCCGATCATGCCGGGTGTGCTCCAGCTCGAGGCCATGGCGCAGGTCGGCAGCATCCTGCTCTTCAAGCACATGAACACGGCCGGAAAAATCGGCTACTTCATGAGCGCGGACAGCGTGAAATTCCGCAAGCCCGTGGTGCCCGGCGACACGCTCTTCATCGAGGTGGATATCTTGCAGAGAAAGCGGTCGATCGTGAAAGCGAAAGGCCGCTGCCTTGTGAATGGCGAGGTAGTTTCCGAGGCGGAAATGATGTTTGGCGTCGTCGATAAGTGAACGCGCAAATCCATTCCACGGCGATCGTCGATCCCACGGCGACGATCGGGGAGAATTGCCAGATTGGCCCGTATTGTGTGATCGGGGCGGGCGTGGAACTCGGGCCGGAGTGCTGGTTGCAGCACCACGTGAGCATCAGCGGGCCGAGCCGGATCGGGGCGAAGAACCGATTCTTTGCCTTCAGCTCGACCGGACAGCAGACGCAGGATCTCAAATACGTGGGCGAGCCCACCTACCTCGCCGTGGGCGACGGGAATACTTTCCGTGAATTCGTTACCGTGCACCGCGGGACCGCGCCGGGTTCCGTGACGCGCATCGGCAATGGCGGCAATTTTCTCGCCTACTCGCACATCGCCCACGATTGCGTGGTGGGGAACAACGTCATTTTCTCGAACAACGGCACGGTGGCCGGGCATGTGGAAGTCGGCGACTATGCGGTGATTGGGGGGCTCACGGCCATCCACCAGTTTTGCCGCATCGGGGCCTTTGCGCTCACGGGCGGCTGCTCGAAGATCGTGCAGGACGTACCGCCTTTTATGATCGCCGATGGCAATCCCGCGAAGGTGCGCAGCTACAACAAGGTGGCGCTCGAGCGGCACGGATTTTCCGAGGAGAGCCATCGCGCGATCAAGGAAGCATATCGCCTGATCTATCGCTCGGCGCTCAATCTTCAGCAGGCCGTGGAGCAGATCCGCAGCGACCTTCCCGAGACTCCCGAACTGGCGCAGCTCGTTGCGTTTGTGACGAGCAGTCCGCGGGGGATTATCAAGTAGGGGCCGCTCGGGACAAGACGGCGTGCAGGGATTGCCCGCGCTACGCCACTTTGCGGCTTGCTCCGCGTGCTCCGTCTCGCTAGCGATGGCGATTCCCATGGGCGACCGATTCACGCATTTGCAGGACGCACGGCTTGTTGCGGTGCAATCGCTCGTCTCCTCGCGCGTCCGCGAACTGGCCGCCCTGGCGGGTGCGGGGGGGTTCGAGGAATTTTTCGATGCCACCATGAGGGCCTTGCTCGTGGAGTGTCTCCGGGCGGTCGGCGCCGACGAGGGAAGCGTGTGGCTGCTCAATGAAGAGCGCACGGAGCTCATCGCTCGATTTAACAACGGGCCCAACGCGGCCAATTTCGTGGGGCACCACCGCCAGCCATTGAGCGAGGGGATGATCAGCATGGTCGTCTCCACGGAGCAACCAATCTGCGAAAACGAGGTCAACAAGAACCAGCGGCACGACAAGAAGCTGGACGGCAAACTCCGGCTCCGAACCTGCGCGATGCTCGCCGTCCCGCTGTATTTCGCAGGTGAAATGCGCGGCGTGGTTTCCGCGGTGCAGATCCGGCCTGAGAACTCGCCGGAGCCGGAGCCGCCGGGTTTTACTCCACAACACCTGGGCGCCTTGCAACTGGCCGCCTCCATCCTTGGCCGCTTGATGGAGAAGCAGTTTTACACGATGGCGCTGGGCCTGGAGGAGTTTGCGTGAAGTCCTGGATCACACCCGAACAAGCCGCCGAGGCGATCCATCGCGGACGGGGCCGGGGTGTGCGCATTGCCATCCTCGACAGTGGCATCGAGACCGCTCACCCCGCGCTGGAGAACCTTCAACTCATTGATGACATCGCCATCGTCCAGGATGGCAACAAGCTGGCCGTGGCTCCCGGCAATGGCGTCGACGTCTTTGGGCACGGAACCGCCGTGGCCGGGATCGTCCATCGCGCGGCGCCGGAGGCGGAAATCGGGAGCATCCGCGTGCTCGGCGAGTCCCTCGCGGCGCGCACCGCGATTATCCTGGAGGGCGCGCGCCAGGCCATCGAACGCGGCTACCACATTTTGAATTGCAGCCTGGGCTGCGGAATTCCCGAGCATGTTTTGAAATACAAGACGTGGGTGGATGAAGCATTTTTGCGCGGCGTCCATGTCGTGGCGGCGTGCAACAACCAGGATTTCGGGCGCCCCGAGTGGCCGGGCTTTTTCACATCCGTGCTGACGGTGAACATGGCCTGCACCGAGGATCGCAAGGAGATCTATTACCGGCCCGGACATCTCGTGGAACTGGCCGCGCGCGGGGTGGACGTCGAAGTGCCGTGGTCGGGGGGCGCCATGAAGAAAGTGACGGGCAGCAGTTTCGCCGCGCCGCGCGTCGCCGGGATGCTGGCCTGTCTCTTGAGCGAGGTGCCGAACATCGATCCGCTCCAGGCGAAGATGCTGTTCCGGCGCCTGGCGCTGCCGTGGACTCCGGAGATCACCGCGCCCAACGAGCACCAGCCTTCTTGATGATCACGTGCGGTTGGTGCCACACGAACTACGAGAACTGGCAAAGTCACTGCGACTCCTGCGGTGGGCCGTTGCCCGCGCGGGCGGGCTCAGTGCTCGGGGATGAACCTCCGCCCGCGCCGCGAAAGCTGCCCAAGGGCTTCGCGTTCCGCACCCGTTTCTCCAGCAATATCGCCACGATCGCCGGCAGCGGCTTCTTCGTTGTCGGGTCGCTGATCTTCTGGGGGCTGGTCAAGGCGAAGACTTTCGCCGCGCTGTTCCCGTTTTTTTTCATGGTCAGCGGCTTTTTCCTGTTTCGCTCCGGCTGGAAAAGCGCGAGCACGGTGCTCCGGGCGTTCCGCCGGGGCATTGCCGTTGCGGGCGAGGTCTATGAATGCCGGATCGACCGCACGCAGTCGGTCAATGGCGACCACCCCTACAAGCTCACCTGGCACTTCACGGTGGAAGGCCGCGAGTACGAAGGCACCCTCACGTCCTTCGACTCCACCCTCGGCTCCCGCGGCTGCGGCCAGCCGCTCTGGGTGCTCTATGTGCCTCGTGACCCCGGGCAGAATACGATCTATCCGCCGGTGAAGTAGACGGAAGTAGTCAGTAATCAGTGGATGAGTAATCAGTGAAGAATCAGGAGCGAGAGTGTTACTGATTACTGGCCACTGATTGCTGGTTACTTTCCCCGCCGCGCGAGCCGCTCCGCGGCCACCACCGCCTCCTGTTCGAGTGGGGCAGCGGGATAGCCGATCGTCAGGCATTCGTGGAGGTATTGGCGGAGGAAAGCGAGGATGCTGCCGTGGCGTTCGTATTGCGCGGTGTGGACGAGTTCGTGGGCGACGAGGAGGCGGTCGTCGCGGAGATCGCCGCGAATGTAGATGCCGTAGCGCAGGGTGAGCCCGGCGGTGTGAGGACTGACCAGTCCGGTCGCCTGGCCCGCGGCCTGCAGGCGGGGGTGCCCGGGCATCGGGATGGATGGTACGATCTGCAAACGAACGCGCTCCGGATGCGCGACTCCGACTTGTCGCGCGTCGGCGATTTGTTCCAGAGTGAGGCTGCGACCGTGGGCGAGGATGTATCCTTCCTGTTCCTCGGCCCAGGCCGCGGCCAGCGGCAGGACTGTCTCGAATTCTTGCAGGCTCAATGGACTCTGATTCATGAAGATCAAGAGAACGGCTTGCGCCGCAGAGCGGCGTTCGAGATCAGCAACCGGCTCGCCGACACGAGCAGCAAACCGGCGCTACCCGATCCGATGGCCGCGTAACCAATCTGCCACGGAAGCCGCTCGGCGAGATCGGACAGTTCGTAAGTGGCCCGGAAACCAAATGCGCAGAGGAGGGTCATGGCAATCAGCATCACTGCCGATATGAACCGCATCAGCCAGTGGCCTTTGAAGAGGAGAAATCCGAGCACCGCGGCAAAGAGCGAAAGGACGGTGAAGACGTTCATGGGGCCAAGGATAGCCGCTGGCCGAGGAACCGCGTGAATACATTATTTCGATGGGTGCATCGATGAGAGCGATGGCCAGTTGCCCGCCTACGATGCAGTCTGACCTGCCGGACCCTCCATCCACCATCGAAGTCTACCGCGCATGAAGCGAAACCTGATTCCTACCCACTGTTTGATCTTATTCGCCGCCCTGGCGGCGGGCGCAGCTAGTTTGCGTCAGTAAAACGGTGGCGGTTCTCGGGGCGCTGGCGATTCACGAATGGTCGGAAGGGGCGGCGGTAGCCTTCCTGTTCTCGTTGTCGGAATTGCTGGAAGCGTTCAGCCTGGCGCGGGCGCGCAAGGCGGTGCAATCGCTCATGCAACTCACTCCGGAGACAGCCCTGCTCAAGGAAGGGGAGGAATTCCGGGAAGTTCCGGTGGAGGAGGTCAGCGTCGGCGCGACCATTGCGGTGAAATCCGGCTCACGGGTGCCGCTCGATGGCGTGGTGACCGTGGGAGAGTCGGCCATCAATCAAGCGCCGATCACCGGGGAGTCGATGCCGGTGGAGAAGAAGCCGGGCGACACGGTGTTCGCAGGGACGATCAACGGAACGGGGTCGCTTGAGATCCAGACGACCAAGGCCTACACGGAGACGACTATCGCGAAGATCATCCATCTCGTCGAAGAGGCGCAGTCGCAGAAAGCGCCTTCGCAGCGCTTCGTCGATGTCTTTGCGCGCTACTACACGCCGTCGGTGATGATCGCCGCGGTGCTCGTCATGCTCGCGCCGCCATCGCTCTTTCACGCGGCCTGGCTGACGTGGTTTTACCGCGGCCTCGTGCTCCTGGTCATCGCATGTCCGTGCGCGTTGGTCATTTCGACGCCGGTCTCCGTGGTTTCCGGCCTGACGGCAATGGCGCGGCGCGGCGTCCTGATCAAAGGCGGGGCAGTGTTGGAAGCCGTGGGCAAGCTCCGGGCGCTGGCTGTCGATAAGACGGGGACGATTACCGAAGGCAAGCCGCGCGTGACGAAGGTCGTGGCGCTGAATGGGAAGGACGAAGCGGAGATCGTCCGGATCGCGGCCGCGATCGACACGCACTCCGAACATCCGCTGGCGCAAGCGGTCGTCGCGTATGCGAACGAGGCGAAAGTGGCGTTTCCGCGCAGCGAGAATTACCGGGCGCACAGCGGACGAGGCGCCGAGGCGACGATCGACGGGCATGAATACTTTGTGGGGAATCACCGGTTCACGCACGAACTGGCGGTCTGCTCGCCGGAGATCGAGCAGCAACTGGCGGAGATCGAGGCCGACGCGCAGTCCGTGGTGGTCGTCGGCCATAAGCCGCACGCCGGTTGCCAGGGCGAGGTGCTGGGCATCCTGGCCGTGGGCGATGCGATCCGCGCCAACGCGGCAGAAGCAATTGCCGCGCTGCACCGCGCGGGCATCACGAAGATCGTGATGCTCAGCGGGGACAACCAGCGCACGGCGAGTGCGATCGCGAAAAAGGCCGGCATCGACGAAGCATACGGGGACCTGCTCCCCGACCAAAAGATCGAGAAGGTGAAAGCGCTGCTCGCGAGTGAAGGCCACGTCGGCATGATGGGAGATGGTGTGAATGATGCACCTGCGATGGCGGCGGCGAGCGTGGGGATCGCGATGGGCGGCGCGGGCACAGACACTGCCATCGAGACGGCCGACATGGCGCTGATGCAGGACGATCTCAGCAAATTGGCGGAAGCCATCGCGCTTGGCCGGCGGACCGTGCGGATTATTCAATTCAACATCGCCTTCGCCCTGGCGTTGAAAGCGATCTTCTTGATCCTGGCGCTGCTAGGTCACGCCAGCCTCTGGCTGGCGATTCTTGCCGATACCGGCGCGACTCTGCTGGTGATCGCCAACGCTTTGCGCCTGCTTCGCCCTCCCGCCTCCGCGTGAGCTTTCATTCCAAGGCGAGCCAACGCGGGACGCCTATTCCCATCCGCCTCCTCGCTGGGCTGGTTTATGGAATGCTTTCGGCGCAAGCATGCGCGTTCAAACTCCGAATACTGAACTCGGGGGCGCCCGCTCATTTTGGGCTGACTTTGGATGCTCACTCCTTCATCCTGCTCGCAACCAAACGTCTCCCCCTATGGCTGATATCTTTTCCGACACTTCCTCGTCCTCATGGTTCGGCCGCATTGGAAAGTCATTCATGGGGATCCTCTTCGGTCTCCTTTTCGTGGCTGGCTCGGTGATCCTGCTGGGCTGGAATGAAAATCGCGCGGTGACCACCGCCAACAGCCTCAAGGAGGGCGCTGGCACCGTGGTTTCCGTGGCGTCCGCGGAAGTGCTGCCGGCCAATGACCGCAAGCTGATTCATCTCAGCGGGCAGGTGGAGACGGGAGAGACGCTGCGTGATCCCGTGCTGGGCGTGGAAGCGGTCGCTCTCCAGCTCAAGCGGCAGGTGGAGATGTATCAGTGGAAGGAGAAGAAAACCACCGAGAAGCATACGAAGCTCGGGGGAGGCGAGGAGACCACGACCCGCTATGAATATACCAAGGAATGGTCGGACGAACTGATCTCCTCCAGCAACTTTACCCACCCTCAGGACCACTCCAACCCAACGGTGATGCCGGTCTCGAAACTTACCCTGACCACGTCCAGGGCCACGTTGGGAGGGTACCGTGTTTCCTCGTATTGGATCGACCAGATGCATGGGGCTGAAGGGCTGCATTTGAGCGACAACGTGCTGGCGAACCTCTCGGCGGACTGGAAAGGGAAATGCAAGAAGGAGGGTGAGACGCTCTACATTGGCAGGGATTCGAACGTGCCCGAAGTGGGCGACGCACGGGTCACGTTTCAGGTCCTCAGGCCTGGGTTGTTCAGCATTCTCGCGGAGCAAGCCGGTCCCAGCCTCGAGCCTTACGCGACGCGGGCGGGCGGCGAGATCGCTCGCGTGGAGTCCGGGGAGGTCAGCGCCGCGCTCATGTTCCAGCATGCCGAAACCGAGAATACCATCCTCACCTGGGTGGCGCGGATCGGAGGATTCATCCTCATGTGGGTGGGGTTTTCGATGATGCTCGGTCCGTTGAAAGTGCTCGCCGACATCATCCCATTTGCCGGCACCATTGTGGGCATCGGTACGGCCATGATTGCGGCGATCATCTCCTTTGTCGCATCGGTCGTAATTGTCGCGGTCGCGTGGCTCGTGGTCCGGCCGCTCCTGGGCGGATCGTTGCTGGTGGTCGCTCTTGCCGCATTGATCCTGGGGTTCCGGCACGCGCGGCGGCGAGCGGCGGCGGCGCCGGCACGCTGATCATCAAGGGCCACTTACTCCGCGTCCGTCGCCGCGTCCTCGGCCGCTTTTTTTTGCGGCGGCTTCAGCAGCGTTGGCGGGCTCCAAGGCCTTGGCCAGTTCGCTGGCGTTGGAGGCGATCACAGAGAAAAGTGCCGCCGCAAGGATAAGTGCAGCTTTCATAAGGGGCAGTGATTGAGGGGTTTGATGGCATGGAGGCAGAGAATTGTGACAATTGTGCGAATCACTTGCGCATTCTCGAGGATGGGGTATTTGTTCTTTAGTTTTAGAAGATTGTTCTGGGGGGAACAACTGCCCTTCGTAGCCATTCGGCTACGGGGGGCAGTATTTTTTTGTGGGGAAGACTCGGGTGGAGTCGGCTTCTCTGTAGGGCGGGGACTTTTCCGAGGCTGGGAGAGGTCCGAAGTCGGAGGTCAGAGATCAGAAGCGGCGACGCTTGCTCTGGAAGCGGAAACCAATCTCCCACCGGTCCCATGCAGGAGATCAGAGATCGGAAGCCAGAGTAGGCTCGGAAGCAGCGTCTGATTTCTGACCTCCGGCCTCTGATCGCTGGCCTCGCCGCTGCAACAGCTCCCAAACCCGTGGCAGCAGGAACAGCGAAATGAGCCCATCGATAACGAGCCCGAGGGCGCAGGTGGCGCCGAGTTGGGCCAGGCCAGCGTGGTTGGCCCAACTGATCGTGCCAAATCCCGCGGATGCCGAGGAGACGCACAGGCAAATCACAAGCCCGAGTTCGCGCTGGGCGGCTGGGGCGCTGCCGCCATTGCGCAGGAGCGCCAGCAGGAGGAGGATGCTGTAATCGGTGCCGGTGCCGAGGAGCAGGAGGAGCGCGGCGAGGTTGAAGAAGCTCCAGGTCATCCCGAACAGCGACATCGCACCGATCAGGCACAGGAGCACGAGGGCGGTCGTGCCCACGAACAGCACCACGGCTTTCAGGTTTCGGAAGGCCAGGCTGACGATGAGGAGAAAGGCCGCCGCGAGGGCGATGATGACACGATGAAACTCCGCCGGGATGACCCGCCGCAGTTCGTGGCCGAGCTCATTCCAGCTGACGAGCCATACGCGGTCTCCCTGGATTGTGGCGGCGACGGTGTCTTCGTGGCCGGGGACCGGTTGAACCATCCCGACGGCCAGGAGCTTCCCAGAGTCGCGGCTGGCGACACGGCGAAAAATCCAGCGGCTGGTTTCATTGGTGGGCCAGATGGGAACTGGGGTGTCCGCCCACGCCGCCCATTGCTTCACAATCCCTTCAGTCAGGGCGA
>Ga0105237_10006349_pt1 | contig 13142 bp, 11 predicted proteins | sample KBSC24metaG_FD_81520 | JGI IMG/M metagenome (GOLD analysis project Ga0105237, IMG submission 81520) | Corn rhizosphere microbial communities from Kellogg Biological Station, Michigan, USA - KBS C2-4 metaG | ecosystem: Host-associated > Plants > Roots > Rhizosphere > Soil | place: Michigan, USA...
AAGGTGCGTCGAGGCTCGTCTGGCTACCGCCGATGCGCGCGATCTCGGCTCCCAGACCAACCGCGAGCGAATACCGGCGGCCTTCGTTCAAATGGTAAATGACGTATTTGTTCTGGGTATCGCCATCCGGATTTTGGATGGCCATGTCGACCTTATCGAACACACCTAGGTTGTACAGGTGGCGCTGCATCCGGCCCATCTCCGTCCACGCCAGTGGATCGCCGGACTTGAGCAAAATGTTCGGCCGCACCAGCCGCATGCGGGTAGTGTGCATGCCGGTGATGAGGACGTCGCGCACATAGCGGGGCGGGCCCTCAACCACGGTGTATTGCAGCGACATCTCATGTGGCCCCGGACCGGGGACACCGTGCCAGTCAAATGTGGTATCCGGGTACCCGGCTGCCTGATAGACGTTGAGGATGTAATCGCGATCCAACGCGACGCTGGTGTCACTGAACGGCTGGCCTTTGAGAGAGGCGAGCAAACTCAGGATGGTCGCCTTGTCGGGTCGCGTGATTCCTTCGACGGTGAGGTTGGAAACCAGGTATTGATCGCCTTCTTCAATGTGCATCGTAACGGCTACGTCACCCTTCTTGCCTTTGTAATCGTTGGTGACCTCGGTAGTGACCTTGGTGTCTCGGAAGCCGTTGTCCTTGTAAAGCGCTTTGATGGTGGCTTCGTCACGCCGCGAGAAGCCCTCGGTATACCGGCCATGGCGTAGGCGGATGAATCCCGAAGGCTGCAGGAACATGCGGTCCTTCAGGTCTTTGGTGCCGAAGTATTTATTCCCCTGGATTTCGACGCTAACCAGTTTTTTGCGTTCGCCCAAGCCGACCGTGTAGGTGATGTCCTGTTCGTCGGGATTCAGCTGCTTGGTCTGGTAGTCCACCTGGACGTCGAAGTAGCCGCGATTCTGGAAGTAGTCGCGCAGGTTACGAACGCCGCTGATCAGCAGGTCCTGGTTAACCGTTTGCTCATCGAAGACCGGCACGTACTTCTGCAGATTGCCCTTGGAGACTTTCGCGCCGCTCGCCTTGATGGTGACCTTGGGCCCTGAGTTGGCCGTGATTCGAGGCTTGGCGCGCTTGGTCTTGGGGTCGTAATCCACGCCGTCCAGCGACGCGCTTCCGGTGAGCCGATCTTTGCTGGCGTACTTCTTGCGAATGTTTTGCACGCCCGCCTGCGTGGTCTCCTCAGTGGCCTGTTTCCAGCGGATGATGCCTTTGTATTTGGTCGCCTTGGCGAGGTCCTTGGCGGGAATCTTGCTCTCGCCTTCGATGTCCGGCGTAGTGAGCCGAGCTCGCTTGCCAGACTTCACCTGGAACGTAAAGGATACCTGCTGGTGCTCCGCATCGCGATCAACTTTGGGCTCGACTTTCGCGAGGAAGAGGCCGTTCCGCTCGAGCATGTCGTGCACACCTTTCCCTGCGGTCTGCAAATCTTCCTCGTAAAAAGGAGCGCCGAGTTCCAAACGTGCGGCATTGGCGAGCTGGCCTTCGTTCGGCGGGCTCTTCACCTTTCCGGTGACTTCCACGGGGCCGACAAACCATTGTTCGGTGGTCCGGAAGATGAGTGCCACTCCAGTGGCGTCAGGTTGGGTATCTACTTCGATATTGGAGTACTGGCCGGTCGCGTAGAGTTTCCGGATGGCCGTCTGGACCTCCGTAAGATGCAGGGGCGTTCCCGGCCTAAGCGGCATCAACCGCGCGAGATCGGCCCTGCTGACCGGCTGCGAAGGCGGGTCGTAGCGAATCAGCGAGATCGTTTTTCCCTCGTATGAAGCAGGAGCCGCAAGATCGTCGCCCTTCGTAATCGTTGTGCTGAGAAAGACGCTAACGGTAATCATGCCGCGTAGCAGCGCATGTCGCGACGACATAGATAAGGGTCGTGAAGCAACTGTGCTGCCCTAGTGTGTATAGGTACAGAACTCTTAAATTAGGTGGTTGGCAGCACCTTACGGAACGTGAGGTTGATGCGAAATTTTCCCGTGACGGGATGTTCGCCATCAGCTAGAGGGGAAACTCCGTGATAGGCCAGGCGTGAAGGTCCTCCCCATATGGCTATGTCACCGCTCTGGAGGCGATAGCGGCGGGGACGATCCTCACGGCGATTTCCCCCAAACAGAAAGACCGCTGGCAAGCCCAGGGAAACGGAGACGATGGGAGCGGTGAAATCTTGCTCATCTTTATCCTGATGGAGCGACAGTTTTGCACCCGGCTCGTAGCGGTTGATCAGGCAGCCATCGGGATGAAAACTCGGATAACCGGCAGCCGCCGCGGCATCCAGTGCCAGAGTGCGGAATGACGGAGGCATTTCCGGCCAGGGCTCGCCGTTCAACGGATCAATGGGAGCGTAGCGATAGCCTTTCCGGTCGGACACCCAGCCGAGCGAGCCGCAATTGGTCATCGCCACGGACATGCGAAATCCACCCGGAGTAATCATGTGGCGGAAAGGGGAGATCGCCTCGATTTGGCGAATGTCCTCCAGAATCGCGTCGGCTACCCCCGAGGCAAACCCGCGCAACAGGACTGCGCCTTCGGCGAGAGATTCCTCCGTCTGGTCTGTGTCCGTCAGCTCAGCGAATAGAGGCTCGCTGGCCGGCGGCGCCTTTCGTGTGCCCACAGGACCATGATGCCACGCAGAAGCGCCCCGCTCCTGCCTACTGAACCGCGACCGCAAGGGAGCGGAACTTCATTATGCCTTTGGCTATTCTGAACTCATGGATGATCTCAGCGGTAAGGTCGCTCTCGTCACTGGAGGAGGGCGGGGAATCGGCCGCGCAATCTCTCTCGCCCTGGCGAAGGCCGGTTGCGATGTCGCGATCAACTACAACGTGCGTCTTGACGACGCGGAATCCACGTCTCGAGATGTGATGGCACTCGGCCGTCGCGTGATCGTCGGGCAGGCAAATGTTGCATCCGGCATTGAGGTCGGCACGATGATTCGGCGCGTCGAATCGGAGTTGGGCGAGATCGCAATCCTGGTGAACAATGCGGGAATCGCGCGCGTGCAACGAATCTTAGTTTTCAGGCAGGAGGCTTCATACGAGATGATCGCCATGAATCTGACGTCCTGTTTTCTAGCGACGCAGGCGGTGTTGCCGAAGATGCGGGCGAGCCGGTGGGGCCGCATCATTAACGTTTCATCGGTGGCCGCGCAGGCTGGGAGCATCGTGGGCCCTCACTACGCGGCGTCCAAAGCAGGCATGTTGGGGTTGACCCGCGGATATGCAAGACTACTCGCGAAGGAGGGGATCACAGTGAACGCCATCGCTCCAGCACTGGTGGAGACGGAGATGGTGACAGCCAATCCCAACGCTCGGCCCGAGCTGATTCCAATTGGACGTTTCGGCCACGTGGACGAAGTTTCGGATGTCGCTACCATGCTGGCCGGCAACGCGTACATCACGGGTCAGACCATCAACGTGAACGGCGGCATGTACTTCAGTTAGACATGGCTCGCAAAATTGAAAAGGAAATGGAGCAGCTTGGGCTGCTGCGCGAGGCACCGCAAGATGTGGCTGCGGCGGCGCTCCGGAGAGCCCTCAAGGATCGCGTCAATCTGATGGTGGCGAAGGCCGCCAAGACGATCGCGGTCATGGAGCTTCGTGTGTTGGAGCCGGAGATGCTGCAGGCGTACGATCGTTTGTTCGAGGACGGCGCGAAGGCCGACCCGCAATGCTGGGGCAAGAACGCCCTGGCAATCGCCCTCCGGGATTTGGGGCACACGGATTCCTCAACGTTCCTGCGAGGCGCGAAATGCGTGCAGATGGAACCCACCTACGGGGGATCGGTGGATACGGCGATTACTCTGCGGGGAATCTGTTTATTGGCGTTGTTGGGGTGCACCGACCTGCGGCGAAGCGACCTGCTGAGAGCGCTGGTGGATGCCTTCAACGACGAGGCGGCGCCGGTCCGCGTAGAAGTGGCGCGGGCGTTAGAGCGAATGGAAGGAGACGAAGGCGCCCTCCTATTGCGGCTCAAGGCTCGCTTCGGAGACGCCGAACCGCAAGTAATCGGACAGGTGTTCGATTCGCTCCTGAAGCTGGAATTGGATCGGGCACTGGCGTTTGTCGGGGGCTTTATGCGCGTTGAGACTGCCGTGCGCGAAGAGGCGGCACTGGCGCTCGGTTCGTCGCGACTGCCAGGCGCAGTCGATCTTTTGCAGGAAGCGTGGAAGACTGCGAAGGACCCCGGCTTTCGTCAGGCGATCTTGCGGGCCTTCGGCATTTCACGGCAGGAAAGGGCGATTCAGACTCTTCTGGAAGTAGTACGAACGGGCCGGACGCAGGACGCGGAGTGCGCGCTGGAGGCCCTGGCGATCGATCAGGCTTCGCCCGAAATCCGCCGCCAGGCTTATGAGGCCGCCACCGAATCAGGCCCGTCAATTTTGGCCCTGTTCTCACAGTACTTTCGTTGAATATCAGTCATACTGAAGGGAGATGGGTACCACCCCTGCGCCTGAAATGACGGACCGGCAATTTGCCCGTATCGCACGCGCCTTGGCAGAGCCCCGCCGCTATCGAATTCTGAAGGAAATGGGCGAATCACAGGACCCCACACCGTGCTGCCGGCTGCACGATTCGCATCCCATCAGCGCGGCCACCCTCTCTCATCACATCAAGGAACTGGAGACCGCCGGCCTGATTGAGATTGTGCGGGAAGGGAAGTTCGCCAACCTGATTTTGCGGCGCGACGTTTTGCGGGCCTACCTGGAACGGCTGTCCTCCATCTGATTCGGATTGCCACCGCAAGAGGCGGATAGAACGCTTTCTGTGGAAGGCGCAAGATGCCAGTATGTGGACTGAAGAACAGTGCTGGAAAGCTTGGGAAGCCCGCGACAAGAGCGCGGACGGACAATTCTATTTCGGTGTGATGAGCACCGGAGTCTACTGCCGACCCTCCTGCCCCTCGCGGCGGGGACTGCGCAAAAACGTTCAATTCTTTGAATCAACTGTTGATGCGGAACGCGCGGGGTTGCGTGCCTGTTTGCGGTGTCATCCTCGCGAGGCCGAGCGCGACCCCGCCGCCGCGAAGATTCGGGAACTCTGCCGGTTCATTGAGTCGCATCCCGACGATCCGCACGACCTTGCGGAACTGGCTTCGCGCGCAGGTTTGAGCCGTTTTCATTTACAACGCAGCTTCAAGGCCGCCGTCGGGCTGACCCCCAAGCAGTACGTGGACGCCTGTCGCATGCGCAAACTGAAGCAGAGCCTGCGGGGCGCGAAAGACGTGGCGGAGGCGGTATACGATGCCGGGTTCGGGTCGTCCAGTCGGGTATACGAGCGCGCCGACACGCGCCTCGGCATGACGCCCAACCAATATCGGCGCGGCGGGAACGGCGTCGCGATTACGTATGCGACCGCGCAGTCTCCAGTCGGGTTGATGATGATCGGAGCCACCGATCGCGGACTCTGTTTCGTGCAGTTCGGCGATAGCGAGGACGCACTGCTGGGCGCGTTGAAGAGGGAATATCCGGCCGCTACCATCGCGGAAATGGGTGCGCCGCACTCCCCCGAATTCGACAAGTGGATGGATGCTCTGCTGAAGCATCTCTCCGGCAACGAACCGCGTCTGGCGCTGCCACTCGACATTCAAGCGACGGCATTTCAGATGCGCGTGTGGAACTACCTGCAATCGATTCCCTATGGCGAAGTCCAGGCCTATGGCGAAGTCGCTGCGGGAATCGGACAGCCGAGTGCGGTCAGGGCGGTGGCGCGCGCCTGCGCCAGCAATACCGTGGCGATCGCAATCCCCTGCCATCGCGTCATCCGGGGCACCGGCGAACTCGGCGGCTACCGCTGGGGAATCGCGCGCAAGCGTGCGCTAATCGATCTGGAACGCTCCAGGCGCGCCGCCAGTTAGAACATCAAATAAGGATTGACAGCGTGGGGATGTCGCTCTATTATTAACCAAGTGGTTAACAATCAAGCGCGCGTCTCGGCAGTCTTTTCGGCGCTGGCGGACCCCACACGCCGGCGCATTCTGGTGCGGTTATCCCGGAATGGTGAGGGCCCGGTCACCGACCTGGCAAAGCCGTTCCGCATCTCGCTGCCGGCGATCTCCCGGCATCTCCGCGTACTGGAAAAGGCTCGTCTGATCGACCGGCGGCGCGAGGGGCGCGTGCATATGATTCGCGCCCGTCCCGCCGGATTTACGGAGGCAAAGGAATGGATGATACAGTGCGCCGCGGGTTGGGAGCATAGCTTCGATGCCCTTGATGCGCTCTTGAAGGAGGAGAAATAGGATGAAGTCCGAAATTCAGATTTCGGGTGATCGTATTCGAATGACTCGCGTCTTCGAAGCACCACGGCCAAGGGTGTTTCAGTGGTGGTCGGAGGCGGACAAGCTGCGCCAGTGGTCGGGATGCAAAGGCGCGAGGAATTGCGAAGTGGAGATGGACTTTCGCGTCGGAGGTGCCTTCACGCAGAAGATGGAGATCGAAGGCGCGGGAACCTTCTCTTTCAGCGGTAGATACCTGGAGATCGTCGAGCCGGAACTAATCGCATACACGGCGCAGCTTGGCCCCGTCGAGACTCGTGTGCGTGTCGAATTCATCGAACAGGGACAGGCAACGAAAGTGGTGCTCACGCACGAAGGCCTGCCCGGCGAATTCCTATGCAAAACCGTCTCGCATGGCACGTCCGAGTCGTTCGACAAATTGGACGCCGTGCTGGCAGGCCACGCCGTGGAGGCGCTCTAATCGTGCCTCCGCACTTCTCGAGAGTGATGCTGGCAGCTGCCGGAGCGATGGCGGCTTACTTCGCGATCGGTAGACCGCTGGGAAACGGCTGAACTCGTAACGTAGCGGAGAGGGCGCCCGCTTCGGTACATTGATCGGCCTTTTTGCAGTGTGTGCCTTCGTCATCCACAACTACGTCAACCTGAATATTAGACCGAAGCTTACCGTTGCGCAGTCGATCGCCTATCTGGTGGAATGGATCGTCGTCGGTCTCCGATCGGCTTGATCTATCGTCCCGCCGGGCAGTAGTCTCTCTGCGCTCCCTCTCAGGTCTTCTCTCCGCGTCTTCGCGGTGAACTCTTGCTTTTTCCTCACGCGTTCCAGGAAGTAGTACCGCGTGCCTTCCGTTACCTTGACCTCTAAAACGGAATGCCGGTATACTGCAAGCGATTGTCTTGAAACGCCGTCAGCTTTTGCTCACCCTCGCCTCCGCGGTTGCCGCGAAAGCCCAAGCCACACGGCCTGCGAATCCCTGGAAAGCCTCGTTTCTGATGGGCGACCAGATTTTCCCTTCATATATTCTGGCAACTTCTACGTTGCAGGAGCGCGCGAGCACCAATCCGCTCTATCTAGGCGATCCGGATGGGCTGATCGGAGCCGTCACCACTAACCCGGGAGCGAACACGCGAGTCAAGCTGGAAGTGAAGATCGACCGTCTGTCTGCCAATGGCACCTATCAGGGCGTACTCCCGAACAAGGGCGAGAAGTACGCGATCTTTCCGAAAATCCGCTACCCGTACGAGGTGGTGGCACGCTTCGATCAGATCGTTCCTGCGAACGTGACTCTAAATCTTTACCTGAACGGCAAGCACGAAGGGCAGCGGACATCGGTGGTGCGCGTCCATTCGATCAGCGATTGCGTCCACGCCGTGCGTACCGCGGATGGCAAGCTTCGCAACATGCCTTGGATGTACGCGGCATATGTGAATGAGAATCACCCCGCGATTGATCAGATTCTGAGCGATGCGCTGGATACTAAGCTGATCAATCGATTCGTTGGCTACCTCGGGTCGAAGGGGACCAGGGAAGTGTACCAGCAGGTATTCGCCGTCTGGGACGTTTTCCAGCGGCGCGGCTTTCGATACAGCACCATTCACACCACTCCAACGAGTGGAGCCGACCGGAACCTTTACGCCCAGACCGTGCGGCTGGTGGACGATTCGCTGAAGACCTCGCAAGCCAACTGCATGGATGGCTCGGTGCTCTTCGCCTCCGTGCTGCGTCGCGTCGGAATCGATCCGTTCCTGGTGCTGATTCCCAACCACGCTTTCCTGGGCTTCTATCTCGACAAAGAGCACAAGACCACCAGCTTCCTCGAGACGACGCGGATGGGCACGATCGATCTCGATCAAGCCATCGGCAATGACACCACGGGTCGCGCTTTGGAGAGTATCGCGAGCGAGCGTGCGCGCGACACTGCATCGTACAAGTCCTTCGTCTCAGCAGTGCGGGTGGGGCTGGAGGAGTACGCGCAGCATCGCGAGAAGCTGGTCGCGCCTGGCGACGCCCCAAACTATCGCCTGGTGGACATCGCCCGTGCGCGGCAAAGCGGCATCATGCCGATCGCGCTGGAAACCTCCGCCCCCATCGCACCGAAATCGCGCTAGAACGTGCAAAATCTTTGTGGGGTAGGCGCTTCCGCCTGCCCAATCCGGAGGCTGGCTTGGCAGAGTGCCAACCCGTGCTGCCGCGATTCGATCACCGAGACTACCTCTTCGGCGCCGTTACCGGCAGTGCGAACGCGACGTAAGCTCCATCCAGCTTCCCCTGCGTCGCTGGCGTGAGACCCGCCTGCGCCGAGGCGCAGAACACCACGAATTCGCGGCCGCCCACCTGATAAACCGCCGCGATGCCTTCGAGCGCCTCGCCCACTTCCTTCTCCCACAGCGTCTTCCCCGTCTCGACGTCGATGGCGCGAACCTTGCGATCGCGTGAGCCCGTGAAGATCAGGCCGCCCGCCGTGACGACGGGCCCCACCTTCGGGTAGTGCGCTCCCGTATTCTTAATACCTTTCGCGGCAAGCTCCGGAACATCGCCAAGCGGAATCTTCCACTTGATGGTGCCTTCGTTCAAGTCGTAAGCCGTGAGCGACGACCAGGGCGGTCCAATCGGCGATAGTCCGTGACTGTCGGTGACCAGGCCAAAGCCGCTGGTATAGCGAGTCGTTCCAGGCGCGCTGTTATCAGGCACCAGTTTCAGGATCGCAGGCAAATCTTTGGACGCGACAAACAACATGCCGGTGGTGGGATCGACTGCGGTGCCGCCCCAGTTCGCTCCTCCGTTATTGCCCGGCATCTCGATCGTGCTACGCAGGCTGGGCGGCGTGAAGAGGCCCTCATTGCGAGCGCTCTGGATCTCGTCGCGGAATCGCGCACGCTCTTCCGGCTCGAGATAGGGGCTGAGGTCATCCACTGTGAACTTCTGGCGCGAGAACGGCGGCGGCTTGGTGGGAATCGGCTGCGTCGGCCACGCTTCTTCGCCCTGCACATCCGACTTCGGGACGGGACGCTCCTCGATCGGCCACAGCGGCTTGCCCGTGACCCGATCGAATACCCACAGGAAGCCCTGCTTGCTGACCTGCGCCACGACGTCCACTTGTTTGCCGTCGTGGCGAACCGTCAGCAGCTTGGGCGCGGTTGGGTCATCATAATCCCAGATATCGTGGTGCACCATCTGGAAATGCCACAGGCGCTTGCCGGTCCGCGCGTCCAACGCCAGCAAAGAATCGCCGAACAGATTCGCGCCTTTGCGATTCGCACCGTAAAAGTTGTACTTGGGGCTGGCCGTGGGTGCGTAGACGATGCCGCGCTTCTGGTCAATCGAGAAATCGCTCCACACATTCACGCCGCCAACGGTCTGCCAGGCGTCCTTCGGCCACGTTTCGTAACCGAACTCGCCAGGGTGCGGAATCGTGTGGAACGTCCAGACCACCGTGCCCCGATGTACAGCGAAAGCGCGAATGTCGCCGGGCGCTGAACGATAACCTTCATTGGTGGCCGATCCCAGAATCACCAGATCTTCAAAAACTCGTCCCGGCGCATTCGACTGCACCAGCGAAAACGTTCCCGGCTCGCGCCCGAGCCCTTCCTTCAGATCGACCTTCCCGTCCTTACCGAATGAAGTAATCAGCTTCCCCGTGCGCGCATCCACGGCCAGCAGAAAGTGATTCGCGCAAAATAGCAGCCGCCGCTCGGTGCGATCTTTACTCTCCCAATAATTGATGCCGCGGGCGGTAATCACCGCTGTCTGCGGATTGGGCGTGTAGGCCCAGAGCTCTTTGCCGTTAGACGCGTCCAGGGCTACGATCGAGTTGTTGTTGGCCAGAACGTACATCGTGCTATCGACGATCAAGGGATTGAAGAGGTACTTGCGCCCATCGCCGGTCGGAAATGTCCAGGCCACTTCGAGACGATTCACATTCGAGCGGTCAATCTGCTTGAGAGCCGAGTACTGCGCGGAATCGGGAGTGCCCGCATAATCGCTCCACGTCGTATAAGTCTGTGCGGGAGCCAAAAGGGCGGAAGACAGGAAAGCGAATGGAATTGCGAGGCGGTAAGTCAGCACCCTTGCATCATAGACGAAGATAAAAAAAGCCGCGAGACTTGCCCAGAATCGCGGCCGGAAGTGCAAAGCTGCTTTACCTAAACACAGTCTAGTCGCCCATCCCCACAAAGCACCATCCTGTCGAGACAGGATAGGAGTCCGGAACCGCACGCCGAGGGCGTAAATTGCTATCCTCCAATTTGGTCGCGCAACTCAAGCTGCTGTTACGGCTCTGGACGCAGCCGGCCGCCGCCATGGGCGATATCCTGGATCGCGGCAGCCTGTTGTTTTCCAGCTTGTTGGCACTCGCCATGACGTTTGCGTTGCTCTCCGGCCCTGTTCCCTTTTTCTTCAGCTTCTACACCCCCTTCCTGGTGCTGGCTGGCGTCTTCGTTCCCGGCGTGATCCTGATCAGCGTCCTGATCGCACGCCTGGGCGCGATCGGCACAGTTTTCCAACGCGATTTCTCTTCCCTTCTCACTTGCGCGGCGATGGCCTGGAGCGCCGCCCTCCTTCCGGCGATGCTCGCGATCTGGACAGCGCCGTTGAACGTCCTCGCGATTCTAGGCGGACTGGAATTCCTGTATTTCCTGGTGCTGATGTTCTTCGCGGTGCGGACCGTTTTCGGCATCGAAACCCGATTGGCGGCGGGCATCATCGCTCTTTCGTGGGTCCCGCTGGTGGCGGCGGCTTTCCTGGCCGGTCCGCTGACGATGATCCTGCGCCTGATCGCTTCCCCGTTCTTCCTGTTCTTCGCCTTCTACTATCTGCGTAATGAGTTCAGCAATCTGGGCCAGGGGCTTCGCAACCGGCAGAACTTCCATCGCATGCTGGAGGCTGCCGCCGTCAATCCGCACGATGGCGAAGCGCAATACCAGCTTGGCCTGATCCATCAACAGCGCCGCCAGTACACCGAGGCGATCCGCCGCTTCCAGCAAGCGATCGCGATCGATCCGAGCGAGACCGACGCCCACTTTCAACTGGGCCGCATCGCCTATCAGCAGGGCCGCTTCGCTGACGCTTTGGCAAGCTTTCAGACTGTCTTGTGGCAGGACGAAAAGCACAGCCTCAATGAGGTTCACCGCGAGCTGGGTGCTTCGTATCTGGCCCTCGGCCGGCCCGAAGATGCCCGGCACGAATTGGAGATCTATACCGACCGTCGTGCCTACGATCCAGAAGGCCTCTATCATTACGGACAGACGCTGGAGGCCTTGGGCGATCCTGCGAACGCGAAGGAAATGTACGCGCGCGCCATTGAGGCGGCGCGAACCGCTCCCCGTTATCGCCGCCCTTTCACCGCCAGGTGGAGCCGTCTCGCCCAGAAACAGTCCCGAAAACTGTCCTAGAGGCTCTCCGTAGCTTCAGTACGTTACCGAGCCGCGACCGCAAGGGAGCGGATTCTGCCCCGGACTCAGCATGAAAGGTTGCGGCCCCTCGCGGCATCTTGCCGGTGAGGTTCCTATGAAATCGCTCCTTCTGCTCCCGTTCCTGTTCTCCTCCCTGGCTGCCGCGCAAAATTTGATCAGCGTCAATGGTGAAGCCGAGATCAAAGTTATCCCCGACCAGGTGGTGCTCTCGCTAGGCGTCGAAGTGCATGCAAAACTTCTCGATGATGCGCGCCGCGAGAACGACAAACGCGTCACCGCCGTTTGCGCCGCGGCGCAGCGTAAAGGAATTCAGGAAAAGGATGTGCAGACCGACTTCATCCAGCTCGGTATGGAATACGACAACGACGGCGTCACGCCACGCTATTTCTACACGCGCAAGTCGATTGTCTTGATCCTGCACGACGCCAATCGGATGGAGGAGGTGCTGGCCGCCGCCGTGGATGCGGGTGCGACCCACATTCACAGCGTGGAGTTTGAGACTACCAGGCTGCGTGAATATCGCGATCAGGCCCGTGCTTTAGCAGTAAAAGCTGCGGGTGAGAAGGCCCGAGATTTAGCCTCCGCAGCCGGTCTGGCGGTGATCGGCGGCCCCGTCACCATCTCGTCAGCCCAGTATGGCGGCGGGTCGTGGTACGGCAGGGGCTGGTACGGCTCGCGCGGCATGGCAGCCCAGAACGTGTATATGCAGACGGGCTCAGATTCCGGTGGCGCTCAAGGCACCATTGCACTCGGCCGTATCTCGGTAACGGCGACGGTCTCGATGCAATTCAGTATCAAATGATAGACGTCACGACAATCTCTCAATCAGACGATCGCCGACACGTAGCGCGTTGGCCATAATCGTCAGCGCCGGATTCACGGCGCCGCTGGAGGGAAAGAAGCTGCCATCCACGACATATAGATTGTCGAGCTCGTGGGCCTTGCAATCGCGATTCAGCACGGAAGTCGCCGGGTCGTCGCCGAAGCGTATGGTTCCATTCTGATGGGCAACGCCTGCGAGTGGAATGCGCTGTCCAACAAAGAGATTTCGCGAGAACAGCCCTTGATGGCAGTCGTGACCGTGTATGTGGCAGCGCGTCTGTTGCTTCATCAGATCTTTGAGCTTCGCGATGAGGCGTTTATGTCCTTCTTCGTTGTTGGGCTGATAGCTGAGGACAATGCCGCCATCCGATCCGAGCGTGACGCGATTGTTCCGATCGGGCAGATCTTCGGACGTCAACCAGAAATCGAGCGAGTGGTTGGCCATCAGGTCCAATGTGAATCCGGGCGCAATGGCGGGCGCGCCGCCACTCAAAGTGACCCCATCCAACTTGCCGACGAATGAAATGTGGCCCATTGGAAATTGGAACTCCTGCGAGCCGTGGTAAAAGTCGTTGACTGACAGGGTCTTCTGGAAGATCACGGGATTCGGGCACTTCGCGACCGCCATCAACACCGAATTCACATGCCCCATGTAGTTGCGGCCGACTT
>Ga0105237_10006351_pt1 | contig 13139 bp, 12 predicted proteins | sample KBSC24metaG_FD_81520 | JGI IMG/M metagenome (GOLD analysis project Ga0105237, IMG submission 81520) | Corn rhizosphere microbial communities from Kellogg Biological Station, Michigan, USA - KBS C2-4 metaG | ecosystem: Host-associated > Plants > Roots > Rhizosphere > Soil | place: Michigan, USA...
CTCCCCATCGCGGACCGGGGCGCAGCCAATGCCTCCAACCCCCACGTAGCCGCCCTGCCTCACAAGGCATACATCGCCTACCTCGGTTACGCCGAACTCAACCGCCGCATTCCCCCTGGCGCCATCGTTCAATACAATCCGGAAGACAATTGGATGTTCTGGAAAAATGTCGACTTGGCCGATATCAACCGGCAAACAGCAATTGCGGGTGGACTACCGTCGTGTGGCTCTGATCTCGGCGGCGATCCCTCCGGCTGCCCCGCAATGCTCTCCGCCATCGTTCCTCTGTTTAATGGCCAATCCGCCCCGCAGGCTCGCGACGTCTGCCGCGCCTGGCACATCGACTACCTCATCGCCACCATCTACGACCCCGCCTGGAACGACAAAGACAGCTGGGTATGGACCCTCAACGCCACCCTCAACAACCCCGAATTCCGCGCCCTCGACTGCCGATGAGACTTTCCCGGCCTCGGTACGGTGGTCACTCGCGTGATCTGGTATCTGGCTAACTGCCAACAGTACAATCGAAAAACCCGTCAGAGACAGACGAATCGGAGCTTTTGTGCAATCCACGGTTTACGCCGTAGCCGGTAACACAGCACTGACAAAGCCGGAGAATCGAGCTTTCTACCCAGCTTTGGACGGTCTGCGGGCAATAGCATTTCTCCTCGTCTTTTTTCATCACTACAGTGCTTTTCCATGGGGCTGGGCCGGTGTCAATATCTTCTTCGTCCTCTCGGGATTCCTGATTACCGGAATTCTCTACGATTCGCGCAATGATCCGCATCGTGCCCGAAACTTCTACATCAGACGCGCACTCAGGATTTTCCCGCTCTATTACGGGATTTTTCTGATATTCCTGCTGTTCAACCCGATAGCTCATTGGCGCCTGTCAGCTTACTGGATCGCGTGGCCTCTCTACGTCGCCAATTTTCTGCCCTTCATATCGAGCAGCATTTTGCATGGCGACATCGCTCTTCAGTTCGCCGCCTGGGCATGGTTGAAGCCCGCTAATCCTCATGTGACCTTCTACCTGGGTCACTTCTGGTCTCTTTGCATTGAGGAGCAGTTTTACTTTGTCTGGCCGTGGATAGTGTTCCTGGTGCGAAGTCGCCGAAGACTCATCTGGATTTGCAGCCTTGCAGTCGTAATTGTCCCGATAATGCGCCTCCTATGCCAGCCGTTTGCTCCGCCCTGGATGATCCAGGTAGACCTGCAGAATAGAGCTACACCCTTTCAGGTGGATGCCCTGCTTCTCGGCGGCTTGATCGCACTCCTCCTGCGAGGCTCAAATGGTCGGTTGCTGTTCAGGGTGGGAAGGATCGCTTTCGCGTGTCTTTCGGTCTTCGTAATTCCCTATCTCGTTTGGGCGATAGTGAAGACTTTCCCCGATTGGTCTTCATACGGTCTTCCCTCGTGGAAATTCACTTGGGGCATGACTTTAATCGATCTTTTCGGCGCGGGTCTTGTCCTGCTTTGCGTTGACGTATCCACGGCCTTTCATCGGATGCTGTGCTTCGCGCCCCTTCGTTGGTTGGGTCGCATCAGCTATGGAGCCTATATCTTCCACGACATTTTTAAGGATTTCTATTTTGCGGTGATCACAAGCGTCGAAACGCAGGTTCCATTTATCGCCCACCACGATATCTTCTTCACAACTCTGCTCGGTCTTATCTGCACGATTCTCATTTCGTGGCTGAGCTTCGAGTATTTCGAGTCGGTGTTTCTCAATCTGAAGGAGCGCTGGACGATCCAGCCGGACAGTCGCTGAGCCAGGTCGCTGTCACCGAGGCGTTACAATCTGAGCATTTGGGAACAGTCACTCATGGAAGGAACGTGCGAATACGGCAGCCATGATCTTGTAGCCTTCCTTGTTGGGATGGAGCCCGTCATCACTTAGTTCCACGCGGAGTTTCCCTCGTTGGTCCACCATGTTGCTGTACAAATCTACGAACAGATATCCGTGAGTTTCACAGAAGGTTTGTAGCCACTCATTCTGCTCCGCAACCAGGTCTGCGGATACAAGATGAGAGATCAGCTTCCCATGTTCCGTGTAGTCGTTTATCGGAAGAAGCGACAGAAACACAGGCCGAATGCGATGAGCTTCGGCAAGTTCTGCCATGGTGGAAATATTGGACTGAACATTGGCGATTTTGTGGCGCTTGTCAATGTCCCCCCCAGCGTTGTTTTCACCGAAATCATTCACGCCGGCGAGGATCACCACTGCCTTTGGACGCAAGTCAATTGCATCCTGCCTGAATCTCACGAGCATATCCGATGTTGTTTGCCCATTGATCCCGCGGTTGATGAAGTGAGAATCATGGAAACTGGCGTCGAGATCCCATCCATAAGTGATCGAGTCTCCGAAGAACACAACGCGATCAGGATCAGGTGGAAGTAACTTGTTTGCGTCTCGATATTGCTCGAGCCTGCCAAGATTGGTGATCCGCTCCTGCTGTAAGACTGTCAGATGCAGCACTCCTGGAGTAAAAATCTGCGCCAGTTTCCACACTGCGACAAGAACCATCCAAAACAGGAATCCAACCGCCAGAAGCCTAACGACGCCAGGTCGCTTTGGCTTGGTTTCAATTTCTCGTTCAACGTTCGTTTTCATAACCCTGCGAATGCATGGAGAGTCAACGGAGTCGCTTGTTTAGCTTAGGCGCGATATCACCACAATCCAACCGGTTAAGCTCTCGCGAATATCAACAGTCAACAACCTCTGTTCGTTTGCCTTGATATAGTTCAAGAACATGCAACCCAAAGCAAATCTGGATTTGCTTCGTGCCATGGCAGTGCTGCTGGTCTTCGTGGAACATATTCTGTTGGCATTGCATTACAAACGGATTGGTCCCTTGCACATTGAGTGGCTGGGTGTTGCAGGTGTGTTTATGTTTTTCGTCCACACCAGCCTGGTTCTGATGTGGTCTCTCGAGCGGAGACCTAAGATTGGGGACTTTTATATCCGTCGGTTCTTCCGGATATATCCGCTGGCGATACTCGCTATTGTGCTTACCGTCATATTCCACATCCCCACAATGCAGAGCATCGAGGGGGACATCTATTTCCCCGCTCCAGATCTGAAAACCGTGTTGGTAAATCTCCTGCTGATTCAGAATCTCGCCAGAGTACCTCTGATTCTCACGGTAATGTGGACGCTCCCCCTTGAAGTCGAAATGTACCTGTATCTCCCATTTCTTCATCTGATTGCGAAACCCCAAAATGCGGTGTTCAACATTGCGATGCTCTGCGCATTGATCATGGCCTTCGATGCGGCCTACATCGCACCTTCCTTTCCCATTTTTATCGTTTTCGTTCCATGCTTCCTGGCGGGCATCCTGGCATATACCTTGTACAAGCGCGTCTCTCCTCTGCTTCCAACCGTGATGCTGCCTGTTCTGGTTGTGGTCCTGGCCATTGGTCTGACTTTACTGCCATCCTGGCGGAACGGATGGTGGATCTCGCTGGCTCTTGGTTTCTCCTTACCTCTCATCCGTCCAATGAAGGTGGATGCCATCGCGCGAGGCAGTCATGTGATCGCAAAATACTCGTACGGGATCTATTTGCTTCACCCCTTTTGCATTACGCTGGGTTTCTACACTCTTCGCGACTATCCTATATGGGTCCGTATCATCGCGATTTGCCTTTCACTTTCGGCAAGCGTTGTTGCAGCCTACCATTGTGTTGAGAAGCCGATGATTGACCTGGGCGGAAAATTGGCCAACCGGCTTTTTTCACGGCAAAAGGATGCTGTTCCTGTCACGTGACTTTGGAGGCACACGAGTCAACTGCATCTCCCCGGATTCGAAAGTTCCTACGATAATTGCATGAGAGATACAGAAAAGAGATAGCGTGAGGTCGGAGTGCGGACACGCATCGAGAGCGTGGTCACGAACGAAGGAGTCTTAGGCAGAAGTGAAACTCATCACAATCCTGACGCAGACCTTCAATGAAGAAGCCAACGTCCGCGAAGTGCATCGCCGGGTGCTTGAACTTGCGGCGCGACTCCCGCAGTATCGCTTCGAGCACCTCTTTATCGATAACGCATCCACTGACCGCACCGTTGAGATTCTCCGGGAGATGGCAGGTCAGGACCTCACCGTTCGGGTAATCGTCAATGCGCGGAATTTCGGAGCGGCCCGCTCCGGTCAGCACGGGTTCGTGCAGGCACGCGGGGATGCCGTGGGAGTCCTCTACGCCGATCTCCAGGATCCTCCCGAACTCTTCATCGACATGATCCGCGAATGGGAGAAGGGTTTTCCCATCGTCGCTGCCATCAAGAACACCAGCGAAGAAAACGGCCTGATGTACGGCGTCCGCACCTTTTACTATCGCCTTATTGCCCGCCTTACCAATGTCAAAGTCCTCGAGCACTTCACCGGCTTCGGTCTCTACGACCGCTCTGTCGTCGAAAGGATCCGCAACGAGTTTCCCGATCCTCACCCGTTTTTCCGCGGCATGATCGCCGAAATCGGCTTGCCCGTCGCCAAGGTCTATTACAGCCAGAAACGTCGCGAGCGAGGCATCACCAAAAATAACTTCTACACTCTTTATGACTTCGCAATGCTGGGGATCACCAATTTGTCCAAGGTGCCTCTCCGCCTGGTCATCTTTGCCGGATTCGTCTCGGCCCTCTTCAGCTTCCTTCTCGGAATGTTCTACCTGGTTTACAAGCTGATCTTCTGGCAAAGCTTCAGCGTCGGTATCGCGCCCGTTGTCCTCGGCATGTTCTTTCTCGGTTCCGTTCAGTTAATCGCGCTTGGCATCATTGGGGAGTACGTCGGTTCCATTCACACCCTCGTCCTCAAGCGGCCCCTGGTCACCGAAAAAGAGCGCATCAACTTCGACGAACCTCCCCTCACGTGAACCTGACCGGCAACAAATCGCTGTCTGAAATCTTGCGCTATCTCCTCGTCGGCGGATTCAACACCTTCTTCGGGTACGGCCTCTTCGCTTTTCTCAACTGGCTTTTCATGGGCCGACTGGGCACTTACAGCTACATGTATGCTAGTTTCTTCGCCAGCATCATTTCCATCACCGCGGCATTCCTGGGATACAAATGGTTTGTCTTTCGGACCCACGGCAACTATTTCGCTGAGTGGATTCGGTGCGTAGGGGTATATGGGACAAGCACGCTGCTGGGGCTAGCTGTTATGCCCATCCTGGTACCTCTTCTCCAGCGCGTTCTCTCCCAGCCCGAACGCGCCTCCTACATCGCCGGAGCCATCATGACCGCCGTCTCCATTGTCTTTGGCTTCTTCGGCCACAAAAACGTCTCCTTCCGCGAAGGCTGGTCCGTCAGGAAATAATGCTGGAAACTTTGCAGGCAATTAGCCCCGTTTATGCCACCATGGGTTCAGGATCTCTTTGCAGGAGCCCGAAGCTTCGATTCCGCGAACTGGAATCTAAGTCCTTATATAAGAAATATTTGCAAGAAAATGCAATTTTGAACCAAATTAAGGGCAAATTTTCGCCCAAATGGATTGAAAACCAGACACCGATGCCTGTAAGTCGTTATGGTTCTAATTTTTACGGGTTAAGTTTAATGGAAACAAATACTTGCGGCGCATTCTCGTGCTAACGGCAATAAATACCTTGACTAACCCAACCGACTGATCTATTCTCAATTCATCGAGGGTAAGGCAATGGAGAACTTCCCAACAACCCTTTTAGAAGCAACGCGCTACTTCGCTGACGAACAGCGTTGCATTGATGTTGTTGCCTATCTCCGTTGGCCGGAAGGCAAGCCCATCTGCCCCAAGTGCGGAGCAGAGGAAACCGAGCGCAAACACTACTGGATCGGATCGCAGAAACGGTGGAAATGCTACGCCTGCCGCAAGCAGTTTTCGGTCAAGGTCAACTCCATTTTCGAAGATAGTGCCATCAGCTTAGACAAATGGCTCATTGCGCTCTGGCAGCTTTGCAACTGCAAGAATGGCGTGAGCAGCTACGAGATCGCACGTGCAACGGGCATCAGTCAGAAAGCGGCGTGGTTTGTTCTGCAACGTCTCCGCGCGATCCTGCCAACGGAGTCCGATCACAAGTTTGGATTTGGCGGTCCGGTCGAAGGTGACGAGACGTACATTGGACCGAACCCGATCAAGATGCACAAGAGCCGCAAGGCGAAGGTACAGGCGCGGGATGGCGGTAAAGGTGGATTCGTCGGAAAGACTGCCGTTCAGGGCCTACTGGACCGGGAGTTGCGGCAAGTACGCGCACAGGTGCTCCCCAATCTGAAACGTGAGACTTTGCAGAACATGATTCTGGAGAACGTGACTCCATTCGCAAAGGTCTACACCGATGAGCATCTAGGCTATGACGGTCTAGATAAGAAATTCGTTCACAAGGTAGTCAACCACTCGCACGAATACGTGAACGGAAAAGTTCACACGCAGGGCATTGAGAACTTCTGGAGCCTGTTAAAGAGAACGCTTCGCGGCACCTATGTTGCCGTTGAACCTTTTCACTTGGACCGCTATCTTGCGGAGCAGGTTTTCAGATTCAACAACCGCACCACGAAAGACAATCCGCTGAACGACGGAGATCGTTTCGCGCTGGCAGTGTCGCAGATTTCAGGAAAGAGACTGACTTATGCAGCGCTGACCGGCAAGGTGCCCCCCAGTTAGGTCTGGGGCTTTGCGGGGACGTACTTGTATCGCTTATAGCGAGAAACCTTCTCGGACCTCATTTGGTCAACGCGGCGCTGCATGTCCGCCTTTGAAGCGACAAGTGCCGAAGACAAAGCTTCCGTAAATGTCCGGCATTCCGACGAAGGAGGCTTTTCGATTTTCTTGCCAGAACTGCTCATTTTGTCCTGCTAGGATTATGCCACACCCTCAACTTCTGAAGTGCATGAAGAGAACGATCCCTATTGCAATAGCAAACGCCACTATCACCACGATTAGTTGAATCTCAGCCAACTCCACTTGATGGTCACGGAGTTTTTGCATGGATGAATCGGCTCTCAAGATACTGATTGAAAGTCTTGACATTTGCCGCTCTTCGCTTGATTCCTGGCTTTCATTCTTTACATCCTTAGTGACAATCGGGGTAGTTTTAGAGGTGGTCTTTGTGGTTTGGGAATACCGCGACGACTTGCATGACTGGCGTCGTGGATTTGTGCATCCGCCATTTAAGCCAAGCGTAGTGTTGTTGCTATTTGGGTTGTTTGGTGCAACGTTGGTTGCAGTTGGAGTAGCGGGGGAATGGTTAATCGGGGCCAAAATTGGGGCGGTCGAAACGCGGATCAGAAAGGCGAATGATGATCGCGCGATATTGCTTTCAAGGGAAGCGGGCGAGGCTAAGAAGTCTGCCGAGGACGCCGCCAAAGCTCTGGATGCAGTTAAAAAAAAGTCCGATGCACTCAATACGCGCATGGACAACGCATCCTCAAAATTAGGGACGCTCAACAGACGACTCGCTTGGAGGCGAGTAAGCCCAGCGCAATACAGATCTTTCAGTAAGGCGCTATTGCCGTTTCGTGGATCTAAAATTGTAGTCGTCGTTCTTGATAACGAAGACATGGAAGCAAAGACGTTTGCTGCCGATTTGATGCACCTATTCCATGATGGAGCCAAGTGGGCACCGAGCCTCAATAACACAAACGTAGTCGTCCCCCCACCGACAGGGCTCATCTGCCGCATCGATACATCAACGCCAGCCGGGAAAGCACTTGCAAAAGTAATGGGTGAATTTCCGAGCGCGGATAATTCTTTTACTAATTCAATGGTGCCTTCATTCCAAAGGTCAGGACTTGTAGGTGAGATTATAGTTGGGCTTCGGTCTCCACCATAGGCGAGGATTGAGACCACAACCAAAATCCAAAAGATAAGCGCAGTTGCGCGCTGCCCTGTCACGGCAAGCCTAGTCTTCCGCAGTGGTATTGGGTTAGTCAAGGTATTTATTGCCGTGCTAACTCGTTGAAAACAATAGGACCCCCCGGGGGAGGGGTACTAAGCAATTGTGATCTCTATCGGTAGTTCTCCGCCCCTTGGAAGTGCAGGGGTGACATCGACTTCCAGCAAAGCTAAGTGTTAAAAGCTAGGAGCTAGGAGCTAAAAGCTTATCGATAGCTCTCCACCGTTCGCCTGAACCCTTCTTCGATACTGGTGGTAGCCTCCCACCCCAGCGCTCGTATCCTCGATAGGTCCAGCTCGAATCCCTGAACCGGGGAAGGCACGTACTGGTCGCCGACCGCTCGAGCCTGCCTCACCACCTTACATGCCTGTTCGGGGAACAGCCGGCAAAGTGTCTCCGCCAGCTCCAGCACCGAGCACTGCGTCCTGCTTCCCACGTTGTAAGCCTCGCCCGCCGTGCCAATCAGCAGCACCCGGAAGTAGGCTTCGGTGGCATCCGCGAGGTAGCAGAATGGCCTCCGCGCGCTCCCATCGCTCTTCAAAACGATGTCGCGCCCCGCCACAATGTCCGCCACAAAGTCCGCAAACACCCGCCCGTCATTCAGTTCCATCCCCGGCCCATACGTATGCGACAGCCGCACAATCCTGGCCGGCACCCCAAACTGCGCATGCCAGCAAGCGCACAGCGTCTCCCCCGCCCGCTTCCCCTCGGAGTAGCAAGACCGCACATTCAACGGATCGAGGTATCCATGGTCGCTCTCCCTCACGAGTTTCGAAGCATCCGTGGGCTGCCCATAGACCTCTCCACTGCTGAAGAACAGAAATCCCTCGCTTTTCGACTCCTGCGCCAGTTGCAGCATGTGCTGAGTGCCGAGCACGTTCGCCTCGAACGTTCCCACCGGATCCACGCCAAAGAACTTAGGGCTCGCCTGGCTCGCCGCATGGATGATGAAGTCCACAGGCCTCGGTCCAAAATACGTCTCCCGCACATCCTGAACATGGATTGCAAGATGTTGCCGCTGCACAAGATGCGAGAACCTCCGCATCGCTTTCTCGCGATTCCTGACCATCGCAACAACGCGAACCCCTGCATTCGAGACATCATTTAGATAGAGCAGTGTCTCCAGCATGTACGCCGGAACGAATCCGTTCGCCCCAGTAATCAGCACGGTTCTGCCGAATAGTCGCTCCCAAGGCAGCGAGCTCGAGGCAATCCTCTTGAGATCTTCTTCGATAATCGGATGTCTCTTCGTCCTCAAGCGTCCTCCTGCTCCATGCTCTGCCCTGATATGCCTCAATCCTCCAGCGGTGGAATGATCATCTGTGCCCTGAATTCATCACGCGAAAGAAATGGATACAGATCTTCCAACGGCTTCGATCCCATCGAGCCATCCGGCTTGATGTATGAAGCTGCGCGCGGTATACGTTCTTCGTTTGGCGCAACCATCACTTCACAAATGACCGGCCCATCTGTATCGAGTACATCACGGACTTGCTGTTCGAGATTTACCCTTTCCGATATGCGCACGAAGGGTATAGCGTATGCACGTGCAACCTTCTCGAGATCTGGCAAAGTGACTCCGCTCGAGCGATCGGCTCCGACCAGACGCTTAAAGTATCCGGTCTGCGAAGTCCTGATTGATGCGTATCCGTCATTGTTGGCAATGAAAAACTTGATGGGTAGCTGATGGTGGTTTACGGTTGCGAGTTCCTGCACGTTCATCTGGAAACCACCATCCCCGTCAACACAAATCGTGCGTTTCCCTGATGCGATCGCTGCGCCGATTGCCGCGGGCAGGGCGAATCCCATCGACCCTGTGCCACGATTGTGAAAACAGCGCTGATTCTTCTTGATCTTCAATACGAGCAAGAAGATTTCGATAGCGAATCCCGAGCTGCCAGGAACGATCACATCGCCTTCAGCAAGATTCTCGCTCAATACTTCTGAGAAGTGATACATACTCAGGTGATTGGGCATTTCACGGTGTTCCGGAAGCACGATCGGGTAATGCTTTTTCCAGCCAGCGCATTTTTCGATCCAAGGAGTCCATTTCGTTCGGTCGATCTGGTGTGCTTCCGCCGCCAAGGCCCGGAGAAAAGTACTCGCATCCGAGACAATCGGAATCTCGATCTTGGTCTTCATCTTCTTGATTTCGGCAATATCGACATCCACCATGATTTTGGTGGATGCTCTCGCAAAATTCTGGTGTGAGTATGCCGTCATCGCCATATCGAGACGAGATCCTATTACGATCAAGAGGTCGCAATTCTGCAGTGCAAAATTGGCTCCGCGCGGAGCCAAAGAGCCGGGTCGCCCGAAGTTCAAAACATGGCCGTCGGGTAGCAGATCCAGTCCCAGCCAGGTGGTCAGTATCGGCATACCAATCTGGTCCACAATTTCCAGAAACAACTCAGCCGCACCCGCGGCCCGAATGCCGTTTCCCGCTAGCAAGATTGGTCGTTCTGCAGTTTTGATTGCTCTAATTACCTGCCGCATTTGCAGGTTGAGGTGCTCGGAATCAACGTCAGGGGTCGCTAATTCTGCGGGATCGAAGGCGAGGAGCTCTGCAGGCTCGATCACAGCTGCTTGAACGTCCAGGGGAATGTCGATCCAGACGGGGCCACGTCTGCCCGTAAGCGCGATGTGCGCGCCTTTCTCGAGGTGATACCGAATCGATAGCGGATCTTCAATCGTCACGGCATATTTCGTGATTGAGTTTACGATCGAGACGATGTCGATCTCCTGAACGCCCAAAATCCGAACGCCAGAATCGCGTTTCAAATCGCTTCGCTTAACTTGCCCAGAGATGAACATTACTGGGGTGGAGTCCAGCCATGCTGCCGCTACTCCGGTGACGGTGTTCGTACCACCAGGGCCTGTGGTTACAAGTGCTGCGCTCAACTTATTTGTTACGCGCGAATGCGCTTCAGCAGAAATTGCGCAGGCCTGTTCATGGAGATTGCAGACATAATCCAGAGACGAGCACCGCCCAAGCGAGTCGTCCAGATGCATTACGCCGCCGCCCGAAAGCATAAAGACGTTTTTGATACCTTGGTTCCCGAGGAACTCCATGACATAATCTGAAAGCTTTTTAGTAGCTGCCATATCCTAGTCGCCTGCGGAGTCACTTAGTAAAAGATCTACAACCTCTCTCACTGCCCCGCGGCCACCCTTCTTTGAAGTTATGAGCTGCGCATTCGACTTGGCGCTTCTATGCGCATCTGAGGGGCACACAGCGAATCCAACAATCGACATCGCTTCGGTATCGATAAGGTCGTCCCCAATGTAGCAGATATCCAACAGTGTCAAATCATGCTTGCGCGCAAAGGCCTCGACAGCTGCCTTCTTGTCATGGCAACCCTTGAACACATCCGAGATCTTCAATTTGTCTGCGTATCGCTGTACAAGCGTTTTTCCCGCGTCGCTGGATTCTCCGGATATCAGCGCAACCTTGAGTCCGGACTTCAATGCCAGAGAGATGCCCGTTGAGTCCGCAAAACAAAAACGCTTGAATTCCTCGCCGTTCGGGCCCCACCAAAAAGTGCCGTCAGTCAGTACACCGTCAACGTCCATCGCAATAGCCTTGATGTTTCGAATTTCTCTGGCGGTCATTCCTTCCGCCTCAATCTCTGAATGATAGGAAGCTCCCGATCAAGAATTCGCTTCTCGCCAGTGCCCATGCTTCTTTCAATCAGTCGAATATCCCTGACTAGTCTCGTGATTCCGTTGGGCTCGAGAGAGGCGGCTTGATCACTTCCCCACATTGCGCGATCGAGAGTGATGTGTCTTTCAACGATGCAGGCTCCGAGGGCAACGGCAGCCACGCTCGATGGAATTCCAGTCTCGTGTCCCGAATAACCAACCGGAATCGAATAACGGCCGCGCATCGCGGGAATCGCTCGCAAATTCAGCTCTCCGTAGTCTGCAGGGTAAGTGCTGACTGCATGCAACAGGACGAGCTCCTGCTTCCCCAGCACTTCCACTGCGTGGTCTACGTCCGAGATGGAACTCATTCCCGTGCCCAGGACAATCGGCTTCTTAGCCGACCGCGTCTTTCTCAACAGCTCATCGTCATTCATCGTGGCCGAAGCAATCTTGTAGCACGGTACATTGAACTGTTGGATGAAGTCGACAGAAGGGTGATCCCAGCAGGAAGCGAACCACATGATCTCATGTTGCTTGCAATGCTTATCAATTTCCTGGTACTGCTCTAGGCCAAACTCCACCTTTTCCCGGTACTCCATGTACGAGATGTAGCCCCAGGGCGTCTCGCGCATCGTGCTCCGCTGGGAGATCGGCACGCAGAGTTCGGGCGTCCGCTTTTGAAATTTGACGGCGTTGCAGGCGGCTGAGGCAGCCACATCGATCAATTGTTTAGCAAGCCGTAGATCGCCGTTATGATTAATTCCAATTTCGGCGACAACAAAGCAGGGTTGCTCGTCGCCGACTAGTCTGTCCCCAATCCATACAGAACTCATTGCATCCCACTTTCAAGGATTTTTCAAATTCAGCTCAACCAAATTCAGCTCCGACGCCCCTGCGACAAAACCTCGAATCGTCTCCGCCATGTAATCCAGCATCTCCTTCGTCAATCCCGGGTAGACCCCGATCCAGAAGACGTTGTTCATGGCGAAATCCGAGTTCTTGAGTTCGCCGACTACCCGGTATTCGCAACCTTCGTATGCAGGCTGACGCAGCAAGTTACCGGCAAAGAGCAGCCGTGTCCCAATTCTTTTAGCTTCGAGCGCGCGTACCAGATCCTGTCGTTTGAACGGTGCGGTCTCACGCACACCGATCGGAAAACCAAACCACGAGGGGTCCGCTCCCGGCGTCGCCTCCGGGAGCACCAGAACATCCTCCAACGGCTGCAAAGCTTTGAAAAGGTGTCGAAAGTTTGCTTTCCGTCGCTCGACGAACTCCGGCAGCTTTGTAATCTGCGAAGCGCCCAGGGCCGCCTGCATGTCCGTCGCTTTTAGGTTGTACCCAATATGCGAATAGGTGTACTTGTGATCGTATCCGCAGGGCAGGGAACCAAGCTGCCATTCGAATCGCTTACCGCAGGTATTGTCTTTCCCCGGCTCGCACCAGCAGTCGCGACCCCAGTCCCGGAACGACTCAATCAGCAACTGCAAGTTCGGCTTGTCCGTCAGAACAGCTCCGCCTTCGCCCAGCGTGATGTGATGCGCGGGGTAAAAGCTCACCGTTGCAATATCGCCGAAGGTGCCCACATGCCGGCCCTTCCAGGTCGAACCCAGCGCGTCGCAGCAGTCCTCGATCAGCCA